>Ga0307486_1000014_pt1 | contig 197516 bp, 170 predicted proteins | sample CBIW02metaG_FD_203663 | JGI IMG/M metagenome (GOLD analysis project Ga0307486, IMG submission 203663) | Sea-ice brine microbial communities from Beaufort Sea near Barrow, Alaska, United States - CBIW 0.2 | ecosystem: Environmental > Aquatic > Marine > Coastal | place: USA: Alaska | collected...
TCAAATGACTGATTGTGTGGGAGCCTTTTCGTTGATAAACCATACCTCGAAAATATAGATTTTTTCGCAATACTAAAGTCCTGCAATAAAATTGCAGGGTTTAAATCCCGCTTCTGAGACCAATAAATGCTTTGCAGTAAGTTTATAATTTGCCCCAATTTTTCCTCCAAAATCGGTAAAATTTAATTGTTGGCTTTTTCCGAGAGAATTATCGGGGAAGTTGCCGTTTTGGAATAAACCCTCACGCTGATATGCAGTTTGAGAAGCAGTAACTCCTACATAGAAATCCAGCCGATCATAATCAAAATTTACCTGGCCAAAAGCTTTGGCGGTATTCGCATATAACCTGAAATTATATTTATATGGCTGATATTCTAAAACACTTCGATTTGGGTTTTGGAGATCACTTTGGGCTCTATCCTCAAGGGTAGTTTCCTCATCACCTTCAGCAAAAAAATCGACATCAAGAAAAGTTTCTCCGCCCAGCATATCCTTAATGGAAGCAAAGTTATGGGAGTTCAAATATGAAAGAGCCAACTTACCATCAAGATCAATATTTTCATTAATCTTAGCTGAAATAATAGAATTTAAATCAAATTTAAGGTCATCGTTACGGTCCTCAGCCAGCGCATAAATCGTGTAACCGGCTAAATTATTTGCCTTGTATAGCTGCTGCCAATCTAATTGCCCGTTTTCTTTGAAATCCTGCTGGGCAAGGTATGCAGCTTCATAATTTGGATTATCGGCGAAGCGCAAATAATAACTGGGAAGTTTTTGATAATAGGTAGGATTTGGATTTGTGCCGCCACCAACATAACTATTCTGTTCATTAATTTCAGCCAGCCGGGTGCCACCAAAATCTATCCTTGAATTTCCGGTTTTTCCAAACTGAAAAGCAAAATTATTACTGACATTTACTTTCTCTGAAAATTCCCAAAAATGGTTCAACATCAAGATTGGTTCTTTTATTTCCCTAATCCTGGAATTTCTCATTTCCCCATCCTGATAGCCCCAATAGGCATTATACTTCCTTCCTTTTAATTCGAAAACTTCAGCAGTATTGGGTGAAGATTTTCCGCGGATATTTGGTGTGTAAAATCCGGTAAAGTTTAAACTATGTTTTTCATTGAAAGTTTTTTCAATAGAAAGAAAATATCCGTTGGCATCATACAAAGTGCCGTCCACATAGGCTTCTTTTGCAAACCTTCGCGAAGCTGAAATGGCGTATGCCCAACCATTTTTTAATTCTCCAGAACCATAGGTAGCCATTAATCTGCCATTATAACTTCGGTTAGCGGCTGCAAGGGAAGCTTTGCCACCCTTTGCATATTTTGAAGCGCGCATTATAATATTCGTAGTTCCTGCTAAACCTCCAAAACTCACCTGAGACGGACTTAAACCCATGGAGAAAACCTGGTTTCGCTGTACATCGTTTAATCCGCCCCAAGTGCTCCACTGTGGCCGGCCGGTATAGGTTTTATTCATTTCTACACCATTTATTAAAATTTTTCCGTGTTCACTATCGAGTCCACGTGGACGAAAAAACGTCTGACTGAAATCGAATGCAGCAGCATTAAGAAAAACATCTCGGGAAGCCTGCAAAAGGCCGGAAAGATTATCTATATGTGCTTCATCTTCATCCAGCTCGGCATCAGAAAGGCTAATCGTGCTAATTTGATTGGAATAATCGGCAAGAATGGGTTGCATCAGCATCAAACCGAGATCTTTGCTGGTTTCAGCTTCAATAACTACAGGAAGACGAAGTTCCTTATAATCGGGCAGGGTAATTTTTAAAACCTGTTCGCCGAGAGGAAGTTTTTCTGAATCGAATGAAAATTCACCGTTCTTACCGGAAATTGTTTCAAAAACACTTCTTTCTAAAAGCAATTTAGCCCCGGGTAATTCTTTATAAGTTTGGGCATCTACCAATTTTCCTCTCAGGGAAATCTCCTGGGCAAATGAGGCTGAGAATCCCAGTCCCAAAATGAGAAGAAAAAATAAAAATTTCATCGGGTTTTATTTCCATATTTATTATAAGTTTAGATAAATTAGACACAAGAAGCAAAGAATCAGATATTTATGTGAATATTTTAAAGAATTTGTAAGACTATGATTACCCGTGTTTTTCCCCTTTTAAGCGTTTATCTTTTAATTCTGATGAGTACTGAAAGTGTTTTCTCACAGACTAAAAAAGATTACAAAATTGTGAGTATTGCATTCTATAATGTTGAAAACCTCTTTGATACAGAAAACAATCCATTCACTTTTGATGACGATCGCACGCCTGAAGGTGACGATGTTTGGACTGAAGAAAAATACCGCGATAAATTGCAAAAACTGGCAGGTGTTATTGCTGAAATAGGCTTTGAAATTGCACAACAACCTCCGGCTATTGTAGGTATTTGTGAAGTAGAAAACCGGCAAGTACTAGAGGATTTAATCAATGAACCCAAACTTAAGCAATACAATTATGGGATTGTACATTATGACTCGCCTGACCGCCGGGGCATTGATGTCGCATTGCTATATAGAGAAGAGATTTTTAGACTGGGAAATTCGGTTTCTCACGAGTTGTTGATCTATGATAGCAAAGAACCCGATAAGCGCGTTTATACTCGAGATCAATTGGTAGTAGGTGGAGAAATAGATGGAGAAAAAATGCATTTTATAGTCAATCACTGGCCATCCAGAAGTGGTGGGGAAGCGGCAAGCAGTTATAAAAGGGAAAAGGCCGCAGCACTGAATAAAATTATCCTGGATTCGATATTTAAGCGGGAACCTTTGGCTAAGGTTATAAGTATGGGCGATTTTAACGACGATCCCAACAACAAAAGCATTAAGGAAATTCTGGAAACAAAATTAAAGAAAGATGATCTAAACGTCCATCAATTATATAATCCCATGGAAAATATGTCGAAAGAAGGAATGGGCACACTAGCCTATCGCGATGGCTGGAACCTATTTGATCAAATCCTTGTTTCGGGGGCCTTAACCGGGAAAGACTATTCCAGGTTTCAATTTTACAAAGCAGGAATTTTCAATAAGAAATACCTAATTACTGAAAATGGACAATATAAAGGATATCCTTTTAGAAGTTACGGGTATAGTGTATACCAGGGCGGCTACAGCGACCATTTTCCGGTCTATATTTACTTAATTAAAGAAGCCTCTTCCAACGCCTCAAATAAAGAAAAGTAATTCACCTAATTAAAACCAGGCGCTCCACGGAATACGGGATAACATAATCAACAAACCTAAGGTATAAAATATAGCGAGTGTTTTAAACTTTGGTTTTGAGGTGAGTTTACTTTTGTGTTTAGAATATCCAATGGTTATTAAAACAACAGCAATAATCATCATTAAAGGATGTTCCAGGATGTACAGTCTGAGGGTTGGATCTGGCATAACTGTGCCCATTCCTTCTTCAAGAAGTACAGAAAAATATGGAGACACAAAGTAAAGAACGATCCCTATTAAAAGCTGAATATGAGAAGTTATAAGTGTAAAAAGAGCGATCCTGAAGTTGGTCGCCGCATATTCTTTGTTAGAAGCATAACCAATAATTGCGTTAATGGCAGCTACAAACAGAACGATAAGTACTAAATAAGCCCAATAAGAGTGTATAAATTGTACAGTTGCATACATAGAAGTAAATTTTTAGTAAAGATAGGATTTTCTATAAAAAAGCAACTTGATTGTACTTCTTAGTTTAGAATAGGTTTTCAGTCTATCCCTCTTATACCTCAGAACAACCGATAAGCTAAAACCGAATTGTGTTTTATTTAATTTTTTGGCATTTTAATTGATTCTTAATCAAAATACCAATCATTCTATTAAGTTTCTAATTATTATTTACTAACTATTTAATCTAATATCTTATGAAACCTAAGAAAAATGCCAAAGCCGATCTTCGGAAAAAATCGAACCTGTTTTTGTCATCCGGACTTATCTTAGCCCTGCTGGCTAGTTTGTTGTTAATAGAATGGAAAACCTACGATAAGGAAGAATTTACTAATGAGCAGGTCTATTTTGATGCCCTCGAGGAAAAAGAAATCCCAATTACCGAACCTATGAACACACCACCACCCAAACTTTCTGTTTCACCCGAGGTAATAGATGTAATTGAAGATGATCAGGACGTCGAAGAAGACGACATTGAATCTACTGAGATAAGACTGGATAATATTGTTGAGCCTGAAGAAATAATAGAAAATAAACCGGATGAAGAAGTAGAGACAGTTCCTTTCACCTTGATCGAAGATGTACCGGTATTTCCGGGCTGTGAAGAACTTAAAGATAATGCAGCGAGAAAAACCAGTATGAGCGATAAAATCACTGCTTATGTAAACAAAAACTTCAACAAGGACCTGGGAAGCGAATTAGGACTTTCAGGAATAACCCGTATTAATATCCTGTTTCAAATAGATACCGAAGGAAATATTGTGAATATACAGGCGCGGCACCTCATCCAAAGCTGGAAGAAGAAGTCAAAAACCTCATCAAAGCTTTACCACAAATGCAGCCGGGAAAGCAACGCGTGAAAACTTGTTAATGTAAACTATGCCGTGCCAATAATTTTCCAGGTTCAGGATTAATTTTTCTGAAGATGCTAACTTCCTATATTAACAGAAACAAAAAACCACCCCGATTTGGGGTGGTTTTGTAACAATTTAAAACTTAAACTTAGTTAAAAGAATATCTTAAACCAACCTGCATTTGCCATCTTGATGACTGCAATCCTGAATCGTCAATCTGATTTCGTGTTACGCCTGTATTAGAATCAAACGTGAATTGTGGAGTTGTTCCGTCTTCAGCAAATCCTTCAAAATTTGTAAATCTCTGTGTACCTGTAAATCTTCTTACACCCCATTCTTTATTCAAGAAATTTGTAAAGTTGAAGATATCAGCAGAAAATTCAAATTTATGAGTCTTTTCTTTAATTTTGATAGCAAATTCCTGAGCGAATTTAAGGTCTATAATATGTGACCAATCAGTTCTTGCACCATTTCTTTCTGCAAATTGACCTCTTCTGCTGCTTAAATATTCATCACCCTCAATAAAAGCATCCATTAATGCCCACTGTTGTGATGCTGTTAAATCATCAGAATCAATTAAGTGAGCTTGAGCTTCATTTTCAGGAATGAAAGGCAGAGCTCCGGTATTGTTCCCTGTATCATTTATTAAACGGTCACCGAAAACTGTATAACTGAAAGGATCACCTTGTCTACCTTCGTAGAATAATCCGATACGAGTGTTCAAATTTTCAGTCCATTTCAATTCAATCGTAGAATTTGCAATTACACGATGTCCCGGTGCAAAATCAGATCTGGAGAGAGAAAGATTATTAGAACCATTAATAGACTCCATGTACCTCCATTGTGAACTATTTTGTGAAGAAGTTGCATCAAACAATACAGTAGATTCTCCATAAGAATATGAAGCTTGTGCGGTAACATCTATAAATGAACTGTAAAAGTTTTTGGCCAATGTACCCACGACATTATATGAATTGCCTTCTTTTACGTTGTAACCCATATATACAGCATCATACGTGTCATCAATTCTATCGCCTGCATAATGAAAACGTGAACCTGCTCCTGTAGTTGTAAATTCTGGCGCTTCAAGATTAATATTCTCGTAAGCAACAGCGTTAAGATCATCGTTATAAATAAAATCTGCAGAAATTGTCCAATTACCAGGTAATCGTTGATCTACCGCAATATTGGTTTTCCAAACCTGTGGCAATTTAAAATCTTTTTCAAATAAATTGATCTCTCCACCAACTCTTCCAGAACCCTGAGGTGGATCCTGTAACTGATTATTTGGATTGGGTTCAAAATCAGGAACACCATCACCTGTTCTAAATACGTATCCTGCAGTTAACCCATTATTGTTATAAGCTCCTCCAGGCCATACTAATGGCAATCTGGAAGTAAAGACTCCAGTACCACCACGTACCTGAGTTGTACGATCTCCATTAACATCCCAGTTAAACCCAAAACGAGGGGCGAAGTGGATGTTTGCATCAATCCCTTCTCCTACTCTTGCTCCTCTTAAATTCTGACCTTGAGCTTCAAGAAGAGGAATTGTTCTATTGTTGAAATCTTCATTTACAAGACCATCACCCCAAAAAGGTACGTCAATTCTTGCTCCCAATGTTAGTTTCAAATTTTCGGTTGCATTGTAAACATCCTGTACATATAATCCAAATTGGAAAATATCAAACTCGGCAGCTCCTTCTGAATCATCACCCGATCCACCAATTAAAGAATATCCATGACGATACCGATTTGCCCTGTTTCCTTCTATAAAGTCATTTAAATTATCAAACCTGTATTCTCCAAAATTTTGCCTAAAAAAGACATTTCTTGAAGATGAAAATTCATTATTGGTACCAATGGTAATATTATGTTTGCCTGCATAAATATCAAAGTTATCGGTTAAAGTTAGATTGCTTTGATCTAATGCATTAGCAGTAGAATACGCCTCAGAACCAAAATTTATACTTCCTTGACCGTCAATAACTTCAACACTAGGAAAATCACCCCCTTGAGGATCTCTATCGTCTTTTACAGATGTCCAACCAAAAACAAAATTATTGGCCATATTATTGCCTATTTGTGAGCTTAATTCTAATGCTGTAGAATTCGTTATAGATTCAAAATTCACAGCTCCATTAAAGAAATTAATATCTCCGGCGTCAGAACCCCGTGCTTGCAATTGAACTGCTTTAACATAACTATGTTTAAGAGATAATTTATTATTCTCATTAATGTTCCAGTCAATTTTTCCAATTAATTTATCACTAACTAGAGAAGAAGCAGTATTTAAAAAAGCACCTGGCTCATAACCGTACTCATTAACCAAGAAGTTTGATAAGTTAGTAATGTCAGCCTCAGATGCATCGCCCCTGTAATTTGCAAAATCGAAAGGTTGTGGAGTCTCATTATCCTGTCTTTCATAGTTTACGAAGAAAAATAGTTTATCTTCAATAATCGGCCCACCTAGTCTTACACCTGTGGTTATAGCTGAAAATTCATCCAGTCTTTCGCGTACACCATCATCTCCAATTAAACCAACTGGTGTTTTACCTGCTAGTTTTTCATTTCTTAAGAAACTATAAACCGAGCCTTCAAAATTATTAGTACCAGATTTAGTAATCGCGTTAATACTCCCTCCTGCAAAACCAGATTGTCTTACGTCAAAAGGAGCCACGTTAATTTGAAAAGATTCGATTGCATCAAGCGAAATCGGGCTAACCCCAGTTTGGCCTCCATTTGTTCCACTGCCAGCTAATCCAAATACATCATTATTTACAGCACCATCAATAAAAATTGCATTGTAGCGGTTGTTTTGTCCACTAATAGAAATAACATCATCACCGCTTACCTGAGCTTGAGGGGTTAACCTGGCAAAGTCTGCAATGTTTCTGGAGATAGAGGGTAATGTATTTACCTGTCTTTGGGTTACTTTAGTCTCAGCTCCTGTTTTTCCTGAATCAAACACACCATTTCGAGTACCTGTAATTACTACTTCCTGCAATTCATTGGAAGTCTCACTTAAAGTAGTATTTATTCTTTTTGAATCACCCAATTGTAAGTTTATATTCTCCGCTACGTAATTTTCAAATCCAACAAATGAAATCGTAACAGTGTAGGGGCCTCCAACTCGCATATTTGATATACGGTAATATCCTTCAAAATCCGTCATTGCTCCATATTGAGAACCTGATGGCTCGTGAACTGCAATGACATTGGCGCCCGGAAGAGGTGCCCCATTATTGTCTAAAACTCTACCATTAAGGGACGATGTTGTTACCCCCTGGGCAAAAATTGTAGCTGATGTTAAAAACAACGCTAATGCAAGTAATTTCCTCATTGTGTAAGTGTTTGTTTTGAGTTTGAATTTCGATGCAAATGAAGCTAAATACTACTTTCCAAAGTTTATCGGAATGTTAACAAATTTAACTTTAACATCTTATTTGCCGCAAAACAAAAACAAATTTTCAACTAATTGATTCTTTGAGGACTATAGGCTAGGACCAAGTGTTAAGAAAAGAATGATTATTATTTTAAATAGAATTCTAACAGACTTTTAGTAGAAGAATCGTGACTTTTAACCGATTTATCCTCTATTTCCGCAAGGATTTTACTCGCCAACTGCTTACCTAATTCCACACCCCACTGATCGTAGCTAAAAATATTCCATATTACGCCCTGTACGAAGATCTTATGCTCGTACATCGCAATAAGTTTACCTAAACTTTCAGGAGTAAGTTTATTGAGAAGTAAGGTATTTGTAGGTTTATTTCCTTCAAATACTTTGAATGGTAATAATTTTTCAACCTCATCTTTAGATAATCCCTGGCCTTCGAGTTCTTTTTGAACCTCAGCTTTAGATTTCCCCTGAAGTAAAGCTTCGGTTTGCGCAAAGAAATTAGCCATCAATTTACTATGATGGTCTTTATCCTGGTGCAAAGATTCTTTAAAACCAATGAAGTCTGCAGGAATCAATTTTGTTCCCTGGTGAATTAATTGAAAGAAAGCGTGCTGGGAATTGGTGCCTGGCTCCCCCCAAATTATGGTACCGGTTTGGTAATCTACTTTATCCCCATTTCGGTCTATGCTTTTCCCATTACTTTCCATAATTGCCTGTTGCAAATATGCCGGAAGCCTATGTAAATATTGCGTATAAGGAATTACCGCTTCACTTTCTGCTTTATAAAAATTGTTGTACCAAATACTTAGTAAAGCTAATTGAACTGGAATATTTTCTTTAAAATCTGAAGTTTTAAAATGTTCGTCCATTTTATGGGCACCATTTAATAATTCCTCAAAGTTATTATAACCAACAGCCAGGCTTACTGAAAGCCCTACGGCACTCCACAATGAAAAACGACCGCCAACCCAATCCCACATAGGGAATACATTTTCTATAGCGATACCAAATTCTTCAACATTCTTTATATTACTGGATACAGCCGCAAAATGTTCCGAAACTGCTTTCTGAGGAGCAGATTTTCTGAACCAGTTCCTTATTGTCGTGGCGTTAGTTAATGTTTCCTGGGTTGTAAAAGTTTTTGAAACCACAAGAAACAAAGTAGTTTCCGGATTTAATTTTTTAAGAATTTCGTGAACGTGATCACCATCTACATTTGAAACATAATGAACTTTTAGATGATTATGGTAATACTCAAGCGACTCGGTTACCATTACAGGTCCAAGATCTGAACCTCCAATCCCAATATTTACAACATCGGTAAATGCCTTACCGGTATAACCTTTTTTCTCTCCGCTAATTACCCTATCAGAAAATTTCCTGATCTTTTCTTTTACTTCCTGTACCTCAGGAACAACATTCTCACCATCAAGGTTTATTTCAGCATCAGCCGGGGCTCTAAGCGCCGTGTGTAGTACTGCACGATTTTCAGTTTGATTAATCGCATCTCCTATAAAATAAGAGTTTATCGCCGATTTTAGATCGCATTCTTCCGCCAATTCCAAAAGTAAATCACGGGTTTCAGTAGTAATTCGGTTTTTACTGTAATCCAAATAAAAATCCTCCCAGGCAATTGTAAATGCCGAAGCCCTTTCAGGTTCTTTTTCAAAAAGCTCTTTAAGCTGCAATTGCTGCACCTCTTTAAAATGCTTTTCTAATTTTTTCCAGGCTATTGTTTGGGTTGGATTAATATTTTTCATTCAATTTTCTTTTTCAAGGCCTTGGCCTAAACTTTACAATTCTTTTAATGCTTACCCGTTTAAAAACCTAAAAATAGTTTTTGCCTCCCTGAGCGCAGTCGAAGGGTTAAAGCCAAACGTCTCGACTGTCCACCAGTACCTAATCGGGCTGGCGCTCGACATGACACTTATCGTTCAATTTTGCCTTTTGGGTCTCTTAACGGATATACAGATTCTTTTTAATCATTAAGTGAAATTTAAAATAGTCCAGCTTTCATCGGAATATTTTTTTCAATTTAACGAGGCTGTCTAAAAAGTCTAATTTGGTCAAGCTGAACCTGTCTCAGCTTCTAATATTTTTGGTTATCAAAATCTCAGATTCTGAAATAAACCCGCCTGAACGGACGGGCAGGTTCAGAATGACGATTTAAAAAACTTTTTAGACAACTTCATCTATTTTTTATATTTCCTTATAAGGAATTTCATCTAGCGAAATCTTTAAATCTTTTATCGCTGCAAAATATTCTTCCTTATGCTCAGGTTCTATATGTTTTGCTGTTGGCAAATTCTGGCGGTAAGGATCTACCTGTCTCCCGTGAACCCAGAAACGATAGCAAACGTGCGGTCCTGTAGCAAGACCGGTGCTCCCTACATAACCAATCACATCGCCTTGTTTTACCCGTTGTCCGTTACGCACATTTCGTTTGCTCATATGCAAATACTGAGTTGTGTATTTATCATTATGCCTCACTTTAACATAATTCCCGTTTCCAGAAGTGTAACTTGCAGCGATCACCGTTCCATCAGCCGTGCTTACAATTGGTGTCCCATGAGATGCAGCATAATCTGTTCCCAGGTGGGCTTTCCATCGTTTTTGAACCGGATGAAATCTTCTTTTGGTGTATCGTGATGAAATCCTACTGTAATTTAGTGGAGCTTTTAAAAAGAAACTTTGCAGTGCTTTAGCCTCTTCATCATAAAAACTCGGTTGCCCTGTTATGGAATCGGTTAAGTATTCAAAAGCGTAGTAAGGCCGGTCTTCGTGTTTAAAAACAGCAGCTTCAACATTTTCGATTCCTGCGAAAATAGTATCATCTATATATTTTTCAGAATAAATCATTTTAAACTGATCTCCCTTTTGCAGTTTAAAAAAGTCTATACTCCATTGATAGATATCAGAAAGTTCATAAACCAAAAGGTTACTCAAACCTTGTTTTGCAACAGCTTCTGATAGCGAAGAACTAACCACACCAGAAACTTCCCTTCTCTTTATACTTACCGGTTTCTTTTTTCGGGTAGCGCTAATGCTATCGCCAATTCCCACAATGGTATAATTTATCCTGTCATTTTGATAGATAAAATACTGCGGAGTATTTACTGAATCCTTTGCTTTAAGGATCATATATTTTCTACCGGCTGTAATTCTCGCAGGGTTAAACGTGTCTTTTACTTTTTCTGAAATCTGGTAAATCTTACCTCGATCTACACCATGTTGATCCAGGATATAACCAAAGCTATCTCCAGGTTCTATGGTAGCGTCTACCACTTCATAATCATCCAGTATAAACCCGAACTCTTTCTTGACGGGTTTGGGTGCTTTTTTTACTACCTTTTCATTATTAAGAGCGGTTTCTTTTGCATCGTCTTCACAGGCTGTAAAGGCCAACATCAATACCAGTAGGATACTTAATTTTTTCAATTTTTCAGCAATTTTCTTTGTGTGTATTAAACATATGATTCACCCATTCTTTGCCCCAATTTTCTAATTCTTTTTCATTCCATAAATAAGGGAAAAAACTATTTCTCTGAAATCCGGGCGGCAAAAATTCTTTCCAATTTGTTCCACCCGTAGCCGTAATAGTTTCTTTGTCCTTATTTAAATACCTGTAAGCCGCACCCATATGCATAAGGGGCCAGTTTACATTTGCATTAGCATCAAAATTACGCAATGCTTTTTTCAATAGCTTATTATTTTTAACCGAATCTGGAAGTTCCCGATATTTATGAAAAAGGGTTTTACCTTTAAATTCTGAAGCAATTCTGAGAAAACGCGGAGTATAGCGCTTCTCAAACTGCCTAAGCGTTAAAGTTTTTTCTCCGGTATGAAGATCTATGCCACCTTTCTTCCAGTAAATATTTTCGTACAAATCTTCCAGGCTATCCTTTTCTGAAAACCGATCCCTTATTTTGTAATCCACCAAATTTTCTAAAGGCGTTGCATAAATCTCTATCATCCTGAATTGCGCCGATTGAAATCCACTTGCCGGCAATAAAGACATTCGGAATTTAAGGAATTGATCTCTTTCCATTCCCTTTATCATCACATCAAACGAATCGGTGAGGATTCTAAAATAACGATTTAACCGATTATATTTTTCAATAAGAAAATTTGTATCAGGAGCTTCTGCTTTAATTATTTGCTGCTGTTCATGAATAATGAGCTTAAAGTAAAGCTCGGTGATTTGGTGGTAAGAAATAAAGATCTTTTCGTCTGGAAAATGCGTCAGGGTCTTTTGTAAGCTTAGCAACGTATCAATACTCAAATAATCCCAGTATGTAAGATACCTATCATGTAAAAGTCCGTCTAAATAGGACGCCAGATCCTGACCTGAATTTTTAAACTTTTCCTCTAGTGCAAAAATACGTTCTGCAATTTCCGGCTTTATTTCCATGTACTACTCCATAATTATTTTAAACGGATGCTTCAAACCTTTATAGGAATCTAAATCGGCATCCAATGAACCAACCGTAAGATTCGCTTCAATTTTCACAGGCACTTTGTTAGCATCGTCACTTACCCAAAAAGTAAGGCTTTCCTGCTCTTTAAAAACCCTTCCGGCCATTACATAAGGCCTGAATTTTAAGGTAGCAACCTTACCAAATTTGGTCTTTATCACTTCCCTGCCCAAAAACTTCAGTTTAAAGTCCATGTTCTCATCATCTATAAATAGATTGAGATTCATATCATCCCCCGACTGAAGCTCATCGCTTTTTATATTGTTGCGAATATAATAAAATGCCGATAACATGTCGTGCACATTTGGCTTAGTAGTGTAAGTATGATTTTCGTTGTGTTTTTTATCGAAAACGTAGGCCTTATTATCGCTGTGATCAAAGTCAATTTCCAGATCTTTGGTATAACCACCTTCATTTATTTTCCGAATAAATTTATATGGTTTCCCATCTTGTTTATCGATATAGGTTTGATAATTATCATCTACTTTAAAGAACCAATGTAGTAATCCCGTAGATTTCCCCTTTCCTTCAACGTGATAAACAGGAGTGCCATTTATATTTGTTTCGTCAACTTCCAAGGTTGCGTAACTGGCATTAAAAGGTCCATAATGTATTCGAAATTTAAAATACTCCCCCGCATCAAATGCTTGTTTAGATTGAGCCTGAAGCGCGAAGCCGGTTAAGAGAAAGATGAATATTGTAAATATACTTTTTTTCATACCAAATTTTTAAATACTGATTTACAGATTGATTGGAATAAGGATATTTACAATTTCTATTCCAAATGTATTAAAAGAAAAAACCCCATCAAATTAATGACGGGGTTTTTGTCTTATTAACCAACTAAAACTTAAATTATGAAAAAATTAATCACATTATTGGTAACCACTCCAAAAATGCGAGTGCAAAATTCCGTATTTAATTGAGCCCTAGCAACATTAAAATTAAGTTTAACACAATATTTTTCAAAAATTGAATTTTTTAACTTTAAATTTTAGTTAATTTTATTCTTTTAATATTATTGCAAAGTTCCTCGCAAGTCCTGTTCTCTCTCAATAGCTTCAAAAAGGGCTTTAAAATTTCCTTTCCCAAAAGATTTTGCTCCTTTTCGCTGGATAATCTCAAAAAACATAGTTGGACGGTCCAAAACCGGCTTGGTAAAGATCTGCAACAAATAGCCTTCATCATCACGATCTACCAAAACACCTAGCTCTCTTAAAGGTTCAAGATCTTCATCTATTTGGCCAACTCTCTCTAACAAAGTATCATAATAAGTTTCTGGAACATACAAGAATTCTACCCCTCTATCTCTAAGTTGCGTTACGGTTTCTAAAATATTATCAGTTGCCAATGCGATATGCTGCACACCAGCCCCGTTGTAAAATTCTATATATTCCTCTATCTGGGATTTCTTTTTTCCTTTCGCAGGTTCGTTTATGGGGAATTTTATTCTACCGTTCCCGTTACTCATCACTTTACTCATTAAAGCAGTATAATCGGTAGAAATATCTTTATCGTCAAAAGATGCCATTTGCGCAAAGCCCATTACTTTAGCGTAAAAGTCTACCCATTTGTTCATCTCGTTCCATCCTACATTACCCACCATGTGGTCTATGTATTTTAGCCCGGTATCCTTAGCCTGCACTTTAGTTGCATAGGTTTTGTAACCGGGAAGGAACGGTCCTTCATAATCTTTTCGCTCAACGAATAAGTGAATGGTTTCTCCATAGGTATGAATTCCGGAAATCACGGCTTTCCCGTGTTCGTCTTCCATTTCATAAGGTGCCACATAAGATTTTGCACCACGTTTTGTGGTTTCTTCATAACTTTTCCTGGCATCGTCTACCCAAAGCGCGACCATTTTCACCCCGTCACCATGTTTATTGATGTGGGCATTAATATCACCTTCTGGCTGAAGCGGGGAAGTAAGTACAATTCTAATCTTACCTTGCTGCAACACGTAGGAAACACTATCTTTTCTGCCAGTTTCCAAACCTGAATAGGCTACCGGCTGGAAACCCCAGGCGTGTTGATAATAATAAGCGGCTTGCTTGGCATTACCTACATAAAGTTCAACAAAATCGGTACCCAGGATTGGAAGAAAATCTTCGGCATCCTGCATTACCTTTTCTAATTTAAGTGATGTATTATCAGTACTCATTTTAAAATTTTTTATTGCTACTTTCCAGCTATTTGATATTTCTATTATTTCTTATGGTTTTCTTCCAACCAGGACTTATGGTAGGTTTCATCGGCGATCTCCATAGCGTCTTCAGTAAGCATTAATGGTTTAAACGTATCTACCATCACCGCCAATTCTTCGGTTTCTACCTGACCAATACTGCGTTCTACAGCTCCCGGGTGCGGCCCGTGTGGAATTCCAGCTGGATGCAGCGAAATATGGCCAGCTTCAATATCATTTCTACTCATAAAATCACCATCTACATAATACAGTACCTCATCACTATCTATATTGCTATGGCTATATGGTGCCGGAATACTTTCAGGGTGATAATCGTATTTACGCGGACAAAAACTGCAAACCACAAAAGCATCGGTTTCGAAAGTTTGGTGTACCGGTGGTGGTTGGTGAATTCTTCCTGTGATAGGCTCAAAATCATGAATAGAAAAAGCATACGGATAATTATACCCATCGTAGCCTACAACATCAAAAGGATGTGTTGCGTAAACCATATCAAAGATTTCGCCTTGCTTTTTTATTTTAATCAGGAAATCACCTTTTTCATCATTGGTTTCTAATTCGTAAGGCTGCCGTAGGTCACGCTCACAAAATGGAGAGTGCTCTAATAATTGCCCAAACCAGTTTCTATAGCGTTTTGGCGTATAAATTGGTCTTCTTGATTCTACGATAAATAAGCGGTTGTTTTCGTCATCAAAATCGATTTTATAAATAGTTCCTCGAGGAATTAATAAATAATCACCGTATTTAAAGTCGAGGTTTCCAAGATGCGTTCTTAATTTTCCGCTTCCTTTATGGATAAACAGCAATTCATCTGAATCTGAATTCTTATAAAAATAATCATCTGTAGAACCTTGAGGGGAAGCCAGAGCAATATCTACATCGCTATTGGTTAAAACTACTTTTCGGCTTTCAAGATAATCTGGATTCGGTTTTACCTGAAATCCTTTAAAACGATAAGATTTTATATTGTTTTCGGCAGCGATTTTCGGCTTTACACTATAACTCCTTCTCACCTCTTTTACCTGGGTAGGGCGATGTTCGTGATAAAGGTTAGAAGACATCCCATCAAAACCAATAGTACCAAAAAGTTGTTCATAATAAAGGCTGCCATCTGGTTTTTTAAAAACTGTGTGGCGTTTATGGGGAATTTTACCGAGTTTATGATAAAAAGGCATAATCTGATATTTTTAATTCAACCCCAATTTCTGAAAGAATATTGAGAATTTGTTATTTTTTTCGGTGTTATTTTATCTTAAATCAAATATCGGGAATTTTTGAGGAAAAATTCTTAAAACTTGTCTAAAAACCGGAAGTGAAAAGCAAGAATACAGAAGTATATTACTACGCACAATTTAGAAGAATAATCTAAAAACTCGAGTTATGCTTCCTGCTATTAAACCCTCTTTGAAGGATTAAAACCAGAAGCCCAGGCTAATGAACCATTGGCTGGCTTTAATTTCAGGCGAATAGGTGTATTTTACCTCCAAAGGACCTACAAAAGTGTCTACCCCATATCCAAGCGCATAACCTGTGAAATCTGGCATAGTAAACCAATCTCCAGTGGAATACAGCTTGTTCCCCACATTGGCAATATTGGCACTCGCAATTACGTGGTGTTTTCTAAAAATCTCATAATCAAACTCGACAAGACCTTTAATATAACTATCCCCCGAGAGACTTATAAAATCATATCCATAAAACGGAACAAAATTATTGATAAGGTTATTTCCATACCCGCCCAGGAAAAAATCAAGGGTATTCACTCCGTCGCTTCCTATTTTAAACCCTGCTTCAGACACAATTCGGGTAGAAAATTTACTGATAGGAGAAAAAGCATAGCCCAAAGTTCCTTTTGCTATAGAAAATTCAGCAAAATCATTATTATAATCTGAAGAAAACAGGTAAACGTGAAAATTTCCATCAAAATAAACTCCCCGGGATGGGAAGTACTTATTATCGTAAGAGTCGTATTTTAAATAACCAAAAGCACTATAGTAATGGCTGTTTTCAAAAAGCGTGTTATCATCGAACTCAGAATTTGGATTATTTAAATTTTCTGCAGCAATCCTTAAATATTTATGCTCGGCCCCTAACCCGAATGAAAAAACCTGTTGAAACAAAGTCTCAACATAAAACTGATTGGTAAAATCACGGTAATCTATATCTATCCTATTTAGTCCAACATCTTGCAATTCAGCATTTTCATGGGCAAAATCAAAAGAAACCGAATGATCAAAATTATTGAATCGCGATTTAAATCCAATACTCCAGTAAAAACCTTTATCTATATAATAATCAAAATTATACCGAAATTGATCCCCAACCACTACATCCAAGGATGCCACATCATTAGAAAACATCAAGCTTTTTCGAGTGTAATTAATTAGCGCCCCAATTTTGTAAAGTTCATCGTAATGTAATCCTAAACGTAAAAAGCTCTTATTTATACTTTCTTCCATTTGCAAAGCAAGTGTATAAAGTCCGTCGTCGTTATTTGGAATTAATCGATAATTAATTCTATTAAAGTTCCCCGTCGCAGAGAGATTATTAATCCCTCGATTAAGGTCTTTTAATGTGAAATTTGTAAAATAATTAAGCCTCAATTTTCCCAGGATATAAGAACGCGGGTAAGTATTATTGCCTTCCAGCGTGAGTGTACTTATTTGAAGTGTGTTTATTTTAGGAATTACCACATTCTGGCGTCTTCCACTTTGTCTTGCAGCAAGCTTTTCAAGCTCTTCTTTTCTTTCTAGAGAAGCGACCCTCCCGGAATCTATAATGGCCTCCCCTTTCTCAAAAGACAAAACCGAAAACGGACTAATATCCGGTTTGATATAAATATCGGTTTTAGGGATTTTTTGCTTCATATCACTAATCGTCCGGAAATTGTTAATCTGAGTGAGAATATCAAAAACACTTTGCAATTCTTCCTTGTCCACCAGGCTATCCTGAACATCCACGCCAATAATTACTTCAGCACCTCTTTTTCTCAATTCTTCTACGGGATAATTATTCGCCACACCGCCATCGGTAAGCAATCTTCCGTTTAGACTTACAGGGCTAAAAATAGAAGGAATTGCGCCACTGGCAGAAACCGCCTGTGCCAGGGAACCTTCATCTAAAATCACTTCTTCCCCGGTTTCCACATCGGCAGCAATACAAAAAAACGGAATTGGCAATTCGCTAAAATCATCTATATTACCCAAATGCAAGGTAAGTTGTGAAATGAAATTATAAATATTCTGCCCACGGGAAAGCCCCGAAGGGAAACCAATTTTAAAATTATCAAAAGGTAGACTAAGCGCATATTTTTCAGAATCTTCCTTTTCATGAAAAGATTTTGCGCTACGCGGAATATTATCCTGAATTAAAATATTAAAATTGGTCTCGTGAAAGATTGAATCTAATTGATGCGCTGTATACCCTGAAGCATACAAACCACCGATAATTGCACCCATACTGCTCCCACCAATATAATCTATTCTAATTCCAGCTTCCTCAATTACTTTTAAAGCGCCAATATGGGCAAGACCTTTTGCTCCCCCCCCACTTAAAACCAGACCCACTTTTAAATCTTCCTGCTGTTGGGAAATACCAGGAATGGCGGCAAGCAGAAAAATTAGAAGCAGTAGTTTTTTCATTTTTTTGATTGATAATGATTGTAAATTATTCCGGCTTTAGAAACTCCTATAACCTCGGCGAGCTCTACTTCTGAAGCTTCCTTTATACGTTTTACCGAGCGAAATTGTTTTAATAATTCTACCACGGTTTTCTCACCAATGCCGGTAATCTCTTCCAACTCGGTATTTAACGCGGTTTTACTCCTTTTGTTACGATGAAAAGTAATTCCAAACCTATGCGCTTCATTTCGAAGCTGCTGGATAATCTTTAATGTTTCAGACTTTTTATCTAAATAAAGCGGAATAGTATCTCCCGGATAAAAAAGTTCTTCCAGTCGTTTTGCGATACCAATAATCGCTATTTTTCCACGTAAACCTAAACTTTCCAGCGCTTTCACTCCGGAAGAAAGTTGACCCTTTCCGCCATCTACAATAATTAGTTGTGGTAGATCTTCACCTTCATTCAACAAACGTTTGTAGCGTCTAAAAACCACTTCCTCCATAGACGCAAAATCATCTGGGCCTTCCACGGTTTTAATATTAAATTTACGATAATCTTTCTTGCTTGGTTTTCCGTTTTTAAAAACCACACATGCCGCCACAGGATTTGTTCCCTGAATATTGGAGTTATCAAAACATTCTATATGTCTCGGTTCTACATTTAGCCTAAGATCCTCCTTCATTTGCGCCATGATTCGCTTTACGTGCCTGTCCGGATCCACAATTTTCATTTGCTTAAAACGCTCCTGACGGAAGTATTTCGCATTTCTAAGCGATAATTCCACAATCTTCTTTTTATCGCCTAGCTTCGGAATAGTTACTCTCACTTCTTCGCCAGCATCAATCTTAAAAGGCACATAAATTTCTTTTGAATTAGAATTGAAACGCTGCCGTATTTCGGTAATTGCCAGTTCCAGGAGCTCCTCATCGGTTTCTTCCAGCTTTTTCTTCATCTCTATAGTATGCGACCTAATTATGGCACCATGGGAAAGCTGAAGAAAATTCACATAACCATATCCCTCATCAGAAACTATAGAGAATACATCAACATTGGTAATCTTTGGATTAACCACGGTAGATTTAGATTGATAGTTCTCGAGAACGTCTATCTTATTTTTAATACGCTGCGCATCTTCAAATTCCATTTTTTCAGCGTGCTCCTTCATTTGCTCCCTGAATTGCTGTAGCGAATCTTTAAAATTTCCTTTTACAATTTGGCGAATCGCTTCAATATTACTGTTGTATTCTGCTTCAGCCTGTTTTGCTTCACAAGGGCCTTTGCAGTTTCCCAAATGATATTCCAGACATACCTTATATTTACCCTGTCTTATTTTTTCTTCGGAAAGATCATAATTACAGGTTCTGAGTTTGTAAAGTCCTTTAATAAGGTCAAGTAGGGTATTTACCGTTTTAAAACTAGTGAAAGGACCGTAATATTCGCTGCCGTCTTTTATTAATTTTCGTGTAGGAAAAACTCTGGGGAAACGTTCATTTTTAATACAAATCCAGGGATAGGTCTTATCATCTTTAAGCATCACGTTAAAACGCGGCTGATGCTTTTTAATAAGGTTGTTCTCTAAAAGTAAAGCATCGGTTTCTGAAGCCACCACGATATGCTTTATTTCTTTGATCTTTTTTACCATTACCCCAATTCTGTGGCTATCGTGGCGCTTGGTAAAATAGGAAGTTACCCTTTTTTTAAGGTTTTTGGCTTTGCCTACATAAAGAATCTTCCCGTTTTTATCATAATACTGGTAGACTCCGGGACTATTGGGGAGCGTTTGTATTTGTACTTCTAAAGCTGGCGTTTCCATCTCCCCAAAGGTAGAATTTATTATGCGTAGCTTTAAAAATGCCAGTATTTATAGATGTTAAATTTGTATTAAATCGCGTATTAAAATATGGTTAACCACCTTATTTGTGGGCTAAAAGCACTTCAAATTTTATAATTTCTATAAAAATATTACTTGTGTATTTTACTACCTTGCGCTTATGGAGAAAAAAGTAATTGGGCGTTTTGATAAAGCAGATTTTCCTGCGCTGCATTTAAACGATATCGCTATTAAAATTGATACCGGTGCTTACACTTCATCTATTCACTGTGAAAATATAGTTGAAAAAGATGGAACATTAGAATGTACATTTCTGGATGAAGAACATCCTTTATACAATGGGAAAAAGTTTACTTTTACAGATTATGATATCGTTTTTGTGCGTAGCAGTAACGGAATAATTCAGAAAAGATATCAGGTAATATCTACCATTAAAATATTTAATAAGGTCTATAAAATTTCGCTTTCTTTGTCCTCCCGACAGGAGATGAGGTTTCCGGTACTAATTGGCCGAAAATTCCTTACCAAAAAATTTATCGTGGACACCGAATTAACTGACGTTTCTTACAATCTTAAACAAAAATGAAAATAAAAATCCTTTCGCGTAATAGCCATTTATATTCTACAAAACGCCTTGTAGAAGCCGCTACTAAACGCAAACACGAAGTAGAAGTTATAGATCCTCTAAAATGTGATATCGTTATTGAGAAACGTAAGCCTAATATTTATTACAAGGGCGGTTATATAGAAGGAGTAGATGCCGTAATACCAAGAATTGGAGCTTCGGTTACTTTTTACGGTACCGCGGTGGTGCGACAGTTTGAGATGATGGGTGCATTTACCACCACAGAATCTGAGTCTTTAGTACGTAGTCGTGATAAATTGAGAAGTTTACAGGTACTTTCCCGCGCCAAAATTGGATTACCTAAAACCGTTTTTACCAATTATTCCAGAGATGTTTCCGGGGTTATTAAGCAGGTGGGAGGCACGCCTTTAGTGATAAAATTACTTGAAGGAACTCAAGGAGTAGGTGTTGTTCTTGCTGAAACTCACAACGCAGCAGAATCTGTTATAGAAGCTTTTAACGGCTTACAAGCACGGGTAATTGTTCAGGAGTTTATTGAAGAAGCCAAGGGAGGCGATATAAGAGCTTTTGTTGTAGATGGCCACGTGGTTGGTGCTATGAAAAGACAGGGTAAAGAAGGAGAGTTTAGATCTAACCTTCACCGGGGTGGTAGCGCCGAAGTTGTAGAACTTACCGATGAAGAAGAAATTGCAGCGGTAAAGGCTACCAAAGCAATGGGACTTGGTGTTGCGGGGGTAGATATGTTACAAAGTGCTCGTGGACCGCTAATTCTTGAAGTAAATTCTTCTCCCGGATTAGAAGGCATCGAAAAAGCTACCGGTAAAGATATCGCCAAATCCATAATAAGATATATTGAAAGGAACGTTTAGCCTATGGCAAAAATAACCAGCGACAATGTTCTGGAAATACTCGGGGAGAAAGTAAAGCCGGGAAAAAGCGCCACTATTAATTTTAATATGGCCAAATTATATACTACTACTTCGGTAGAAGTACCGGTAATTATTGAACGTTCTAAAAAGCCCGGTCCTGTAGTTTTAATAACAGCAGGAATTCACGGCGATGAAATTAACGGAGTAGAGATCGTTCGGCAAATTATTTCTAAAGGAATTAACAGACCACAAAAAGGAACCATTATTTGTGTTCCCGTGGTTAATATTTTCGGGTTTCTGAATTTACGCCGGGAATTCCCCGATGGTCGTGATCTAAACCGAATGTTCCCCGGAACAAAACACGGTTCCCTGGCCAGCCGCTTTGCATTTCAGTTTGTAAAGAATATATTGCCCCTGGCTAATTTCTGTCTGGATTTTCATACCGGTGGTGCAAGTAGATTTAATGCTCCCCAAATACGGGTGAAGCGTGGTGATGAGCAAGGTCTTAAATATGCCCGAATTTTTGGTGCGCCATTCACCATTCATTCAAAAACAATCACCAAGTCTTATCGCGAAACCTGTGCTAAAAAAGGAATTCCGGTCTTGCTTTTTGAAGGCGGAAAATCTATGGATAGCAATCGCGATGTAGCCAAACACGGGGTTGAAGGTGCTATGAGAATTTTGAGTTTTTTGGAAATGCTTCATCCCAAGTTTGATTATCCCGATGCAATTACCGAAACGGTGATAATTGAAAATACCAACTGGATGCGCGCAAAATACAGCGGCCTTTTACACATGAAAATTCCCTGTGGAAAACATGTTGAAAAAGGGGAATATATTGGTACGATTACCGATCCTTATGGCAAATTCAGGCATAAAATTAAGGCTGTAAATACTGGGTATGTGATCAATATAAATGAAGCTCCCATTGTTTACCAGGGTGACGCGATTTTTCATATTTCAGCACCACCAAAAGATGAATAAGGCCGAATTAAGAAAAAAATATAAAGCTTTACGTTTAGAGCTTTCCCAAGAAAAAATTGAAAAACTCAGTCTGGAAATTGCAAACCAATTGCTACAATTACCGGTTTGGGAAAAAGAATTTTACCATCTTTTTCTAAGTATTGCCCAACAAAAAGAAGTAGATACCGAAAACATTCTGCACATTCTCCACGGAAAAGACAAAAACGTTGTCCTTTCTAAAACCAATATTACAGAGCATAAATTAGAGCATTTTTTACTTACCGATACTAGCGTAATAAGAAAAAATCGCTGGAATATTCCCGAACCCGAAGGTGGCATTCCCATTCCGCCAGAGCAAATAGATGTGGTTTTTGTTCCCTTGCTGGCTTTTGACGAGGAAGGGCATCGCATTGGTTACGGAAAAGGTTTTTACGACTCTTTTCTAAGCGAATGCAAACCCGGGGTTATAAAAATCGGCCTTTCCTTTTTTGAGGCTGAACCTACTTTTGAAGAAGTATTCAGCAGTGACATTCCTTTGGATTTCTGCGTAACTCCCAGCAAAATATATAGCTTTAAAAATTAGGGAATTAGGAAGTATTCTGTTATTTTTAACAAAACTTTCACCCCCCTTAATGCTAAACGACCTTCAATTAAATAGCATTCTCGAAGATTTTGATATCGCCTACTGGAAGATCAATCTTCTGAATAAGGAGGTGAGTTGGTCAGAGCATTTTAATACCCTTGTCGGTAAACCCGAATTCTTCGAATCACATTTTGAATATTTTCTGAAGGAAATTCTACATCAGGATTATCGCTACGATTTCAGGCTTTACTTTGATAAATTGACGGAAGAAAATCATGCTTTCAGCATAGAACTTAAACTGAAACTCAGCAATGGAAAATACCGATGGTTTGAATGCCGAAACCTAAAAAATAAAGAAAACAATAAGGAAATGGCGGTGCTGCTATTCGTTAATATCCAGCAAAGCAAACGCGACCAGTACACCATTGAAGAAAACTTTTTTTACTATCAGGAAACCGCCCAAATGACCAATACCGGCGGTTGGTATATTGACACTATAAACAAAAATATTTATTGGGATAATGTTACAAAAAAGATAATTGATTGCCCCCTGGATTACCAACCGCCATACGAAGAACATTTTAGATTCTACGCACCTGAAGAACATCCTGTTGTGATTTCGGCTTTTGAAAAGTGTGAGAAATATGGTATTCCATTTAAGGTTGAATTAAAGATGCAGAATCTTTATAACAAAGATTTTTGGGTGCGCGCCACCGGAAAACCGGTATATAACGAAGACCAGGATATTATAGGAATTCGCGGTGTTTTTCAGGATATAAACGAACAAAAAGTAAACGAACTCAATCTGCAGAATTCATTAGATATTATCGCGACTCAAAATTCCCGGTTATTTAATTTCGCGCATATCGTTTCGCATCATTTGCGTTCCCATAGCAGCAATCTCTGTCTTATTGTAGATTTACTGAAAGAAGCCAAAACCGATACCGATAAGATTGAATTAATTCCGAATATAGCAGATATTTCTGAAAACCTGGATTTAGCTATAAATCAGTTGAATAATATTGTAAATAAACAATCGATTTTAAGAAAAGAACGTCGAATTGTTTCCTTCGAAAAAGCATTAAGTGGGGTAATGGCTTCAACTTCATCCTTAATAAATCGGGAAAATGCAAAAATCGTAGCTGAATTTCACGCTCTAAAAGAAATCAGCTATATCCCTGAGTATCTTGAAAGTATTTTGCTAAATTTAATCACGAATGCCATAAAATATAAACATCCGGGTAGGAAACCGGTAATTTATATTCAGACCTATGTTAAAAACGAAACTCCATTTTTGGAGGTTAGCGACAATGGGTTAGGCATAGACCTAGATCAATATGGTGACAAAATGTTTGGGATGTATAAAACCTTTCATAAGAACCTGGATTCGCGAGGAATTGGACTTTTTATAACTAAAAACCAGGTAGAAACACTTGGAGGTTCAATTTCGGTAACCAGCACCGTAGATGTAGGCACTACATTTAAGATTAAATTTTAAAAAACTAAACTAATTCTCATGGGGCAAAAAGTAGAATTGGCGTGTATTATTGACGATGATAAAATATACGTGAACCTGGTTAAGAAGATTATTGAGATCAAGAAACTTTCAGAAAATCTTCTCATTTTTAAAAATGGAATGGAAGCTTTAGATCATTTTAAATTGATCCTGGAAAACGCTACCGAAGAAAAACTTCCGGATATTATCTTTCTGGACATCAATATGCCAATTATGGATGGATGGGAGTTTCTAAATGAATTTATTAAGATAAAGAATAACTTCGAAAAGAAGATCACACTTTACGTGGTAAGTTCTTCTATAGATCCAAGAGATTTGGAACGGGCAAAATCTTTTAACATGGTTACAGATTATCTAATCAAACCAATTGAATTGAAAAAATTCGAAAAGATTTTTCACCGAAACGGTCACGCAGCCGCCTAGTTATTTGCTTTCTTTAGTTTCGTCTTCCTCTTCTTTAGGGAAAGCCCTTTTATTAAAAAGCAGAAGTAAAATTACACCCGCGCTAATTGTGGTATCGGCGATATTGAAAACCGGCTCAAAGAATGTGAAATAATTCCCGCCCCAGAAAGGAATCCATTCAGGTAAATTCCCCTGCCATAGCGGGAAGTAAAGCATATCTACAACTTTACCGTGAAATAAGGTGCCGTAGCCGCCTTGTGCTGGCATAAATTCAGCTACTTGGCCATAACTATCGTTGAAGACAATTCCGTAGAAAACAGAATCTATTATGTTCCCAAAAGCTCCAGCGAAAATTAAGGCAATTGCGGTTATTAATATCCTGGAACCATTTTTTCTAATCGAATCCCACAACCAGTAACCAATACCTACAATGGCAACTAATCTAAAAAGAGTAAGGAAAAGTTTCCCGTATTCTCCCGGGATTTTGGTTCCCCAGGCCATACCTTCATTTTCTACAAATAAAATTCTGAACCAGTCAAAAACCGGCACTTCTTCGCCAAGCGAAAAATTTGTTTTGATATAAAATTTTGAAATTTGGTCTATTAAAAGTACCAAAACGATAATAATACCCGCTTTTTTTAAGGACATGAACTCTGTGGAATTTAAAACGCCGCTAAAATACTAATATTATTTAGTTTTTACCCGGCTAAAAATCAGCTTCTCGAAAGCAATTTTGTAGTAAGTAAAATAAAAACGTCCCAAAGCATTGGCAAAGGGACGCAATATATATAAAATCCAGAAAGTCTCTATTTCTGCATATTCTTAGCTTCAATACTCAAAGTAGCGTGTGGTACCAGTTGTAAACGCTCTTTAGCAATTAATTTTCCTGTTACACGGCATATTCCAAAAGTTTTATTCTCAATTCGCGTTAACGCGTTTTTGAGATCTCGAATAAATTTCTCCTGTCTAATAGCCAATTGGGAGTTTGCTTCCTTACTCATAGTTTCACTTCCTTCCTCAAAAGCTTTAAACGTGGGAGAAGTATCATCGGTACCGTTGTTCCCATCATTTTTATAAGCATTTTGATAATTGGCCAATTGCTCCTGTGCCTTAGTGATTTTGCCTTTAATCAAAGCCTTAAACTCAGCTAATTCGGCATCGCTATAACGCTCTTTTACTTCAGTTGCCATAATTCTAATGTTTTTTAATAAACATCCTGATAGTAATATCGTCAAAAGCCACCTCGGCTCCTTCAGTTACTACCTCCGCAAATTCGAGACTTGCAGTTAATGTTTCATTCTTGATATAGGTTATATTTTGGTTAACGGCATCCTCGACAATACCGTCTTTTTGTAGGGTCACTTCAATTGTATCGGTAACTTCAAAACCAGAATCTTTTCTCATATTCTGTATCCTGTTTACCAATTCCCTGGCAATTCCTTCTTTTTTTAATTCGTCAGAGATACTAACGTCTAAAGCTACGGTAATATTCCCACTACTCGCCACTAACCAACCTTCAATATCCTGAGAAGTGATCTCTACTTCTTCCATAGCTAATTTAATCATTTCTCCGTTAAGGTCTATGCTTATCTCACCTTCGCGCTCAATTCTTTTAATATCTTCGGAAGTGAATTTATTTATCTCATTGACTACCAGCTTCATATCTCTACCGAAACGTGGACCAAGAACTTTAAAATTTGGTTTTATTTGCTTCACCAGCAATCCTGAAGCATCATCTATAAGCTGAAGTTCTTTTACATTTACTTCAGATTTTATCAGGTCTTCTACAGCCTGAATTTCATTGCGTTGCTGCTCATCAAGTACCGGAATCATTACCCTTTGCAGGGGCTGACGTACTTTTATCATCTCTTTCTTTCTAAGAGACAATACCAATGAAGAAATGGTTTGAGCCTTCTCCATTTTACGCTCTAAGGATTTATCAACAAATTTATCATCATACTTTGAAAATTCAGCCAAATGTACCGAATCAAAGTTTTCTTTATGTGTGCTCTGGTTTAAATCTTTGTAAAGCCTGTCCATAAAAAACGGCGCTACAGGCGCACCCAGTTTAGCCACTTCAACCAAACAGGTATAAAGGGTTTGATATGCTGAAATTTTGTCCTGCTGGTAATCACCTTTCCAGAATCTTCTTCGGCTTAAACGCACAAACCAGTTACTAAGGTTTTCCTGAACAAATTCTGAAATTGCCCGTGTTGCCCGCGTTGGTTCATAATCAGCGTAGAATCTATCCACTTTTTCTATTAGCGTATGCAATTCTGAAAGTATCCAGCGATCTATCTCCGGCCTTTCTTCTAAAGGAACATCTTTTTCTTTATAGGTGAAATTATCAATATTCGCGTATAAAGTAAAGAAAGAATAAGTATTATAAAGTGTACCGAAGAATTTACGACGCACCTCAGCGATTCCCTCAATATCAAATTTTAGGTTATCCCAGGGATTTGCGTTAGAGATCATATACCACCGCGTAGCATCTGGCCCGTAAGCCGCCAAAGTCTCAAACGGATCTACCGCATTCCCAAGACGTTTAGACATTTTTTGTCCATTCTTGTCTAAAACAAGTCCGTTGGAAACTACATTTTTATAGGCTACATCATCAAAAATCATTGTAGCAATGGCGTGCAAGGTGTAAAACCAACCGCGAGTTTGGTCAACGCCTTCGGCTATAAAATCGGCTTGGCGGTCTCCTTCTTCTACTTTTTCTTTATTTTCAAATGGATAATGCCACTGTGCATAAGGCATAGAACCGGAATCGAACCAAACATCAATAAGATCGGCTTCGCGTTTCATTGGTTTTCCTGAATCTGAAACCAATGTAATTTCATCTACCACATTTTTGTGAAGGTCTACCAAATCGTAGTTTTCTTCACTCATATTTCCAGGCTCAAAACCTTCAAAAATATCTTTATTCATAACTCTGGCTTTTACAGCCTTCGCTATTTCTTCTTTTAATTCTGCAATAGAACCAATAAGCTTTTCTTCTTTCCCCTCTTCGGTCCTCCAAATTGGCAATGGAATTCCCCAATAGCGGCTTCTGGATAAATTCCAGTCGTTGGCATTGGCCAACCAGTTTCCAAATCGGCCTTCGCCGGTAGATTTTGGTTTCCAGTTAATAGTTTGGTTTAGCTCAAACATCCGCTCCTTGAATTCGGTCACTTTAATGAACCAGGAATCTAGCGGATAGTATAAAATAGGTTTATCTGTTCTCCAGCAATTTGGATAACTGTGGACATATTTTTCTACTTTAAAAGCACGGTTCTCTTCTTTAAGCTTAATAGCAAGCTCTACATCTACCGATTTCTCCGGGGCCTGGCCTTCTTCATAATATTCATTCTTAACATATTTTCCGGCAAATTCCCCCATTTCAGGTCTAAATCTCCCCTGAAGATCAACCAACGGAACCAAATTCCCATTCTCATCTTTTACCAATAGGGGCGGCACTGGTGGTGTAGCTTGTTTCGCGACCATAGCATCATCTGCACCAAAAGTTGGAGCAGTATGTACAATCCCGGTACCATCTTCAGTAGTCACAAAATCCCCAGAAATTACTCGAAATGCATTTTCAGGATTTTCTGCAGGTTGCGCATAAGGCAGTAACTGCTCATATTTTATTTCAACAAGATCTTTTCCTAAAATAGTTTCACCGATTAAAAATGGAATCTTTTTATCTCCTTCAGAATAAGTTTTCAGCTCATCTTCGGTTTCGACTTCTTTAAATTTCTTATCAAATTGCTTTTTAGCCAAGGCTTTTGCAACAATAATGGTAATTGGCTCAAAAGTGTACTGGTTGTAAGTTTTAACCGAAACATATTCTATTTTAGGACCTACAGTTAGCGCAGTATTAGAAGGCAAAGTCCACGGCGTGGTGGTCCAGGCGATTAAATAAGCCCCTTCCAAACCTCCCCCGAAAGAGGAGGCTTTAGAATCACTTACTCTAAACATTGCTGTTACCGTGGTATCGGTTACATCCTGGTAGGTTCCCGGTTGATTAAGTTCGTGTGAACTCAATCCGGTTCCTGCCTTTGGCGAATACGGCTGAATGGTGTAACCCTTATAGATAAGGCCTTTTTTGTAAATTTCGGAAAGCAGCCACCAAACCGTTTCCATATATTTAGATTTATAGGTGATGTATGGATCTTCCATATCTACCCAATAACCTATTTTTTCGGTAAGGTCGTTCCACACATCAGTGTAACGCATTACGGCATTCTTACAGGCTTCGTTGTATTTTTCTACGGAAATCTTTGTCCCAATATCTTCTTTGGTAATTCCCAGTTCTTTTTCCACCCCAAGTTCTACAGGTAAACCGTGGGTATCCCAACCGGCTTTTCGTTTAACCTGAAATCCTTTTTGGGTTTTATATCTGCAAAAAATATCTTTGATGGCACGCGCCATCACGTGGTGAATTCCCGGAAGTCCGTTTGCTGAAGGTGGCCCTTCAAAAAATACAAACGGTTCTTTGCCTTCCCGTGTAGAAACGCTTTTTTCAAAAATATCGTTCTCCTTCCAGTAACTTAAGATTTCTTCAGCTACTTTAGGTAAGTCAAGTCCTTTATATTCAGGGAACTTATTGCTCATTTTTTTCAAAATTTCCAATGAGTCGCGAAAATAATCAATTTTAAGAAAAGAGCGGGATAGAAAAACGGAAAAAGCTAACTCAAATGATATCGACCCGAGATTCAGTAATAAACCTCCAAAAGGTTTTTGAAGTTCAATAATGAAAAGTTTTAGAAACTATACCTCAGCGCTAAAATTAAATTTCTTCCTGCAGCAGCAATTCCGGAAGAATAAGTACGGTAACGTTGGTCGGTAATATTTTCTAAAGAAGCCGTAGCCAGGAAATTTTCACTAAGTTCATATTGCCCGGTTAAATTAAGCGTATACCAGGAAGGCGAATATGGATTTCCATTATCGTCTCTGGCATAAAGATAAGCTTTACCCTGTTCTGAAGGGGCAAGATCTTCATAAGCAAACTGCCCGTTATATTCAGCAAAGAGATCGAGTTTTAGTCTTTTTTTATGCCAGGTTAAATGCGTATTTCCGAATATAGGAGCCGCATGTCGTAGAGGTGCTGTAGAGTCATCTTCCTGTTCTTCTTTTCCTTCAGTGATGCTTATTTGAGAACTAAACCTCAGCGCAACCGAAAGATCTATCTCAATTCCGCTTTCGAAGCCGTAAACGTGAGCTTTTGAAGTATTTTGAATAGCCTGAACACGGCTGGATTCTCCCTGGTAATCAATTTCGGTTTCACCGTTTAAATTGAAGTCCCTACGAACCATCGCATCATTTAAATAAGTATAAAAGGCAGTAGCGATAAAACTGATATTTTCTAATGGTTTCCAGTCAAAACCAAGTTCACTGCTATAAGCATACTCTGGTTTTAGATCTGGATTTGGCACAACAACGGCACCGGGTTCAGAATCGAATATTTTACCTACATCGTCTATATTTGGCGCCCTAAATGCTGTGGAAAGATTTAAACGCCAACCGATGAAACGATTTTGTTGCCAGTTAATTCCGGCGCTTCCGGTTAAAGCTCCTGTATTTATATTAGCTTCCTGAAACGGGAAATCATATAAATTTTCATCAAATTCCGCATCGACTAAAATATGATTATACCGAATTCCCGACTGAAAAGAAAGGCCTTCCTGAATTTTCCATTGATAAGTTGTATAAGCAGCAATTGATTGCCACATAGATCCGTTGGGATAGCGCGAAGCGGTGGTGTTTTCTTCTTCAGTTATAATGTTTTGCGTATTTCCGGTGGAATTTACTTTATTAAAAACATATTCAGCTCCATAAAACAAACGGCTTTCCTCAAAAGTCTTTTCAAAATCAAAATTAGCCGAATAGGCATCTACATTTTCTTTGGTGTTATACAACCAGTCCTCCCCAAAATCCCGATTATGCCGGCTCTCTTCAAAAAACTGGTAAGCGGCAGTCATCTGGGCTTTATCATACAAAGGACCGTGTCCTTTTTTATTGATCTTAAAATTCCCCATAAACCATTCCTGAGGGCCATAATACCATTCAGCTGAACGCAATTCTCCATCCCGCTCCTGGTAAAGCCTGTCAAATCTTGGGAAATCGGATGTCGTAGAATATATAAGTCCGAAATTGAGATCCCAGTCTTTATGCGGCATAAATTTCACCTTCTGCAATAGATTGATTTGCTCATAACCTGTAGGTTTTTGCACCCTCGGATTATCATTCGCAACAACCACATCTTCTCCATTTCTTCTCACCGCATATTCGTTTCGTAAAAATTCATCCGGCCCGTTAGATCCCATTCTTAAATCGCCAAAATCCGAATACGTAACACTAGTTACAAATGCCCAATTTTCCAGACCAATATTAACATCGGAGTGTATAGTTTTTTCGTTATTGGCATAAGCGTAACGGGAATATGCGTTTCCGGAAACCGAAGATTTTTCACCAAAAGAAAATTTTGGCTTCAAAGTATAGAAATTCATCACTCCGCCAATGGCATCACTTCCATAAACCACAGATCCCGGCCCAAGGATCACTTCGGTATTTTCTACCGCCAGCGGATCTATAGAAATTATATTTTGAAGATTTCCACTCCTAAAAATTGCGGTATTCATTCTTACACCATCTACGGTAATTAAAAGTCTGTTTGTAGAAAAACCACGAATTATTGGACTTCCGCCACCCAACTGACTTTTTTGAACATACACCTGACCACTGCTTTCTAACAGATCTGCAGAAGTTTGCGGACTGGCCATAATGATATCATTAGCTGAAAAACTGACTATCTTCTGTGGAATTTCATCTTTGTTCATTTCAAATTTCGCTACCGAAAGTACTACCTGTTCCAGTTCGTTATCATTAGCTTTTAAATAAACCTTGTTGTTATTTTGAATGATCTGAGATTTCCTTAAGCTTCTATTGGTGTAATTAACATGCCTGAAATGAATAATTTCATCCCGGTCAAATACTGATATATCGGCTTCACCATCAAGATTAGTAAGCGCACTTTTTGACTTTGCCGAATTGTATAATGCAACACTGGCAAGAGGTTCGTGATTTCCTTCATCCAGAACTTGTATCTGTTGAGCATAGATACTATTAGCCATAAAAAAAAGGAGTATTACTCCTGTTATCAAACTTCGCATTTAGCTGAAAATTTCGTTGAGCACGGCAAGCGATTTTGGCTTTTTAAATCCTTCAATATGCAGCTCGAAATATAAAAGCAACATATTTAAGAAATTTGACCGACTTTGCTGGTTCAGTTTTACTTCATTCAAGGCATCAAAATTTATGCCTAAGAACTGCCTTAAAATCTCCACATTTCGGCCATCAATACAGTAATTATTAACGCTATTCATTTCAAAAATGCCATCTAAAAGATTAAAGTAGGTGAGTTCCTTTGAAGCTGTGTCAGGATAAAATCCGAGATAACGGCTTAAATTCAATAGAAATAAAAGGTGAAAATTGGCGATTTTATCGTGCAAATCCAGCCACATCAATGAGCTTTCAAGATAATTAAAAAGCTGCGGATTGGTTTCCTCCTCACGAATGGCATTTTTTAAAACTTCGGCTAAAAACATAAGCATCGTGCCTTTTACCATATTGGTATGCAAACTGGTGTAAGTATGTAAAACCTTGGCATCTTTCAGATACTCCATTTTTCCCTGGTTGCGATGATTAGCCACGATTTCCAACTGGGTAAGCAATTGAAACTGGGAAGCTTTGAATTTTCCTTTCTTCGATTTAAGTACTCCTTTAAGCATATAGGTTTTTAAGCCATCGCTATAGGTATAGGCTTTCACGATCAAATCGGCCTCGCCGTATTTTAGAGCACTAATTACAATTGCCGGAGTGGTAACAATCATTTTTTAGAATTTCTCTTTCCGAAGATAATTAAAAAAGGCCGCCTGAAAAGATCTAATTTCGTCAAGCTGAACCTGGTTCAGCTTCTAACATGCTTTGAAATATCAACATCTTAGATTCTGAAATAAACCCGCCTGAACGGACGGGAGGTTCAGAATGACGATTTCAAATATCTTTTCAGACAGCCTTTAAAATACTTTGAATGAAGTATGATTTACACTACTCCCTGGGCTAGCATTGCATCGGCAACTTTTACGAAACCGGCAATATTAGCTCCTTTTACGTAGTCTATATAACCATCTTCTTCTTTTCCGAACTCTACACAACGATCGTGAATATCGTTCATAATCGCGTGAAGTTTTTTATCTACTTCCTGCGATGTCCAGTTATATCGCATAGAGTTCTGGCTCATTTCTAAACCTGAAGTGGCAACACCACCAGCGTTAGAGGCTTTACCAGGAGAGAAAAGGATCCTTGCTTCCTTAAATACCTCTACGGCATCTGGCGTACAAGGCATATTAGCACCTTCGCCAATACACATACAACCATTCTCTACTAATTTTTTAGCATCAGCTTCTTCCAGTTCATTTTGGGTGGCACAAGGCAGCGCTACATCACACTTCACTCCCCAAGGAGTTTCTCCTTCAAAATATTTAGCTGAAGGATATTGGTCAACATATTCGCTTATTCTTCCGCGTCTTACATTTTTAAGATCCATAATAAACTGAAGCTTTTCGGAATCAATTCCCGCTTCATCATAAACATAACCTCCAGAATCACTCATTGTTAATATCTTTGCTCCGTATTCAATAGCTTTCTCAGCAGCATATTGCGCTACGTTTCCAGATCCTGAAACTACAACAGTTTTTCCTTCAAAAGATTCATCTTTTGTTCTTAGCATATTTTGTGCAAAATATACATTCCCGTAGCCTGTAGCTTCAGGACGAATAAGGGAGCCACCGTAGGAAAGTCCTTTCCCGGTTAATATTCCTGTAAATTCATTTCGTAATCTTTTGTACTGGCCAAACATATAACCAACCTCACGGCCACCAACTCCGATATCCCCCGCAGGAACATCAGTATCTGCCCCTATATGACGGAAAAGTTCTGTCATAAAGCTCTGGCAGAAACGCATTACCTCGTTATCAGATTTTCCTTTTGGATTAAAATCAGAACCACCTTTTCCTCCACCCATTGGTAAAGTTGTAAGGCTATTTTTAAACACCTGCTCAAAAGCAAGGAATTTAAGAATACTAAGATTTACAGAAGGGTGGAAACGCAATCCGCCTTTGTAAGGCCCAATTGCAGAATTCATTTGAATTCTAAATCCGCGATTTACCTGAATATTTCCTTCATCATCCAACCAGGAAACCCTAAACATGATTACGCGTTCTGGTTCTACCATACGTTCCAGCAATTGCATGTTCTGATACTTTTTATTCTTTTCTATAAAAGGAATAATTGTCTCAGCAACTTCGTGCACTGCCTGCATGAATTCCGGTTCGTTTTTATTTCTTTGAGATACTTTATCCAGGAAATCTTGTATATTTTGTTCCATATTATGTGATACTACAAATAGTTTATAAAAAAAACTGTGTTTTATGTTGCAAATATATGGGTTCTATAAAAAACGACCTCAAATTTTTATCTTTTCATATAAAATTAACGTCTTCAAATTTAAGGATTGCCAAGTGGACTTAAATCTGTGATTTTTTGTTAAAGTAGTTTTTATATATTTGTTCTTCGCTCAAGCCTGAATGAATGTACAATTGTAAAACGTTTTTAGCTCTTATAGTTTTCATTTTACTCTTTCAGGTAAAGGGCTATTCTCAATTTGGTATTGCGCACGAAATTGCCGTTAAAGCAGGACCGGCTTCATTTTTTACCGATTACGGCGAACGCTGGAATGTGAAAAACAACCTTAATAACGCAGGTTACGGTATTGGGATTTCACATTATATGAATTTTGCCTATAAAACAGATTGTCATTATTCCCAGGCCGCCTCTTTCTTTACTAATCATTTTAGAATTAGAAATGAGCTGGATTATTTTTACTCAAAGTTAGAACATTTTGGCCCTGTAGCCAGCAAACCTACTCTGGGCGGGCAATTGCTAAGAGCGATGCACGGAAAAAGTGAAATTATTGAAGGTGGTATACACCTGGAATACCATCCTTTTCGTATACGGGATTTCACCCATTCTGGTTATATGTTTTCTCCTTATGTGAGTTTGGGTGGACATTTCGTGTCTTATAAAGCTGATGCCTATTCCGATTTAGGTTCGCTGGATAACCCAAAAAATGTATTCCCAACTTTTATTGGCGGGATGGATTTTGAACGCGGCAACACTTATTCTATAATCGGCGGGTTTGGAGTACGTTACCGCTTAGGATTTAGACACGATCTTCTAATTGAAGGCAGGGGGCAATATTACGGAAGCGACTGGATTGACGGCTTAAACATTAATGCTCCTCAAAATAAATTCAACGATTATATATTTTGGCTTAATGTGGGCTATGTCTATTACATCAATTTTCAATAGCTTCTACAGTAAGAATTTTTCCGCCCAAATCCTCTAATTCAGCTTTTGCTTTCTCAAAATCTTCAGAATTCAGCGCTCTTGTTGCATCTTCTATAATTGTAGCTTTAAAACCTTCTTTAATAGCATCTTTAGCCGTAAAATAAACACAAATTTCAGCAGCAAGACCACAGAAATAAAGATCGTCTGCTTTCTTTTCCTTTAAATAGCCGGAAAGTCCAGTAGATTTTAAATGTTGATTATCGTAAAAGGCACTGTAGCTATCTATTTCAGGATTGGTTCCTTTTCTAAAGATAGCTTCAATTTTCGAAGTTTTCAGATCCCTATGAAATTCCGCACCATCGGTATTTTGAACGCAATGTTCTGGCCACATTACCTGCTCGATTCCGTTAAGGTCTATTGTTTCAAATTCTTTTTTTCCTTTATGGCTGCTGGCAAAACTGGCATGACCAGTTGGATGCCAGTCCTGAGAAGCAATTACCAAATCAAAGTTTTCCTGAAGTTTATTTATCACCGTAATAATCTCATCTCCATTAGGTACATCGAGTGAGCCACCGGGCATAAAATCGTTTTGAGGATCTATAATAATCAATGTTTTCATATACTTCTTAATTTTTAAAAGATGCAATTAATTTATCCCGCTCGGCTTTTAAAGCTTCACTGATTCCCACTTTATAAATATGCGGATTATTAAAGCGCTTAAATTCAAAAGAAAGTTCAGCGAGTCGGTTTTTACTGTATTCAGCGATTTCCTGAAGCGATTTATGTTCCAGTTTGTTTTCTCCTTTTTGCATAACCGGTTGCAGTAATGGCTCTTTTTGTAAATGGTCAACTCTCATCTGTTTATAAGGCTCAAAGGGATGAATCATATTTTCAATATTATTCTCTTCAAAAATGGCTACCAAATCTCCACCAACACATTCGCCTTGAGAATCCCTTAAACGATACACCTGTTTTCTGTGCGGAAGAGTAACCTTCACAATACTCTCTGAAATTTTAATTCTTGGTTTCCCGTTAGAGTAAGCCAATTTGTAAACTCCGTCTAAAGCGGCATCCGGACTCCCAATAACCAGGTTAGTGCCCACACCAAAAACATCTATTCTGGCGCCTTGCTCCAATAAACTTTTTATCACATTTTCGTCTAACTGATTTGACGCCGCAATTTTCACATAATCCAAACCGGCTTCATCCAGCATTTTCCTACTTTGTTTTGAGAGGTAAGCTAAATCCCCACTATCAAGTCTTATAGCCATTAATTTCTGGCCGCGTTTTTCCATCTCCTTCGCTACTTTAATGGCGTTGGGCACACCACTTTTAAGCGTATCGTAAGTATCCACAAGTAATACGCAATCTTTTTGCCTGCCTTCAGCAAAATCTCTGAAAGCTGTGATTTCTTCGTCATAACTCTGAATAAAGGAATGCGCCATAGTTCCCGAAACCGGAATATCAAAATCCCTTCCCGCAATCACATTACTTGTCCCGTCAAAACCACCAATTATGGCTGCACGAGTAGCGTAATAACCTCCCGGACCCTGTGCCCTTCGCAATCCAAAATCAAGCAAAGTCCGTTCACCTGAAACAAGTTTAATACGACTGGCTTTAGTAGCGATAAGAGTTTGAAAATTGAGTAAATTCAGCAAGATGGTTTCGATAATTTGAGCTTCAATGATATTGGCTTCCACCTGCAATACCGGGCGGGTTGGAAAAACCACATCACCTTCCTGTACCGAATAAATATTACCGCGGAATTTAAAATCTTTCAAATACTCAAGAAAATCATCATCAAAATCCTGTGTCTTCAGGTATTCCAGATCTTTATCACTAAATTTTATATTTTCAATGATCTCCAGTAAATCCTGAAGTCCGGCAAAAATAGCGTAACCCCCGTTAAAAGGAAGTTTTCTGAAAAAATAATCGAAAATTGCGGTATGATCTTTTTGGCCTTTTTTAAAATATACCTGGGCCATCGCCAGTTGATACTGATCGGTATAAGTAGCTGTATAATTTAGCATCGCTTTTGGTTGGTTTATACTTCGGCAAGCATCGCTTCGTAAATTTCAAGATCTGCTTCCCTGAATAGCACAAATTTAAGCTTTTGCAGGTGTTTAAGCTTTGGGATTTCGGCTAAAATTGTTTTAAAACTGATCTTCGTCGCCTCTTTTATCGGGTAACCAAAAGCTCCGGTAGAAATAGCAGGAAAAGCAACCGACTTCACTTGTTTCTCTTCTGCACGTTTTAAAGCATTCTTATAGCAATTTTCCAAAAGCTTATCTTCAGGTTTATCACGGCCGTAGACCGGTCCCAAACAGTGAATCACATATTTGTTGGGTAAATTATACGCCCCAGTTATAACAGCTTCTCCGGGTGAAATAAGCGCAAGGGGGTTGCATTCTTCATAAAGTCCCGGTCCCGCAGCACGATGAATTGCTCCTGCCACTCCGCCACCAATAGCAAGTTCGGCATTGGCTGCGTTCACTATAGCTTCTACAGCCGGCTGATGAGCTATATCTCCTATAGTAATTTCGATTTCAATATTCTGGATGGTTTTTTTCATAATTTTCGGCTTTACAGGAAATTACGAAAATTTAAGGAGAGGTCTAAATTAGACAGGTACACAGGAATTCGTTCACTTTAATGCATAAAAAAAACCTTACATTTCTGTAAGGCTTTTCGCTAGTTGCTCCCCCTCAAGGACTCGAACCTTGGACCCTCTGATTAAGGTTACGAATTACCCACAAGCCCACTTATGCCTTTAACAGCGAAAAAATGACGCTCACTATAATTCCAATTAGGGTCGTATGGAGCTCTTTATTCGGTTGTTTAAAACTGTTATTTTTATTCATTTGGGATAATTTGGGTTAAATATTTTCATCCCTTTCCTTTTATTATAAATGGTTTCTCAACCTATTTTCCCTTCTTTAAAATCCTAAATCATTTGATCTTTTATAATTTTAGGAATATTCAAATTTTCAAAACTTTATTTTTTGCAACCTTACAGCATTCAAAATAGCCAATAATGCCACCCCAACATCCGCAAAAACAGCTCCCCACATTGTTGCAAGACCACCGGCACCCAAAACCAATACGACTGCTTTTACCCCAAATGCCAACCCAATATTTTGCCAAACAATGCGTCGGGTGTAACGACTTATTTTTATTGCCTTTGCAATCTTGCTAGGTTGATCGGTTTGTATGATAACATCTGCGGTTTCTATGGCCACATCGCTTCCCAATCCGCCCATTGCAATACCTACATCACTTGCCGCCAACACCGGGGCATCGTTAATGCCATCGCCAATAAACGCGACTTTAGTATTGGGTTGCTTTTTTAATTGTTCCACTTCCTTGAGTTTGTCTTCCGGTAATAAGCCGCCTTTTGCGGTCTCTATACTCAGTTCATTTGCAACTTGTTGTGTAATGGAATCCTTATCGCCGGAAAGCATTATGATTTTTGAAATGCCCGATTCCCGAATTTGTTTGATGGTCTGGTGCGCATCGTCTTTTAATTCGTCTGCAATAATAACATAGCCGGCGAATTTGGCATCAATGGCAACCATAACTATGGATTCCACAATCGTATCGGTTTCTGCTGGAACTTCGATGTTGTTTGAATTCAGCAGGGCTTTATTTCCAACCAAAACGGTTTTTCCATTCACAGTTCCTTTCAATCCTTTTCCTGCAATTTCCGAAACATTAGTAGTCTCAAAATCGACACCGTCGGCTTTATATTCCATAATGGCCTTGGCTATGGGATGTGTGGATTGTTCTTCCATCGCCATCAGGTATTTCATCATCTCAGCTTCACTCGATACAGGTATTTCAGCTTCCTCCCAATCAATGGATTTTATTTCTTTTATCTTAAAAACGCCTTTGGTTACGGTTCCGGTCTTATCCATCACGACCGTATTTACCTTGGTCATTTCATCTAAGTAGGAAGCTCCCTTGAATAAAACACCATTTTTTGAAGCCGCACCTAATCCTCCAAAATAGCCTAATGGAATGGAAATTACCAAAGCACACGGACAGGATATTACCAAGAAAATCAAGGCTCTGTACAACCAATCCTGAAATACGTAATCATCCACAAAAAAGTAGGGGATAAATGTTAATCCAATGGCCAGGAATACCACAATGGGGGTATAAATCCTCGCAAATTTTCGAATAAATAGTTCTGTTTTTGATTTTCTTGCAGTCGCGTTCTGTACCATATCCAAAATTCTGGCAATGGAACTGTCCTTGAATTCCTTGGTGGTTTCAATTTCAATTACACCATCCATATTGATACTTCCGGCGAATACCTTTTCACCTTTTACAATATTATTGGGTGTGCTTTCGCCTGTTAAGGCTGCGGTGTTGAACGAGCCTTTGTCAGAAAGCAATATCCCGTCCAATGGAATTTTTTCGCCCACACGAACCTGCACTTTTTCGCCAATTTCAACGGTTTCCGGATTTACTGAAACGTAATTGTTGTCACGGTAAACCAACGCCTCATTCGGCCTTACATCGAGCAGGGCTTTGATGTTTGATTTTGCTCTGTTTACCGCTGAATTCTGAAACAATTCACCAACGGCATAAAACAACATCACGGCAACACCTTCAGGGTATTCACCAATGGCAAAAGCACCTATGGTAGCGATTGACATCAGTAGAAATTCGGTAAAAAATTCACCATTCTTGATGCTGTTCCATCCTTCTTTTATAACGGGAAATCCTACAGGAAGATAAGCCACGACATACCAAATGATTCGAGCCCAATTTTTAAAAAACACTACGTCAAAATAATCCAATGCAATACCAATAATCAACAGCACAAAACTGAAAATGGCAGGCAGATAGGTTTTAAATTTCTTTAGGCTTTCCAGGTGGCTATGGCCATCGTTGTGATTGTGTTCTTTTTCAGTATTGGGTTTTATATCTCTTAAATTTAGTTTCTTTTTTTTCATTGTTATTCTAATTAAAACACAAAGATGACATAAAACCGAATGCAACAGAAGTGCATTGTTAACCACTACATTTATCGCAAATCCCTTTCACAACCAAATTTGCATCCTTTGCCACAAATCCTTTCGGCAAATTGATATGTGGTATTTTGTGTTCCGTCAAACAAACGGTTTCGTTACAAGCGTTACAATGAAAATGTAAATGAAGATCTGAGCCCATTTCGCAATTACAACCTACTTCACATAATGCATACTTGGCCACCCCTGTTCCATCATCTACCTGATGAACAATTCCCTTTTCTTCAAAAGTTTTAAGGGTACGGTAAAGGGTAGTTCTTTCAGATTTTTCAAAAGCAAGTTCCACATCAGCCAGAGATACCGCAAAATCCTTTTCAGCTAAAAGTTTATAAATAAGAATCCGCATTGCAGTAGGCCTTATATCGTTCAATAACAGTACTTTTTCTGTTTCGTTCATAATTGCATTTATTTAATGAGCGTGACCGCCACCTTCACCTTTTTTCATCTCTGCCATTAAGTAATAGGCATTGTTATAGGCAAATCTGTTTTTTTTAGGGAGATTCTTCAGAATTTTGACTTCAACCCATTCCCCTTCCTTAGTTCCGGGAATTATTTCTACTGGCTTAAAACTCCAGGCATCCCCTTCTTCTTCAGCAGAAAAAATAAAGAATTTATCTCCATCTTTCGCGATGGCAGCTTCGGGAAGGGCAGCACTGCGAGTATTACCTACTGCAATTCTCCCCCGTACATACATCCCCGGAACCAAATTTTCCGGTCGGTTTTTAATTTCTGCATGTACGTGCAAAGCTTTTGGATCCTGCTCAAAATTTTTGCTAATGGAAAGTATTTCAGCGGTCAACTCGGTTCCCGGTAAAGATTCAACCGTAAAATACACTGTTTGTCCCTCTTTAACACGCACAACATCTTTTTCAAACACCAGAAGATCCACGTGAATATGTTCTGTATTGATAATCTCAAACATATTGGTTTGCGCCTGCACGAATTGCCCCGTCTTAACATTCACAGCCTGCACAGCTCCATCAATAGGACTTAGGATAGGAATTTGCCGTCGAATATCTCCGTTCCTAATCGTAGCCGGATTGATATTAAGCTGCCTGAGTTGAGCCTCTAAACCGGAAACCTGCCCTTTAATGTTTTGAAATTCTGCTTCTGCTCTCTGGAAAGTTTCACCAGATCCAACTCCGGCTTCATACAGTTTCTTCTGTCTTTCGAATTCCTTCTCCTGAAAGTTCCGTTGGTTCACAGCATTAATATAGCCTGCCTGGATTTTTATAATGTCGGGATGTTCAATAGAAGCCAATACACTTCCTTCTTTTACCATCTCTCCTTCAATTACTCTTATATTTGCTACGTTTCCACCGATTACGGGCGTTACAGTAGCTTCATTTTGTGGCGGTACTTCAAGCTCCCCATTAGCCTCTACAAACCCTGTCATCAGTCGGGTGCCCAGGGTGTTGATGTTCATATCGAGGGCGTCGTACTGCTGTTGCGACAGCATAGCTTCTTTAACCGGTTCAGTTGTTTTGGTTTCCAGAGTGCCTTGCGGAATTTCCACAGGTTCCTTTTCCTCATCCTCACCACAGGAAGCAAAAAAGAGTAGGGTGAATAACAATGATATATTTAAAAGTTTCATATTTTTTTTATTAGTCGTTAAGGTAAAATTGTATTTCTGCAAGTGCGATCTGGAAGTTTTCATAGGCTTCAAGCGCTTTTAATTCTGATTGGACGGCATTGTCCAAATTTTGGATAAAGGCTACATATTCTATTGCACCTTCGTTGAAAGCTAGCAGCGATCCCTGCCGCTGTTCTTCGAGCAAAGGCAATACTTCATCCCTGTAAAATTCCCAGGAAGCCTTCCATTTTTTATAATTCTGAAGTGTGCCGGAAAAGTCTGATTTTATCTGCTCTTCCTGAAATTCCGCAGCTTCCATTGCCATTTCCTTTTCAATTTTTGCCACTTTAACCTCTCCATATTCCCGGCCAGATAAAATAGGTATGGAAAGTCCGGCCTGATAGCTATAAAACCCGGTTGCCCCATTCACCTTTTGAAGGCCGTACTGCAGGTTAATATCAGGAAGAAAGTCTGCTCTTTCAACAGACAGGCGAGCCTGGGCAACAGCAACCTGCTGTTTGGAAGTTTCCAATAAAGGGTGTCCTTTTTCTACCTCAAAATCTTCTTCAGGAATTACAGCTCCCTCAAAATCATCAGGTACAGTGTATACCGTTTTTTCGCCTAACCACAAATTAAGCTTTTGCAGTGCTATTTTATAATCATTTTGCGCCTGTTGTTTTTCGATCTTAATTTCACTTATCCTGTTTTTAGCAGTAAGCATTTCGAGGCGTGAAATAGCCTCCACTTCATATCTCAGGTTTACAGCTTTTTCAAGGCGGGAATAAAGGGAATCCAGTTTTTCAAAAAGATGCATTTGTTGTTTAGCTGAAAAAGCCTCGCTCCAGGCAATTTTTACCTCCCGGCTCACCTGTAACTGAGAAAGGTTATACGAATCTTCTGCCAGAACAATTCGCTCGTTGCCTAGTTTATTCCTGGGAATTATTCCGAAAATATCGATACCCTGCTGCTGAAATCCTATTGTGGTATAAATCCCACCCGCATCGCCAATTTCTTCTCCGCCGGTAAAAATTTGGGTTTGCCCAAGATCCCAGGCCGATTTCTTCCGGGCCTGTTCCTGTGAAATTTCCCGCTGTTTATTCCTTAAAAGCGGATAATTTTGTAAAGCCATTTCCACAGCCTGCTTCCTGGAGATTTCAGGGAGCACCTGGATTTCTTCCTGCGCCTGTAAATTTTTAGGCGTCAATATTAAGAATGCGGTAACTGCAATTCCTGCAACAATTTTCTTGTTGAACATCATTCTGATTTCTCTGTTTTCTACCCATCTGTATAGAATTGGCAGAATAAATAGGGTCAATAAAGTGGAGGTAAGCAACCCGCCAATAACAACTGTAGCCAGTGGGCGCTGAACTTCAGCTCCTGCAGAGCTGGAAATAGCCATTGGCAAAAATCCCAGCACATCTGTGAGGGCTGTTAATAGAATAGGCCGAATTCTGCGTCTGGTGCCCTGGGCGATACGCTCATTTACATCGGTCACACCTTCTTCCTTCAGCTCATTGAAACCGCTTATAAGCACCAGTCCATTTAACACTGCTACCCCAAACAATACGATAAATCCAACCCCTGCAGAAATACTAAACGGCATGTCCCGAAGCCAAAGAGAGTAGATCCCTCCAATTGCGGCAAGTGGAATAGCTATATAGATCATTGTGGTTTGTTTAAAAGATTTCAGGGCGAAGTATATCAGTATAAAAATAAGTAGAAGCGCAATTGGCACCACTACCTGTAAACGTTTACTGGCCCTTTCAAAATTCTCAAACGCCCCGCCGTACCTAATGTAATACCCGGGAGGCAGATCAAATTGTGCATCCAGCTTATCTTGGATATCTTCTACGACAGATTTCACATCCCGGTTCCTGATATTCACACCCACATAGGTACGCCTATTGGTGTTATCCCGGCTTATTTGCATTGGCCCAGGTTGGTAGCTTATGTCTGCCACCTCCTTTAACGGGATTTGGGCACCGGATGGCAAACTCACATAGAGGTTTTTTATATTATCAATGCTGGTACGGTCCTCTTCCTGAAGCCGCACCACCAGGTCAAATCGTTTTTCTCCCTGAAATATCACCCCTGCCTGTCCTCCGGCAAAAGCCGACTGCACAAGAGTATTGAGATCCTTAATTTGCAGTCCATATTGGGCGGTTTTGTTCCGGTTGTAATTTATGGTGATTTGTGGTAAACCAGCTGTTGCTTCCACCTTCATATCTGCAACTCCTTCCACGGTGCTGATAATAGCACCCATTTCCTGAGCTTTACTTGCCAAAAGGTCAAGATCCTCACCGTACAATTTAACCGCTATATCTTCCCGGACTCCTGTGAGCAGCTCATTAAACCGCATTTCTACAGGTTGGGTAAATTCATAGCTCACTCCGGGTATAACCCCAATGGTATTTTTTATTTTAGCGATGAGTTCATCTTTTGTTGATGCTGAAGTCCATTCTGATTTATCTTTTAAAATGACAAAACTATCGGCTAAATCCATAGGCATAGGATCTGTAGGCACATCTGAAACCCCGAAACGACTTACCACCTGTTCTATTTCCGGATATTTCGCCAGCAACATTTTTTCTATTTTGGTAGAGGTGGCAATTCCTTCTTTTAGAGAGCTTCCCGGTTGTAAAATTATATGGAACGCGATATCCCCTTCATCGAGCTGGGGGATAAATTCTCCTCCCATCCTGGTAAACATAAAAACTGCAAGGGCAAAAAGTCCGATGGCAAGACCTAAAATTACTTTTCCTCTTTTCAGGGATTTATTTAAGAGTGGCTCGTATTTATTCTGAAGCCAGATAATAAATTTATCGCCATAAGATGTCTTTCTGTTTTTGGATTCTTTCAGAAAAAGTGCAGAGATCATCGGTACGTAAGTAAGACAAAGGACCATCGCCCCCAACATCGCAAAAATAAAGGTAAGCGCCATTGGTTTGAACATTTTGCCTTCAACCCCTTCCAGAGCAAGAATGGGCAGGAAAACGATAAGTATAATAAGCTGCCCGAAAAAGGCAGAATTCATCATCTTTTTGGCGGAAGAAGAGGCGATGGTATTTCTTTCAGATTTTCCAATGGCCATTTTTTTCTTCATTCGCTGATGGATGGTAAAAACCGTGCTTTCCACGATGATCACAGCGCCATCGACAATAATTCCGAAGTCAATAGCTCCAAGGCTCATTAGATTGGCCCAAACGTCAAAAACATTCATCAAAATAAATGCAAATAGCAGGGAAAGTGGAATGGTAGAGGCAACAATAAGTCCACCGCGCCAATTCCCAAGCAACAGTACCAATACAAAGATTACGATCAATCCGCCCTCAAGAAGATTTTGAGTAACGGTAGATGTAGTCTCGCTTATAAGTTCGCTACGGTCTAAAAAAGGTTTTATGTAAATACCTTCGGGAAGAGACTTTTGAATTTGAACAATCCGCTCTTTCACATTATCTATAACCTCGTTGGAATTGGCACCTTTAAGCATCATAACCATTCCGCCTACAGCTTCGCCCTGGCCATTTTTGGTAAGGGCTCCGTATCGTACAGCACTACCTATTTCTACTTCAGCAACATCCTGCACGGTAATGGGAACTCCGCCTCGATTGGCAACTACAATCTTTTTAAGGTCTTCAACACTACGCGCCAAACCTTCCCCACGAATGAAATTGGCCTGGTGATTTTTTTCGATATAGGCACCGCCCGTGTTCTGATTGTTATTCTCCAGGGCAGTAAAAACGTCGGAAATCGTGAGGTTAATAGCATTTAAATCCTCGGGATCTACAGCTACCTCGAATTGTTTAATTTTTCCTCCTACGCCGTTGATTTCCACGACTCCAGGCACCATAGCCATTTGCCTTCGTACGATCCAATCCTGAATGGTTCGTAGCTCAGTAAGTGAATAATCATCCTTAAATTCATCTTCGACTTCGAGTGTATATTGGTAAATCTCTCCAAGCCCTGTGGAAATTGGCCCCATAGAGGGTTGCCCGAAACCTTTGGGAATTTCTTCCTTCACGGCATCTAACTTCTCGGCCACCAGCTGCCGGGGCAGGTAAGTCCCCATATCATCTTTAAATACGATGGTAACAACCGAAAGTCCGAATCTCGAAACAGATCGGATCTCATTAACCCCCGGCAGATTGCTCATAGCAATTTCTACAGGATAGGTTACAAACTGTTCAATATCCTCGGTTCCCAGGTTTGGTGCCTGAGTGATCACTTGCACCTGATTGTTGGTAATATCTGGTTGGGCATCTACAGGAACCTGTGTTATGCTCCAAATCCCGGCGCCAATGAGCACCACCGTAAACAACCCAATAATAAATTTATTATTGATTGAAAAATCAATGATTTTATTAATCATAAAAATTGAAATTTAATTCAGTTAAAAAAAGAAGAGATTGATCAAAAAATGATCAAATCCAAAAGGACATAACTATCCTCTAAACTGAATTAAATACGGGGTGGCTGAAAATGAAAATTTGGGATTTCCAACCCAGAGATTTCCCCTTTCTGAATAATTAAGGTAGAAATAACAGGTTCAATTGCCTCATAAGAAGTTCCATTGAAAATTGTAACGTGAACATGACAGCAATGGCACTGGCAGAAAGGGCTACAATCATCAAAATTGATGGGAGAATGATCTACCTCCTGCTTTAATTGTTGAAATTGGGAGTTTGAATCGGACAATTGTACAGCATCTTCACAGGGAACAAAGTTTAACCCCAGGAAGTACACAGAAAGTATTATTGCCCAAAAATTCATATTTGCAAATGTAAATAATTATTCCTGCACTGCTAGTGCAAAAATTGACTAGGGAAACAACAAAAAAATGTTGTCTCTATGTTGTCCCCGCTAAAAAAAGAAAGCCATTCAATTTCTTGAATGGCTTGTCTTTACTAAGCTCCCCCTCAAGGACTCGAACCTTGGACCCTCTGATTAACAGTCAGATGCTCTAACCAACTGAGCTAAGGAGGAGTGTTTCGCTGTTTTGCGGTTGCAAATATAAACCAAATTTTAAATCACCGCAAAACAAAAATCGAATTTTTTTAGGTTTTTTTCTTTTAAAAATCCTTTCTCATCCTATCATTCAAATAACCAACGATATACATCATTCCCATTGGCATAAAGCACCAGTGCAATTAAGATGAAAAAGCCAACCATCTGCGCTACTTCCATAAATTTATCGTTAGGTGTTCTTCCGGTTATCATTTCATATAAAAGAAACATTACATGCCCACCATCTAAGGCCGGGATTGGTAAAATATTCATAAATGCCAGGATTATAGAAATCAAGGCTGTGGTATGCCAGAATCCTTTCCAGTTCCAGGTATCGGGGAACATATCTCCAATAGCGCCAAATCCGCCTAATTGTGTTGCTCCTTTTTTCGTAAAAACGTATTCAAACTGGGCTACATAATCGTGTAATGTCCAGTATCCATAATCAAAGCCTTCTTTTATACTTTCAACAAAGCCGTATTTTTGTTGTTTAATTTCATAATTGGGTCTTACTGTAAAGCCAAGCAATCCTTCTTCATCTGGCGTTACCATAACACTCTTAATTTCATCGCCGCGTTTAAATACCAGCTCCAATTCCTTTTCCTTATTTTCTACGCTAATTCCCCTTATCTCGTGCCAGTAACCAATCTCCTGTTCATTTAAAGAAATAATACTATCTCCTTCTTGCAAACCGGCAATTCCCGCAGATCTATCGCTGAGTACACTATCTAAAACAGCATTTTGAATGGGAATAAATGGTTGCATTACTCCTTTTTCCCACATTTGCTGTCCAATATTTTCAGGAACTTCAATAACTTCTTTTTCGCCATTTTGATGTAAAACCGTAATGCTAGATACATCACGCATAAATAAATGCCGGTTTACATCGGTACTGTTCTGCAAGTCTTCGCCGTTAAGTTGTAACACGCGGTCGCCGTCTTCAAAACCATATTGTTTAAACTCCTCAGCAATTGCAAAACCTTCGGGCATTTCATCTGGACCAACATAATTTTCACCCCAAACAAACATGATCATCATATAAATAAGAAAACCAAGTACCAGGTTTACAGTTACCCCTCCAAGCATAATAATAAGTCGCTGCCAGGCTGGTTTACTTCTAAATTCCCAGGGTTCCGGCGGTTTCGCCATTTGCTCCTTATCCATACTTTCGTCTATCATCCCGGAAATTTTCACATAACCGCCCAAAGGCAACCATCCAATTCCGTAGACTGTTCCGCCAATTTTCTTCTTAAAAAGTGCGAATTTTACATCAAAAAAGAGAAAGAATTTTTCTACCCTGGTTTTAAATAATTTGGCGGGAATAAAATGCCCAAGTTCGTGTAAAACTATAAGTAAAGACAAGCTTAACAGTAACTGTATGGCTTTAACTATAAATGGATCCATGCGTAATGCTTCAAATTTTAAATCGCACAAAAGTAACCTTTTAAAATCTCCTATAAAAGTTTAAAAGCGCTCCTGTTTTTGTAAGTTGAAATTTTAAGTTTTATACTGCGACTAATTGATTGTTAGCCCTTAATTTTGCAGTAGATTTTCCTGGGACAAATTCTCAGGGTTTCAAATTCAAGAATCTAAAAATTTAGATTTAATTCGGAATATTCTATATCTCACTTAGTGCGTAAATTTAATAGTATGCGTCAATTATTTGCCTGGTTAAAAAAATTCGCTATTGTACTGTTTATCCTTTCAGTAATTATTATTTATAGCATTTACACCCTTTTAAAACCTGAAGAACGCCTACCTGTTTTTCAACCCGATATGGTAAATGCTGAACTTGTAGATTCTACGGTGCGCTATGTTAGAAAATACCACACTGTTAAAGATTTTGAGCTTATCAATCAAAATGGCGATACGATTACTCAGGAAAATTATAAGGATAAAATTTATGTAGCCGATTTTTTTTTCACCACCTGTCTTACCATTTGCCCAGTAATGACCGATCATATGCTAAAAATTCAAGAGAAAATAAAAGACGATCCTGAAGTATTATTACTATCCCATACCGTTTTCCCAAAAACCGATTCTGTGCCCGTTTTAAAAGCTTATGCTGAAGAAAAAGGAATAATCGATGAGAAATGGAATCTAGTTACCGGCGATAAAAAACATATTTACGAACTGGCCAGGAAATCTTACCTAGCTTCAAAAAGCAATGGCGATGGCGGGCCTTATGATATGATTCATACCGAAAATTTTGTATTGGTAGATAAAGAAAAACGCATTCGCGGATTTTATGACGGCACCGATCCCCAAGCCATAGAAGATCTCCTGCACGATATAAAAGTACTGAAAGGCGAATATGAATAAATACAATTCTAATCGTCAGAATTTTAAACCGAAATTCTCGAGCAAATCTACTTTTTCTATTGAAATTTTTTCCTGCTGAAATTTTACCTTACTTTTGTCTTGTTTAAAATCAATCTAAATAAAAAGTGAAACGAACCCTGGCCGATTTAAAACGTGGTGAACGCGGAATTATTAAAGATTTTTCCGAAGAAAATATTCCACTGAAATTGCTTGAAATGGGTTGTTTGCCAGGCAATGAAGTTCAAATGTTACAAATGGCTCCATTTAGGGATCCAATGTACCTTAATATAAACGGCAGCCACCTGGCCATTAGAAAAGAGATCGCTTTACTTATAGAAATTGACCTGATAAGCTAACATGGCTAAACAAATAAATGTCGCTTTAATAGGAAATCCTAACACCGGTAAGACCTCTGTATTTAATCAACTCACAGGACTTAACCAAAAAGTGGGAAATTATCCCGGGATTACAGTTGAAAAAAAAGAGGGAGTTTGCAAACTTCCACGTGGCCTTAAAGCCCATATTTTAGACCTCCCGGGAACCTACAGTCTTAACGCTTCCTCTTTAGATGAAAATGTGGTGATAGAATTATTGCTGAATAAAAGCGATAAAGATTATCCCGATGTAGCCGTAGTTGTTAGTGATGTAGAAAACCTTAAACGTAACTTACTCCTTTTTACCCAGATTAAAGACCTTGGAATTCCAACAATCCTGGTCATAAATATGGCCGACAGGATGGAACGAAAGGGCATTTCCCTGGATGTAGGCCTACTGGAAGAGCGATTAAATACTAAAGTTACCTTAGTAAGTGCCCGAAAAAACACCGGCATTGATGAGCTGAAAGAAGCAATTATTAATTATCAGCATATTTCAACTAAACCTTGCGTAAATGCTTCGGTAATCGCACCTGAATATTTTGATAGGCTGCGAAAGGCATTCCCCAATCAGTCACTTTACAAACTTTGGCTGGTAATTACGCAAGATGTCAACTTTGGTAATATTAATAGAAATGAGATTAGTAGTTCTGATCTTTTTGAAACTAAATCACATACCGAATTAAAGAAACTTCAGCATAAAGAAACAATTTTAAGATACCAGTTTATTAACGGGGTTTTAAAGGAAACAATGAAAGTTGACACCAGCTCTGCTAAAGACCTGCGTTCTCGTTTAGATCGCGTGCTCACGCACAAAGTTTGGGGTTATGCGATATTTTTCGGCATCCTTTTATTGATCTTCCAGGCTATTTACAGTTGGTCCAGTTATCCAATGGATCTTATTGACGAAACCTTTGCTTTTTTAAGCGAATGGACAAAAACTAGTTTACCAGCTGGTGCTTTCACCAATCTTATTGCTGAAGGAATTATTCCCGGTCTTGGCGGAATCGTAATTTTTATTCCGCAAATCGCTTTCCTGTTTTTCTTTATTTCCATTCTGGAAGAAACTGGATATATGAGCCGTGTAGTATTTCTAATGGATCGCATTATGCGGAAATTCGGTCTAAGCGGTAAAAGTGTTGTGCCATTGGTTTCAGGAACCGCCTGCGCAATTCCCGCCGTGATGGCTACCAGGAATATTGAGAGCTGGAAAGAGCGTTTAATCACAATTTTAGTGGTGCCATTTACCACCTGTTCTGCGCGTTTACCGGTTTATTTAATAATAATTGCCCTGGTAATTCCAGACCGCGCTGTTTGGGGTTTTAACTTGCAGGGTTTAACCTTAATGTTGCTTTACCTGTTAGGCTTTGGAGTGGCCATTGGTTCGGCCTGGATCTTAAACGCAATTCTGAATATCAAAAATCGAAGTCATTTTGTGATTGAAATGCCCAACTACAAAATGCCGATGGGAAAAAACATCGCCATTAATGTGGTGGAAAAAACCAAATCTTTTGTTTTTGGTGCCGGAAAAATTATCCTTGCTATTTCAATTATTCTTTGGGTTTTGGCTAGTTATGGTCCTGGAGATAACTTTAGCCAGGCCGAAGAAATCGTGACCTCAGAAGTTTCCGTAAATGAAGAGATTTCAGAAAGTGAATTAGGAGAAAAGATTGCCTCCTTTAAACTTAGGAATTCCTATATCGGGATAATGGGAAGGGGTATTGAGCCCGTTGTGGCACCTTTGGGTTACGATTGGAAAATCGGGATCGCAATAATTAGTTCTTTTGCTGCCAGGGAAGTTTTTGTTGGAACTTTAGCCACAATCTATAGTGTTGGCAGTGATGAAGAAGAAACTATTAAAAACAGGATGGCTGCAGAGATCAATCCTATTTTAGGCGGCCCCTTATTTACTTTTGCCAGCGGTATAAGTCTTTTACTGTTTTATGCCTTTGCTATGCAATGTATGAGTACATTAGCTATTGTTAAAAGGGAAACCAATACCTGGAAATGGCCGGTTTTACAATTAGTTGTAATGACACTTTTTGCATATTTTGTTGCCCTATTGGCTTTTCAATTATTAAAATAAACGAATTAGGAATTATGGAACTATTACAGGAAATTCTCGTTTTTATTACCTTCGCCATCGCGCTGGGGTATTTAACCACAAAGTTTATCTGGAAACCTGCTTTTTTAAAGAAGAAAGTTGAAAAAACCAAAGCTTGTGGCGTCTCAGGTTGTGGATGTGACTAATTATTTGTCATCGTTTCTGTTACTTTGAATTGTAACCGATAATCTGAAGGTTTTATTTTTCGGGAAGTTTTGGGGTACGGCAAGAGTGAAACCGCATTTAGTGAGAAATCACCCTGAAAGAATTTCGCAAGAGAGATATTTTGCGAATCAGTACTAATTATTTCTTCTCCTACCAGGTTCTCGTTTTTAAATATTTCTATCAGAATTTTTGCCTCACCGGCCCTGATGCAGGTTACATTGCTGGGACATCTGGAATCTACTATCACCTCTTTAAACCTAATTGTCTTTCCGGCGAAATTGAAAGATTCCCCGACATAGGCTTTAGCGTAATACTCTATCTCTTCAATATCCTCCTGCGCTGATACCGGAATTAGGAAAAGAAAAAAGGCAGCGATTAACAAAGCTGATTTTACTGGAATATTAATTCGGTTTATCTTTATACTATATAATTCTACTTGCATACCTCTTTACTAGTAAAGACTGTGCCACAATCGAGATGTTGCAAAAGCTTTTTATCCTAAGCCAACATCCAGCGTCATCATCACCATAAATCCAATGATAAACCCAATAGTAGCAATATCGGTATAATTGCCTTTTTGAGATTCGGGAACTACTTCTTCAACTACCACAAAAATCATAGCCCCGGCAGCAAAAGAAAGCGCGTAGGGTAAAATTGGCTCAAAAGTCATAACTGCCCAGGCGCCTAACACAGCCGCAAATGGCTCTACAATTGCCGAAAGCTGGCCATAATTAAAACTTTTCCAACGGTTCATTCCCAGTCCGCGAAGTGGCATGGCAACGGCAAAACCTTCGGGGAAATTCTGTAATCCAATCCCGATAGCCAGGGCTACTGCACCACCAATAGTTGCACCTTCCATACCGGCACCAGCAGCACCAAAAAGTACTCCTACCGCCAGGCCTTCGGGAATATTGTGCAAAGTAATCGCCAGGGTAAGTAGAACCGATTTATGCCAGGGCGTTTTAATTCCTTCTTTCTCACTCATTTTGAAGTTGACGTGCAGGTGTGGTAGAATTTTATCGAGTCCAAAAAGAAAAAGCGCTCCCAGACCAAACCCCACAAGCGGTGGAACTGTTTTTTCAAAACCTTCACCGGGACTCATTTCTATTCCAGGCGCCAGCAAGCTCCAAAAACTCGCGGCTACCATTACTCCGCCGGTAAAACCTAGCATCCCATCAAATAATTTCCTGTTCATATTCTTGAAAAGAAAAACTAGGGAAGCCCCAGCTGCCGTGAGTAACCACGTGAAAATCGTGGCTATTAAAGCAGCCATTACCGGGTCTAATTGCTCAAAATAAGCGATTAAATCTTCCATTCTATTGTGTTTTTATATAGAGGTTATTCGATATTAATTGTGAAATTCTTAATTTCCGTTCTTCAATTAAAATTAGCATAGAGCCATCAAAAGTTTCCTTTTCCAAAACTTTAATTTCCTTCCCAAGCGAAATGTTATTCTTATCTAAAAATCTCAGAAAATCTGATGAAGAATCTTTTACTCCCACACATATACCTTTTTCCGCTTTTCCCAATTCTGAAAGCAGCACTTTATTAGCTACGCTAAAGTTTCCTTCAGCATCAGGTATTGGATCGCCGTGGGGATCTCGCTTGGGAAAACCCAGGAATTTGTCTAATTCACGGGTAAGTTTTTCAGATTTTATGTGCTCCAGTTGTTCGGCTACATCGTGTACTTCATCCCAGTTAAAATTGAGTTTTTCTACCAGGAAATATTCCCATAACCTGTGTTTTCTAATTACCTCAACAGCGGTTTTTTTACCAGGTTCGCTTAGTTTTACGCCTTGGTATTTCTTATAGACCACCAGTTCTTTTTCTGACAGTTTCTTAATCATATCAGTAACCGAGGAAGCCTTCGTTTCCATTTCTTCCGCCAGCGCGTTGGTGCTCACACCAGCCTGGTATTTTCTTTCTAAATGAAAAATCGCTTTAAGATAATTTTCTTCTGAAAAACTAAACATACTTCTAATTTACTCGATAATCGAGATTTAAATATTCCGAGGCTTATCTCGAAATTAAAATTGTTCCCTATTTATACCTCGTGAGCTCGCTCTGAGGTAGTTTGCATTTGCCAAAAATACATTTTTAAAATTAAAAACCTATTTTTAGACAAAACTAAATTTAATTAATACATTTGCCTAAATTTAATTTGCTAATTACTACAACTATGAAACATTTGCTATACCTTTTATTATTTACATCGATAGCCCTGGCGCAAGATCGCCAGGCCAGGGTTTCAGGCACTATAACCTCCAATGGCAATCCTGTACCCTTTGCCAGTATATATGTAAAAGGCAGAGAGATTGGCACTGATGCTGATAGGAATGGCAATTATAAGTTTAAGGTTCCAGAAAATGAGATTACACTTGTGGCACAAGCCCAGGGCTACCGATCTCAAGAGAAAGTAATTGGAGTTTCAGCAACTAAAATTGTAAACTTTAATTTAGTTGAAGATGCCCTTGGCTTAGACCAGGTAGTGGTAAGTGCTACTCGTAACAGAATTAGCAAAAAAGAAGCGCCTGTAATTGTGAATGTGCTTAGTCCAAAATTATTTGAAGCTACCCAGTCTATTTCTCTCGCCGACGGACTTAATTACCAATCTGGAGTACGGGTGGAAACAAATTGCCAAAACTGTGGATTTACCCAGGTACGCCTAAATGGTCTGGGTGGAGAATACACCCAGATATTGGTAAACAGCCGACCTATTTTTAGTGCACTAAATGGAGTTTATGGCCTGGAACAAATACCTATTAGCACCATTGAACGTGTTGAAGTAGTGCGTAGTGGTGGCTCTGCACTATTTGGTTCTAATGCAATTGCAGGAACAGTAAATGTTATTACCAAAGAGCCTATAAATGATAGTTGGGAAATAAGCTCAAACCTTGCGCTTATTGACGGAAAAACGGCCGATAGGAATGTAAGTCTTAATGCCTCGGTGGTTAGTGAAGATTTAACTAGTGGAGTTACTGTATATGGGATATTTCGCGATCGTGGGGCCTATGATGCTAATGAAGATGGATTTAGTGAAATCACAAAACTTACCAATAACTCACTTGGCGCAAAAGCATTTTTAAGACCGAACAACAATAGCCGTATTGGTTTAGATTTTACCGGAATTAGAGAATATAGACGTGGTGGAGATCGTATTGATCTAGCACCTCAATTTACCGATATTACCGAAGAACTCGATCATAATACTATTTTTACAGGATTGGATTACGAATTATGGGATGACGAACGTAAAAATAACGGTTCAGCATATATTTCTGTGCAACATACTAACAGGGATAGCTATTACGGAGGTTTAGGTGGCGGCCGTACTAGAGCCGATTCTATTGCTGCCAATAGTGCATTTGGGAAAACCACTGACCTTGCGGTAGTTTCTGGAGCAAAATATAGTCATAGTTTTAATAATAATGATGTTTTCACTACCGGGCTAGAATACCAACTAAATGAAACAAAAGATGAAATCACCGGTTATAATCGCATAGTTGATCAACGGGTAAATAGCATAGGACTTTATGGTCAATATGAATGGAAACCTATTGAAGACTTTACTGCACTAATTGGGGCACGTTTGGATCACGTAGCGGTAGATGGGTTTTACACCATACAAAACATAGAACGTTCTTCAAAAATAAATGAAACGGTATTAAGCCCGCGTTTAACACTTTTGTATAACTTTTCAGAAAATTTGCAATTTAGAGGTGGTTATGCACGTGGTTTTCGTGCGCCTCAGGCTTTTAACGAAGACCTGCATATCTCTTCGGTTGGTGGAGAACAGCGATTTGTAATTCTTTCAGAAAACCTGGAAAGTGAATTTTCAAATGCCTATACCGCATCCCTAAATTTCACTAAAGATTACAACAAACTACAAACCAACTTTTTAATAGAAGGTTTTTACACCAATCTTAAAAATCCCTTTACTATAGTTAGCACCGGAACCTCACTGCCCAACGGTTCTATCTTAGAAGAATCCCGAAATGGTTCTGGTGCTTATGTTGCCGGAACTAACCTAGAATTTACGGTTTCTCCAAGCGAATCCGTGTTTTTTCAAGCTGGTGCTACCATACAACGTTCTATTTTTAGAGAAGACCAAATTCTTTTTGAATCCGATGGGAATTCTCCCGGGGAAGAGGATGTGATTTTAGATGAATTTATTCGTTCGCCCAATGTTTATGGCTTTTTAAATTCTAATTGGAGCATAAACGAAAACTTTAATTTAGATCTAACCGGTAGTTATACAGGCTCCATGATTGCTCCGCGGGTTGTTAGTGAAACCGGCTTTATAAATTTGGTTGATACAGAAGATTTTCTTGATATGACTGCAAAAATCACCTATCACTTTGACCCGATAGAGAATTTTCACGCAGAACTTAGTGGCGGTTTTCAAAATTTATTTGATAACTATCAGGATGATTTTGACCGTGGCCCACTTCGGGACTCCGATTATATTTATGGCCCAAACCGACCAAGAACGGTATTTATAGGATTAAAAATTGGAGATTTTTAAAATAAAAATATGCGAATACAATGCTACTTTTTATTCATCCTTCTACTGGTATTTCCTGTTGTAAATGCCCAGAAAAAAGCTGAAATAAACTGGAAAAGCTGGTCTGAACTGGAGCAAGCATTGGAAAAAGAATCAAGACCTGTTTTCATTTTTTTTCATGCAGAGTGGTGTGCTTATTGCAAAAAGATTGAGCATGAGATATTCACTAATCCCAAGATGGTAAATAAGATAAATTCAAATTATTACGCTGTAGAAATGGATGTTGAAACTACCGATACCATACATTTTGATAATATAGAATTCGTAAATAAACAAGCACTTACGCAACGAAATGGAGTTCACCAACTTCCGCTTTTATTGGCTAGCCGAAAAGGAGTACCATTTTCGTTACCTGCAACGATTATCTTAGACAAAAAGTTTGCCGTAAAAAAACGGATTTTTGAATATTACACTTCGTCAGAATTACTAAATATTTTGTAAAAAAAGTAAAGGTAAAAAGCTTTGTGAATTGATCACAAATCAGCGAATAAATTATATTCCGCGTTCTTTTTGAATTTGGTCGTAAGCTTCCTGCACCTTATTGAATTTTTCCTGGGCACCTTTTCGGTAAGCTTCGTCCATATGGCCCAATTTATCGGGGTGATATTTTTTAACCATATTTCTGTAGGCCTTTTTCACTTCAGCATCAGTAGCAGATTTTTCAATTTCAAGGATCTTATAAGCGTTATCGGCCGATTTGAAGAACATCGCCTTCAGGCTTTCAAAATCCATTCGGCCAATTCTAAGATAACCGGCAATTTCCTGGATCACGCGGGCTTCGGCTTCGCTAACGCGGCCATCGGCTTGCGCAATTCCGAAGAGAAAATGAATAATTTGTAAACGCGCGGGATATTTTGTCCTGGAAGCTAAATATTGCGAAATTCGGGGAGCTGAAATTTCACGATCTTTAATTAGGTCATTAAAAGTTCTAAAAGTAGCATTGGCTCTTTCTTTTCCGTAAGCCTGCACAAAGTAGGAACGAACATAATCCATTTCAGACTGCGATACCTGCCCATCGGCTTTTATTACCAGGGAACAAAGCGAAAGCAAATTCAGTTCAAAATCGCCGGGAGAAACTTTTTGTTCCTCCTGCCCGAACATTTGCTTAAAAGCCCCGCCACTACCACGGGTCCAATTATCTATTAGAGATCCTATAATAAAACCGAGTAAGGCTCCGGGAAACCGGAAATACATATAGCCAATCACAGCGGCAATCCATTTAAACATGAAGAAAATTTTAAATAAGCGGCAAAGATACTATTTTACTCATTAAATGAGATTTAATTGCCGAAAGGCTTAGGCCGAAAATTTTATAAATTTCCGAGTTACTGACTTGTAGGGATTTCACGCCTTTCATCGATTTAACCTATTCGCACATAATTAATTGGAATATGGGCAGCTGAAGTTAATTTGGTATCTTTGTAACTTATTAAAGTTTAATACAAAAAAAACAAATATATGTATCCAGCAGATTTAGTAAAACCTATGCGTGAAGACCTTACCAGCATTGGTTTTGAAGAATTACACAGTGTAGAAGATGTAGAGAACGCAATGAAGAAGGAAGGAACTACCCTGGTAGTTGTAAATTCGGTTTGTGGATGTGCTGCCGCCAATGCAAGACCCGGCGCCAGAATTTCTTTACAGAATGCAAAAAAACCAGATAACCTTGTGACCGTTTTCGCAGGTGTAGACAAAGAAGCTACCGATAAAGCTCGTAGTTTAATGGTGCCTTTCCCTCCATCTTCGCCTTCTATGGCACTTTTTAAAGATGGTGAGTTAGTACACATGTTAGAGCGTCACCACATTGAAGGCCGTCCGGCTGAAATGATTGCTGAAAACCTTATTGGAGCTTATAACGAGTTTTGCTAAGCAGCGATCGCTAGTATAAATTATAAATGGCTGGTTGGAAAGTCTTATTACGTCAAGCTGAACTTGTTTCAGCTTCTAAGTTAATTTGAACCTAGATACTGAAATAAATTCAGGATGACTATTAAAGTATCTTTTTAACCAGCCATTTTTATTTCCAATTCCCAGATTAGTATTTGTAGGTTTTCGGCTTAAAACCTTAATTTAGCCGCATAATCTAAGTGATGAAAAAAATACTTTCATACCCCTTATCGGTTTTATTTTATTTTTTCTTTTTTATTACACTGCTGGTTTTTCATCCTATTCAATGGCTGTGCTTAAAACTTAGCGGATACCAGGCGCATAAAAAAAGTGTAGATATCTTCAATTTCTTTCTAATGCGCTGTCTAAATGTTTTAGGAACACGTTTTACTGTAGAAAACCCTCAGGATATTCCTATAGAAAAGCCCTGTATTTTTGTGGCCAACCACCAGGGCATGTACGATATCCCACCCATAATCTGGTATTTACGCAAACACCACCCGAAATTTGTAAGCAAGAAAGAATTAGGAAAAGGAATCCCGAGTATTTCTTTTAATTTACGACACGGAGGTTCGGTTTTGATAGACCGGAAAAATCCAAGGGAATCGCTTATTAAAATGGGTAAATTCGCCAAATACCTCAACGAAACAAATCGCTCTGCGGTAATTTTTCCTGAAGGAACCCGCAGCCGAACCGGTGCTCCAAAAAAGTTTGCCGCAAGCGGAATGCAAATGCTTTTTAAAAAAATGCCCAAAGCTTTAATTGTTCCCATTACCATCAACAATTCCTGGAAACTCTTTAAACACGGGAATTTCCCGATGGAGCCCGGTGTGCATATTAAACTAAAAGTTCACGAACCTATTGCCGTGGCTTCAGACGATCCCGAAGGCCTTGTTGCCAAAGTGGAGCGAACAATTATTGCTGACATTAAATAAAAACGAAACCTCACAGGTTTTGGAAACCTGTGAGGTTTAATTTTCCTCAATGAATAAATCCCAAATCTTAGAAAATACTGAAGCTTTTATAAAAAGAACCCTTAAAAATGCGGAAGGGGGTCACGACTGGTTTCACATTAAGCGGGTGTGGAATAATGCAAAGCTTATTGCTAAAAGCGAAAATGCCGATCTTTTTATAGTGGAATTGGGCGCTCTACTTCACGATATAGCCGATTCTAAATTTCATAATGGTGACGAAAGCTTAGGACCAAAAGTGGCTTCAGAATTTCTTGAAAAACAACAGGTTTCCGCTGAAATTATAAATCACGTAGTGAAAGTAATAGAAAACGTATCTTTTAAGGGTGGTAATATTCAACAGAAATTTAATTCCATTGAACTCGAAATTGTTCAGGATGCCGACAGGTTAGATGCCCTGGGCGCAATAGGAATTGCCCGCACTTTTAATTACGGCGGTTTCAAAGGTCGTGCTTTATATGATCCGGAGATCGACCCAAACCTAAAGATGACAAAAGAGGAGTATAAAGCCTCAACAGCCCCTACTATAAATCATTTCTACGAAAAACTACTCTTGCTGAAGGATCTGATGAACACCGAAACCGGACGTAAAATTGCCGAAGAACGACACGAATTCATGAAGCTTTACCTGGTGCAATTTTATGCAGAGTGGAACGGGAAAGTTTAATTATGTTTTTTCTTCCTGGCAAGTAGGGCAAAAATAAGTAGTTCTACCGGAAACTTTAATTTGTTCTATTTTACCATTATTCCGGGGGCAATCTGCAGCCTTCTTGCGTGCCGTTGTAATATAAGTTTTCGGAAGTTTTGTCCCTTCAATCCTAGCTTCTTTCACTAATTCCAGGACTTTTTCTATTTCTTTAAATATGCCCGCTTTCTCTTTTTCTGAAAGTTGATCAACCTTGGTTACTGGATGAATTTTAGCCTGAAACAGCACCTCATCTGCATACAAATTCCCAATTCCGGCGATGAGTTTTTGGTTCATTAGTAAGCCTTTAATTGTTCCTGTTTTGTCTTTCAGAATTTCTAGAAATTCATCTTTTTTAAGTGCAAGAGCATCTATACCCAGATTATTTTCTTTTTGAAATTCCGCTAAACTTTCAGCTAAATAGAGTTTTCCAAACTTACGTGGACAGGTAAATGAAACCCGGGCATGATCTTCAAAAGTAAGTGTGAGTTGGGCATATTTGGGTATTTCTTCGTGCTGGTAATATTCCAGTTCCCCGGTCATCCCAAAATGCACTACCAAAACCCCATTCTTTTCTAAATTGAGAAATAAATATTTTCCCAGCCGTTGGCTGCCCGTAAATTGATTGCCTTTCAGCGTTTCTTCAAATCCACTTTTAGCCGACTGGTATATTTTTTTATCGCCTGTTTCTACCTTCACGATCTTTTTATGTAAAATAGTAGCATTGGCATATTTTTTCTGATAAGCAACTTCGGGTAATTCAGGCATATTTCTCAGTTCTCAGTTCTCGGTTTGTTGTCTCTTGTCTCTAAAATATTAATGATTTCAGCTGTACGCCTATAAATTCATCATAAAATTTAAGATCTAAGAGCTTTAATTATTGAACATATTTGCTTTTCATGGTAGATGCTGAAACGAATTCAGCATAACGGCAGTCTTTCAAAAAAGCTTCATTTGTCCGTCTTTATATTGCTCGTGTAGATCGCAATTTAAAACCGGTCTTTCCCTTCCTTTTAAATATTTTGCTTTAGCTATTTTAAACTGCTGTGCCACCTGACTGGCAAATTCGCCTTCGCCCTTCATCCTTGTTCCAAATCGACTATCGTTTAAACTACCGCCGTGAACGCTTTCTATTTGATGTAAAACTTTATCTGCCCTGTCAGGCATCGCCTTTTTAATCCAGTCGGTGAAAATACCTCCAATGGCGCCGTTTAGCCTTACAATGGTATAGCCAACACCCAAGGCGCCCCTTTCTGAAACTTCTTTCACCAAGGGCATAATTTCATGGGAATTGATAGACGGTATTATTGGCGCCATCATTACACTCACCGGAATACCTGCTATAGAAAGCTTTTCTATAGTTTCCAGGCGCTTTTTAATACTGGCTGTTCTGGGTTCTAAAATTCTGCGGGTTTCTTCTTCAAGAGAAGTGACCGATAGGTTAACGTGCACTAAATTATCTGCAGCCAGATCTTTTAAAATATCAATGTCTCGCTGTACCAGCGCATTTTTGGTAATTATTCCTACCGGGTGTTTATACTTCAAGAAGGTTTGAAGCAACTGCCGGGTGATTTTTAGTTTTTTCTCAATTGGCTGGTAGCAATCGGTGTTGCCCGAAAGCACGATAGGTGTCGCTTCCCATTTTTTGCTGCTGATTTTCTTTTCCAGCAGTTCAACTGCATTTCTTTTTACCAGGATTTTTTGTTCAAAATCAAGCCCGGCGCTATAACCCCAGTATTCGTGGGAATTACGAGCATAACAATAAATACAACCGTGTTCACAACCCTGGTAGGGATTTAATGAAAATCCCATCCCAACATCCGGGCTGTTTACTTTATTTACAATGGTTTTTGGAAAAGTATCTATTAAAACGGTTTTGGAATTTTGTACCTCATCGCCTTCAGCCGCGCAATGATTGAGAAAATCATCACGGAATTCGTGATCGTACACATCAAAGCGGTTAGACACATTTAACTGCGCTCCTCTTCCGTAGATAAATTCACTTTTATTGGACATAGTACAAATTTATGGAATATATCCTGTCTAGTAAACAAAATATAGGCTTTAACATTCAGAAAGTATTTCCTGAATGTTAAAGCCTATATTTTAATTTCCGGGGAAATCGGCTTTGCGTTTATTTAAGAATGCCGAAGTCCCTTCTTCAAAATCTCCGGTCCCAAAAGAACTTCCAAATTCACTAATTTCCACTTCAAATCCGTTTACACCATCTTCGTAATTTGCATTTATAGCACGAATTGCTGCGCTGATAGCTACTAAGGAATTTTTCATAATTTTTCGGGCAATATTTTCTGTGAATTCTATCAATTCTTCAGGTTCACAGACGTGGTTCACAAGGTTATATTGAAGTGCCTGGTTGGCGTCTATCATTCCCGCGGTCATGATCATTTCCATCGCGCGGCCTTTTCCTACTAATTGCGGAAGTCGCTGCGTACCACCATAACCGGGAATTACCCCAAGAGAAGTTTCAGGAAGTCCCATTTTTGCATTATCGCTAGCAACTCTAAAATGTGCTGCCATTGCTAATTCGAGTCCCCCACCAAGGGCAAATCCGTTTACTGCTGCAATAACCGGCTTTGGAAAATTGGCCACAAAATCAAATAATTTAGCTTGACCTTCCGCTGAAAGTTCGCGGCCTTCTTCCGAAGAAAAATCGGCAAATTCACTAATATCGGCGCCGGCAACAAAAGCTTTTTCCCCCGTGCCGGTTATAATTACCACTTTAACCTCGCGATCTTCCTTTGCTTCAGCAAAAGCCTGGTGCAATTCCGCAATAGTATCGCGGTTTAGGGCATTAAGTTTTTTAGGACGGTTGATTATAATTTGTAAAATTCCTTTGTTATTTTCGGTTAAAATATTTTCGAATTCCATATCTAAAATTTTTGGTCGTTATTCTATTATTTGGGAAAACGCAGCTTAAACGTAGTCCCTTTTCCAAGCTTAGAAGTAAAGTTAATACTTCCGTTATAGGTTTCCACAATATTCTTTACCATCGCAAGGCCAAGGCCCATTCCGCTAGATTTAGTGGTGAATTTAGGTTCATAAACCTTTTCTATATTTTCTTCGGTTATCCCAGCACCATTATCTGAAATAATAACAAATACGTCTGAAACTTCTTCGTGAATGCTTACCATAATACGCGGATTTTCCTGCCCGTCCATAGCCTGGATCGCATTCTTCACCAAATTCGTAATCACCCTTATAAGCTGCGTGCGGTCAAATTTGGCAAGGATTTCATCTTTTTCACTAGAGAACTGAATGTAATCTTCATTAAAGATATCAAGTGCCAGTTTAACGATTTTTGGAACGTTAAGCATTTCGTTTTGCTGCGCTGGCATTTTTGCGAAATTTGAAAAAGCCGCCGCAATAGAGCTCATCGTGTCTATTTGATTGATAAGCGTGGTAGAATATTCAGCAACTTTTGCTTTAATTTCGGGATCGTTTTTATCGAAATTCCGTTCAAAACTTTGTACGCTTAAGCGCATTGGCGTTAAGGGATTTTTAATTTCGTGAGCGACCTGTTTTGCCATTTCGCGCCAGGCTTGTTCCCTTTCACCAGCGGCCAGTTTTACGGCACTTTCCTCCAATTCGTCTATCATACTATTATAAGCAGCTACAAGTGTATAAATTTCTTCGGAAGCATTAGTGATATCAATCTTCTGGTTACGTTTATCCAGGCGGGTTTCGGTAATTTTATCGGAAATAATTTTAAGCGATTTAGTAATGTATTTTGAAAGGAAGTAGGACATTATTATAGCCAGAAGAAGCATAAACAAATACACTTCTCCCATTCTTACGAGAAAATTATTCAAATCACGATTTAAAACCGTATCATCCTGAAGATAGGGAAGATACAATATGGCCAGCGGTTTAAATTTACCGTCTACGATATAAGTATATGATGATTGAAATTTTTGCCCGTTAATTTCGGTTTTTTCAATATAGCGCTTGCTCTCTGAGCGTTCCAACTTTCTAAGAATATCTTTGTCCAGTTGATTATCTGTGGTATCTCTAAAAAAAGATTGATCTGATTTTACTAAAAGCCGGCCCTGAAGATCGTAAATATTGATTTGCATCTCATGCACCTGCGCCATTTCATGGATTTTATCCCTAAAAACGATATCAATATTTTCTGTGTTTACAAGGTATGTTGTGCTCGCCAGTATAAACTTTATGTTTTCCCTAATGGACTGTTCCTTTCGTTCCAGGCGTTCTCTGTGGTAATTCTCAGCTTCCAGCTTATATTGATAAACCGTAATACCAACAATTAAAATTGAAGCTCCCAGCACCAATAAGATCATGGAGATAAAAATGCGGGTACTTAAAGAAAGTTTTGAAAGCTTCATAAATGATTATTAGCGCAAATTAATCAATTATCACACCAATTAGGCATTGGGGTTTTTAGTTCTAATTCGCTTATAAATTTTGATACCCAGCATAAGCATTATGCCCAAGAAAAAGATTCCAATCACGCCATAGATCCAGTTAAAAGCATCTTTCAAAATCACCAAAAACACTACCGCAAATAAGATAAGTGTAGAAACTTCGTTCCATAAACGCATTTGATTTGAACTCCATTTTACCACATCTTTTTGGAGTTCTTTAAAAATTAAGTGACATTTAATATGATAGGCATAAAGCAGAGCAACAAAACCCAGTTTTACCAGCATCCAATCTTGCGAGAGCCATCCCGGTGCTAAATGCAGCAACATAAAAGCAAACAAACTCGCCAAAATAGCCGAAGGCCAGGTTATAATAAACCACAACCTTTTAGTCATTAACTTAAACTGGCTGGCAAGAATACTTTTATCGGGTTCAGGTTTTTGCGTAGCTTCTATATGGTAAATAAATAAACGCGGGATATAAAAAAGCCCGGCAAACCAGGTGATCACAAAAATAAGGTGCAAAGCTTTTATGTACTGGTAATATTCAATCACAAATTAAGGTTTTTTAGTTGGGTTTTGATGGGTATTGAAGATGGCCAGGATCATTATTTCCTGATGGTCTATTTCAAAAATCACTATGTATGGAAAAATATCTAAGAGAGCATTTCTATAATTATCTTCCAACCGAAACATATAAGGATTAGATTGAATTCGGTTCAACGTGTTTTCAAAATCATATAAAAAACGCTTTCCCAACCCGACTTGTTTGGCTTCATACCATTCAATCGCAATTTCTAAATCCAATTGGGCTGAAGAGTTTATTTTCAGTCTAAAACCCATATTTTTTTTCAATTTCCCTCTTCGCCTCCTCCCACGGAATTGCTTTCGACCTACCATTTTTATGCGCCTCCAAACGGCGGTCCAGTTCCTTAAGTTGGTCTTTAGAAAGCAAACTTTCATGGTTTCCTACCTCATAATCTTCCCTCGGCTCCTTTACATTTACTTCTAGCAATAATTCTTCAATATGCTTCAGTAACGCGATATCGTTACACGCAATAATCTTCTGAATCAATTCTATTTTCAAAGCATTTATATCCATCATTTTTTAGCTATCTAACAAAGATAGGGATTTATGAATTTTTCTTCAGAAGAATTACATCGCGGATTCCGGTTTCAGTTTTAATCTCATTTCCCGGTTTAAAAAATAGGCAGTAACCAGCGTTGAGAGTAAATCGGCAATGGGAAATGAGATCCACACCCCAATTTCTCCAAAATAATTCGGCAAAATTAGAATTAGGGGAATAAAAAAGAAACCCTGACGGGATAAAGTAAGCAATAAGGCAGGAACCGCTTTGCCAACGGCTTGAAAATAAGCAGCACCAATAAGTTGAATTGCCACAATGGGCGTGGCGGCAAAAACCCAGCGCATCGCATTAGGAGTTCCGGCAATGATCGTTGGATTTTTAGTGAAAATTCGAACAATTTCTTCCGAAAAAAACATAATTCCAGCAAAGACCAACAAACCCAATCCGCAGGCATACAAAATAGCGGTATTAATACTTTTGCGAACCCTTTGATATTTTTCGGCGCCATAATTAAAACCTGCAATTGGCAAAAAACCCTGCGTAACACCCAAAACCGGAAACAAAGCAAACATGAGCATTCTGGCGATTATCGCATAAATTGCCACTGCATCTTCCCCGCCCAGATCAAATAGAATATTATTCATTAGCAGGTAAATAACACTTACTACTGCTTGCCTGGATAATGTAACAAAACCAAGGGAACCAATTTCCCTAAGGATTGGTTTATTAAGCCCGAAATCTGGCAAACTAATTCTAAGTTCAGAGTTTTTGGAAAGAAAAAACCATAAAATATAAGCAAAGCAAAAAAGATAAGAAGCTGTGGTAGCCCAGGCCGCACCCCACATGCCGAGCCCCATTTGGTTGATAAAAATGTAATCCAAGAGCAGGTTTCCAACCGAAGGAATAATCATCGCGATCATGGCGAATTTGGGTTTTCCCTCAGCACGAATCACCGTATTTCCCGTCATACAAAGCGCCAGGAAAGGTATCCCATAAAGAACAATGGTATAATAAACTTTTGCCGGTTTAAAAATATCCCCTTTTCCGCCAAAGGCAGGAATAAGCGAATCCACGAAAAGTAATCCAATAATTACTAAACCAATGGAAAGGTTTAGCGTAAGGCTTATCTGATTTCCGAAAGTTTTGAGCGCTTTTTTACGGTTATCAGCCCCGAGTGCCCTAGATATTATTGAAGAACCGCCAATTCCAATTGCCATCCCAAGAGCAGCAATAAAAAAGGAAACCGGGAGCACTACATTTATCGCTGCAATAGCCGTAGAGCCAATCCAGTTTCCAACAAAAATGGTGTCGATTAGTATATTTAGCGACATTACCAGAATTCCTACGGAAGCCGGTGCTGCCTGCTGTATAAGTAATTTACCTATTGGTTTTTCTCCGAGATTTCGAGAATTTACCGAGGCCATTATGCTTCAACCGGCTTTTGGTACGCCCATTCGTCTACCCAGCGAGAAAGCACTTTTACCCAGTCGTCACGATCGTTAAGACAGGGAACTACGGTAAATTCTTCGCCTCCAACTTCATGAAAGATTTCTTCTCCTTCCATTGCAATTTCCTCTAAAGTCTCCAGACAATCTGAAACGAAAGCAGGAGTTACAATGGCCAGTTTTTTCATTCCCTGTTTTCCAAAACGCTCAATGGTTCTATCGGTATAAGGTTGCAACCACGGGTCGAATCCTAAACGTGACTGAAAGGAAACGCTATAAGAATTTTCTTTTAATTCTAGGTATTCAGCGACAAGCATGGTGGTTTCATAACATTGGTGGCGATAGCAAAATTGGTGCGCTGCCGAAGCCGTTTGGCAACAACTACCGTCTATTTTACAATGCGATTTTGTGACATCGCTTTTTCTAATATGCCGCTCCGGCACACCGTGGTAAGAAAATAATAAATGCTGAAAATTTTTTCCCTTTAATTTTTCTGATATGCTTTCTGCTAAAACCCTAATATAATCAGCGTGATTGTAAAAAGGCGGTACGGTAGTAAACTGCATTTCAGGAAAATGTTCCTTCCGAAGCTTTTCGGCTAGAACCAAAATAGTTTCCGTAGTTGCCATCGCGAATTGTGGGTACAATGGAAAAAGCAAAACTTCATCTACTCCCTTATCGTGCAACTCCTGAAGCCCGGATTTTATACTCGGTTCTCCATAACGCATAGCCAAAGCTATTGGCACCGAAGTATTATCATCCATTTTATTCTGAAGACGTTGTGATAAAACGATAAGCGGAGAACCCTCGTCCCACCAAATCTTCTGGTAAGCTTCAGCCGATTTCTTAGGTCTTGTATTTAAAACAATTCCCCTTACCAAAAGTACCCTTGCCCAATACGGAACGTCTATTACACGTTCGTCCATTAAGAATTCGTCAAGGTATTTCTTTACATCTTTGGGGTCGGTGCTTTTTGGGGAACCCAAATTAACCAATAGTACTCCTTTACTCATAATTTTTTCTCAACGGTTTATAATTTTAATCCAATTTTGGAATAAAACAAAGGCTTATAATCAAGCCCCTGTGGGTGCCATTTTTTGGATCCAGCAGCATGGCTGGTTTCATCTGTTTAAAATTCACTCCCATAGCGGGAATTCATTACAGGCTATTAATCATCTCCCTAATATTGCTAATCTTTACGTCCAGCATCATGCTGGTTTCAATTCAAAAATAAGACTATTTGTCCCGGGGAATTTTAAATACTTATTGCTGTTATTTATACACCTATAGAGCGTTTATTTTTCCTCGCCCAATGCAAATAAAATAGATTGAAGAATATGCTCCTGGAATAATGGTTCTATATAAGACTCAATAGTATGTCCCAGACCGGTATAAATTGAAACTCCGCCGTGGCCGGTTTCCCTAAACCAGGCAATAGGGTGTTCCTCACCATTAGTGCCACCTTCATAAGAAGTTTCATCCAGATAAAGGAGCACCTGCATTTCAGGATTTAAATTTTTGTAGTTATACCATTCGTCTGTTTTTGACCAAACTTCCGGTAAATGAGCAACCGCAGGATGCTCAGGCATATTCAATTTTACATCAGCTTGTTGAACTTCGGGATGCCCATCAAAATAACCTCCAACTAATTCTCCATACCAGGGCCATTCGTATTCAGTATCCGAAGCAGCGTGAATTCCGAAGAAATCACCCCCGTTTTCAATATATTTCTCGAAAGCTTCCTGCTCTTTTTCGTCCAATACATTTCCTGTAGTATTAAGAAAAATAACCAGATCAAATTCTGCCAGATTTTCATCATTAAAATCATCGGCATCCTGAGTAGTGCTTACTTCAAAATCATGGTCTTCGCCAAGATCTGAGATAAAATCCCTTCCGGTTGGGATGGCCTCATGCCAGAATCCGGCGGTTTTATAAAAAACCAGGACTTCTTTTTTATCCTTTTCATTTTCATTTTCTGCTTCCTGGGCAAAACCTGAATTTAGACCTATTACAAAGGTGCAAACAAAAATGGCTACAATTATTCTGAACATATTTTAAATATTTGGTGTTAATGACATAATATATTTCTTGGGAGTAGTGCCGAATTTCTTCTTAAATGCCGCAATAAAATGGCTCGCCGTACTATACCCCACTTTAAGGCCAACTTCGTTCACATTATAATCACCGCTATCTAAAAGTTTCCGGGCATATTCCATTTTATAATCAAAAAGAAAACTATAAACGGAATCCCCATAAATTTGCTTAAAACCTTCCTTAAGCTTTTTAAGGCTCAAGCCAATTTCTTTAGATAATTCCTGGAGCGAAGGCGGCTCGGCCATCCTGGAAATTACAATATCCTTCGCTTTTCTTATTTTAAGAATATTTTCTTCGTCACTAAGAAAAGGACATTGTTCTACATTAGGATCTTCAGTTCTGTTAAAGTACAAACTCAATAGCTCATAAGCTTTCCCTTTAAAATAGAGATTTTTAATACTTTGAGTAAGGTTAAAATTCATTACCTGATTAAGCACAATTGCCATAGAAGGTGAAATTGGCCCGTCTTTATAATACTTTTTATCTTTATTATCGGCACTTAAAAAAGTGATATAACCCGCTTCCTGTGAAAAAAGGGAATGGAATTTTTTTATAGAAATCACCAAAGAAATCAACCAGGAATTTGGTTCCAATACCAGGTTTAGCGGTAGATCCTGCTGCGGATTGTAGAGCAACAAGGAGCTTTCTTCATTAAGCGGAAGTTCGTAATTGTTATTATTAAACAGAAATTTACTACTTCCTTTTAAATTGAAATGAAACTGAATAAAACTACTATCTATATCCCTAATAATTTTCTGAATATCAGCGGTTTCATTTTGAAACTTCAAAAGATAAAAACCATCTTCAATTTTCAGCTCTTCCGTAAATCCTACAGCGTTATTTTTATTTTCTGAATCCATTTTTCAATTTTTTAGACTATTTAGAATAGTTCTAAACTAATGATGCTAAACCGACTATCACTACTGCAAAAGTAAGGAAATACCACTTTTTAAAGTTATAAAAAACCTAAAATAACTGAAAGCGATACAAAAAGTACTTTGAGCGTTACTTTTTGATTTAACATTAGCTTAATTTTGTACCGAATACCCTAAATCGGTTCATGGAAGATTATCACATCGCAAGCGGAAAACATTTTTACACCATAGGCCTTAGTTATAAAAAGGCTGATGCAGAGATAAGAGGACATTTTAGTTTGAATGAAGAATCGAAAAACGGTCTTCTTCTACAAGCTAAGGCTGAAGGCATTGACGCTATTTTAGTGACTTCTACCTGCAACCGCACCGAAATATACGGCTTTGCTCAACACCCTTTTCAACTTATTAAATTCCTTTGTGAACATACACACGGTACGGTAGAAGAGTTTGAAAAAGTAGCTTATATTCATAAAAACAAACAGGCCATTTCCCATATGTTTAGGGTTGGTACCGGTTTGGATAGCCAAATTTTAGGCGATTTTGAAATTATTAGTCAGTTAAAGCTCGCTTTTATCCGTTCTAAAAAACTTGGTCTTGTCAATGCATTTTTCGAGCGACTGGTTAATGCAGTAATTCAGGCGAGTAAGCGAATAAAAAATGAAACCGAGATTTCTACAGGCGCGACTTCGGTGTCTTTTGCTTCGGTTCAATATATTCTCAATAATGTTCCAGATGTTTCTAATAAGAATATTCTACTTTTTGGAACCGGTAAGATTGGAAGAAACACCTGCGAAAACCTTATAAAACATACGCAAAACGAACATATTACTTTGATTAACCGCACCAAAGACAAGGCGGAAAAAATTGCGGGTAAATTCAACCTTATCGTAAAAGATTACGCCGATTTACAGGCAGAAATAAGAAATACCGATATTCTAATTGTTGCTACCGGGGCGCAAAATCCTACTATATCTAAGGAATTGATTTATTCCAACAAAGATTTATTGGTTTTAGACCTTTCTATACCAAAGAATGTTTCAGAAGATGTAGCGCATTTACTGAATGTGAAACTGGTTCACCTGGATCAGCTTTCAAAAATTACCGACGAGAATTTAGAGCGCAGAAAACAATTTATTCCTGAAGCCGAAGCTATTATTAAAGCGGTAGAAACTGATTTCAATAAATGGCTCGAAACCCGAAAATTCGCCCCTACCATAAAAGCTTTAAAGAAAAAGCTTAGAAGTATGAAAGATGACGAGTTGGATTTCCAGCGTAGAAAAATTTCAGATTTTAACGATGAACAGGCGGAAATTGTGAGCGACAGGATTATTCAGAAGATCATGAAGCACTTTGCAAATCATTTAAAAGGGGATTCAGAAACTACCGATGAAAGCCTGGAATTGATCCAGAAAGTTTTTCAGCTTGAAGAACAGGCAAAATGAACAAAGTAATCCGCATTGGTACCAGGGATAGCGAACTCGCACTTTGGCAGGCAAAAACAGTGCAAAATGCGTTGGAAAAAGCTGGTCATAAAACCGAATTAGTCCCTGTAAAATCTACCGGGGACCTTAATTTAGATCAGCCGCTTTACGAAATGGGAATTACCGGGATTTTTACAAAAACCCTGGATATAGCGATGATTAAAGGCGAAGTAGATATCGCTGTGCATTCTATGAAAGACGTTCCCACGGCCCTTCCCAAAGGAATTGTGGAAGCCGCGGTTTTAAAACGTGCCAACACCAAAGATATTCTTATTCATAAAGGTCTCGATTTCCTGGAAAGCGATGGCACTATTGCCACCGGAAGTTTACGCCGTAAAGCACAATGGCTTAACAAATATCCTACTCATAAAGTAGTGGATTTACGCGGAAACGTAAACACCCGAATGAAAAAGTTAGACGATAACAACTGGAACGGAGCGATTTTCGCCGCTGCCGGACTGGAACGTATCGCTCTAAAACCAGATAACTTCATAGACCTCAACTGGATGATTCCCGCTCCCGCACAAGGCGCAATGCTTGTGGTAGCTATGCAACAAGATGAATTTACCCGAAAAGCACTCGCGCTTTTAAATCATAGGGAATCTGAAATTACCGTACATGTTGAACGGGAGTTTTTAAAAGTTTTAGAAGGCGGTTGTACTGCGCCAATTGGAGCTTTAGCTACAGTTGATAAAGATCTTGTATACTTTAAGGGCGCACTTTTTAGTTTAGACGGAAAAGAAAAAATAGGCGTTGAAAAAACAGTTTCGATAAATGAAATTGAGAATTTTGGAAGACGTTGTGCTGAAGAAATCTTGCAAAACGGAGGTTCAAAATTGATGAGGGAAATTAAGTCTGAAATTAACACCGAAGGTTGATCCTCATCTAAAATCTTATGAATGAAGAGCATTCTTTCTACTAAAAAACTCAGTAATTCTCAGAAACAATTGTTTCTGAATTCTGGCTTGAGTTTGGTGGAATATGATGCGATTACTATTGAAACCATCGATTTTAAGCTTCCTTCAGGAAAAATAAAAAACGCCATTTTAACCAGTAAAAACTCGGTAAATGCGGTTTCAGAAAAAGTTCAGGTTGAAAATTGTTTCTGTGTAGGTGTAAAAACCGCAAACCTAGCCCATGAAAACGGATTTCATATTCAGGAAATTGCCGATTACGGTAAAGATTTAGCGAAAATTATTACAGAAAAATATCCTGAAGAAAGCTTTATTTTTTTCTGCGGAAATAAAAGAAGGGATGAACTGCCTGAAATTTTTGGAAAAAAAAATATTCAGTTTAAAGAAATTGAAGTTTATAAAACAAGTTTAAATCCGAAGCCATTTTCCCAGGAATTTGATGGGATTTTATTTTTTAGTCCGAGTGCGGTGCAAAGTTTTACCGCTAAAAATCAACTAAAAGAAACCACAGCGTTTTGCATAGGTAAAACAACTGCTACGGAAGCCAAAAAAAATACAAATAATATAATAACCGCCACCAAACCTTCTATTGAAAATGTGATCGTGCAGGTGGTGAAATATTTTAAAAAATGATAAAAAACGATCTATTTCTAAAAGCTTTAAAGGGAGAAACTGTAGAGCGACCACCGGTTTGGATGATGCGCCAGGCAGGTCGGTACCTTCCAGATTTCATGAAGCTTAAAGAAAAATACGACTTTTTCACCCGTTGCAGAACTCCAGAACTAGCTACAGAAATTACCGTTATGCCAATTAATCAGATAGGCACCGACGTGGCAATTCTTTTTAGCGATATTTTGGTGATTCCGCAGGCAATGAATATTGAAGTGGAAATGAAACCCGGCCTTGGCCCCTGGTTGCCGCATCCGATTCGTACCACAAAAGATGTTGAGAACGTAATTATTCCCGACATCGATGAAACATTAGGCTACGTGATGGATGCCATTAAAATGACCAAACAGGAATTGAATAACGAAGTTCCTTTAATTGGTTTTGCCGGTTCGCCCTGGACCATTCTATGTTATGCCGTACAAGGCCAGGGCTCTAAGAATTTTGATAAAGCAAAGAAATTCTGTTTTACCAATCCTGTAGCCGCCCACCAGTTATTGCAGAAAATTACCGATACTACCATCGCATATCTTAAAGCAAAGGTTGCAGCAGGTGTGGATGCCGTGCAAATATTCGATTCCTGGGGCGGAATGCTTAGCCCGGTAGATTATCAGGAATTTTCCTGGAAATACATTCAACAAATCATTGATGCTTTAAAGGATGAAATCCCGGTAATCGCGTTCGGAAAAGGTTGTTGGTTTGCCCTGCACGAAATGGCAAACTCAGGAGCTTCAGCTTTGGGAGTTGACTGGACTCTTAGTGCCAGAAATGCCCGCTATTTAAGTGGGGGAAAGATTACCCTACAAGGTAATTTTGATCCCGCAAGGTTGTATTCACCACCAGCTGAAATCAAGAAAATGGTAACCCAAATGATCAATGAATTTGGAAAAGACCAGTATATCGTAAACCTTGGTCACGGCATTTTACCCGATATTCCGGTAGAAAACGCCAAAGCTTTTGTAGATGCGGTAAAAGAATATAAAGCCGTGTAATGGCAGTCTGGGCGCGGATTAAAAATATGAATTTTAAGGAACTGTTTTCGGTTTCTAAAGTTTTTATAAGAAAACCGCGCTATATTTTTCCAACCTACAAGGCAACGATCCAAACTATTAAAATTTGTGATGAGCTGTATGCTAAAGAACATCACAACAACGGAAAAGAAAACGCTTTTAGACACGCGCTGTGGAATTCTTTGATTTGTAAAAAATGTTATTCCATTTCGGGTTCGGTGGAAGTCGTTAGGAATTGGAGCAATCATATTACCGGTTTTCACGAGAAGCTTTCACCCAATCCAAAGTTGGCTAAAGCAATGGATTTACATAATAATCGGGTTGGTCAATTCTTATTTAGTGAAAATCCACTTTCGAAAACTGAACTTATCGAGCTACTGCAACAGAAAATGGAAACGGCGATTAAAGTCAAAACAATTATAGAAATTGAAAAGGCGAAGAATAAACTCGTTTATATTGAAGATTGAAAATGAGAGAGCAATTTTATAAATACATTGAAGATTTACAGGATAGCATCTGTGCAAAACTAGAGGAGGTAGAAGGCACTGCTAAGTTTCAGCAAGATATTTGGGAGCGTGAAGAAGGCGGTGGCGGGAGAACCCGGGTTATAGAAAACGGAACCGTTTTTGAAAAAGGCGGAGTAAACATTTCGGCAGTTCACGGTCCCCTGCCTCCTGCTATGCAAAAATATTTTAAAGTTGGTGATGTAGACTTCTTCGCCTGTGGACTCAGTTTGGTGATACATCCTATAAATCCGATGGTGCCTACTGTCCACGCCAACTGGCGCTATTTTGAAATGTATGATAAAAACGGAACCATTTTAGACCAATGGTTTGGTGGCGGGCAGGACCTTACGCCTTATTATTTATTTGAAGAAGATGCGGAGCATTTTCACCGGATTTCAAAAAATGCCTGCGATAAGCATTCCCCAAAATTTTACCCGGAATACAAACAAAAATGCGATGAATATTTTTGGAATTCCCACCGCAATGAGGCCCGTGGAATCGGTGGATTATTTTTTGATTATTTAAAAGCTTCCGAAGAAAAAAGTATAGCGGATTGGTATAATTTTGTAACCGAAGTTGGCGATAGTTTCCTGGAAGCTTATGTCCCAATTGTTGAAAAACGCAAGAACCTGCACTATTCTGAAGCAAACCGAAACTGGCAGGAAATAAGGCGCGGTAGATATGTTGAATTCAATTTAGTGCACGATAAAGGCACCCTTTTCGGCTTAAAAACCAATGGAAGGATTGAGAGTATTTTAATGAGCCTCCCACCCCACGTGCAATGGGTTTACGACCACCATCCCGAACCCGGCAGCGAAGAAGAGAAATTATTAAAGGTTTTGGAAGAGCCAAGAGATTGGATGTAACTAAAAACTGTTTTACTGATAACCGAAAACTGAGATTATGTACCCCTTACGAAGAAATAGAAGATTAAGAACCAGCGAAGCAATACGTAGCCTGGTGCGAGAAACCGCAATTACTCCCAACGATTTTATTGCACCGCTTTTTGTGGTTGAAGGAAAAAATAAAAAGGAAGAAATAGCTTCTATGCCTAACTATTTTCGGTTTAGCCTGGATTTGCTGGAAAAAGAAGTTAAGGAGCTTTGGAGTTTGGGAATAAAATCGGTTTTGCTTTTTGTTAAAGTTCCTGACAACCTAAAAGACAATGCCGGGACTGAGGCTTTAAATAACGACGGACTAATGCAACGCGCTATTAGGTGCGTTAAAAATGCAGTTCCCGAAATGCTGGTGATGACAGATGTTGCCCTGGATCCATATTCGGCTTACGGGCACGACGGAATTGTTTCAGGAGGGAAAATAATCAATGATGATACCACGGCAATTTTAGCTGAAATGGGACTTTCCCATGCGAAAGCTGGTGCCGATATTCTCGCTCCCAGTGATATGATGGACGGCCGTATTTTTGAAATGCGCAGCCTGCTGGAAGACGAAGGTTTTCACGAAACCGGGATTATGAGTTACAGCGCCAAATATGCTTCTGCGTTTTATGGGCCGTTTCGCGATGCATTGGATTCTGCACCTGTAGATGCTGAAAATATTCCAAAGGATAAAAAAACTTATCAAATGGATCCTGCAAACCGGGAAGAGGCGGTTAAGGAAACCCTTATGGATATTGAGGAAGGCGCCGATATCGTAATGGTAAAACCGGGATTGTGCTATCTGGATATTGTGCGTGATATTAGAAATGCAGTAAATATTCCTGTAGCCGTTTACCAGGTGAGTGGCGAATATGCGATGATTAAAGCTGCTTCAGAAAAAGGTTGGTTGGATCACGATGCCGTGGTTTTAGAACAATTAACAGCCATAAAACGCGCTGGTGCTACTATGATTGCCAGCTATTTTGCCAAGGACGCAGTGAAGTTAATTCCCTGATTTTATAACTAAAATTTATCATTTTTGAATCTGATTTTTAGCTAATTTTGGCTATTAGATAAAACTGAAATTTCCAGATTGATGAGTGAAATTCCTTTTTATCAAATTACTGCCCTATGATTTTAATTCTGGGTGGTTACTTTATGAAAAATCAGAATTTCTATATTATAACTTTATTACTCGGTCTGCTTTTAAATAGCACCGGTAATAAAGTTTTTGCTTTTTCAGCCCCGGTTGTAAATATCGATTCCCGAAACTATGATTATCTGCAAGCAGAGCAAAATCAGCAGGCGGTAATTTTTTATAAAATTATCACTTCTGAAAATATTGTTTCAGAAGAAAATTTTCCTGGTTTTTCAGGCGATTTAGGTTCTTCATTTTCTTCAGAAAAGAAACTTCTTATTTCCGCTGAAAAAAATGCGTTTTTCAACTCTTTTGATCAAAGACAGTTAATACTTCAACATATTTATCCTTTTCATTTTTTCTGGTGAAATGAGTTCTTTCCGAAGAAAAATATCAATTTCTTCTTTAAAAATACTTCGTCTGAACGAATTCAGGCATAATTAAAATTTCACCTAAATATCATAAAAAAATGGATACTACATCTACGCTAATTGGCCTTGGGCTATTAGCATTGTTTTTGCTGCCAATACTATTTCTTATCTGGCAACAAAACACTAAAGAAAAAAACCGACTTAGAAGCTTAAAAGAGATAAGCTCCAAAAACAATTTAAATACCGATACTGTGGAAGTTTCAGCAACCCTTTTACTTGGTCTGGACAGTAAATCAAAGAAATTACTAGTGATAGAACCTACCAATAATATGCAACACCAGGTTTTAGATCTTTCAGAAATTAAAAACACTAAGGTTAGCACCTTGCAATTTGCGGAAAACAACAATTATATTAAAAGAATCAGCTTGGACCTTTCCTGGAATTTTCAGGGCAAAAAACTCACCGAAATCATCTTTTATGATGAGGACGATAACGAGAACAATGATGCTTCTGAAAGGCTAATCGTAGCTAATAAATGGAACAGGATAATTACTGAGAAAATATCTGCTTAAACTTTAACAATGAATTCTAGTACAGCCCCGGTTTTAATATGCCGGGGCTGTTTTTTTATGTTTTACCATTTCTTTGTAAAAGATTGGTAGAATTATCTTTAAATTAGTCTCTTAAACAACCAAAAATCCAATATGGGAATACTCATTTTATATGCTACCCTTTCAATTTTTTTCTCCTTCATGTGTTCTATTCTGGAAGCAGCTTTATTAAGTGTTACTCCATCTTACATCAAAATAAAAAATAAGGAGGGTAAAGCATATGCCACCACTTTGGCAAACTTTAAACAAGATATAGATAAGCCGCTAATTGCTATTTTAACCGTAAATACTGTTGCCCATACCGTTGGTGCGATTTTAGTAGGTGTACAGGCCGAAAAAATCTGGGGCGATGGAGGAAATGCTGTAGGTATAGTTTCAGCCGTAATGACCATGGCAATTTTAATTCTATCAGAAATAATCCCAAAAACCATAGGCGCCACTTACTGGCAACAGCTGGGAAATTTCACGGCAAAAACCCTTAAAATAATGATTTTCCCGCTGAAGTATACCGGTATACTTTGGCTTATGATGCTTACCACTAAATTGATAGGCAAATCTGCACACGTATCTTCTATGAATAGAGAAGAGTTCGCCGCGATTACCGATGCTGCTGAAGAAGAGGGTGTTTTTGATGAAAGTGAAACTACAGTTATTAAAAACCTGCTCGTATTTAGATCGGTAAAGGCAAAAGACGTGATGACCCCATATTCGGTTGCTATTATTGAAGATGAAGATACCAGTATAGAAGAATTTCACCGAACCCATAAAAACCTCAAATTTTCAAGAATCCCTGTTTATAAAGATAAAACCAACAATGTAACCGGTTTTATTTTGAAAGACGACGTCCTGGAGGAGATGATAGACGACAAAGGTTCTCAGCCTTTAAGCGCTTTAAAAAGAGAGATTTTTATGAGTGCTGAAGACACCCCAATTCCAGAACTTTTTGAGAATTTTGTTCAAAAAAGGGGGCATATTTCAATAATTGTAGATCAATTTGGAAATACGGTTGGTCTTGTGACTATGGAAGATATTATTGAAACCCTCCTTGGTCTCGAAATTATGGACGAGAGCGATAGTATTGAAGATATGCAGATGTTAGCCCGGCAAAACTGGGAAAAGCGCGCAAAACGCCTTGGATTAATTCAAAGAAAAGACACTGATGAAAACGAAGAGTCAACAAAATCAGATATTTCTGAAAAATCCGCTGGGAACGGCCAGAATTAGCGGAAACAAAGAAGGAATTACTGAAATTCAAATTCTGGATGAAGAGATTCCTACTTCGAAAGAAATACCCGATTTTCTTCAGTCGGCCGCACAACAATTAGACGATTATTTTAAAGGAAATAGGCAAGAATTCGATTTAACTTTAAATCCAAAGGGCACTAGTTTTCAGCAAAAAGTATGGAAAGCTTTAAGTGAAATTCCATTTGGTAAAACCTGCAGCTATCTTGAGCTTTCAAGAAAACTAGGGGATGCAAAGGCGATAAGGGCCGTAGCTTCTGCAAATGGAAAAAATCCGCTTTGGGTGGTAATTCCCTGTCACCGGGTGATTGGCAGCGATGGTTCGTTAACCGGGTATGCCGGCGGACTCCACCGTAAACAATGGCTTTTAAATCACGAAAATAATACGTCACAACTTACAATGTTCTAAAACTTCAGCCTTATGATTAGATTTTTAAAGATTCTTGGAACAATAATTCTAGTACTTTCTATTGCAATCTTAATTCTAATCATATTCGATTTCGGTTATATTTTCCGCGGAATGCAGGCTACTTATTTTCAAGGACAAAAAACGGCTTATATAGACGATTATCCCCACTTTGAAAACCGACTTATTGAAGCAGGATCTGAAGCTGATAAATGGCCAGAACATTCAGATTACAACTCCGCAAACCCAACGCAAGACCTCGCAGAATTAAATGAAGAACTGGAAACTGCAGCTTTTCTAATTATTAAAAACGATAGTATTTGGTTTGAAAAATATTACCAGGAATACGGCCCGGATTCTAAAACTAATTCATTTTCTATGGCCAAAAGTATTGTTTCTGCCCTTTTGGGAAAGGCAATCCATGATGGCCATATAAAAAGTTTAGACCAATCGGTTTCCGATTTTTTCCCACAGTTTAAATCTAATTTAAAAGTAGGGGATTTAGCTTCAATGGCCTCGGGCTTAAACTGGAATGAGAATTATTACAATCCTTTTGGGATGACTGCAAGAGCCTATTTTGACGAAAATATCCGGGAGTTGGTTTTGCGTCTCAAAGTAACCGGAAGCCCCGGAGAAAGTTTTAAATACCTTAGCGGAAATACTATTCTTTTAGGTATGGTAATAGAAAAAGCTACGGGAGAAAATCTTTCCAATTATTTAAGCGAAAGTTTCTGGAAACCGCTGGGAATGCAACAAGATGCACTTTGGCAATTAGATAGCGAGGAAAACGGAATGGAAAAAGCATACTGCTGTATTGCCTCTAACGCTCGCGATTTTGCACGTTTTGGCAAACTTTACAAAAACAAAGGAAAGTGGAACGGCGAACAACTCCTGGACTCAAAATTTGTAGCACGATCAACAGAACCGCGTTTCGAGGATAGTCCACAATATGGTTATGGATTTTGGTTGAGTGACTATAAAGAAAAAGACATTTTTTATATGCGTGGGATTCGCGGGCAGTACGTAATTGTCATCCCGGAAGACGACCTCATTATCGTAAGATTGGGGGAAAACCTGATTAAAAAAGAGGAAGATGAAGAGCACGCTCCAGATTTCTATAAGTATATTGATGAGACTTATAAAATGCTAAACGATGCTGCAAACAATTAAGCTCGAGAAGATCCTTTTTCTCGATATTGAAACCGTGCCTGAATTTGAGAATTTCAATGATCTTTCTCATGAGAAAAAGTTGCTTTGGGAAGAGAAAACCCAATACCAACGAAAAGATGATTTTACCGCGCAGGAATTTTACGACCGGGCTGGAATCTGGGCAGAATTTGGTAAGATTGTATGTATTTCGGTAGGGTTTTTCAGCTTTAAAAATGGGGACAGAACTTTTAGGCTTACTACGTTTAAAGATAAAGAAAGAACTTTACTTCAGCAATTTTCTGAATTATTGAATGATCATTTTGCAAGACCTCAGCATTTACTTTGTGCCCATAATGGTAAAGAATTCGACTTTCCATTTATCGCGCGCAGGATGTTAATTCACAACCTTGCGCTGCCCTCAAAACTTAATTTATTCGGAAAAAAGCCCTGGGAAGTACCGCATCTGGATACTTTAGAACTGTGGAAATTTGGTGATTATAAACATTTCACTTCCCTTAAATTACTTACCAATGTTTTGAAAATCCCATCGCCAAAAGATGATATTTCAGGCAGTGATGTACGAAACGTATTTTACAATGAAAAGGACCTGGATCGCATTGTTAGCTACTGCGAAAAAGACGTTTTGGCTATAGCGCAGATTATTTTAAAATTCCGTCAGGAAGAACTTCTAGAAACTTCAGAGGTTGTGAGTGTATAAAAAGAAAAATAATTCTGTATGAGTTTTATCATATTACAAAGTATTTTAACCTAAGCTAAATAATTAACCGTCAAATATTTATTAACTTTAAGTATGTAACCAATAAAACCTGTAGTTATGTATTTGTATATTGAAATGTGGAACGTGACCCGCCAATGGTTGAAACTTCCTGTTGAAGAACGACGCGAAGTTTTCAACAATATGGAAGCACGAATTAAGGAAATGAAAGATCGTGGCGTAGAAAACTTAGGTTGGGCCTTAAACGACGAACACACCCCTTACCGTAGCGATTATAGATATATTACGGTTTGGAAAATGCCTTCTAAAGAAGAAGTAAAAATGCTGGAAGAAAATTTAGACCGGGTTGGATGGTACAAATATTTTTCTCAAGCTAATTCGCGCGGAGAAATGATTCAAAGAGATAAAGCCATAGACTTTCTTGTAAATATTAAAGAAACATCCACCTCTTTTCTGGATGCTTAAATAACTAAAGAAGCTGTTTGAAACGTTCAGAAATTAAGTGTTTCAAACAGCTTTAATTATAATACCATTTCAGGAATATCGCCTTCTACAAGCAACTTCCCTTCAGTAGCCTTTTCTATTTCTTCCACGCTAACTCCGGGAGCCCTTTCAAGGAGCTTAAAGCCATCTTTGGTGACTTCAATCACCGCAAGGTTGGTCACTATCTTTGTAACGCAGGCAACGCCGGTTAAAGGCAGGGAGCATTTTTTAAGCAATTTAGAATCACCCGCTTTATTAGTATGCATCATCGCTACGATAATATTCTCTGCACTGGCTACAAGATCCATTGCACCACCCATACCTTTTACCATTTTCCCCGGAATTTTCCAGTTGGCGATATCTCCGTTTTCGGCAACTTCCATCGCGCCTAAAATAGTTAGATCCACGTGCTGCCCCCGAATCATTCCAAAGCTCATCGCCGAATCAAAGAAACTCGCACCGGGAAGTGCAGTTATGGTTTGTTTACCTGCATTGATAAGATCGGCGTCTTCTTCGCCCTCAAAAGGAAATGGCCCCATTCCAAGTATGCCATTTTCACTTTGAAATTCTACTTCTATATCGTCACGTACAAAATTGGCTACAAGGGTAGGAATACCAATTCCTAAATTCACATAATACCCGTCTTTCACCTCTTTTGCAATGCGTTTTGCTATTCCTTCTTTGTCTAACATAAACTTGTCTTTTGTCATTTCCGCGAAGGCGGAAATCTATATTCTTTAAAAAAATTAAGCTGAAAAAATGACTTAAAAAATCCTCAAATTTTCAAATCACTTTTTTCTAACCGTTCTCTTTTCAATTCGCTTTTCGTAGTTTTTTCCTTCAAAAATTCGTTGTACAAAAATCCCTGGAATATGAATTTGATTTGGGTCTAATTCTCCCGGTTCTACCAGTTCTTCAACCTCAACAACAGTTACTTTAGCCGCACCACACATTAACGGATTAAAATTACGAGCAGTTCCTTTAAAAATAAGGTTTCCGGCTTTATCGCCTTTCCAGGCTTTTACAAAAGCGAAATCGGCTTTAAAAGCTTTTTCTAAAACATACATCTTTCCGTCAAATTCGCGGGTTTCTTTAAACTGAGAAACCTCGGTACCGTAACCGGCAGGAGTATACATTGCGGGAAATCCCTGCTGGGCTGCCTGACAACGAGCAGCTAATGTTCCCTGCGGAATAAGTTCTACTTCCAGCTCTTCGCTAAGCATTTGCCGCTCAAACTCGTCGTTTTCTCCCACATAGGAAGAAACCATTTTATCTATTTGTTTTTTTTGAAGTAAAAGTCCGAGACCAAAGTCGTCTACCCCGGCGTTATTGGAAATACAGGTAAGGTTCTTTACATTAAGACGTACAAGTTCTGAAATGGCATTTTCGGGAATCCCGCTAAGGCCAAAACCACCAAGCATAAAAGTCATACCATCTTCTACGCCCAGCAAAGCATCCTTTACATTCGCTACAGTTTTTCTAATCATCGGTATTTAATTTTACCGAAAAATACGAAAATAAAAATGCTATTACAATGCTTTTAGCGCTGTAGATTATATTTTTCTGAAAAATAAGGAAGAATTTTTGCTAAATCTTAAAAATCAAGTTCATCTGGTACGTTATCGGTCTCAGACTTGTTTTCCTTATTATACTCGCTGCAATTTATCTCAATTGAAAGATTATCGGGTTTTGGAAAGGCGTCTTGCGAAACGTCCAGTTCTTCATCTGCATAAAGATTCTTCATATACATGCCCCAGATTGGTAGCGCCATCGTTGCACCCTGGCCATAGGTTAAGTTTGGAAAATGTACTGCACGATCTTCAGCACCTACCCAAACACCAGTTACGAGATTAGGAACCATTCCCATAAACCAACCATCACTTTGGTTTTGGGTTGTTCCGGTTTTACCGGCAATAGGATTTTTGAAATCGTATGGATAACCGGTTACTCCTCGTTTGTAATGATCAAATTCTTTAGCGTAAGTTCCGCGTAAGCGAACCCCTGAACCATATTGGGTAACACCTTCTAAAATATTTACCGTTACATAAGCGGCCTCTTTATTAAGCACATCTCGTGTTTGAGGTACGTGTTGATAAAGTACGGTTCCGTTTTTATCTTCTATTCGGTTTACAATTACCGGTTTTACATAAACACCTTCATTTACAAAGGTGCTGTAAGCTGAAACCATCTCAAAAAGGCTCATATCCTCGGTACCCAGAGCAATTGCCGGCCCCTCAGAAAAGTTTTCAGTGTCAACACCTAGTTTTTTTACTAAATCCAGAACAGGTCCCGGTCCTGTTTTATCAATTAGCCGGGCTGTTACGGTATTCACAGATTGTGCCAGAGCATTTTTTAGACTTATCATACCCTCATATTCCCCGTTAGCATTTGCCGGAGACCAATCTTTAATATTTCCGTATTTACCAGCTTCAATAGTAAACCTGTTTTTAGGCATAATATCGCAGGGAGAAAGTTTTAATTGATCTATCGCTGTAGCATAAACAAAAGGCTTAAAGGTAGAACCTACCTGGCGCTTTCCCTGTTTTACGTGATCATATTTAAAATGCTTGAAATTGGTTCCACCAACCCAGGCCCGTACTTCCCCCGTTTGGGGAGTCATAGACATCAAACCAGCCTGCAAAAATCCTTTGTAGTAAAAGATCGAATCTTTAGGCGTCATAATGGTGTCTTTTATTCCATCCCAGGAAAAAACACGCATCTTGGTTTCCTTATCGAAAGAGGCCAGGATCTCTTCTTCAGATTTTCCCTGATCTGTCATTTCTTTCCACCTTACCGATCGGCGCATTGCGCTTCTCACTATACCATCAACCTGTCCTTGGTCTACATCTCTAAACGGGGCGGTTTTATTATTTTCATTTTGCCTGTCAAATTCTTTCTGAAGGTGGGAAATATGTTTTTCTACTGCAGTTTCAGCATATTGTTGCATTTTAGAATCTATGCTGGTATAAATTTTTAATCCGTCGCGGTATAGGCTGTATTCACTTCCATCAGGCTTAGGATTTTTTTCAATCCAGTCTTTCATAAAACCTTGCAGGTAAACACGGAAATATGTCGCCATCCCCTCATCGTGACCTTCAGGAGAAAAGTCGAGATTTAAAGGTAATTGCTGAAGCGAATCTTTCTCCTGCTCAGAAATATATCCGTTTTTATTCATTTGAACAAAAACCTGGTTTCGACGTTGTTTTACCAGTTCTGGACGACGAACTGGGTTATATAAAGCTGCATTTTTTAGCATTGCCACCAAAACTGCAGATTCTTCTATATCGAGGTTTTTGGCTTCTTTCCCAAAGTAAATTTTTGAAGCCGAACGAATTCCCACAGCCTGATACACAAAATCGTATTTATTAAAATACATAGTAATAATTTCTTCCTTTGTGTATTGTCTTTCCAGCTGGGTAGCAATGTTCCATTCTTTCACTTTTTGTAGAATCCGGGCAAAAGGATTGTTTGAAACCTGCTCGGTAAACAAAAGTTTAGAAAGTTGTTGGGTTATAGTACTGGCACCACCACGGGTTCCAAGATAAAAAGCAGCTCTAAGTGTTCCTTTTGCATCTATCCCGGCGTGTTTATAAAACCGCTCGTCTTCAGTAGCTACAAGGGCTTCAATGAGATGATCTGGAAGATCGTCATATTTTATAGGCGTACGGTTTTCACTGTAATATTTTCCTAAAGTCTCCCCGTCTGATGAAAAAATTTCTGTAGCGAGATTGGTTTCAGGATTTTCCAGTTCTTCAAAATCGGGCATCTTACCAAACGCGCCCCAGCCTGCCAGTAAGAAGATTAAAACTACAGCTAATAAACCAATACCAAAAATTGTCCAAAAACCAACTATATAAGATCTTTTGCCGGTTTTGGGCTTTTGCTGCTTCTTTTTTGTTGCGGCCATTTATTCAAAAATTATTGCAGGTTTTCTTCTATTCTAAAACCTATATGGGTAATTCCTTCTAAATTTTCTATTCCTTCCACCTCGTCGTTTTTACGCATTGCCTGTTTTATGGCAATTTTATATTCGCCGGGTTCAGTAAAACTGACATTTTCTTTATACCAGAGTTTACTTTCTTTTACATCACCAAAACCCGTACCAAGCCAGCTTCCATCTGGCGCTGCCATTTCATATTCCAGGGTATCAGTCACTACTTTTCCCTGCGGAAATCGCATCTCGGTAATTAAAAACAGGTTTCTGTAATTATAATCTTTATTATTCCTAACGTTTATAAACAGGTTATAATTTTGCAAAGAATCAAGTTCTCTCAAATTAAAAACTAAAGTAGAATCTTTTTCCCAACCCCCTTTTATGGGTTTATATTCATCATAAACCCGCTTTTTATCACAGGAAGCCAATAAGGCAAAAACACCAACAAAAATTAAAAATACTGCAGCTTTACGCATTATTCGAAGGTTTACCTTTACGTTTTCTCCGTTTTTTTGACTTGTTTTTTTTCTGCTGACCTTTGGGTTTATCAAAACGCGTTAAGCTATCCTGCCCCACCACATTGTTGAAATCACTTTTTTCTTCTAACTGAAGCTGCACTTCAAACTCCTCTAGGCTGGCAACGTCTTCTTTCTTACGGTTTGAAGATATAATCTTATTCGCCTGCTCTGCAGTTAATTGATGCCAGTTCATCCACTCTCCTTCATACGCATACCAAAGCACACCTTTAAAAATGTCTATTTTTTGGCAAACGGCTGTTCCTTTTTTGGTGAAAAGTTTGGTATCGGTTCTTGGAAATGTCTTTAAAGCTTCAAGATAAGAATCAAGTTCATAGTTAAGGCAACATTTTAGCTTTCCGCATTGTCCCGCTAATTTCTGAGGGTTCAAAGATAGTTGCTGATATCTTGCTGCTGAAGTACTTACCGACCTAAAATCTGTAAGCCAGGTAGAGCAACATAATTCACGACCACAAGATCCAATTCCGCCAAGGCGGGCTGCTTCCTGACGCAAACCAATTTGGCGCATTTCAATTCGAGTGTTGAATTCCCTTGCAAATTCTTTGATTAACTGACGGAAATCTACACGATCATCGGCCGTATAGTAAAACGTAGCTTTTGATGCATCTCCCTGAAATTCAATATCGCTAATCTTCATACTTAAATTAAGACGAATTGCAATCTCCCGGGCTCTTTTCTTTATCGCTTCTTCCCTACTACGCACTTCTTCCCAAACATCAAGATCTTTTTGGGTTGCTTTTCTATATATTTTAAGAACTTCTTCGCTGTCGGGTTTAACTTTTTTCTTTTTCATTTGCACCCTAACCAGCTCGCCGGTTAAGCTTACCATACCTACATCGTGGCCAGGAGAAGCTTCAACAGCCACTGCATCGCCCATACTTAGGCTTAGGTTCTCTACATTTTTGAAAAAGTGTTTTCTTCCGTTTTTAAAACGAACTTCTACATAATTAAAAGGTTCTATCCCGTTAGGCATAGACATATTTGCAAGCCAGTCGAATACAGAAAGTTTATTACAGGAATCTGTACCACAGGTTCCGTTGTTTTTGCATCCTTTTGGCGTTCCGTCTTTGGTTGAGCAACTGCTACAAGCCATAAATATTTATATGTTGTAAGTCTTGCAAACTACATTGCAGACTTTTGGGTTTATATTGAGTTTCTAATCAAGAACCTCGGGGGCAATCCCGAGAGTTATGATACGAAAATTTATTATTACAATTAAGGCAAGCCTCAGAACAATTAAATCTCGATTATCGAGTAAATATACCAATATTAATTGGCACTCCCTTTTTAGAACGCTGGGTTAACTTTTATATTTTAAAACCTCAGAACGTCCTTTTTTGAATATTTTATTGCTGTTTCCTTTCCCTTTGCGCAAGGCCTTTTGCTCTTCGTAAGGTAAAGCGGCAATTTCCTGACAGGCAGTAGAACAACAATTATCCAGTTTTTCTGCACACTCTTCACACTGGATAAACAGTAAATGGCATGCTTCATTAGCACAATTCACGTGCTTATCACAGGGTTTTCCGCATTGGTGACAATGCGCGATCACTTCTTCTGAAATCTGCTCGGACCGACGATGATCAAAAACGAAGTTCTTTCCTATAAATTTATTTTCCAGTTTTTGTTTTTCAACCTGCCGGGCGTATTCAATAATACCGCCTTCCAGCTGATACACATTTTTGAAACCTTTGTGTTTATAATATGCACTGGCCTTTTCACAACGAATTCCGCCTGTGCAATACATCACCAGGTTTTTATCTTCTTTATAATCTTTAAGATCTTCTTCTATAATTGGTAACGAATCCCTAAACGTATCTACATCTGGGGTAATCGCACCCTGAAAATGACCAATTTCACTTTCATAATGGTTACGCATATCCACCAGAACCGTATTAGGATCGCTAATAAGTTCGTTGAACTTTAAAGCATCAACATGCACGCCTTTATTGGTTACATCAAAAGTGCAATCGTTAAGTCCGTCGGCAACAATCTTTTTGCGCACTTTCACCTTCAGCTTTAAAAAAGCTTTAGCATCGTGTTCTATGGCGATATTCAGCCTAACGCCTTCAAGAAAATAAATATTATCTATGAACTCTTTGAATTCTTCAAATCGTTTTGCTGGAACGGAAAGCTGGGCATTAATCCCTTCGTGAGCAACGTAAATGCGACCAAGCACATCCATTTGGTCCCAGGCGATAAAAAGGTGATTTCTGAATAAGTGTGGATTGCCGATCTTGGCGTAGGCATAAAAAGAGAGCGTTAAACGGTCTTCTCCCGCTTCGTCTATAAGTGCTTCCCTCTCTTTAGCGCTTAATTTATTGTACAGTTGCATGCTATACTAATGTTAAGGTTAAAGAAAATTTTTTTCAAAGATACGTTTAAATTTCAAGGAAGAAAAAATGCCCTGAAAAGTGAATTCCCAGGGCATTTCTTGTGTGGCTAATTCGGTTTGTAATCTTTTTTACTTTGTTTCATAAATTAGATTTTTAAATTCTAGCCACCATCTACCCGGCAATTTACATTCAGCAAAATAATTACTGAAGTACTAAAACCGGGCATAAACAGACTTTTTCTCAAAAATCTCATAGGCAGGGTTAATTTTTAAAATTTCTGTTTAAATAACTACCGGGGAGCAAGCTCTCAAGGCATTAGATCGAGAAATTTGAAACACTTCAAAACAAGCGTAATCGTATTCCAGATCTCTCTTCAAAAGTAAATATACAAAAGCCGCGCATATAAAATTGTGATGCAGGAAAACTTATAGTAATTTAGCAACTCTCTAAATAGATTATTCAAATTATGAGCAACGATAAAGAAAAAGAAGCAAAATTAAAGGCCTTAAAGCTTACCCTTGATAAGATGGATAAAACCTACGGAAAGGGTACCGTAATGAAGATGAGCGACCAGGCCGTGGTTGATATAGATGCAATTTCTACCGGTTCTTTAGGTTTAGATTTAGCAATGGGTGTTGGAGGCTACCCAAGAGGAAGGGTTATTGAAATTTATGGACCTGAATCATCAGGTAAAACAACATTAACATTACACGCAATAGCTGAAGCGCAGAAAAAAGGAGGTATAGCAGCCTTTATTGATGCAGAACACGCTTTTGACCGTACTTATGCTCAAAACTTAGGCGTAGATATAGAAAACCTTATAATTTCACAACCCGATAACGGGGAGCAGGCTTTAGAAATTACCGATAATTTAATTCGCTCTGGTGCTATAGATATTATCGTGATAGATTCGGTTGCTGCGCTTACGCCAAAAAGTGAGATTGAAGGAGAAATGGGAGACTCAAAAATGGGATTACACGCCCGTTTAATGTCTCAGGCTCTAAGAAAACTTACCTCTTCTATTAGCAAAACCAACTGTACGGTAATCTTTATTAACCAGCTTAGGGAAAAGATTGGGGTGATGTTTGGAAATCCTGAAACTACTACCGGTGGTAATGCCCTTAAATTTTATGCGTCGGTTCGTTTAGATATTAGACGTTCTACACAAATAAAAGACAGCAACAGCAATGTTATGGGTAATAAAACCAGGGTGAAAGTTGTGAAAAATAAAGTAGCTCCACCATTTAAAATGGCTGAATTCGACATTATGTATGGCGAAGGAATCTCTAAAATTGGTGAGATTATAGATATTGGGGTAGATTATGAAATCGTGAAGAAAAGCGGTTCCTGGTTTAGCTACGAAGACACTAAATTAGGTCAGGGCCGTGACGCAGTAAAAATACTTCTAAAAGACAATCCCGATTTAATGGAGGAACTTGAAGAAAAAATTAAAAATGCTATTAAAGTAGCTAAAGAGGCTTAGAACTAAAACCTTTAAAGTATATCTAAGATTAATACTTTATGGCAAAGTCTTAAAAATCCCTTAAAAAAAGGGATTTTTTTGATTCCGGACGCAACCATTTCAATAAAGCTGCATCTATGAAGTAGATAACCCTAAATAATATATCTGAAATGAAAAAAATTGCCTTATTAATGGTTTTTGCTGTAAGTCTTTATAGTTGTGATATTGACGATGACGGCCCTAATGTAAATTATGATTTCGCCAAAATAACCGATGCAGATCTTCCCGGTTTTTTTGAAATTGGCGAAAGTTATGATCTGGAAGTTAGTTACGAGTTGCCTAACGCTTGTCACAGTTTCCTCACGTTTGATTTCGATGAATATACCGATGAAGAAAATGACTCTACCTATGTTATAGAAATTTATGCGGTAACTTCTTATGATGCCAATCTAACAGAATGCACAGAAGAAGGAGATTTAAATGAGTCTAAAACTATTAGAGACCTACGAATTAGCAGTGAAGACTATAACAATTACCAATTTAAGCTTCTTACAGGTTTTGATGAGAATGACGAAGGGGAATTTTTAATCGTTGATGTTCCGGTAGGAGAACCGGAGCCGGAAACACCCCAAGAGAATACTAACGAATAACAATCTAAGTTAGTGAGTTTAGAAAAACTCATACATCAGTGTAAAAAACAGGATATTAGGGCACAGGAAAAGCTTTACCGTTTATACTCCGGTAAACTTTTTGGCCTGTGTCTTAAATATTCTAATAACTACCAGCAGGCTGAAGACAACCTGCAAGATGGTTTTATTACCATTTTCAAAAAAATAGATCAATATGAAGACAAAGGTTCTTTTGAGGGCTGGATGAAACGTATTGTAATAAATACAACCCTACAAAAGCACCGAAAGGAAAAATATTTTGAGATCATCAACGAGAATCTTTTAGAAGACCCAGAGATAGAAATTGATGATGAAGAAATTACTTCCGATTTTCTATTAAAAAGCATTCAGGAGTTACCGGATCGTTACCGCCAAATTTTTAACCTCTATGCCCTGGATGGATTTTCACATAAAGAAATCGCAGAAATTCTGAATATAAGTGTGGGAAGTTCAAAGTCTAATTTGGCGCGAGCCAGACATATTTTAAAAGGCAAAATAGAAAATTACCTCAACGATAATAAGGTGCAATCGTTATGAAAGAAAGAAAGAGCATAGACCGGCTATACCAGGAAAAGTTCAGGGACTTTGCTCCCGAACCAAGCCCTGAGTTATGGAATAATATTGCAGAAAAATTGCAGGAGAAAGATCGAAAAAAACCTTTTATAATTCCTTTATGGATGAAACTTGGTGGTGTTGCCGCTGTTTTAGCTTTAGTGCTGGGCGGTTATTTTTTCAGCCAAAATAATTTCACCGAAACTCAATTGGTTTTTGAAGTAGAAGAAACCGCGAAACCCCAAATTAATTTACCCGAAATCAATAAAAACGAACATTTTATAAATGCTTCAGAAATATTAAAAAATGCTAATGAAGCTGCTTTTTCAACTTCTAAAGGCGCCAAAAACTCATCAGCTAATAACAATTCGACTGTAGCTTCAGAAAATTCGAATTCTAAAGGCGAAAAAACTTCTATTACTTCAATTGAAAAAGAAAACACAGCTAACACATTAGCCGATAAGTTAGACGACCAAAATTCGGCTTTAGCGGAAGAAGATCATCAACACTCCGAAGAAGGAAAAACTAAAAATCAGGATTTCATCAATCCAAATTCAAAAAACGAACAGAATCCTGAAGCTATTGCAGAAAATAACAGTGAGAGTCTTGAAAAAGAAAAACAACTTTCAAATAAAGATAGCCTGGAGGTAGCTGAACAATTAGCACAAATTGAAGAAGAAAAAAACCTGGAAAAAGAGGAAGACCTTATAGCCGAATCTTCAAAAAAGAAACTTCGTCTAAGCACTTTTGCCGCTCCTGTTTTTTATGATAATATTGGAAAAGGAAGTGCTATAGACCCGCAATTTGCAGGCAATAGTACCAGCTCTCAAGTGAGTATGGCTTATGGAATGAATTTAGCTTATGCTATTTCAGATAAAATAAAGATTAGAAGCGGAATTTCTAAGGTGGCGATGAGCTATAATGTGGAGGATATTGTATTTACTGCCTCCATTAATCCGAGTTCCATAAGTTCCATAAATTACGAACCTACCGGAAATAATGTTCAATTGGAAAATGCGGCGCCAAGCGGGCTTCCCGGCAATACCGATAGAAGTAATATTTCATCGTTTTCTTCTGTCAACAATATGGCATTACCGGGCGAGATCAATCAGCAATTTGGATTTATTGAAGTTCCCCTGGAAATAGAATACAGCCTTATAGATAGCAAAATAGGACTTAATCTAATTGCCGGCGGAAGTAGTTTATTATTAGACAAAAACAGTATTCAGGTAAATACCAACAATCAAAATACGAGAATTGGCAAGGCAAATAATATCAATAAAGTGAGTTTTAGCACTAATATTGGCGTGGGACTGGATTATAAAGTTACCGATAGTTTTATGCTGAATTTAGAGCCTATTTTCAAATATCAGCTGGATACTTTTGATGATGCTCCCGGTGTACGCCCGTTTTACTTTGGAATATATTCAGGGATAAGCTTTAGATTTTAATACCTATGAAGAGTTAAATCCTTCAGAAGATTATTTTGAAAGATTTTTTTTCTCCAAATCTTTAGAAAGCTCTTCATAAATCACCTGCTGGGTTTGGTTTCTTAAATCCCTCCTATCACCCGGTTGCATTCCTTCAGTACTAATAAATTCGTGAATTTTAACCCGAAGTTTCCCCGGACCACCGGAAATGAATTTATAGGAAAACCGCCTTTTATTATCGTAAAAAGTAATTGGCACAATAGGAATATGGTGAGCAATAGCCAATCTAAAAGCGCCGTCTTTAAAAGTATCTAAGACGAGTGATCTATCTTCCGGAACTCCGCCTTCAGGAAAAATGCAAATACTTTCACCCATATCTAATCTTCTTCGAGCTTCAACAACCACATCCTGCTTACTTTTGTTGCTATTTCTGTCTACGGTTATATTGGTTTTTCGATAGAAAAAGCCAAAAACCGGGATTTTAGCAAGTTCACGTTTCCCTACAAAAATGAAAGGCTGCTTAATAATAACAAGCATCATCATAATGTCTATCATAGAAGAGTGGTTGGCCACCAGCATATAATTCTGCTTTGGGTCAAGTTGCTGAATTCTTTTAATTTCAGGATAAAAACCCATTCCGTATAAAATGCATTTTGCCCAAATTCGGGCGCAAACATAATATTTTGGATAAAGCCTTTCAGCAGAAGAAAACACGACAAGCACCGGAAACATTATTAAAATTGGAATTATAAGTAAAATATAAAACAAGATTCGCCATAAAATAGTGAGTAATGCCTGTAGGATGCCCATAGAAATCAAAAGTACTAAATTGAACCGAGGGAATTCCGCAAAAAAAGTACCTTTGCACAAAAACCGAAAAAGCAGATGTCCAGAATTCTTACAGGAGTACAAAGCACAGGGACTCCCCACCTGGGAAATTTATTGGGAGCGATTTTACCGGCTATAGAAATGGCCAACAAACCCGATAACGATTCTTTTATTTTTATTGCCGATATGCATTCGCTAACTCAAATAAAAGATGCCGAAACCTTAAGAAACAATACCTATTCTGTGGCCGCAACCTGGCTAGCCTGTGGGATTGATATTGAAAAGACGGTTTTTTACCGCCAAAGCGATATTCCGCAAACGGCAGAACTTTCCTGGTATTTAAGCTGTTTTTTCCCTTATCAGCGTTTAACCCTGGCACATTCTTTTAAAGATAAATCAGATCGATTAGAAGATGTAAACGCGGGGCTTTTTACCTACCCGATGTTGATGGCGGCAGATATTTTACTTTATGATGCCGAAATCGTACCAGTGGGAAAAGACCAGCTTCAGCATTTGGAGATTACCCGCGATGTGGCATCCCGTTTTCATTCAAAAATGGGTGAAGCTTTTGTAATTCCTGAAGCTAAAGTTCAGGAAAACACCATGTATGTTCCAGGAACCGATGGTGCCAAAATGAGCAAATCCAAAGGAAACACCATAAACTTATTTGTATCCGATAAAAAACTTCGGAAACAAGTTATGGCTATTGAAACCGATAGCACGCCTTTGGAAGAACCCAAAAACACAGATACCTGTAACGTATTTGCACTTTATAAATTAGTTGCTACCGAACCACAAATTGAAGAAATGCACAAGAACTACGAAGCCGGTGGCTTTGGGTATGGGCACGCAAAACAGGCTTTATACGAAGTACTTTTGGAGCAGTTTGAAACTCCTCGAAAAAAGTATGATTATTATATGAATAACCTGGCAGAATTAGACAAAGCCCTGGAAGTTGGCGCCGAAAAAGCCAGAAATGTGGCAAATGAGGTAATCAATAGGGTAAGAAAAAAGGTAGGTTACTAAATGAGTTCAAATAATTTACCGGGTAAAGGGCGCACCACGCCTTTTAATTCCATATTAATTAAAATACCCGCAGTTTTATAGGAGGGAAAGTTACAGTTTAGCGCAATGCTGTCTAACTGGGCTTTCCCCTCTCCTTTTAAAAAGTGGAATATATTATTTTCTTCTTCATCAAGATCTACAAAAAATTGTTTTTGTACTGGTTTGGTTTTTTCTTCAATTTGCCAGTTTAACATATAAACCAAATCTGCGGCAGAATTCAACAAATGTGCTTTTTGAAATTTTATTAAATTATTACAGCCTTTGCTCAATTTATCTGAAGGTCTTCCCGGCACCGCAAAAACTTCCCGGTTATAGGAATTGGCGATATCGGCAGTGACGAGCGAGCCCCCTTTTTCGGCACTTTCTATTACTACCGTAGCTTCGCTTAAGCCAGCGATAATTCGGTTTCGCTTTAAAAAATTATTCCGGTCAAAAGGATCCTTGCTCCAGAAATCGGTATAAAACCCTCCATTTTCTTCAACTGAAGCTACATATTTCTGATGCACTTTTGGATAAATTTGATCGAACCCGTGAGCAAGACAACCAATGGTTTGTATATTATTAGCAACCGCAGCTTTTTGAGCGGTAATATCCACTCCGTAGGCAAAACCCGAAACTATAACGGGATTCAACGGACTCAATTCTTCAATAAACTGCTCGCAAAATGCAAGGCCGTTTTGGGTGATCTTGCGGGTGCCCACAACACTTATAATTTTTTGATTTTTAAGATTGATATTTCCTCTTTGAAATAATAAAATTGGACCGTCAATACAATGCTTTAGTTTTTCGGGATAATTATCATCTTCGAAATAAAGAACTTCGATATTATTCTTCTCAATAAATTTCAATTCTTCTTCAGCAGCTTTTAAATGAGAGGAATCAAAAAAATCACGTAACCGGTGCGCGCCAATGCCGCCAATTTTCAGTAAATTTTGCTTTTTTTGTTGCAATACATTTTTTGCCGATCCAAAATGTCTGATTAATTTTTTAGCAAGTATATCTCCCAGGTTTGGAATGTGCTGCAGTGCTAAAACATATTGTAACTCTTCAGAAGACATACTTGAATTTTCATTAAAATTACAGAAAAAAGGTTTGTTAATAAATTTTCTTTGGGTAACTTTAGATAGATTAAAATAACCCCTTATTTTTGCGGCAATGAAGATAACTAACTATATCCAGGATTTACTTTATCGTTACGAATGCGTAATATTACCCGGCTTTGGGGCATTTCTTTCCCAAAAAGAACCAGCTTATATAGAAAAAGAAACTCAAACTTTTCATCCGCCAAAAAAGCTTGTTTCCTTTAATTCGCAGCTTAAAAAGAACGATGGGCTTTTGGCAAACTACATCGCTGCCGCGCAAAAAGTGTCTTATACTACTGCGGTAAATATGATTGCCGAATTTGTGGAAAAGCTAGAATTATCTTTTAAGGAAGATGGTAAGGTTGAGCTGGAAAACATTGGGCGTTTATTTTATGCGGAAGAAAAACTTCAGTTTGAGCCATTTGGACATGTAAATTACCTAACCGATTCTTTTGGACTGGATAGTTTTAGAACTTCAGGAATTAGCCGCGAGACTTACAAGAAACAAGTGGAAGAGCTTGAAGAAAAAGCTCCTATACTTTTCACTCCGGAAAGAAGAAAATCGCCTGCATACCTTAAGTATGCCGCTATAGGTCTTATTGCTTTGGGAGTTTCAGGGTTTGCAGGATTGAACATTTACAGCAGCCAGGTTTCCAAACATAATATTGCCGAGCAACAAGAGGCACAGGAACAACTTCAGGCTCAAATTCAACAGGCAACTTTTATTATTGACAATCCTTTGCCGGCCGTTACTTTTAATGTAGCTAAACAAACCGGAAATTACCATATTGTAGCCGGTGCTTTTCGTGTTGAAGAAAACGCGAAAACAAAGGTTGCCGAACTTAGAAAAGAAGGCTTTAAAGCGCATCTTCTTGGAGAAAACAAATATGGTTTGCACCAGGTTGTTTACGCCAGTCACGAGAAAAGGCGTGATGCCCTAAATATGTTGCGCGAAGTAAAATATTCAAACGAAGCCGCGTGGTTATTGGTACAGGAACTTTAATAGTTCTTTAGGCCTTAAATTGCGCAAAGCTTTCTATTTTTGCCCAAAATTGGCAAAATGCAGGCAAAACATCCAAAAGAATCCAGAACTACTTTAACCGATTTGGTTTTACCCAGTGAAACCAATCCGCTCAATAATTTATTTGGGGGAGAATTACTCGCGCGAATGGATCGTGCAGCCAGCATTGCAGCGAGAAGACACAGCCGCCGTATTGTGGTCACCGCTTCAGTTAATCACGTAGCTTTTAATAAAGCCGTTCCGCTGGGAAGTGTAGTGACTGTAGAAGCCGCGGTTTCCCGTGCATTTAAATCCTCTATGGAGATCTTTATCGATGTTTGGGTGGAAGACCGTGAAAGCGGAAATCGTTCTAAAGCCAATGAAGCTATTTATACTTTTGTAGCCGTAGATGAAACCGGTGCTCCTCTTACCGTACCACCTTTAGAACCCGAAACAGAGTTAGAAAAGGAACGCTACGAAGCCGCCTTAAGAAGAAAACAACTTAGCCTAGTACTTGCTGGTAAAATGAAACCGAACGAAGCTACAGAGCTTAAAGCTTTGTTTGAAAATTAAGCGTTTGAATTTTGTGGAATAAACCCTGCTCTTAAGGGAATTATTAAATATACCGTTCCTGCTAAAAAGCGTTGCCATCCCGTAGGGGGCTATGATTTTTTAGCCATTGGTAGCAAATGCATTTTCCCATTCTTCTTTAAAGCTTGGAATTCGATTTCTTTTAATCTGTTTTAAGTAATTCGACACAATATTTCTATTAAGTTTCTTTACCCATTCGTCATCTCTTAAACTTGATTTGTAATCAAAGTCCTCATCAAAATCACCAACTTCTGCATTTAAATCAATTATTATATCGTCAATAATTACAGATAATGCCTGCTTTAAATAATCCCTGCTTTGTGCATCTTTGACGAAAAGGTTTGGATCTTGTATTAATGTACTTCCAATTTCATCGTTTGTCAAAATCCCCTTCGTAATATACATAAGAGCATATTTTGTTAATGCATATCTTGCTATTAGTTGATTTTCAATATCATTCATTTTATCTGCAAGCACCTCATCTAACAGCTGAATGAAAATAATACGGTAAGCCGTAACTTCTGGTCTTGCAAATAATTTATTATAAGCATCTTCGAAAACCTGATATTTTCTGTGAGTATTCCAAGGTTCTTCTAAATCGAAAGACATAAGAAATACTCCCATAAACTCATTTGAAATAACTTTTAATCCATCTGGTGTTTTGTCCCCTCGCTTTATTTCATAATAGTACTCATCACCAAACTTTTCGGCTATTTCATTTTGTAATCTGATTTGTATCTGATTGTAAGATTTAAAATCTCTCGGCTTTACGCCATTCTGACTATTTGAGTATTCTGTAATTTTTGAAGATAAGGCTGAATTTATTGGAACCTTTATGACTTTAGTAAGAATCTTTAAGTCATCTGAAAGGTAAGATTGATTGCGGTATAGGGAAGTAAGACTTTGGCATCCATTTACAACATAAAACTTTTTAATTGTTAGCGATTCATCGTCCTTCTCAACATCTTCCGCAACAATGGTGATACCATTATGGAATAATGGAAACTGCTTGTGCAATGAAGGGTCTTTAATACTCCTGACAATTCCTTTATTGATCTTGGTGTTTCCTAGTGCTCCCCGGACATTATAGTCGAAAATTGATTGGTCATTTATACCATCTAAAGTCACTAGTTCTTTGGCTTTTATTGGTGCTATATAGGTTATGGTATCAGCATCAGCATAATATTTAGTTGTTTCATTTTCTGATACATCAAATTTTGCTTCTGCAAGCAAGTTGATTTCCTTTTTATCGCTTATATATTGTTCTTGAAGTATAGTTTTTCCAAAAAATTCTACGTTATCTATTTTATTTAGAAATGCTTCTCCATCACTTGATAAATCGACATTTGCGACAAAAATCCCTCGAATATTATATGCGTCAATTTTTTCCAACAGATCAAGTCTTTGTACAAGTGAAGCCACTTGTGCTCTGCCTGCCGTTTTCACCAGATTTTCAAGTTTTTCTTTTGTAGTAAACTGGTCTAATGTTCCTATGAATTCTTTGAGAGTAGTATCGCCAATTGTCTTTTTTTCACTTTGAGCAATTTTAGTTTGAAAAATATCAATGGTTCCCAACCCCTCATTAAGGTAAATTCCATCTACTCCTTTGTCTCCTTTGTTGTCACAAACAGAATCAATAGCTAGCTGCTGGTCAAGACGAAAGTACTTTTCTAAATACCACATTAAGAAAGATGCACTTTCTGTTCTGCCATCTATGTTGTAGAATTCGATTTCTTCAAGTATTTCAGGATAATTTACATTCATCTTGTTTGTTTTTTGGTTGTGACTAACATGGATGTTAAAACACCAGGAGTACAGTTCTATCTAATCTGACCGAAATTAAAAATCTTAAAAATTACATTTCCAGGATCCAATCTGCCGGATCCATCTTTTGCATATTTTTATAAATCAGGAAATGCAGGGTGGTTTTTCCTGAAGTTCGGCTGGTGGCTACTGCCCCAAGCTCCTGCCCGGTATTTACCACATCGCCCCTCTTTACAAAAACTTTTTCAAGGTTATCATAAATGGTGATGTAGTCTCCGTGCCTTACCATTACAGCTTTATTAGCTCCTTTTAGCACCTGAACTTCACTTACTGTTCCATTAAAAACAGCACGGGCTTTTCCACCGGTATCGGTATCAATATTTACCCCGTTATTATTAATGGAAATAGTTTTTACAATGGGGTGTGGCTGTGTTCCAAAACGGGAAGTAACAACTCCAGATCTTACGGGCCAGGGCAATCGGCCTTTGTTTTTCACAAAATCGGCCGCAAGGGCTTTTGCGGCAGGGGTTAATTCGTAAACATCCCTTTCAGCAGAACCGCTTTCTTCATTGGATTTTGCAATAGACTCACGAATCATTTTTTCAATTTGTGCATCTATTTTATTGATCTCCTGTTGTTTTTGCCTGATCTGCGCAGCAAATTCCCCTTCCTTACTTCTAATATTCTGCATTAAATCCTGCTGTGCCTTTTTGTTTTTCTCCAATTGAGCGCGAGTTTGCCTGTTTTCGACAATAAGTGCATCCTTGGTTTCTTTTTGATCGGCTAAATCGGCATTAAGTTGCTGTAATTCTTCCGCACGTGCCATAATTTCGTCTCCCTGCTGCTTCCTGTAATTTGTGTACTGCTTCATATATTGCAAGCGTTTATAGGCCTGCAAAAAGTTTTCAGAAGATAACAGAAACATTATTCTACTTTGGGTAGATTTACTTTTGTAAGATTTCTCTATCATCTTTGCATAATCTTCCTTAAGCTGTTCCAATTCATCCCTAAGTCTTGAGATTTTATTGGTATTAGCGCTAATTTGATTGGTTAAAAGATTTGCCTGCTGGTTAGTTACTTTTATTAAATTCTCTGTACTTCTAATTTGCTGATCTAAGTCTTCAACCTGACTTAAAACCGAACGTTCTTTTTGCTTGTTACTACTTCTTAACTCATTAATACGAGTTATTTCGTTTCTAAGTTCAAGCCGTTTTTTCTCCAGGGTTTCACGAGTTGTTTGAGCTGACAAATTTCCCGCAGAAAGCAGTAAAAAAACGATGCAAAATAAAATCCCAGAAAATTTCTTAAGCTTCATTATAAACTAATTTCTTCATAACCTGACGGAATATCAAAAGGAAAACTCAATTCTCCGCGGTCGAATTCCAGTGAACGATAGGTGAGTTCTATTCTTGTACTACTCCCGGCCTCATTGGCAATAATATTTATCCCTTCAGGAAAAATCTTTCCTTCTACTTCCTGGTAATCTGAATATGTTACTGTTACACTTTTGTTCTCGCGGGTTTGAGCAAGTTGCTGGGCTGATGCCTTGAAATTCCCAGGATTTATCAAGAACATTTTCTTGATTAAACCTTCTACGGAAGGCATAAATTGAAAGCCTTTGGCGGTTTGAGAAAATTCAAATTCTTCATCCCTAAGGTCATAAATAGCCTGGCCTATTAATAAATTCTGAAGCTTTTGAAAGTCTAATGGCGTGCCCAACAAATCACTTAACAACCTGAAATCACCATCAAAGTAGGTTTGACTTACTTTTTCATAATAACTCACCCGGGAAGGTGTGATATAAGCTTTTGCCACCGGAAATCCCAAAATTGAGGCACTCATCCAAATCGCTTTATCTTTTTCCATTCTAAAGCTTAAATTCACCGATTGGGTGCGTTCTTCGCTTTGGTATACCGTTCTTAATCTCCCACTAAGGGTTTTAAAATTGGTTTCAGTATCATAATGGCTTTCTATAATATTTGCGGCTTCAGCATTTTTAGTAGCAATTCCTTTTATTCCCTTCCGGCTTCCGCAGGAAACAACAAAAAGGCTCAATAATATTAATCCTAAAATCTTTCTATACATCTATTCAATTTCTTTTATTAATGCTTCGGCTTTACGTGAAAATTCAGCCGATTTTTCTTCTTCTCCCAGTTCTCCATGCGCCCTGCTTAATTGAGTGTAAAAGTCAACTTCCATCCTTGGATTATCAATTAGGTAATCCAGGCCAAATGTAAGTATTTCTATAGCTTCACGATATTCTTTCAATTGGTTTAATGCAATACCCTGTAATAAAAATAAAACAGGCTGTGCGGGAAACACCTCCAACATTTCTTTAGTCAAATCCCGGGCCTCTTTATACTTTTCTAACTCTATTTGTAGTAAAATAGTATTTTTCACTAGCTGAAAATCTTCTGTGCTTGCTGCTAAACCGGCTTCAAAAAAATTAAGTGCCTCTTCAATTCGACCACGATTCAAATAATATTGACCTAATTGACCATATAGTTTTGGCGCATTCTCACGTTCACTAAGCATTTTACTTACCTGCATTAGATCGCCTTCATATTCAGGATTATTATCTACAAAAAGCAAGAAATCGTTTAATACCTTAAACTTAGATTCTGGATCTATTTCTTCGCTTTCAAAAACAATTTTCATTGAATTTACAGCATCATCAGGTTCCTCCCGATCCAGGTGAAATTTATAAAGCGCCAAATGTACCAGGGTAGAACCGGGATTTGCAGCTAATAATTCCTGCGCGGTATTGTAGGCCTCTTCATTTTCGCCCTGATCACTGTAGATGTAAATCAGGTTCAGGTAATTTTGTTCATTTTCGGGATTACTGCTTATACTTTCTTTAAGGTTTTCTATTTGCGCAGCCGTATCCCCGGTACGAGCAAAAATTTGTCTGCGTAATTTGTTTCGGTAAGTGCTGGGACCCTCTTGTTTATCCAGTTCCTCTATAGTTTGAAGGGCCTCCTCGTATTGTTGATCGAGCAGATAAATATTGGCAAGCTTTTCTTTATAATCTCCGTCAAAGTCCTGTAATTTCAGTAAGGTTGTAATGGCTGCATCATATTGCTGGGCACGGGTGTAGCTTTTATAAAGTTCGTTTAAAACATCTTCCCTTTTTGGAGCTAATTGGTTTGCTTTTTCCAGATTGGTTATCGCCTCATCATACTCCTTTAATTCATTATAATTTCTCGCCTTTTCAAAATACACCACCGGATTTTCAGGTTCCAGCTTCTGGCATTCCTCTAGAGCTATTAAGGCTTTTTCATAGTTTTCAATGCCTTTTTGTTTCAGGGCTTCAAAGAATTGCTCCTGAAATTCATCGGTTACATTGCCTAGATCGTCCTGATTTACTTCTTCCAGCATAACTTCCTCTTCCTGGGCAAAACTGCTCTGAAAATTGAATAAAGCTCCTGAAAGCATAGCAATAATGAAGAAGTTCTTTTTCATAAATAATTTTTCAGGACATGTGAAATAGGGCTGATTAAAAAAACTGAGACTTCAACCAGCCTTATGCAAGTTATTCTAAAGTTGAATAATCACCGATACTAATCTGGGTAAATTCGCCATTAAATTTCGCGAAATTCCCGATCATCGCGTTATCCAGTTTTGCATTTTTTACTTCAGCAAAGGTTTGGATTAAGCTATTTTTAATTTCAGAATCGGTAATTTTAGTTCCGTCTCCAACTGAAACATTAGGGCCAATTTTCGCGTTTACCAATTCTACATTTTCGCCAATATAACAAGGTTCGGTAATTTCAGAATTAGTGATTTTCACAGAATCTGAAATCAATTTTTCACCATCCTGGTGAAGGAAATTAAGCATTCTGCCGTTGGTTTCTACGGTTACATCTTTGTTTCCGCAATCCATCCATTCGTCTACAGTCCCGGTTTTGAAAACTCTATCTTCTGCCATCATTTTTTTGATACCGTCATTAATCTGGTATTCGCCACCGTGCATTAGGTTTTCATTCAGAACTTCTTCCAGTTTCCCTTTTAAGACCGCGATATCTTTGAAATAGTAGATTCCAATAACGGCCTGGTCGCTTACAAATTCTTTAGGCTTCTCAACCAGTTCTATAATTTCGTCTTTTTCATTAAGATTTACCACACCAAAAGCTTCTGGATTTTCCACTTTTTTAGTCCAGATAACCCCATCGGCATCTTTATCCAGTTTAAAGTCGGCTTTTATCAAGGTGTCGGCATAAGCAACTACTGCAGGACCGGATAGGGATTCTTTAGCGCTCATAATAGCGTGACCGGTTCCCAAAGGTTGATCCTGACGGTAAATTGAAGCTTTTGCATTTAAGCTTGTTGCCAGGTCTTTTAAACTTGCAACCACATCTTCTCCAAAAAACGCCGGATCGCCCAAAATAAAGGCAATCTCATTTATAGGTTGGTCAAGTACTTTTGCAATATCTTCTACCAAGCGGTGTACGATTGGTTTTCCCGCTACGGGAATTAAAGGTTTTGGAATGGTTAAGGTATGAGGACGAAGTCGTGAACCACGACCCGCCATAGGCACTATAATCTTCATTTATTTAATATTTGTCATTTCCGCATTTCGATTATTCTCAGCATAAACTACAACGGAAATCATTGTTTAAAATTAATTTTGCACAAATAACCCGAAGGTTATAAATCATTAAGGCTTCCTTTTGCAAGCTCAGAACAACCTCTCTTTACTTACTTCCTGTACTTCCAAAGCCACCGGCACCACGAGTAGTTTCCCCCAGTATTTCAACTTCCTTCCAGGAAATATGTTCGTGTTTAGAAATAACCATTTGAGCCACACGCTCGCCATTTTCTATGGTAAACTCGTCGTTAGACAAATTCACTAAAATCACTCCAATTTCCCCACGGTAATCGGCATCAATGGTTCCGGGCGAATTAAGCACAGTAATTCCTTTTTTGGCAGCAAGACCACTTCTTGGTCTTACTTGAGCTTCGTAACCTACCGGAAGCTCAATAAAAAGTCCGGTTTTTACAATGGTACGCTCTAATGGTTTTAACGTAATCGCTTCAGAAATATTGGCGCGAAGATCCATTCCTGCTGAAGCTTCACTTTCGTAATGTGGCACTTTGTGCGCCGATTTATTGATGATCTTTACTTGCATAGTTAAGATTGTAAAATTTTGATAAGTTGTTTTCTTTCAGAGACATATACGGTTCCAAGAAAGATGATTAATAAGCTAATTCCCACGAAATAATTTCCGCGGAAAACATAAAATGAAAATACCGAAAATAAGACGGACAGCACTAAATAGCCGCCTATTTTTTTAAGGTTATACGGAATGGGATAATATTTTCTTCCATAGAAATAAGAAAGCAGCATCATCACCCCGTATGCGACTAAAGTTGCAATTGCAGAACCAGTATAACTAATAATTGGAATTAGCAGAATGTTGAGCGCGAGGGTAAATAAAGCACCAACTACTGAAATATATCCACCAAATCGGGTACGGTCTGTAATCTTATACCAAACCGAAAGATTATGATAAATTCCAAGGAACAGGTTTGCGAGTAAGATGAGCGGCACAATATGCATCGCCTCCCAATAGGAGCTATTTTGGATTAATAGTTCTTTTAAAATATCTACAAAAACGATTACGGCAATAAGAATAAAACTTCCAAAAACCACAAAATATTTGGTGATTATCGCATAGGTTTCCTGGGCGTTTTTAGCTTTAGCGTGGCTAAAGAAAAAGGGTTCTATCCCTAATCTAAAGGCCGTTGCAAAAAGCGTCATAAACAAAGCCAATTTATAACAGGCAGCGTAGGCACCAATTTCCTCTCGAGCTATATCTTCCGGAAGCAGATAATCCAGCATTATCCTGTCGAAAACTTCGTTTATCGAAAAAGCAAGTCCGGCGATTAAGACCGGAAACGCATAAGACATCATGGATTTCCAAAGCTTGCTATTAAAGCTGAAATCTATTTTAAAATAGAAAGGCAGCATAATTAACAGCGTGACACCGCTGGCCACCAGGTTGGAAATAAAGATATAACTGATCTCAAAATCTTGTACATAAATACTGTGAAAAACTGAATTTTCTTCGGCCAGATCTCCTAAGAATAGTAAAAAGAAGATGTTTAATCCAAGATTTATGCAAACATTTATAATTTTAATTATAGCAAAACGCATAGGTTTTTCGGCTGCCCGCAACCAGGTGAATGGGATAATCACCAAAGCATCCAGAAATAGAATCCAAATGACGAGCTGAATGTATTTAACCGGAATATTCGCCATTTCAGCAATAAAATCCTGCACTAAGAATGCGGCAGCAAAAAATACTAAAGAAGTAGCAACAATAGACCATCCGGAAGTGCTTAAAACCTCCTTGCTGTTTTTCATTTTATTGTAAAACCTGAAAAAGGCGGTTTCCATCCCGTAAGCCAGGATGACATTAAAAAACACAAAATAGGCGAAAATTATTGAAACTTCGCCGTATTCTTCTTTCGGTAAAACGTGGGTATAAAGTGGTATTAATAAAACATTCAGCATACGCGGCAACACCGTGGCGAGGCCATAGACAAATGTTTGCTGAAAGAGTTTCTTAAAGGTACTCAACAGAAGGGGAAATTAAATTTTTTAGTTTTTCTCTTCTATTCCTGTTAGCTTGTAATATTTGGTTTTGTTGTTTTGCGAAAACACCAGGATAGCTTCATTGTCTTCGATATCAAACGGAACATCCTCAGGTTTCTGTGGAACCCTGTTTTTGTTTTCTTCTGCAGGGTCAGAACTCATTATACCCATTCCATTGGTGCTGAAATTAGCCTTAAAAAGATTGGTTTGTTCGCTATCCTGAACCAGGGTCGATTTCATTCCTCTAAAATACACACTTTCCAGACTTACACGAGTATCTTGAATAGCCGCAACAGGAATGTGAAGATCTAAACCATTTTCACCCTGCGTATAATAAATATCTTGAAACTGCGCGGGCGAACGTTCCTGTAGTTCTTTATTGCTACCACAACCGGTAATAAGACTTAAAGCGAATATACTGCTGAATAAAAAAAGTAGTTTCCTCATAATAGAAAATTTGTTGTTTAAAAGTACAAAAACAAAACGCATACCAAATAAAAAACCCGTAGTTAACTTACGGGTTTTTAGAACGGAATTACTTCCGGAATATTATTGAATGTTTTTATCCATTTAATGCTTCGGCACCACCAACAATCTCGAGGATTTCGTTGGTAATAGAAGCCTGTCTCGCTTTGTTGTAAGACAATTTAAGATCGTCTCGAAGCTCCTTGGCGTTATCGGTTGCCTTGTGCATCGCCGTCATACGCGCGCCGTGCTCAGAAGCAAAAGAATCTCGAAGAGCTTTAAACAATTGCATTTTTAAAGACTTAGGAATAAGTTCCTTTACAATTTCGATCTTTGATGGTTCGAAAATGTAATCCAGTTGTTTTTCTTCTTCGGTATCAAATTGTTCAATCGGCAAAAATTGTTCGTGTTGTACAACTTGAGTAGCGGCATTCTTAAACTGATTATACACCAATACGATCTTGTCGTATTTCTCATCTAAGAACAACTGCATTAATTCCTCAGCGATCTCTGAAGCGTTTTCAAAAGAAAGGTCTTCAAAAATTTCATTATTGTTCTTATAAACTTCGTGGTCTTTCTTAAGCACATCGTTGGCTTTTTTACCAAGTGTATAAAGTGCTAAATTATTAGACTTATAATCATTTTTGGCTTTATATCTAACGCCTTTTACAATATTGGTATTAAAAGCACCTGCAAGACCTTTGTTAGATGAAATAGCAACTACCAATACGTTTTTAACCTCGCGGTCTTCGGCGTATTTGCTGCTGGCATCATCATCAAGGCTTGCACTTAAATCCTGTAACAGCTGAGTTAATTTTTCAGAATAAGGCCTCATTTGCGTAATCGCATCCTGAGCCCTGCTCAACTTTGCCGCCGACACCATTTTCATGGCGCTCGTGATCTGCATCGTTGAAGATACCGAAGTAATCCTGCTACGTAATTCTTTTAAGTTTGCCATTTTATTTAGTATTGAGTATCGAGTATTTAGATTTTAGACAAAATACTCGATACCTACAATTATTTAAAGTTTAAATATGAACTTCAGTTTTTAACTACTAAAAGCTCAATACTCAATACTACTTTTTATACTTCTCTGAAATTTCTTTAGCCACCTGAGTAAGAGTGTCTGTAATCTCATCGGTTAATTTACCGGCTTTTAGAGTATCTAAAACATCCCTGTGTTTAGTATCAAGGAACTCCAAATAATCTCTTTCAAATTCTTTCACTTTCTCTACCGGTACATCTCTTAGCAAGTTTTTAGAACCTGCATAGATAATCGCAACCTGGTCTTCTACTGGGTAAGGATCGTTTTCAGCCTGCTTAAGGATTTCTACGTTACGCTTACCTTTTTGAATAACTCTTAAAGTTGTAGGGTCAAGATCTGAACCGAACTTAGCAAATGCCTCAAGTTCACGGTATTGTGCCTGGTCTAATTTTAAAGTACCCGCAACTTTCTTCATCGACTTAATTTGCGCCGATCCACCTACACGAGATACAGAAATACCTACATCAATCGCAGGACGTACCCCTGAGTTAAATAAGTCTGAAGTAAGGAAAATCTGCCCATCAGTAATCGAAATTACGTTGGTTGGGATATATGCTGAAACGTCTCCTGCCTGAGTTTCAATAATTGGAAGAGCGGTTAAAGAACCTCCTCCTTTTATTTTTCCTTTAAGGGATTCAGGAAGATCGTTCATATTTTGTGCAATCTCGTCATCATTAATAACCTTTGCTGCACGCTCTAGTAATCTTGAATGTAAGAAGAAAACATCACCAGGATAAGCTTCACGTCCCGGTGGGCGACGTAAAAGTAAAGATACCTCACGGTATGCAACGGCTTGTTTAGAAAGATCATCGTAGATAATCAAAGCCGGGCGACCAGTATCTCTAAAATACTCACCAATTGCTGCACCTGCAAAAGGAGCATAAACCTGCATTGGAGCAGGATCTGATGCGTTTGCGGCAACAATGGTGGTATAAGCTAAAGCACCTTTATCTTCAAGTACTTTTGCAATACCTGCAACGGTTGAGGCTTTTTGTCCAATAGCTACATATATACAATGTACAGGTTCCCCTGCATCGTAAAATTCTTTTTGGTTTAGAATGGTGTCAATACAAACAGTAGTTTTACCGGTTTGACGGTCACCAATCACAAGCTCACGCTGCCCTCTACCTACAGGTACCATCGCATCAATAGATTTGATTCCTGTTTGCAAGGGTTCCGTTACCGGCTGACGGTAAATTACACCAGGGGCCTTACGCTCTAATGGCATCTGAAAAGTTTCCCCTTCAATAGCTCCTTTCCCGTCTATTGGACTTCCAAGAGTATCAACCACTCGACCTACAATACCTTCGCCAACATTGATGGAAGCAATTCTTTCGGTTCTTTTTACTACAGATCCTTCTCTAACACCTTTTGAGGGTCCCAGTAAAACAATACCTACATTGTCTTCCTCAAGGTTTAGCACCATTCCTTCCAGGCCGCTGTCAAACTGAACCAATTCTCCGTATTGCGCGTTGGCTAAACCGTACACGTTGGCGATACCATCACCAACAGTTAGCACAGTTCCCACCTCGTCTAAAGAGGCTCCGCTTTCAAAACCTGATAATTGTTTCTTTAATATTGCTGATACTTCAGCAGGATTTACTTCTGCCATAATTATTTAAGATAAAATGCCACCATAATCTCGTGACTGTTTTTATTAAAATTTTTCAAGGCCCATTATGGGCGTTTTATAAAAATCAGGGCCATTATACATTAATGGCCGGTAATTTTATATAGATGAAATATAGGAATTGTTTGTTAACTCCCTTTTTAATCTATTAAGGTTTCGGGATACACTGGCGTCATACTGCAAATCGCCAACCCTTAAAATAAAACCTCCTATAATATCTTTATTGATAACATTTTTAATCTTCGCCCCGGTTCCGGTTAATTCTTTCACCTTCGCTAAAATCTTTTCTTCCAGCTCTGCATTTATCGGAACAGCCGAAGTTACAATGGCTTCCTGAGACTTGTTTAACGTATTGTAACGAACTATATAATTTCTTGCAACAAGATCAAGAATATTAATTCTTCCGTTTTCAATAAGCACATCAAAACTGCTCTGGGTAATTTCACCGGCATTTTTAAAGATTTCCTTTAAACTTGCTTTTTTAACCGATGAATTAACAACCGGACTTTTAAGCATATCGGCAAGATCTGCGCTCTTAGCAATAGTTTGAGAAATTTGCTGCATATCTGTAAAAACAGTATCTGCTGAATTTCTCTCTTTTGCCAAGTCTAAGATCGCTTTGGCGTAACGTTGTGCTGCCCTGGTTCCTTTCATTGTATCTTAGTTTAAGGTAGCGTCATTCAACATCTTGTCTATCATTTGATGCTGTTTCTCCTCAGTAGATAATTCTTTTCCAATTACTTTTTCAGCAATTTCAATAGAAAGTGTAGCTACCTGATTTTTGATATCGGCCATCGCTGCACGTTTTTCCATTTCTATGCTTTCTTTAGCCTTGGCTACAATCTTATCAGCCTTCTCTTGTGCATCTCCTTCAGCCTCAGTAATCATCTTCTCCTTCAACTGGCGGCCTTCTTTAAGAATTTCATCTCTTTCGGCACGGGCCTGTTGCAATAACTTTTCGTTATCTGCTTTAAGATTTTGCATTTCTTTACGCGCATCTTCAGCAGAAGCAAGGGCTTCATTAATAGATTCTTCACGGGTTCTTACCGCACCAAGAATTGGTTTCCAGGCGAATTTGGCAAGAATAAGCATCAGTATTAAAAATACGATGGTTTGCCAGAACAACAGTCCAATTTCAGGAGTAATTAAATCCATAATTATTTATATAATATTTTACTTATTCAATCATTAAAATAAACCTGTTCGTAACCAACCGTTACGAACAGGCTTTTAAATTTTAGGACTAAGCCGGTACTGTAAGTACCCCTAATAATGCAGCAACAACTCCAAAAAGGGCAACACCCTCTACAAGTGCAGCAGCGATAATCATTGCAGTCTGGATTTTTCCAGAAGCCTCAGGCTGACGGGCAATAGCGTCCATTGCGGCACCGCCAATTTTACCAACGCCAATAGCGGCTCCAACAACTGCTAAACCAGCTCCTAAAGCTGCAAGTCCAATGTGTAAATACTCCATAGTATAGAAATTAAAAATTAAAATTAATGATGTTCATGTTCCGCAACTGCCATCCCGATAAACAGGGCAGACAGCATTGTAAAAATAAACGCTTGAAGGAATGCTACCAGCAATTCCAGTATTGTGATGAAAAGGGCAAAAGGAACCGAAATCCCAGCTACTCCAGCACTTTCCAGTATAAATATCAATCCAATTAAACTCAAAATAATAATGTGCCCAGCAGTAATGTTCGCAAACAAACGAATCATTAGCGCTACTGGCTTAATAATTAAACCAAGCACCTCTACTACTGCTAAAATAGGCTTAACGAAAGTAGGTATCCCCGGCATCCATAAAGTATGCTTCCAAAAATCTTTATTCCCATTAATCAAAATTAAAGCAAGGGTGAAAAGTCCTAAAGAAACAGTCACCGCAATATTTCCTGTTACGTTGGCTGCACCAGGCAACAAACCTAAAAGGTTGGTAATCCAGATAAAGAAGAATACGGTTAGTAAAAACGGCATAAACTTCATATATTTTTTTTCGCCAATTTGAGGTTTTGCAATCTCATCCCTTACGAAAAGCACTAAGGTTTCCAAAATATTATTGAAGCCTGCAGGAGCATTTTTATTCTTTTTATGATGCCCGGCCAATCCAAAGAAGAATACCAACATTAAAATAACCGTTAAAAGCATTGCGGCTACATTCTTGGTTATAGAGAAATCCCAGGGTTTACTGGCATTTATAACATTATGCTTCTCATCAAACTCCACGCTCTCGGCAGCAGCATCTAATTTGTAAATATCTTCGTGATAATTCACAAAACGCATCCCGTCTTTTTCTACCACGTATTGCCCTTCGGTATCGTGATGGAATTCACTAGACATAAATGTTACCATTCCGTTATCAGTAAAAAGAATTACCGGTAATGGCAATGTAAAAGAACTGTCTCCTTCGCCAAAAAAGTGCCATCCATGAGAATCACCAATGTGGTGCATGATCATGTCGGTAGGATTAAATTCTTTAGATTCTTCTGCCTGCGGATCTGCCTTGGCAAAAGCGTTAAAAGGAAGTAAGGCTAAGGCTAGTGTAAACGTCACTATAATCTTTAAAGATTTATGTGCTATCATAGTACCTGTTCTGCTTAAAATTATGGGCTCTAAATTCGGGTGCAAAGGTATACTTTTAATTTTTATTTAAAAGAACCCAAACTAAAATTTTAGCAAAAGCGTTATTTTTATCATTATAACTGATAAACAGTAAATTAAGCCTTGTTTATTAGTTTTACCGCATACAGGGTCTCAAAGACCAAAAACAAAAAATAAGGAATAAAAAAAGCAAGAATATTGGCAAACACAGCATTTACCCCGCTTAAGATTAAGGGAAGCAAAAAAATAACTGCTGCAAACATCTTAAATAAGCTTAATCCCATAAAGGCAAATCCGGTTTTATCGCTAAAATTCTTATAAACAAAAACCAGGCTTAAATAAATAAGAAATGTTGCCAGAAAATGGAAAAGGTAAATACTAAAACTGCTGTAATAGAATTCTACTTCCAATACATAGCGCTGTAATAGAAACTGAATAAGCCATAGTAAAATACTAAAAGGAAGCAATCGTTTTAGGAAAGCCAGTAATTCATTTTTCATTTTTTTCGTCTTCTTCACTCATTTTACTTACAGCTCGATATACCTGATAAAGGGCTATAAAAACCCCCAATAACGACAGGGAAATCGTAAAAGCCGAATATTTATTCGGATATTTCCCGTCCAGCCAAATTCCAAGGAAAACTCCGCCGGCAATAATAATCCCCATTTGGAAAGCGATATTTACAAAACCCAGGTATTTATTTAGCTCTTTGTTTTTCATATTTTCTTCTGAAAAAACTTATTCAACTGGACGTGGAAAATCGTCCAAATTCTTCTGAATTTGCACAATCCTGTAATTTTCTGTTGAAATGGACATCGACTCTTTTTTAACTAAATAATCTTCATTTATCTGAAGTAACTCGGCAAAACCTTTAGCACGATTAAGATCTTCATGGCCGTGTACCATTACAAAAACCTCATCAGGATCATAAACATCTATGGAAACCGAAAGATGATTATAATTTATCTCTGAAATTGCAGTTTCTATCTTTTCTTTTAAAGCTGAAGCCGCTTCCTGTTCTGAAACATCAAACCTATAAAGCAATTTATAATTTTGCTGAAGACTATCGGTATTAAATTCCAGGCCGTTTAACTGCGGAATTGTTTTATTTAAAATTTCCTGGGCCTTTTTCCCTTCCTGAGTCTGCGGATAGGTTAAAGCCACGTGATTTAGTGCGCTTTTATAAGCTTCAAGGCCTAAAAGTCTTCCGCTAGCCTGGGCTTTTAAAATTTGAAGTTTTGGCACAATGGCATCCCCCGAAAACTCTGAAATGTAACGGTTGGTTTCAGCAATAACTTCATTAAAATTTTGCGCTTCAAATTCCCGATAAAGTTCTGCATATATTGCTTCAGGAGAATTTTCATCTTCCTGAATACTTTCAGGATTTAAGATATAAGCGGCATATCGGGAATCGGGATAACTAGTTAAGATCTCGGCCTTCATTTCTTCAGCCATTCGGCTTTGATTTGTGGTTTGGTAAATCTGATACAAATTATACATAGATGGCAAGACAAGTCGCTCATCTGTAGACATTTTTAATACAGCCTCCAGCCTGGCCTGAGCCATTTCATACTCCCTGAAATTCTCTTTATAAATAATCCCCAGCTGATAATATGCAAAATCCCGGTCGCGGGTTAGGGTATCCAGAACTGTGAGATCTGTAGGTATTTGATTAATGTAAGTATAAGGATCAAGACGCAGATCGTTATCCAAAACTTGTTGCGAAAGCCCGGCTTCCTCAACCACGGCATCTTCTCTTTCAAAACTAACTTCAGCCCAACGCCAGTTATCGGCCAACGGACGATCTCCCCACTGATTTAAAAATTCCTGCCTTCCCTGTTGCACACGGGCCTCACTATAAAAGTAAAAGGTCCGGGCAGAATTTTGTGGCTGCCTGGAATCTATAGCGGGTAAATTTACCGGCATTGCGGCCGCGTTCTTATCTGCTTCTAATCTAGCGCGTAAATCTGTGGTATAATTCTTAAAATAATCCAGTTGCTCAGCAGGCATCATCTGGCTTAACTGAAGGATACTATCGTTTTTATACGCTACTTCTTCATATCTTATAACGTCTTCCAGGTTATCCCTTTTCTTTTTTATGCTCCTGAATTCCCTTAATTGCGGATCCATTTCTGCCAGGGTACTATCAAAATATTTACTGGCTGTAAGGTAATTGCTTCGGTCAAAATTAATATTCGCTAGGATCTCATAATTGATTGAACGCAAATAAACATCACTTGTAGGTTCTCGCAGGGATTTTTTATAATAATCTACTGCGGTATCTATGGAATCTAAGCGATTGTAATATTCGCCAATTTGGAAATATATCTTATCTAAAAATGGGCGATTTTCCCGGTCTTCTTCCAACTCCCGAAGCATTTCCAGCAATTGATAATTATTTCCCGGCCCCATTTCAAAATTCCTTGCTTTTTGAACATAGGCATTGATCATATAAATTCTGGGAGATTTTCTGTTCAAATCTATTACCTCATCAAAGGCAGTATTGGCCTCAGCAATTTGCCCTAATTGATTATAAAGCTGACCAAGGATATAAAAATATCGCCCCTTCTCTTCATTGTTTCCTGTAAATTCTGCCGCATTTCTTAATGGAACTACCGCACTATCTAAATGCCGAAGATTGATATATGTCTGGGCCATAGTTGCACTGGCATCAGCGATATCCTGCTCTTCAAGATGCTCCAGATCCAGCACTTTTTTTAGGTTGTTAACCGCGAGACGATTATTATCGAGGCGCATATGGGTTTTTTCACGCCAAACCCGGGCGTGAATAATATTATTACTTGCTGGATAACGTCTTAGGATATAATTGAAAGCTTCCAACGCAGGAATAAAACGCTGATCGAAATACCGGGCTTTTCCCAGCAATAAATAAGCTTCATCTATCTGCGGATTTCTTTCTTTCCCCTCTACCAACATCGAGTGACGTTGAATCGCTTTTACCGCTTTTTCTTCGGCGTAGCCAAAATTTTGATTTCGAACACTGTCGGGTAAGACAATGTTTTCATCAATTTGCATACGCTCAATGGGCAAAATATCCCAGTAATTATCGGCGTAGTTTTGGTTTAGTTCCTCCTTGCCCTGTTCAAGGCCAAGGTTGCCGTTATAAAGCGTGTTGTACTCTGTAGTAACCGCGTGCCAGTTTCGGCTTAAAAAGGTGTTCTTTTTGCGGGAACAGCCAGCGATGCTACCCACCAGAAGCAACAATAAAGTAAGTTTGGTAATTATATTCAAAATTAACCGGTTCTCGATGGCTTTATAACTAAAAATCAGTTTGTTTAGTGTGTAAAAATACGCTTCTTTTTACAAACGCAAACCAATTTACTATAGTTCTTCAGCCTGAGTAACACCCACTTCCCCTGAAAAATAGCTTTCCAGTTCACTTAAAGTAGCTTCAGAAGTTTTAATATCTTTTACCGGTTCGCCTTTATCTAAAACCACTATACGCTCACAAACTTCGGTCACGTGAATAAGGTCATGACTGGAAATAAGCACGGTGGTTTCCCGGTTTTCAGTAAGTTCCTTTATGATCTTTTTTAGCCGAATTTGAGTAGTAGGATCTAAATTGGCAAAAGGCTCGTCCAGGATCACTACTTTGGGGTTTCCAATGAGAGCCGCAACAATGCCCACTTTTTTCTGATTTCCTTTAGAGAGATCTCGCAAATATTTTCTTCGGCCAATAATTTCCCCGTGAAAGAAGTCTTCAAAATTGGCTAAAAAATCATCGATATCAGCTTTATTAGCGCCTCGCAATTCCCCTACGAAATATAAATATTCTTCAGGAGTTAAATATCCAATAAGGAAACTTTCATCTATAAACGAAGCGGTAAAAGGTTTCCATTCTTCACTCTGACTTACCGTGATCTCGTGATTAAAAATGTTTCCGGTAGTAGGCTGAATTAAATCGAGTAATAAACTGAAAAAAGTAGTCTTTCCGGCACCGTTATTTCCAACCAATCCAAAACTTTGTCCTGCAGGGATATCCAAATGATCTATGTTTAGAACTTTTGTTCCACCGTAAATTTTGCTAAGGTTTGTTGCTGTTATCATAATTATTATAAATTTTATTCGCCGGTTTGCTTAAAACCATTAATCATCGCATATTTTCTTTTTCGGTAAACTCCTGCAATGTATTCCATTAAATTAGGGCGCAAAAGCAAACCAAGAATTCCTAATCCAGAAAGACCTATTAAAGCTGCTTCAAATCCTATAAAAAAGTTCAAGAGCCAAAAGATCAACATTGGAACAACCATTAACGGAATAGAAACCAGCCATTGCATTGCCCCTGTTCCCTGGTAATTCATAAACGGACTTTTATCCAGGTCTATTCTCTTCTTATTAAAGGAACCTGCATAGAGTAAAATAGGAACATTTACGCCTATATTATATAAAGCGGCTACCATATTTATCAATAAGATATTCCAGCCAAAATAAATATAGGGCGTGGTGAGAATAGCCAGTATTATTACGCTAAAGCTAATTAACATTGCTTTGGAAGACAGGTAATCTTTCATTGGGATATTTTGAGACATAATCATAGGATAATACGAGGCGTCCCAGGAAGGCACAAATTGCCCGAAATTAATCATAAAAATGCCGGTCATAAATATTCCTATAAAAACATAAAATGCTTCAAATGCCTGGTAGTTATCACTAGGGTAGAAAAACATTCCATAACCAAGCAGAAGTAAAGACATATAAATTGTAGTTTTTGGCCTTTTGTTTCTCCAGATTAGTTTTAAGTCCTGCTGAAGGAAAGGCGCAAGTGTCCCAAATTTTTTGGTCCAAACAAAATCCCGGGTATCGGCATCCTGTTTTTTCTCCTTTAAACCGGCATCAAGGTAAAATTTACTTTCCAGGTTAAGTTGATTCCATTTATATAAAGCTATTGCCAGGATTATGGGAACTATCGCCAAATAAGGATTTAAAACCAAGAAATCCATCATTTTTCCAAACCAGAAACTTATTTCAAAAACCTTAAAATATTCCAGCATAGCCAAAACAATCACTATTAGAATCGCCGGAATCAATGCTTTTAAATTATCGGTAAATTTCTTCTTAATAATAAAATTCAGAAAATTTACACATTGGGTGATGGCAGTCATCGCAATCATCCAGCCTATAAGGTTCCAGATTCCATATTCGGCTTTATAAATGCAAAAAATTCCAAAAGGAATAATAATGAATAATGGCAGAAAATTAAAGAAGGAGTAGATAGATTTGATCAGGACAAAATTCACTGCTTTACGTCTGGCAATAGGTAAGTTTAGAAGGGGTTTTATATCTAAAACAGGTAGCGTTTGCAGCATAAATCTATAGCCAAGCTCAAATACCAGCCACAGTAACACAAAACGATTTACCAATTGTAATGGATCCTGATCGGGGAAAGATTTTTGCAGCAAAGGATAAAGGCCAATTCCAAGAAAAAGAAATGCTACAGAAAAATATAAGGCCAGGAAAATAAGCAGGACTTTTAGTCCAATACTTTTACCTACACTTGCAGAACGGAAAAAGGATTTCCACTCCAACCATAAAAATCGTTTAAACATAATTTAATGATTATCCGCCAGACGGGATTAAAAATGTCAACCAAAAAAATTAGCCAGCCAGTACCAAAATTAGGTTCCAATATCACTTCTCAGGCTTATTTACTATACAAGTATAGAAATTTAGGTATTTGTTACACTCTTTAATTTCACATACTTTGTATTTTTGCCAAAAATAATTTTTTGATGAGTCAATTTTTTCCGTTAGAGATAAAAGAAGTAATTAGGGAAACCCCGCAGGCAGTGAGCCTGTCCTTTAATATTCCGGATAACTTAAAAGACGAGTTTAAGTTTGATGCGGGCCAGTATATCACGATAAAAATAAAATTAGGCGAAGAAGAGATAAGACGTGCTTATTCGCTTTGTTCGGCACCGAATTCGGGAGAATTCAAGGTTACCGTTAAAGAAGTTGAAGGCGGAAAGTTTTCGGTTCTTGCCAATAACAAACTCAATGCCGGTGATGTTCTTGAAGTACACCCACCCGAAGGCAAGTTCATTTTAAAGCCTACCGGTGAAGCAAGGCATTATGCGGCCTTTGCTGCAGGAAGCGGAATTACCCCGGTGCTTTCTATTATAAAAACTGTTTTAGCAGAAGAGCCTAAAAGCAGGTTTGTGCTTACCTATGGAAATAAATCTCCAGAAGAAACTATTTTCTTCAAGGAATTACTGGAGCTGCAAGCCAAATTCCCTGACAGGCTTTTTATTGAATTTGTTTACAGTCGTACCAGAGAAGACGATTCACATTTTGGAAGAATTGAAACCAGTACTGTGAATTTTGTGGTGAAAAATAAATTTAAGAATCATCCTTTTGACGCGTTCTATCTCTGCGGACCTGAAGAAATGATCAACCAGGTGAGCGATGTGTTAAAACAAAACGGTGTTACTGAAGATAAAATTCTTTACGAACTCTTTACTTCAGAAGACACCGGCGCTATAGAGACCAATGTAGAAGGCCAAACCGAACTTACCATAATGGTAGACGACGAGGAAACTACTTTTTCTATGGATGCCAAAGGAACGGTTTTAGACGCAGCGTTGGAGCACCATTTAGATGTACCGTATTCCTGCCAGGGCGGGATTTGTAGCAGTTGTATTGCCAGGATCGTAGAAGGAAAAGCCGAAATGCGCAAAAATCAAATCCTTACCGACGAGGAGATTGAAGAAGGCTTGATACTTACCTGCCAGGCACAACCGCTTACTCCAAAACTAAAGGTAGATTACGACGATGTCTAGGTTGATTTTTAGAAAAGTCTGAAAAGCTTACCTTGTAGGAACAAAACAATTTTATGCTGAAACTCAAGAATGTCTCCTTTGCCTATGCTGAAGAAACGGTTTTAAAGAATATCGGTTTTACGTTGGAAAAAGGAGAAAACCTCTCTGTAATTGGGGAAAGCGGCTGCGGGAAAAGTACGTTGCTAAAACTTATTTACGGTTTACTCCATACCGACGGCAAGATTTTTTGGGGAGAAAAAGAACTATTAGGCCCTAATTTTAACCTGGTTCCCGGCGAAGCTTTTATTAAATATCTGGCTCAGGATTTCGATTTAATGCTACCCTTAAGTGTGGCAGATAATGTCGGAAAACACCTCAGTAACCAATATCCGAAACAAAAGAAAAATCGCATCAAGGAACTACTGGAAGTGGTTGAAATGACCGAGCTAGCCGATAAAAAAGCGAAACTGTTGAGTGGTGGGCAACAACAAAGGGTTGCTTTAGCACGTGCTTTGGCAAAACAACCAGAACTGCTTTTGCTGGACGAGCCTTTTAGCCATATAGATCATTTCAGGAAAAATAATTTACGGCGCAGACTTTTCGCATACTTAAAGGAAAATAATATCGCCTGCATTGTCGCTACGCACGATAGTACCGATGCACTTTCTTTTGCCGATAAGACCATCGTGCTGAAAAACACAAAAATCTACGCTGAAAATTCGCCTTCGGAATTATATCGAAACCCGCCGAATAAATATGTGGCTTCGCTCTTTGGTGATGTAAATGAACTAATGCTGAAAGAACTACGGGCAGAAGAAAGCAGCCGTAAAAAAGTGATCCTTTATCCCGAGGAAATCAAGCTCACCCAGAAATCAGGAATAAAAGCCACAGTCAAAAAATCCTGGTTTAAAGGCGAGAACTGGTTAATTGAAGCTGAATTAGACGGAAAAACCATTTATTTTAATCATTTACAAGAATTAAAAGAAGAAAAAAAAGTAAATCTGAAAGTTTCGGAAAAACTAATCGAATCGAGATTAAAATAGTGCAATTATCGCCACGAATTCAAGAATCTTATTTAGGTTTTCCTGGGATTTATTGTATAATCCTAACGTCATTACGAGCGACGAAGGAGCGTGGTAATCTTTTGATTTATAGACAAAAGTTGTGCAGATTGCTTCAGGCGTACCTTCTTCGCAATGACGTAGTATTTTTTGAATTTACTTAAGGAGTTAAAAAACCTCCAAAATTGTAGCCGTTTTTCCATTAAAAGTTATTTTCTCACCGGCTTTTTTATGCAATAATAATTGTGCGATTGGGGAGTTAGCGCCAATGACAAAATATTCGTCTCCATCAACAATAATTCTATCTGCCGGAATGGCGATAAAATAATTGGCCATATTGGTTTTTACCACAGTTCCCAATTGCGCCGAACTTGTATTCGTCCTTTTTTTAGCGACATTAAGCGTGTTTTTTAGGTTTTTGAATTGCTGTAGTTGTTCGGCTAGTTTATTTATTTCCAGGTTTATCATTTCCCGACCGGTTTCATATTTATCGCCTGCACTACTTTTGGTTTCATTTTCCAAATCGCTTTCAAGTCCGGCCATAGCAGTTTCAATTCGCTCAATACGTTCCTGGAGATACGCTTCGCAGGCTTTATATATTTTTTCTTTTATTGAATTCATAATTTGGGATTAGACCTCACGGTTCTTGAAAACCTGGCAGGTCTTTTTTTCTTTTCTCTATTTTCTTTCTTCTCTACTCTAAACTAAATTTCCCGTAATTCTGCATTTGTCTTACGATCCAGTTCTTTCTTTGATTTATATAATTGCTGGCGGGATTTGCCCTGTATTGCCGTGGATTTGGTAAAATAGCCGCAATTGCAGCTGCTTCATAGACCGAAAGATTTGCAGCCGATTTATTGAACCAATGCTTTGCGGCAGCCTCAGCTCCGTAAATTCCGGGACCCATTTCAATGCTATTCAGGTAAATTTCTATAATCCGCTCTTTGCTCCAAAAGGTTTCGATCAAGAAAGTGAAATAAACTTCCAGACCTTTTCGCAGCCAATTTCTACCCGGCCATAAAAACACATTCTTTGCGGTTTGTTGCGAAATGGTGCTGGCGCCACGCACCCGCTTTCCTTTTTGGTTGTCTTCTATCGCCTCTTCTATAGCTTCAAAATCAAACCCATTATGCTTTACAAAATTTTGATCTTCACTCGCAATTACCCCAAGTTGTAAATGCAAAGAAATATCTTCCCGAGGCACCCAGGAATGCTGGATTTTCTCTTCAGGGTTTTCAAAATAGCGAATGGCCATTAATGGGGTAAACGGCACCGGAACCCATTTATAAAGCAGCACCATAAAAAGCGAAAATAGAATTAAAATACCTACGAGTTTCAGCAGGAATTTGAAGATTTTCTTTATCATTTTATTAATTCTGAAAGTTCTTTCCCGACCAAACTACCAATAGCAACGCCCATTCCGCCTAAACGAACCCCGCAATAAACATTTTCTGAAATTTGCTTTACGACAGGGTTTTTCTGTTTCCCAACTCCCATAATTCCGCTCCAGCGCTGATCTATTTCAAAAGCAGTTTCAGGCAAAATTGTGGTTTTAAGCAATTCTTCCAGTCTCTGCTGAATAAGTTCGGTTTGAGCGATTTCGGTGGTTTCTTCGTTCTCCAGATCCAGGTTTCTTCCGCCACCAAAAAGAATACGGTCGTTGATATTCCTGAAATAATAATAGCCTTTATCAAGATGAAAAGTTCCTTTGATCTCCAGTTTTTTTATGGGCTTCGTGATCAATACTTGGGCGCGGGCGGGTTTTACCTCGGGAATTCCCAGTTTTTCTGAAAATCCGTTAGTAGCGATCAATAATTTATTTGCTGAAAATTCTAATTTATCAGTTTTAATAATTACTGAATGCTTTGTTTCAGTAAAAGCTTCAACCGTAATGTTATTCAAGATTTTTATACCGGCTTTCTGCACTTTATGCAGCAAAGTTTCCATCATTCTGCCTGTATTTAATTGTCCTTCAAATTGGTTGAAAATGAGTTTTTTATGAATATTTTTAAACCAAAAACTGTCTTTTTGAATGCTGAAAACGGAGTCTCCAAATACAGGTTTCAGAATCGTATTTAGTTGCGGTAAAGCTGATTTACATTCTTCAAAAAGGACAGCATCCTCATTAGTAAAAAGTTCGTATCCACCATATTCTTTATATCCAATATGTTGATCTCCCAAATTCTTCCGAAGCAAGTTCAAGCCTTTTAAACGCTTTTGAATAAGCTGTAAAACTTCGGTTTCACTATGAGAGTTTAAATCATCAAGAATTTCAGAAACGCTACCAAAACAGGCAAATCCGGCATTTTTTGTACTTGCACCGTTTGGTAAAATCCCACGCTCCAAAATCAGGATTTTCGCCTTAGGAAAGCGTTCCTTTAAGTTAAGTGCACAGTTTAGCCCGGTAATCCCGCTGCCGATGATGCAAAAATCAATATTAGAAAACCAGGTTTTGGTTTCCCAGTAGGAAAGATTCATTGAATTTCTTTATTTTCAATGAAAATACAAAAATAAAAAAGGAGACTATCTATAAAATTCTAATTCCGTCAAGCTGTCCCGAAAGCTTCCGGGATTGTTTCAGCTTCTAACATATTTGGATTTGCAACTTGTAGATTCTGAAATAAATTCAGAATGACGATTAAAAACTGTTTAGACAGCCTCCTGCTTCAAAAAAAACCTCACAGTTTTTGAAAACTGTGAGGTCGGTTATTAAATTCATCGAGAAAGAACTTTAATCTTCTTCTTCGAGTGGTTTCATTTTAAAATCTTCCATAAACTTAGTAGTATAGTTCCCTTCAATATAATCGGGGTGATCCATTAGTTGTCTATGGAATGGAATAGTGGTTTTTATGCCTTCAATTACAAACTCATCTAACGCGCGTTTCATTTTATTGATCGCTTCTTCCCTGGTTTGGGCAGTAGTGATCAATTTAGCGATCATAGAATCGTAGTTTGGTGGAATGGTATATCCACTGTAAACGTGAGTATCTATTCTTACACCGTGGCCACCTGGCGCGTGTAAATTAGTGATTTTACCCGGGGAAGGCCTAAACCCGTTAAAAGGATCTTCAGCATTAATTCGGCATTCTATGGAGTGTAATTTTGGAAAATAATTCTTTCCGGAAATAGGAACTCCTGCCGCTACCATAATTTGCTCCCTGATAAGGTCGTAATCTATAACCTGCTCGGTAATTGGATGCTCTACCTGGATACGGGTGTTCATCTCCATAAAATAGAAGTTTCGGTGTTTATCTACCAAAAATTCTACGGTACCGGCACCTTCGTATTTAATATATTCTGCGGCTTTTACCGCGGCCTCTCCCATTTTCTTCCGAAGGCTATCGGTCATAAAAGGAGAAGGGGTTTCTTCGGTTAATTTCTGGTGACGGCGTTGTACAGAGCAATCCCTTTCGGAAAGGTGACAGGCTTTACCTGTGCTATCTCCCACAATCTGGATTTCGATATGGCGTGGCTCTTCAATAAGCTTTTCCATATACATCCCGTCGTTTCCAAAAGCAGCACCGGCTTCCTGGCGGGCAGAATCCCAGGCATCCCTAAGATTTTCTTCTTTCCAAACAGCGCGCATACCTTTACCTCCACCACCGGCAGTTGCTTTAAGCATTACCGGAAAGCCCATTTCTTTCGCTAGTTTCTGGCATTCTTTAAAATCTTCCATTACTCCTTCTGAACCTGGAACACAAGGCACTCCTGCTGCTCTCATTGTAGCTTTCGCGGTAGCTTTGTCTCCCATTTTCCCGATCATATCAGCTGAAGCCCCGATAAACTTTATTTCGTGTTCTTCGCAAATTTTGGAAAATTTGGCATTTTCAGAAAGAAAACCGTAACCAGGATGAATAGCATCGGCATTGGTAATTTCCGCTGCAGCGATAATATTTGAGATTTTGAGATAAGATAAATTACTGGGCGGCGGGCCAATACATACGGCCTCGTCGGCAAACCTTACGTGAAGGCTTTCAGCATCTGCGGTAGAATAAACCGCAACGGTGCTAATTCCCATTTCTTTACAGGTTCGAATAATGCGTAATGCGATCTCGCCCCTGTTTGCAATCAATATTTTTTTAAACATACCTATTGTTTTTTTGGCCCAGGGAAAAATTCCTTAAGCTAAATGGGCAGTAATTTATGATGGATCTACTAAAAATAACGGCTGATCGAATTCTACAGGAGAAGAATCTTCTACCAGTACTTTTACTATTTTTCCTGAAACCTCACTCTCAATTTCATTAAAGAGTTTCATGGCTTCAATAACACAAAGTACATCGCCTTCTTTAATTGAATCTCCAATTTCTACAAAAGTTGGTTTATCTGGAGAAGGTTTACGATAGAAAGTCCCGATTATGGGAGATTTTACCGTAATATATTTTGAATCGTCTTCTGTAGGTGCTTTTTGTTCCTCCTTGTTTTGAGACCCACTTTCCTGAGAAGGAGCCGGAGCTTGTTGCTGCTGCTGAGGTTGCGGCTGAGCAGGCATTTGCTGCATTTGACCACCCATAGGCACTTGTTGAACAATAGTTTCTTTTTCGTCTGAGCCGGTCTTAATTGTGATTTTTACATCGCCAGTCTCCAGCTTTACCTCGCTGGCACCAGACTTGGCCACAAACTTAATTAAATTCTGAATTTCTTTTAAATCCATAATATTAGGGTGTTGGTTTTTTAAGAATTATATGCCCATTTTAAGTAGGTAGCTCCCCAGGTGAAACCGCCTCCAAATGAAGCAAAAACTAAATTATCTCCTTTTTTAAATTGCTTTTCATAATCGCTAAGCAATAATGGCAAAGTAGCCGATGTAGTATTTCCGTAGCGCTCAATATTCATAAGCACTTTTTTATCTTCAAGTCCCATGCGGTTAGCCGTAGCACCCACAATTCGTTTATTTGCCTGGTGTGCAACAAGCCAGTCTACATCTTCATTGGTTAACTGATTACGCTTCATAATTTCTTCGCTAATCCCGGCCATATTCGAAACCGCATATTTAAATACCGTTTTACCGTCCTGTCTCACATAATGCAATTTCTTGGCCACTGTTATTTCAGTAGGTGGCATAAGTGAGCCACCGGCTTCTACATTAAGTGAATCGCGGCCAACAGAATCACTTCTAAGGATCTCGTCCTGTAAGCCTAAACCTTCTTCATTAGGTTCCATGAGAACAGCACCTGCACCATCTCCAAAGATAATACAAGTTGTCCTATCGGTATAATCAATTATAGAAGACATTTTATCAGCTCCAATAACAAGTACCTTTTTATAACGCCCAGATTCTATATAGGCTGAAGCTGTAGACATCGCATATAAAAATCCTGAACAGGCAGCCTGCAGGTCGTAGGCAAAAGCATTGGTAGCACCAATTTGGGTGGCAACATGAACACCTGTAGCGGCTACAGGTAAATCTGGAGTGACAGTAGCAAGAATCACTAAATCTATCTCTTTAGGATCGAGATTAGATTTATTTATTAAATCTTTAGCTGCTTCTATTCCTAAATATGAAGTTCCTTTATTAGGGTCTTTAAGTATGCGGCGTTCTCTTATTCCGGTTCTGCTGAAGATCCATTCATCATTGGTCTCCACCATCTCCTCCAACATTTTGTTGGTCAACACATCTTCGGGTACATAGGCACCCACAGCGGTAATAGCAGCTGTGATTTTATTCATAGATTTGACTTTTAACCCCTTTCTCGCTTTAAAAAACGCAAAAATATTTAAAGAAAAGTACTATTTTTTCTTTGAATGGGGGGTGCAAATTAAGGCCTTTTTAGCACTTATTCAACTTAAAACAAAAAACTCCCACGTGGGTGAGAGTTTTTATAAAAAGTTAAAGCTCTATGTGTAATTAAGCCTCTATTTCTTCGGTATTATCAATTAATACCTGACCGCGGTAATATAGTTTACCTTCGTGCCAGTGCGCTCTGTGGTACAAATGCGCCTCTCCTGTTGTAGGATCTGTAGCTATTTTAGGTACCGAAGCTTTATAATGTGTCCTTCTTTTATCTCTTCTGGTTTTCGAGATTTTTCTCTTTGGATGTGCCATGGCTTGCTGTTATTTATCGTTTAATAAGTTTTTTAATTTATCCCAGCGAGGATCTATTTCATCCTCATCATTTTTATTCTCGTTGTTATTAATACTTAATTCTTCAAGTTTATCAAGTACTTCAGATTCTAAACTGCCGTCTTCTACCCCGGGATGAACCCTTTTTAACGGTATAGACAAAACAATAAGTTCGTAAATATATTGCTGAACGTTTACTTCAAACTCCCCGTGCGGTAGAATAAGCAAATCTTCATTTTCATCATTAAATTCTTCACCAAACTTTACCACCAAAAACAAACTTCCTTTTATTGGCTGATCGTATGGCTCGTTGGTAATGTCACAATTTACATTTACAAAACCGGAAGCTTTAAAGGTAAGCTCCATCATTGTTGTCTTCTTATCCAACAACAAATCTATTTTTACATCGGCGGTGTTTAAATCGTCGTACTCAAAATGCTCAAAGAACTCCTTATTAATCTCGTATTCAAACGGGTGTTTTCCCAGTTTTAATCCCACAAATGGGATTGTATACGCTGCTAAATTCCTCATCTCATCGTCAATTTCTTGCCCGGGCCGCTTCGGCTTAGGCGGGTGCAAATATATAAAAATTAATAAATTAGAGCGCTGTTATAAACAAATTTTTGTTTATAACTTTTTACCCTGTTTCTTTAAAGGATTTTTGGTCAGTTCTTTATATTCTTCGCGGCATTTGTGAATTTCTATAGCGCGAAAAACCGCTTCTTTAAAAGAATTGATATTAGCCGTATTTGTTCCGGCAATTTCAAAAGCGGTTCCATGATCTGGTGATGTTCTCACTTTACTCAACCCGGCGGTGAAATTTACCCCATTTCCAAAAGATAGAGTTTTAAATGGAATTAATCCCTGGTCATGATAAGAAGCCACTACCGCATCGAAATTCACGTAATTTTTTGAGCCGAAAAAACTATCGGCCGAAAACGGGCCGAAAACAAGATCGCCTTTATCACGTAATTTCTGAAGCGTGGGTTTTAAAATCTCTTCATCTTCTTTACCAATAACTCCATTATCGCCGCTATGCGGATTTATTCCTAAAACCGCAATCTTAGGTTTTTGTACCCTGAAATCCTGTCTTAAGGTTTGCTGAATTATTTCAAGTTTCCTTTCGATCAATTCCGGAGTAATCGTATTAGCAATATCTTTTAGCGCTACATGATCTGTTAGTAGACCGATTTTTAAAGTATCTGTGATCATAAACATAAGACTTTCGCCTTCTAGCTCTTTTGCCAGGTAATCGGTATGGCCGGGAAAATTAAATTCAGCCGACTGGATGCTGTGTTTGTTGATAGGCGCCGTAACCAGCACGTCTATCTCGTCTTCTTTTAACGCTTTGGTAGCAGCTTGGAGAGATTTAAAAGCATATTCCCCAATTATAGGATCTTCTTCCCCGAAATTAATATTCACTCCTTCCTTCCAAACATTCACCACATTAATTTTTCCGTCTATAGCTTTAGACGCATCGTCTATTCCCAGGTAATTCAAAGAAAGATTAAAATGTTTTTTTAAAAAAGTAAGCACTTTGGTAGAAGCAAAGATCACCGGGGTACAAAAATCCAGCATCCGGGAATCATCAAAGGTTTTAAGCATTATTTCACTCCCAATTCCATTTAAATCCCCTATGCTAATTCCTAATTTTACCTTTTCAGCGTGCTTCATCTGCTTATAATTATCGGGTTTTATTTATAATATGAATTTCACCAATTTCAATCCATAACTAAATCTGGATTTGTTCTGGGCTATTTCACCAAACTTCCCGTGTTTATTTCTATTTTTACATCACAAATGTAAGAATAATCCAAAGATATGTTTACCGGAATTATTGAAGAAGTAGGAGAAGTAAGCCGCATTAAAGTCGAAGGTGGAAATATACATTTTACCATAAAAGCCGCAATGACCCCCGAATTAAAAGTAGACCAGAGCGTTGCCCATAGTGGAGTTTGCTTAACAGTAGTTTCTCTTGCTGAAAATGAATATACCGTTACCGCGGTAGCTGAAACCTTGCAAAAAACTAATTTAAACCGCTTAGAAAAAGGTTCGCCTGTAAACCTGGAACGGGGAATGAAACTTGGTGACCGCCTGGACGGGCATATTGTGCAGGGGCATGTAGACCAAACCGCATTGTGCAAAAAGGTACTTGAAAAAGATGGTAGCTGGGAATTCACTTTTGAATATGATCCGACTTTGCAAAATATCACTATAGAAAAAGGCTCTATTACTATTAACGGAGTAAGCCTTACCGTGGTGAATTCTAAGAAAAACCAATTTAGCGTGGCTATAATCCCATATACTTACGAGCATACTACTTTTAAAAACCTTTCGGAAGGAGATATGGTAAATCTGGAATTTGATGTAATCGGGAAATACGTAAAACGAATTCAGGAAACAAAATAGTTATTTTCTATTCCTTATGTGGTGAATTCCTAAACCTAAACCAGCAGCTATTAAAGCAGAAATTCCAAAATCTATAGGGAGGCCTACCGGAGGAGGAGGCGTACCACCCATAACTACACTATCCGGTGGAGGTGGATTTACTTTGTCCTGTGCAAATAAAATAGCAGGAGCAAATAAAATCACTATTATTAGAAATATTTTTTTTACATCAACCCTCATAATTCGTGCGTAATGTACCACAATAATATTATTCGCCAAAAAACTTTGTCGTGGGGTATATAAACGTAAAAGTCAGTACGTTGTTTTGTGTGGGGGCAACACTATATAAAAATAATACAAATTTGTTATACTTTAACACAACCTATTAATTAAATCTGGTTTTCCTGTCCTTGCCTGGTCTTTGATCAAATCCGGTGCGCGTCATTTCTCCCCAGCTTTTATTTCCCCTTATTTTTTCCCAGTTTCCCTTAATAGCAGCATATACTGTAAATGGATGAAAAATTAAGGGTCCCAAAAGCGCGACGGTAGTTAACTTTCTTAAATCTTTCAGTGTCTCATAGCGCTGAAAAGTGGCTTCTTCAGCGTAAAGTGCGATCATAGAAAACATTACTGCATATAAATAAACTAAAAGGGAAAAAAGAAATAAAAATTTCCAGCTAATAATACCCAATACAACTAATAGAATCGTAATCAAAATTCCTACGGTTTCTATAATTGGCGCGTAATTTCCTGGTAAGCTTTCTTTCGTTTATCCTCCTTATATTCGTTTTATTACGGTAACCACCAGAAAAGAAACAGCTACTAAAAAAATTACAAGGTTTAGCCCAATTATAAAACTCTCGAGCGAGAAAAGACCAAGTTCAAATTTTTCCAGCTTGATGATTAAAAACGCTTACTTAAAATGAGTTTCGCATTCAACCTGTTTCTAAATTTTTCTGGAGCAAATTCTTCCCTTTCATACATGAGGATAGGCTGAATAAAGAAATTATCAATAAGTCTGTAGCGAATATTCACACCTGCTCGATAAGAATTTACTTGCGAAAGTTGATCGGTTATCACATAGAAATAAGGAATTCGCCCATATTGCAAATCTAATTGAATATGAGATTCCCTGTTTAAAAAAGATTTCTTTAAATGAATATTATGCGACGGGAACCATTCATTTTCTTCTGAAACTAAAAACACCCGATACCCAACTTGATATTCCCCAAAATTGGCCGCGGCAGAACCTGTAAACATAGTCACCTCGGCTGCGGTAAAATTTAAGTAACGCAAACCCAGTGACGTATTAAGTATGCTGAAATTATAAAAGTATTCTCCCGAGAGTCGCAACTCGGGAAAAACGGGGCTTTCATTAGAAAAACCAGCATTTAAATACAAATAACTATTTTCACTTATTTTTGGATATAGATCTACCTCTCCCTGAAGCGCTTTTTCTCCAAATACGTGCCCGTAATTTAATCTTACGGTAAAGGGGATAAAATCAGATTTTCGAGTGTATTTTAAATGACCAAGATGCCAGGGGTCGGCGTCTTCTATTTGCGTATAAAGATAGCCAGTGGCGATCATATTTTTTTGCTTTTTAAGCAAACGGGCTTTTATATATTCTGCATCATTATGATTTTCAGCATCTTCAGAAATACTTTTTATGATCGCTAAAGCTTCATTTTCCCGGCCTAATTGCTCTAAAGCAAGAACCTTGCTAAAAAGATATTTATCTTTTTCCTGCGGAAAATTTTCAATTCCTATTTCTGAATTTTCTAAAACAGCTTCAGCGTCTTTTGAAGCAAGTGCTACCTGAATCAAAACATCCAGGGCTTCAGCGTTGGGAGGTTCCTGGTTTAAAAAATTATTTAACTGATTCCTGGCTTTTTCATAATCTGAATTCCAAAAATAAACCCGACCCAAATAAATTTGATAATCGTTATTTTCAGGAAATTCTGAAATTAGTTTTTTTAATTCGATTATAGCAGCCTTGTAATTTTCAGCTTCAGCATAATTTCTGGAAACATGAAAAAGGGAATCGGGATTTTTAATCTGCTGGCCTTGTAAATTGAGGCTAAAAACAAATAATGATCCGAAAAATAAGAGTCTTGTAGTTCCTTTCAATTTCTGGAAATTAGTTTTTCAATTCGTCTTAATAAAACCGATGGACTAAAAGGTTTGGTGATAAATTCATCGGCACCAAGCTCAAAAACCTTAAGTTTTGTAGCCTCCAGACCATTGTCAAAATCTGTTACCTGGTATTTGTTGGATTTCAGGAAGTAGGTGAGCGATTTTTGCAACATCGCATCATCTTCCACTAGCAAAACGTTCATACCCAGCAACAATATCAACTTCGTGTCCTTTTTCGATTAAAATAGCTTTCACACGACGTTACGCCCTTTAAGATTAAATTTCAGGTTTCCATCCCGGGGCATATTCGCGACTCCATAGCTTCATCGCCTCCCTGTCAAAGATCCTTCCTGTTTTGTCGTCTACATCAAAACCCCTCCCAAGTTGGTCGGCAATATTTGTATAGTGAACCATCGCCATACTAATGTTTGCATCGTCTATAGGCGCATTCAGTTTTGCTGTGCCGCGTATCCCATCAAAGAAATTAATCATGTGTTCTGTAGACATATCGCCACCACCACCCAGTGCCGTTCCAGCTTCATTAGATTCAGAATTGTATTCCTTTACCACTTCCCCATTTCTATTGGTAAGCACATATTTCTCACGGTCTACAAATACGCCACCATCAGTACCATAAATTATGGTGCCACGGCCCCCGCCATATGTATCGTAGGCATTTCGGCTTTTAGAGTCCCATTGAATTACTCTATCATTCGCAAATTTAAAAGAGGCCTCCATAGTATCATACATTTCCCAACCATCTTCTTTAAAATGTCTTTTTGCCGATAGAACATCGGTACGTAGCGGAAGACCCACCTGCAAGGCCCAACGGGCCACATCTATTTCGTGGGTTCCGTTATTTCCGGCTTCGGCAGTGCCGTAATTCCATCCATACCAATGCCAGTTATAATTCCAGGTTTCTTCAGTATATTCCCTTCTTGGTGCAGGACCCTGCCATAAATCCCAATCTAATCCTTGCGGCACTGCAGCTTTTTTCTGATTTGGAACTTTACCGCGGCCATTGGTGTAAAATGCCACTGCTTTATAAACTTCTCCGATGGCTCCCTCGTGGATATCTTTTATAATTTTAATAGTATGGTTTGAAGATCGCTGCTGATTCCCCATTTGAACCATTTTTCCATATTTTTTGGTAGCTTCTACCAGCAACTCATTTTCAAACATATTGTGGCTGGAAGGCTTTTCAACATAAACATGTTTTCCAGCTTTCATCGCCATAATAGAACCAGGAGTATGCCAATGATCTGGAGTGGCATTTATAATAGCATCTACCTTTTTATCATCAAAAACCTTACGAATATCGTTTTCCAGTTTTGGTTTATAATCTATATGTTCTGAAAAACGCTCTAACGCATTTACACGCTGACTTTCCATCACATCACATAAATACAACAATTCCACATTGGCATCCTTGCGCGCAATAGGATCGAAATAAGCCCCAAGCCTTCTCCCCAAACCGGCTATCGCAACGTTAATCCTGTCGTTAGAACCTATAATTTTGCGGTAGCTTTTGGCGCTCATTGCCATTGCTGAACTTCCAACGGCAATGGCCGTTCCGCCCAAAGCTGTTTTCTTTATAAAATCTCTTCTTGAATTCATATTTATTCCGATTTGATCTTGATATTTTTAAAACTCACTTTGTTCCCGTGATCCTGAAGCAGGATATGGCCTTCTTCGGCTTCCCCAAAATTTGGCCAGTCTACATACTTACTTTCGGCAACCAGTTTGCGATATTCTTCGCTTTTCCGTTCATATTCCAGCACTTTATCCCCATTTAACCAGTGTTCTACTTTATTCCCCTTAGAAACAATACGGGCAGTATTCCATTCTCCTACGGGATTTACCGGTTTATCGGGATCGGCCTGAATTAGATCATATAAAGAAGCCATTGTCCTGCTCCCCTCGTGGTTGCCCAGTTTAGCATCGGGATGGCGTTCATCATCCAGAATTTGATATTCTAAACCTATTGAAGAGCCGGGTCCTTTATTTAGATCGGTATCCACAAAATATTTTATACCGCTATTGGCGCCTTCGGTAATTTTAAAATCTACTTTTAATTCAAAATCGCCGTAAAGCTCTTCGGTTACAATATCACCTCCAGCTTCAGACTCTCCCCCACCGCTGGCTAAAACTGTAAGTATTCCGTCTTCTATTTTCCATCCCTCTTTAGGGAATTCATCTAAACGTGCGCCTCGCCAACCTTCGGTGGTTTCTCCGTCCCAAAGCAATTCCCAGCCGTCATCTTCTTCAGCTGTAGTTAAAGTATTTTTGGTTTGCACAGGTTCCAGGGGAGATTCAGTACTGTATTTATCTAAATTTTCGGTAAGAATTTTAATGTCTTTCCACATCACTTCGGTGCCCTCTTCCGAATCTCCGCTAATACTGTGGACCTGCAGGGCTATAAAGCCCTTTCCTGTTTTATCGTCAATTAAATAAGATGCGGGAACCCCGTTTATCCAGGTTTTAATGGTATCTCCAATTGCTTCAACACGAAAGCTATTCCATTCATTTTGCTTAAAAGCTTCCTGAGCTTCAGGATTTTTGGCTAAATCTACCAACCAACCCCGGCGCGCTTCATCATAAATACCACCGCTATAGGCGCGGTCTGAAGGATCTATCTCGACCTGATACCCGTGTACCCGGCCGGCCATATAATCATCAGTACTATTGCTTCTAATTTGAATTCCGGAATTCATACTTGGGTGGACTTTGAAATCCAGTTCCAGGATAAAATCTTCGTAATCTTTTTCGGTGGTAAGAAAGGTATTAGGTGTATTATGCACTGTAGTGCCAATTATTGCTGAATTCTCTACCCGGTATTCGGCATCACCACCTTTTTTAGACCATCCGTCGAGGGTTTCTTCGTCAAATAATTTTTTCCATGGTGTATCGTCTTTCTGTGATTCGGCGCAACTGGTGAATAAAAGAACTGACGCTAGCAATACAAAACAATTTTTCATCTATATAAATTTTACAAGGTCATTTATTATTGATCTATTTCGATTGCTAATAGACCTTTTTTGTTAAAAGCCCATTATGGGCTTTCATAAGTTAAGATTTTAAATATATGTAAAATATACATAAATTATTTATCCCCGGCCAATTCTTTAAACAAAGATGCTTAAATTGGAAAAGGCCAACATAACAATAGTGTATGTTGGCCTTTTATTGTAAAGATGTAAAAAATTCTATTTATAAACCTTTACATAATCTATTAAAAACTGCTTCGGAAAAATAGAATCATCAACTTCCGGTCCTCCAAAATTGCCGCCAACGGCAAGGTTCAATAAGAAATAAAACGGATGATGGTAAGGATAGGTTTCTTCATTTTTTTCTAAAGGGGAAAAAGTATAGGTCTTTTCTCCATCAATATAAAAAGTGATTGCATCTTCTGTCCAATTCATTTTAAACACGTGAAAGCCTGAAGTTGCATTTTTTACCGGCGTTGTTTTGATATTTTCGGTGTCGCCGTGGCTGGCTGGAGTGTGCAATGCATTATGGATAGTATCGGGCTGTCTGCCTACAAACTCCATAATATCAATTTCACCTGAAGCAGGCCAGCCGACCTCATTTATATTATCCCCCAACATCCAGATTGCCGGCCATAATCCGTGGCCATCAGGCAATTTAGCTCGAACCTCAACCGTACCGTATTGAAACTCAAATTTATCTTTGGTATTTACTTTTCCGCTGTAATAAGCATCACCTACTTTATCGGCGGTAATTACCAATTTTCCGTCTTTTACTTCAACATAATCTTCGCTGTAAATCTGACGTTCATTATTTCCCCATCCGCAAAGATCGGGGCAACCGTCACCAGTTTCGTAGCTCCAGTTTTCCATATTCAGAGAATCGCCTTCAAAGTCTTCTTTCCAAATCAATTCCTGTGCAGAAGCCTTTAGGCCCAATTTCTTTAAATTAAAACTGGCTTTCTTAAGGTCCCTGGAATTTCCGCCTATAAAAACTTCAAATTCTCCGGATTCAGATTCCCAGGTTTTATTAGCTCCATAAAAACGCAACATAGGTTCGTTTATCTCAAAAGTCACCGTTTTTGTTTCTCCAGGGGCTAAGGTTACCGCTTCAAAACCTTTAAGTTCTTTTACCGGCCGGGTGGTACTCGCCACAAAATCTCTAATATATAATTGAACGATCTCTTTTCCTTCTCTTTTCCCTGTATTACTTAGATTAAAACTAACTTCAATCGGCTTTTCCGGAGTTAATTCTTCATCGGAAATTGTTAGATCTCCATATTCAAAAGTGGTGTAACTAAGACCAAAACCAAAAGGAAAAAGAGCATCGTTTTTTTCATCAGTATACCCTGAATAGGTCACATGTATTGGATTGGATGGCCTTCCCGTACTTTTCTGATTGTAGTACAGTGGTTCCTGGCCTACTGCTCGTGGAAAAGAAACCGGAAGTTTTCCAGAAGGATTATAATCTCCCAATAAAACATCGGCAATCGCATTTCCGCTCTCTGAGCCTAATTGCCAGGCTTCAACAATAGCGGGAATATTTTCTGAAGCCCAGGTAATCTCCAAAGGTCTTCCGTTTATCAAAACTAAAACAACATTTTGATTCACTTCATAAATTTCTTCAAGCAATTCCTGCTGAACTCCGGCCAGACCAATATTTACCTGGCTCCTGCCTTCCCCAGTTTGAAAAGCGTCTTCACCCAGCGCCATAATCACCAAATCTGCTTCTGAAGCGGTATTAATTGCTTCTTCAAATCCAGAGGTGTCAGTTTTATTAATTTCCAGTGGCATTAAAAAACTACGTTCTCCAATACCCAGATCTGCACCTTTTGCATAGGTAATCTTTATATTTTCGCTGAGATTATTTTGTAGTCCCTCTAGTAAAGAAACCGCTGAATTTGACTCTCCTTGCGCTCTCCAGTTTCCAATAGGAGTATCATTATCATCGGCTAATGGACCTATAACAGCAATCTTTTTAACCGATTCCTTTATTGGAAGGAGCTCACCTTCATTCTTCAGCAGAACAATAGATTTCCTTGCCACATCGCGAGCTACATTTTTATGTTCTTCAAAAGAGATTTCTTCTAAAAGTTTTGCATTAGAATATAAATACGGATTATCAAAAAGACCGAGTTTAAATTTCACTCTAAGTACTCTTCTTACTGCATCATCTATATAATCTTCGCTTACTTCTCTTTCTTCTACCAGGCTTACCAGGCTGGATTCATAAGCACCGCCTTCCATATCCATATCGCTTCCGGCGTTTAGTGCTATTTTAGCGGCTTCTTTCTTATCTTTCGCAAATCCGTGGGCAATCATTTCGGGAATAGAACCCCAATCTGAAACTACAAATCCGTCCCAGTCCCAATCCTTCTTAAGAATGTCTCTTTGTAGGGTTTTATGCCCGGTTGCGGGAATTCCATCCAGATCATTAAAAGCATTCATAAACGTAGCTACACCGGCTTTGGCTGCAGCTTCAAAAGGAGGAAGAATGGTATTATGTAGTTCGTTTTCTCCAATATGTACCGTATTATAATCCCTTCCTGCTTCTCCAAAACCGTAACCTGCAAAATGCTTGGCAGTTGCGGCTATACTTTGTGGGTTTGAAAGATCGTCACTTTGATAACCTTTTACTTTTGCAACCGCTACTTTTGAAGTTAGATAAGGGTCTTCGCCCGATCCTTCCATGATTCTTCCCCAACGGGCATCGCGGGAAACATCTATCATAGGTGAAAAAGTCCAGTTAACTCCATTGGCAGCCGATTCCAGAGCAGCGATTTGTGCCGTTCTTTCCATAGCTTCAAGGTCCCAGCTCGCTGTTTCTGCAAGGGGTACGGGGAAAATTGTGGTATACCCGTGTATTACATCATAACCAAACATTAAGGGAATCTTTAAACGTGAATTTTCCATCACCAGCTTTTGGGCTTCCCTGGTAGCTTCAACCGAAAGCACATTAAGCATAGCGCCTACTTTTCCCGCTTTTAGATTTTCCTCTTTTTGTTTGTTATTCATTTCTGAAGCAGGTCCTGTAAGATCCCAACTGCCATTATACTGTACCAGCTGCCCTACTTTCTCTTCAATGGTCATTAATGCCAAAACCGAATCTACTTTGGTTTCCACATTCCTAACCGAACTTTTTATGGCTGAATCCTGTGCCGTGGCTATAAAGCAGCCCAACAGGAAAAAACCCAATAAATTTAGTTTTTTCATTTTTTTCAATAAAAAACTGCCTGAACTATGCCTTTGTAGTCAAGTTTGTGGCCTACAAACAAATTATCTTCAACCGTAAATTCAGAAAATAATTACACAGCAATCAGGCAGTGATATTTTTAAAATTTGTTATTCCTGGTATACCCTTACGTAGTCAATTTCCATTGATGATTCCACGAAATCAGGGTCAATTTCGCCCCCAAAAGTTCCTCCCATCGCGACGTTCAGGATAAGGAAGAATGGTTGATGGAATGGCGTATCCTCAGAATTTTCAAACACGTGGAAAATCTGGTTATCAATCGCAAAAATGATCTCATCTTCGGTCCATTCTACGGTATAATTATGGAATTGGTTGGCAGCATTTTCAACATTGGTAGTTTCAGTTACTGCATTCCCGCCAAAATTTTCAGGAAAATGAAGTGAACCGTGTACCACATCGGGTTCGTTGCCTTTATATTCCATAATATCAATCTCACCGGTTTCAGGCCAGCCTACTTCTTCAAAATCAGAGCCCAGCATCCAGATTGCCGGCCAGGTTCCGCCGCCTTCAGTTAGTTTAGCGCGTACTTCAACCCGCCCGTATTGGAATTCAAATTTATCCATTGTGGTAATTCGGGAAGAGGAATAATCAAATCCGTTAGTTTCTTCAGCAATTAAATTGATGTTCAGGATTCCGTCTTCAATTACCGCGTTTTCTTCGGTATAATATTGAGCTTCCTGGTTTCCCCAGCCGTTTTCACCGTTTCCGATCTCAAAGTTCCAATTGTCGTCTGTTGGGGCATCCCCTTCATCAAACTCATCAAACCAAACCAGGTTTTCGAATTGCGTATCTAATTCTTCAGTTTCTTCTTCCTGGGAGGTGGTAAGAGTCATATACCAGGCTTGTTCAGGGGTTTTTGTTGAGATAGTCCTGATAACCATCCTGTTTTCAGTAATACTCATAATTTCATAAGAGCTGTTACCTACGTAGTAACCGATCGTAGCGCCCCCGGCAATATTCATGGAAGTCCCGGTAGAAAACTCTTCTGATACATTCGATCCTGAAGGTGAAAGAGAAACATTTTGATTGGTAGGAGCATCATAGGATAAACACACATCGGAGCCGCCGCCAAAATCTTCTATAAAGGCTACATTAAAGAAAGTTGCCCCGTTATTGCTATAGTCGTAGATAATTTCCTCATTCTCATTTAAAGAAAAAGTCATTTCATCTGTATAGAAACAGGAGCTTTCATCCTCCCCGGCTTTTTCAAAAGGAACAGCCGCATACCATGAAGTTATAAAATAAGGTTCTGCGCTCGGCCCTAACTTTAAATGTCCAGGCTCAGATGCAGCTATATACCAGGTCTTTGAACCGTCTCCGGTAAGGAGTTGTTTGGTTTCAGGATCGCTAAAATCGCTAAATACTGTTACGGTAGTAGTGGTATTAGCCGAGGCTCCTCCGGTTCCAGAAGCAACCACGGTAATGGTATAATCATTAACACCGTTTTCGGTAAAGGGATGAGAAGCCGTCCCGTCGTAGGACACTTCCTCAAACCCATCACCATAAATAAATTTATAGGTCATAGCATTATCTGCCTGAGCAGTGAAGTTTACCATACCGCTTCCATCGCCATCAGGCATCTCGTCTGATTGCCCCACCACTTCGGCGCTTACCGTCAGATTGGTAGGTGTTGTGATCGCGCCAATATCGTAGTCATAATCAGTACAGCCCATTAAAAGAGCCAGCGTCAATACCGATAGACTTATTTTTATTAAATTTTTCATTTTTAATCTTTTTTAATTTTTCAGTTGAATATCATCGTAATAATAAGTTGAGCCATCTCCAGAAAGATCTACAATGAATTCGAAGAACATGATAACTTTGCTATATTCTTGTGAAGTATCTTTATCCGAGAAGTCAAACACGAGCTCTTCCCATTGATTCGCCACTGTAGTGTTCACATCTATTTCCATATTGATCCCTGAATCATCATTATTTTCAAGTTTCATCCTGACAGGAATTCCTGCTTTTGGAGAATAAACTTTCACGCTGATTTTCTCAGTTGAAGAAAAATCAATTGGTTCTTCAAGTTGAAGGGTAGTTCCTGCAAAAAATTGCGCCCCTTCAGTTTTTGTACTTCTTACAACTGTATTACTTGGATTTATTCCTTGCTGAAATGGGTTAGCTTCAACAGCCGATTCTGCCCCTTCAAAAGGAGTTAGAGAATAGGCCAATGAGGAGTTTTCAAATGAAACTGGTAGCGTAACCATATTAGAAGTTGTACCGTTTTCATTATAAAAGAAAACATTATCAACAAAGAGAGTGGCTTCTCCTGCAGTATCTGCAGAATAAAGTAGCTGAGAAATATGAGCTCTGGTGGTCAATCCTGTGAAATCAGATAATGGAATATCAAGGCTGACCCATTGAGCCCGTTCCGGATTTTCTATCACCACTTCATGTTCTGTATCATCTCCGCCGCCATCATAAACTCCGTTAGGACCAAAATCTACCAACTTCACCTTGACAGCTGTACCATTAGGAGTCCAAATATCGGTGCGGAAGTGGGTCATATCAGTCGCATCAATCTGGGTTCCTTCTGTAAGTATTCCTACATAAGATAGATTGGTATACTTTTTAACATCATCTCCCAGAATGCTGGTTTCTTCAAGATCACCCACTGACCAATCAGTACGCCATGTATCTACAGGATTATCTGTATACTTTGCACTGAACAAGGAAATAACATTTTCCTCCGCCTGGTAAGGGGTTGGTGCGGCAGTTAACGGTCCTGATGGTGTTACAATATTTTCGTTATAGAAAAATACATTATCAATAAAGACTGTTGCCTCATCTGCCGGTGCTGCAGATAAAATATACTGTGAAATATGAGCTCTGGTAGTCAATCCTGTAAAATCAGACAATGGGATATCTACACTAACCCACTCTCCCTGAGCAGGATTTTCAATAGCCACTTCAAATTCCACATCGTCACCACCCCCATCATAAACTCCATTTGGACCAAAATCTACCAGTTTTACCCGGAATGTAGTCGCGTTTGGAGACCATATATCAACATTGAAATGGGTCATTTCTGTTGCATCTACCTGAGTACTTTCAGTTAGAATACCAACATAATTAAGATTACTATATTTCTTCACATCATCTCCTTCAATATCTAAATCTTCTAAATCTCCGACTGACCAATCAGTTCTCCAGGTATCAACAGGTACATTGGTATAAGCATTACTATATAATGAAATAACACTTTCAGGTAACCTGTCGGGCGTAGGTGCAGCAACTTCGGGTACACTGGGTGGCCCTGTAATTTCTACACTCTCAGTGTAATCTATAGTAGCTTCTCCTACACTAAGAGCGACAACCCGAATATCATAAGACCCTATTTCTGCATAGGTGTGAGAAATTGTTTCTCCAATCATTAAAGGTGTTGGCTCCTCACCTTCTTCATCACCGAAATACACTTCGAACATGGCTGCATAATCCGCAGTTGCAGAAACAGAAGCAGAATATCCGTCATCTCCCTTAGTAATAACCACCTCCAGGTTTTCCGGAGGTAAGAAAGAAACAATTAAAGGCTGAATTCCAGTTGCAGTTTTTCCGTTAATATTTGTTCCGGTAACCTCAACTTCATATTCACCTTCTGCGTAAATATGTTCTACGCTTCCTCCTACTTTAATTCCTTCGGCAGGTGCAGAACTATCACCAAAATCTACGGTGTAAACTGTGGCTCCTTCGCCGGTTGGGGTAATTTCTACCAAACCGGAATTGTCCTGAGTAATTTGAAATGTAGCACCCAAATTTGCCGGTGCCTTCACCTGCTCAAGATCTACCAGTGTATCGTCATCACTCTCACAACCTAAAAAAGGCAGCGCCAGTAGAAATGCGAAAATTATTTTATAATGTTTTTTCATAATTCTAATATTTTAGTATCCCGGATTTTGCTCCCAGTTACCCTGAGAAAATTCTATTTCTTCTAACGGAAGTGGGAAAATTTCGTTCTTCCCGGTTGTAAATCCATCAATATTATCTGCGGCTCTGCCGGTTCTCACCAAGTCAAAGAAACGGTGACCTTCGCCTACCAGTTCTTTTCTTCTCTCTTCATAAATAGCCTCGGTAAGGGGGCCTCCTGAAAGTGAATCATCAACCTCATCTAAATCTGCTCTCTCACGAACTTCATTAAGATAATCTCTTGCCTGGCTATCGTTAATTTCTCCACGGTTTAGCGCTTCGGCAGCCATTAATAAAACATCGGCATAACGAATAGATCGATAATTATTAGGCTGGGTAAGGTTTGCATCACCTACGTTATCATTTTTCCTTGGAAGGTATTTTCGGTTAAAATAACCGGTGTGTTTATAACCTTCTCCATAAGTAGCTCCGGTTTCATCGGCCCAGGCTTCGATATCAAGAATAGAAAGATCTCTTCTAATATCATTTTGAGCAAACATATCGTAAGCTTCCTGCGTAGGAACGTTAAAACTGAAACCAGGTTCAAAAACAGGACCTGAGTAATTTCTTATTCCCTGAAAACCTACGGCTACGTTACCTTCACTACACTGCAAACACTCAAAACCTGCACCTTCTTCTCCGGTATATTGTACCTCAAAAACAGATTCTTCATTGTTTTCGCCTTCTTCTTCAAAAAGTGTATCAAAATCAGCTAAAGCGTAAGGTCCGTTATTGATTAATTCGGTTAATACCTCAGCAGATTCATCAAATTCTTTCTGGTATAAATGTGCTTTTCCCAGCAAGGCCATTGCAGCTCCTTTGGTTGCACGGCCAGTTTCAGGGGCTGTATAATCCAGGTTATCTATTGCGAATTGCAGATCGCTTTCAATTTGAGCGTAAACATCTTCAGTAGAAGCTCTCGGGATAGACTGTTCATCACCCAAAACAAAACGCTCATCTCCTTTTAAGGGAATTGGCCCAAACCATTTCAATAATTCAAAAGTAAAGTAGGCACGTAAAAAGCGAACTTCAGCAATAATCATTTCGCGACCTTCAAAATCGGTTTTATCTTGAAACTCCAGTACGTAATTAGCGCGTTGCACACCTGCAAAATTCCAGTCCCAAACATCGTCCAGGTTGTCGTTTACAGGAGTATGTGTCATCTCGTCTACCTGTTGAAAACCAATTACATCGTTGGCGCTTTCTCCACCACTTAACGTATTATCTGAGGCGATCTCGCCCAGTAACACATTTACGTAAGTAGATTGCAGAATATCATAAACACCAATCATCGCGTTGTAATAGTCTTCTTCAGAATTAAAATAGTTTTCCGAATCTATATTGTACTCTTCGGTTTTTTCCAAATAATCTTCGGTGCAACCAAAACTGAAAGCCAGCAGGAGCAACAGAAGCATTTTATTGAATATGTTATTATATCTTTTCATTGTGCGATTTTTTAAAAGTTAAGGTTTATTCCGGCAAGGAAAATTCTTGGTACAGGATAGAACCCGTAATCAATTCCGCCGCCAATGGCTTCACCGGTGGAGGCAGAAGGGTCAAAACCTTTGTAGTTAGTAAACGTGTACAGGTTTTGCACCGAAGCGTAAATCCTTAAGCGATTAATTCCTGCCTGCTCCAAAAATGTATCTGGAAGGCTATAACCTAACTGCACATTCTGGATCCTTGCATAAGAAGCGTCTTCTACATAAAAATCAGAAAAAGCAACATTAGAAGTAGCCCCTGTTGTTACTCGCGGCACTTCGTTACTTGTTCCCGGCCCGGCCCATCTTTCCAGGTAGTATGCGTGACGGTTTACGTTTGGCTGGTTACGCTCGTAATTTCTTACCATATCGTTTCCTAAAGAAGCGTATGTATAAGCGGTAAAATCGAAATTTTTATAGTTGAAATTAAGATTTACACCCATTGTAGCGGTAGGAATAGGATCACCAATATTGGTACGGTCATCTACATCTATCACTCCGTCACCGTTGGTGTCAACATACCGAATATCTCCCGGAGCAGCTACTGCACCCAGGGTTTCCTGAGAAGGATGCGCGTCAACTTCTGCCTGGCTTTGGAAGATCCCGTCGGTTTTATATCCGTAGAAATAACCTATCGGGAAACCTTCCTGAAAACGAGAAGGTTGCGGCTGTCCTACCCCAAACTGTCCGCCCGGAAGGAATTCTGTTCCGTTTACTTCGGTTACTTCGTTTCTTAGGAATGTGGCGTTATAACCAATTCCAACACGAATATCATCACCGAAGTGTTCTTTATAATTAATAGCGAATTCAAAACCTTCATTTCGGGTAGTTCCAGCATTTATAGTTGGAGCGCCAGATCCCGGTGCACCACCTCCAAAAATCCCGGAAACGGGAATCCCAGCAACCAAAAGATCTTTACGGTCTTCCCTAAATACATCGGCAGAAATATCAATTCTATTATTTAAAAGCCTAAGATCTATACCAATATTGGTTTTCTCGGCTTCTTCCCAGCCTGCACCTGGATTTGCGATTCTACCCAAAGCGGTACCGTTTACCAAATTTCCGCCTAAAACATAGGTAGCTTCTCCATTCAATAAAGAGCGGTAAAATTCTGCTCCCCCAGCTTCATCATTACCAAGAATACCAAAACTTCCTCTTAATTTTAAGAAAGAAATTACATCCGAATCATTTAAGAAATCTTCTTCAGAGAGAATCCAACCTGCGGTTGCTGAAGGAAAATAACCTACACGATTTTTAGGACCAAACCTGGTAGAGGCATCTCTACGAAGCATCCCTGAAACCAGGTATTTTCCTTTATAATCGTACTGCAACCTTCCGAAGAATGATAATTTTCTAACATCATACTTATAGGCGCTGTTATTTAAACCATCATTAGTTCCCGTGGTAAGGCTTATATCGGCGAAATCCCAGGAATTATTAGGAACATCGTAACCGGTAGCATACAAACCATCTCCCCAGTTTCTAATTACCGTCATCCCGGCAGTTCCGGTTAGGTGATGCGTATCATCAAAAGTGTTCTCGTAAGTTCCAAAAAGGTCATAAGTATAAGAATTATCGTTGATTCGGTTTTGATTTACTGTACTACGAACATTGTTAAAAACCTTTCCGGGACCATAATCTATAATCGGCGCGAAATCTTTGCCTTTAGAGTTGGTAAGGCTGTATCCAATTCGTGAAGTGAACGTTAATTCTTCTATCGGCGTATAATCAAGGCTGAATGAACCGTTGAATTTATTCAGGTTATAATCATTAAAAGTGTTTTCAATTTGCGAAAGCGGGTTAATGATCTCGTTCCCCAGGCTACCATCAAGGTCTTCCTGATCACGACCAAAAGTTGGTGGAATGTTCAGGGCATTAAAAAGCACAGAACCTAATCCGTTTTCGTTAATAGATCTTCGGTTTAGACTTGTATAAATAGAATTGGCAGTAAAAGTAAATTCATCTGAAATATCTACACCAATATTAAACCTGGCGGTGCTTCTTTGAAAATCAGATTTTTCAGCGCCAATAATTCCTTCCTGATCAAGGTGTGAAGCTCCAAAAGAATAGGTTACTTTTTCCGAACCTCCACTTAGGGTAAGGTTATGGCTCATAATTGGGGAAGTTTCAAAAATTTCATTTTGAAAATCGGTTCCTCTACCTAAGCCGCTAACATTCGGATAAGGCAGGGCCTCACCATTATTAGCATAACTTTCATTTAAAATTAGAGCATACTCTGTAGCATTTAATAAAGGAAGTTTTCTTGAAGTTTCCTGCATCCCTACATAAGCATCATATTGTATAGTTGGTGCTGTATTCTTTTTACCAGATTTGGTAGTTACCAGAACCACCCCGTTTGCACCGGCGATACCATAAATAGCAGCCTGCGCATCTTTAAGAATAGAAATAGACTCTATATCGTTAGGGTTTATGGTATTTAGATCGCCCTGATAACCGTCTATAAGAATTAGCGGACCGTTTTCACTGTTAGAAGCGATACCACGAATATTAACATTGATACCTGCTCCAGGTGCCCCTGAAGATGGAGTTACATTAACTCCGGCTGCAGTACCCTGTAAGGCCTGTTCAATCTTAATAGGATTTAGATCTTCTATGGTTTCGTTGGAAACTACAGAAACAGCACCGGTAATATCCTTACGCTGCTGTGTTCCATAACCAATTACCACCACTTCGCTTAAAGCCTCTGAATCTGTCTTTAAAGACACATTAATTACATCCTGGTTTTCACTTGCAGTAAATTCCTGTGGCAGGAAACCAACATACGAAAAGACCAAAACGTCTCCTGCTGAAACATCATTAATGGTGTAATTTCCGTCAAAATCGGTCACTACCCCATTAGCAGTGTTTTTCACAATAATGTTCACCCCGGGAAGCGGCATACCGGTGTCTGCTTCATCAACGGTTCCCGAAACCGAAAAGGTTTGTGCCTGTATGGAAAAGGTTCCTATACAAAACAAAATTAGTACTAGTATTCTATTCATTTGTTAAGATTTTAATTCGATTTCAATGTATATATTAATTGTTAAGGTCAAGGAAAAAGCACCTTTACAATACTTCAACATGGAAATTTAAAGCTGAGATATTTGAGAAATCACCTTTATACCACTGTAAAAGGGAAGATTACGCAGATTGAAAAAAATTTCCCTGAAGTATTGATTTTCGGGCATTTAACACAAATGTTGAGGCGGTGTTGTGGTGAAACACTTACATGTTAAGTGGTTAAAACTCGAGGATGTACTCCACCAAGCCCTGATCATGGTCTAAATCCATCTTTTTGCGCAAACGATATCGTTTTATCTCCACACTTCTTACCGAAATATTTAGTAATGGAGCGATCTCTTTTGAAGATAAATTAAGCCTTAAATAGGCACAAAGTTTAAGGTCGTTGGAAGTAAGATTTGGATGCTCTTTTTTCACCGATTGCAGAAAATCCTTATCGGCATTATCAAAAGCTTCTTTGAACAATTTCCAGTTATCCTTTTCTGCAATATTTTTATTGATTACCGAAATTACTTTTTGAATATCATCTTCGTTATTCGAGGAAATTAATTTTTTCTTGAGTTCGTTCAAAAACTCGTTCTTTTTAATCAAATTCATCGTCGAAGCCGCAAGTTCCCTGTTCTTAGAAGCCATATCTGACTCCAATTTCTGATTTTGAAGCGTGATGATTTCCTGTTGCGATTCCAGTTGTTTAATCTCCAATTTCTTTCGGTTACGCTCTATCAGCCTGTCTCGCTGCTTTCGGTAATAACCCGTGTAGATTTTATGAAGTATAAAAATGAGCAGTAAAAACAGTAAAATATAAATAATGACTGCAGTGGTGGTGGCATACCAGGGAAGCGCAATGCTAAACCCATAAGAGGCTGGTTCGCTAATCTTATTATTATATTTTCCACGAACTTCAAAAACATAATCGCCGGAAGGCATATTTTCAAAAGTAGCGTTCCCACGGGCTTGCCATTCACCCCAGCCCGCGCTAAAACCCTTAATTCGATAACTGTAAACCGGCTTGGCAAGTTTGGAATAGACAGGAATACTAAATTCAAAATTGATATTATTTACTGAATTCGGTAATTCCAGCTCTTCAAGTTGTAACTCATGGCTGCTGAACTTATTTTCCAAAGAGGCCGTAGCGACTTTGTTGATTTTCAACTTTTCCATAGCCGGTAGACCTAATGGTGTTGAAAAAATAGTGTAACCCAAATTAGAACCTACCAGATATTCCCGATCGCCGATAAGTGAAATATTCTCAAAACCCTTAGCGATACTCCTATATTCCAAAGGAATTGCCGCCAATTTTACACTCAATCTATCCTGAAAAGCGTCCCGGGTTACATATATAAGGTTATCGCGCCCAAAACTCCACCAGGTATTATCGGGCAACACCTTGGAAATTCCCGTTATTCTGGGCTCTTCAATTAGATCATTAAGATTATTTTCCTGAAGGAATTTGTCTTCGGAGGGATCGTATTTATAAATTTCATCTTCAGTAGAATAATAAATAGAATCATTAAACTGAAAGACTTTTAAACCCATCCCACCCTGATAGGAAACACTATAATTTTCTTCACTTCGTACCTCGCTGACTTCCGCATCAATTTTCAGCTTAAAAATTCCTTTATGGTCGTGCCCCACCCAAATTACCGAATCGTTTTCTACCACAAGGTTCCTGGAAGAAAGATTCCAATTGGCTAAATACTGCGGATCGTTTTCAAAATTGCCATTTTCCCAAAAACTGAGACCATCATAATGCCCCTGAAGCAACCCCTTATTAAAACCTTTGATTTCCCAAACGCCGGGACCATCAAAAATATGTGTGGCGGTGTTGCCTTCTATCACAAAAACTCCACGATCGTGCCCTGCATAAAGTTTTCCATTTATTTCGTTAATACTCCAAACCTGTCCGCTGGTGCCTGGAATAACTTCGTATTCCTGTAAAACTTCATTTTTAATATATAAACCCTGATTGGTTCCCAAATACAAATCGTCCTGAAACTGGTAGCTGCAATAAACCGTGCCCACTTTTCCGTAGATATCAGTAAATAATCGAAACGGACTTTTACGATTTATAAGTACCACGCCATTATCGAGCCCGCCCCAAATATTGCCGGCTTTATCTTCCATTATTGATAAAACCGTATTGTTGTTAATCACAGGCTGCAGCAACTGATAATTTAAAGGGGAATCTAAATTATAAATGTGTAAACCATTACCGATAGTACCTAAAACCAGGGTTTTGTCTTCCAGCAATTTCGCAGTAAAAATACTTTCGTCTAAAGGATAATCTTCAAACTCATAAGACTGCCAGTTATCACCTTCAATCGTGAAAAGTCCGCCGTCCCGGGTCACAGCCAGCATTTTATTTTCTTCAAAAGGAAAAAGCCCAACAATGGGTTTATCCTGAATTCTGGAATTGGGAATAATGCGTTCTATCACCCCATTATCTATGGCATACAAACCGTCTTCGGCCACCTGGTAATATAATTTATTCTCAACCCGGAATAAATTTGAAATAATATTATTTGCGGTAATGGTATTTATTGCCTGAGTATCCTTGTTATAGCTATAAAGTCTGCGTAAGCTTTGAAAAACGATATAATCTTCTAAGGCCTCAATATGCCAGAATTGTTCGCCATCCAGGATTTCGGCTTGTGAAAGATTGGTAAGGCTGGTATAATTCAGTTCCCCCTTATCATCCTGCTCCCAAAAACCGAAATCCATATAAGAACCGGTATAGATTCTATCATTTTCAGCTAAAACCGAGCGAACTTGCGCTGGCATTGGGAACTTTATGCAGATTCCAGTGTTCACCATTATAACTTAGCAAGCCTAGATTATTGGCGATATAAATATGATTGTTTGACGCCTGGGCCATCATCCAGTTTTGGTTACCGGCATTGTAAATTTCCGGGGCAAAATTGGTAATGGGCGGCAACTCCTGCGCAAACAGGCTGAAGTTAAAAAATAAAAAGAAGGCAAGTAAACGCATAGTTTAGCAAAAAACGGAAATTACTAAATAATATGGGGTATTACTAAATTTAAAATTCACAGAATATTTGTAATTTTCAAATATGGGTCTATTTCACTTGTTTATATTTTGGCAACAATCTGGGCATTCAGCACAGGTATTTAATCATCGCCCCGGCTTTTGCCAGTTTTTACGTCCAGCATCATGCTGGTTTCAAATTATCAAAAGAGGTTGTTGTATTTTGGTTTTGCTAAGCTTTCAACAGCAATTATTTTCTCAGGAACTGAAATTTAAGGAAGATAAAGAAGGCGTTCTTTTACTGGAAGATGATAAGCCCCGCTACTTTTATCAGGAGAAAACCAAAAGCCTCGATGGCGAATACGCAAGGGCCAATTATGTGCATCCTTTATACAGCAATAACGGGGAAATTATTACTGAAGATTTTCCTGAAGACCACCTACACCACCACGGTATTTTTTGGTCGTGGCACCAATTATATGCTGAAGGAAAACGTGTGGGAGATCCCTGGTTAAGTGAGGATATTTCCTGGCAGGCTGAAGTTACAGAAACCACGATAAAAGGGAAAACCGCCACCTTAGCTGCCGAAATTTTCTGGTATGGCGCAGCAGATAAAAAAGCAGTTTTAAAAGAAAACCTGGAACTGATTTACGAACGATTTAACCCGGAAACCTATGCCCTGACTTTTAATATAAAACTTACGGCCTTAAAAGACGGGGTTTCCATTGGAGGATCTGAAGATGCAAAAGGCTACGGCGGGTTTTCGCCCAGGTTAAAACTACCTGAAGATGTGATTTTTGAATCTACAACCGGAATTGTCACCCCGAAAAATCTTCCGGTACAGGCAGGACCCTGGATGAACCTAAAAGGCAGTTTTGACAATTCGGGTAAAATTACAGGAGTTGTGATCATGGGCGAACCCGAAGAATTGCCCAATTACCAGGGCTGGATTTTAAGAAGTGCCAACAGTATGCAAAATATGGCCTTTCCCGGGCGCGAGCCAATAGCCATTAAAAAAGGTGAGAACCTGTTGTTTCGAAATCAAATCCTGTTCCACCAGGATTTAAGTATTGAAGACATTGAGGAGTATTATTTGCGGTTTCAGAAAGAGAAGTAAGTATTAGGAATTTACCGCAATTGAAATTGCTGAAATTAAAAGTTTTTTAACCTCTAAAAATTAGAGTAAAGGTAGTTCCAAATCCTGTTTTGCTTACAACTTCAATATCACCCCCTAAGCTATTCATATAACTTTTTACCAGATATAGTCCAATCCCTTTGCTGTCTTTATGATCAGTAAACACCTGGTTTAATTCAAATAACTTGTTTTTATTTTTTTCCATATCAAAACCAATTCCGTTATCTGAAAATAGAATTTGAGAACCAACTTCATTCTTTCTGGAAATAATGGAGATTATGGGTGGAATTCCCGGTTTTGCATATTTTATTGAATTGGTAATAAGATTAAGAAAGATGCTGTGCAAGTAAAATTTATTCACCTGGAGAAATTCAATTTCAGAAAAGTCAATCTCAAAGCTCGTCCCGGTCTCTTCTATTAAGGAGCGAAGAGAATCTACAATGGTTTGACTCACCTCTCTTAAATTCACCGGCTCCAAACTGCGTTTTAATAAACGGTTTTCTTTAAGGTTATCAACCTGATTATTTAAAGTGTCTTTTAACTTATAAATCGATTTTTCTAATAGCTCAAGACACATTAGATTTTCTTCATCCTGAATTTTAGAGCGATCTAATAAATTAACAAGCGAAATCAGGTTATTTACCGGAGATCTTAAATCGTGAGCCGTGGTATAGCTTAGTTGTGTTAATCCAGAATTTTTTGACGTAAGGTATTTTATTCGGAATTGACGATCTTCTTCCTGTTTTTTAAGATGGGTAATGTTTTTTGAAATTGCGTAAATCAGTTCTTTTTCCGGCATCGGAATAGAGGTCCAGGTGAGCCATACAATTTCTCCAGATTTCGTGAGATAACGGTTCTGGAAGTGCAACAAGGGTATTCCTTCCAAAATTTTGGCCCGAGTTTCCGCTGTATTTTGTTTATCCTCGGGATGTACAAAATGGCTAATGGGACTTGCGAATAATTCTTCCCGGGTATACCCCATTAATTTAATAAAAGCCGGATTTATTTTCCTGAAATATCCATCATACCCAGCGATACATAAGTAATCCTGGGATTGTGAAAAGAAAGGTTCCAGGTCAAGTTCGGTTTCTATATTGTTAAGTTCCATTGTAGGTTTGGGGATTCCTACGTAAAAGTAGGGAAAATATTAGGGTATTTTGTAATAAAATCCTGGTTTGAAGTCATTTTAAGGGATCGTATTCCCAAATTTTAGATTCAAAAAACATATAAAAGAATTTGAAGTTAAAGATCATATAGACCAGCCTTTTCTGCAAATTAAAATGATTGATTTGGATAGGAAAACTTTACAGGTTATAGAGGATAAAGTAAAAAAATAAAGGTCTAAGCATTTCGAAAAACGTTTTCTCTAAATCTACAGTAATGAATAGATAGTTTGATTAAAAAGAGATAAAATCCATACACCTTCTGGTTGGTAATCTGCATTATAGGTGTCTCCCTCTTCGAATATATTAGATGGTAAAGAAACGTTCCCGTCGAATCTAACAAAAGAATCTCTTAGTATAATCTCTTCCCCATTCCGCTTTTCAGGCAGAAAAAAAAGATTTGTAATTCGATTTCTTTTAAGGTCAGCAATGAAAGAATCTATTCTATCCTGACTAATATCTTTTTGCTTTAATTGACCAATATATTCTTCTAAGGAAAAAATAGAAGAAAATTGAAAATATGGCTTTTCTAATCTTTCATTCTCTGAAGATATATCACAAGTATTGGATAATATTATACCTGGCAAATAACTATGAACAAATTTTCCTCCCTCTTTTGAAAGGAATTTAGAAAATGGAATATCTTCCAACCCGTCACCTTGATAGTAAATAGTTTTATCAGGTAATTTTTGATAAATTAATTTAGGATCAGTGGATAATGGAAAATTCTCTTTAACAATTGTAAATAAATTATCCTTAAGTTCTGCAGTAAGGTATGGCGGTAAATGAGTCCTAATTAATTCTAAAGCGTCGTCTTTAGCTTCTAAACTCATTTATTAAAATCTTGTCTTTTTAGGTTTATTATTTATTTTACTTTCGAAAAGCTCATCTAATGCTTCTGTAAAATCATCGTTTAAAACCACTTGCTCACTAGCAAATTTTTGAGTTAAACCCATAAATGCAAAATCAATAGATTCATAAATAGGAAGCTCTTTAAATTCTGCCTTATATGTTGTTTCTATATATTCATCAGTACTAAATTTCATAGGAGGATTAAAACGACATTCTATTGCAGATAAATCATCAGAAGACAGCTCACTATGAATTGGTTCTGCAGAAGTGCTACTTGGTAAAATAGATGACAGACCAACTCCTAAAAAAAATAAGGGGTTAGAACCTGTAGTAGATGTATTTATTAAATTCTCTTTCATAATTTACCTTTTAAATAATCTTCTAGAGATTTGTTTTTTATGACCTCGAAAACAACTTCTTCTAAAGATGAATAAAGTGATATATCAAATTTATTCTGATTTTCAAAAAAATACTTTGTATTTAAATCTACTTTAACACTAATACCATGCCTGATTTTATCAGTTGATCGCAATTCTTGACTTTTCGAATCAACTGTCATTTGAGTTTCCGAAAATTTAGAACAAGTAATATTTAAATAATATTTATCCTGAAACACTTTGGAATATTTCAAAGTAAAATCCCTACAATCATTGGTTATAGCAAAAGCCCCTGTATGCTTTTTTAGAATTTCATTTAAGCCTTCTTCGGGTAGAAAAAAGTTTAAATCTAATACATACGCTACAAATTGAATATTTTCCGTTTTAGCGAGATCAGATATTGATTTTCTTTTCTCTATCAGATATTTTTGTATTTCCTGATCGCTTAATTTATTATCAAAATTTGTAGCTAGGGTTATTCAATTTTGAGAGACCTGTAATTGACTATGGTTATGTTGAGATTGAGTTTCAAATCGTGGAATATTTGGATCTAATTCATCAGGAACAGCAACTGTTCGAAAAGGTGTTTTAAATTTTTCTTTTAGAGCTTCTTCAAAATCGAAAACTCTTTTTCTGACACCCATGTTTCTATCATAGGCTATAACAATTTGAGAACTTCTTAAACTCTTCTCCACAATGATTTAAAGTTTTTTCTTAAACAAAGGTACATTTATTTTTTTTCTTGAACTAAGAATTCCATTTGCCCCATTTCCGCCCCTGTAATAAAAAAAGCCCCACAAATACAATGTTCATAAGCTTTTACAAAAGCTAGAAGTAGTACCCATCCCAATTACATCGTAACAAGCTCCGGGCTCGCCTCCTCCGGTTCTTATTTTATTCAGAAAAATTTAGAATTTTGGCTCAAATAAAAACATAAAAAAACCCGCTATTTATGTGATGCTGTCCAATGAATGGCATTATACAACAGCTTTCGGAAGTTTGGGTCGTTATAGGCAGTTTCCCCATGGCCGTTGATAAGTTAAACAATGCGGGAATTGCCAAAAGTATTGATCCATCCCAGTTTATGCCCGCTTAAGGGATGATTGGTAGTCAGTAAAACTTCCACATCGTCTTTTACATAGTAATGATTATAGACCTCGTCCAGGATCTCAAAATCTTCCATGCCCAAAGTTATGGGATGCTCATCATCAACAATATTTACTTTGTAACGAACATCGTGTTTATAAACCGACTGCAGGGTATCGCCCTGTTCAGTAATCAATGGGGATTTATTGTAATACCTGCCTCCAACAATTTCTGTAAACTCTTCCCATTCCCGGTAGGATAGCAGGGAATGATGTAGAAATATCACCGGAGCTCCTTCCTTAAAGAATTTCAGGAAGTCTTGTTTTTGTTTTTCGGTGAGGAGAACTTGTTCGGGCATATCATAGAAGAAGATAGCATCAAAACTTCTTATATTGTCTGTAACTATGAAATCCAGAATTTCAGGGTGGGATATTTTGGTTGTTTTAATATTTTCAAAGCTGTCAAAAACGCCAAAAAACGCTTCCCGGTTAAACTTTCGGTCGTCTGTAACTATCAAAACTTCAATTTGCGTTTCAAGGGACTTAAGCCCTCCTGAGCATTCAGAAAAGTAAAGGATACTGAATATGGAAATAAATAGCCTCATGTCATTTAAGCTAACTGATAACTCTAATATAGTTATTTATCGTTTATTGGTTTATGCTTATCCGTTTAGAAAGCTAAAACAGTTTTTGTCAATGTTAGCGCAGTCGAATGGTGAAAAAATGTCTCGACTGCCCGCCAGTACCTAATCGGGCTGGCGCTCGACGTGACACTTAATTTCAATTTTGCCTTTTGGGTCTCTTAGTGAGGATATACAAATTATAATTTATAGAAAAAACCAGCTCTTTAAAAACTGAATAATTATCTATTTTACCTCGATGGCTGTCCTATTTCCTAAGATGCTATGCTTATGTATACCTGTGCTAATAAATTATAAAGCATATATTTGCACCCTTCAAAATTACCTCTAATGAACTATATCGGCTCCAAAAACAAATTGATTCCCTTCATCATGGATAACGTTCAAGAGGTCGTTGGTTCGAACCTTTCCCGGCTGACTTTTTGTGATTTATTTGCAGGTACCGGAATAGTAGGTCGAAATTTTAAGACACTTGTACAAAAGGTTATTAGTAATGATCTGGAGTACTATAGTTATGTGCTCAACCGTAATTATATTGGAAATCATTTACCAATACCCCAAGAAAGTGATTTACTTAAAGAATTGAATAATATTTTGCCCCTGGAAGGCTTTATCTATAAAAACTACTGCTCCGGGGATAAAACAGATAGACAATATTTTTCTGATTTGAATGGAAAAAAAATTGATGCAATCCGGGTGCAGATAGAAACGTGGAAAAATAAAGGACAAATTGATGAATCTACCTATTTTTTCTTATTAGCAAGTTTGCTTGAAAGTGCAGATAAAGTTGCTAATACTGCTTCTGTTTACGGAGCCTACCTAAAAAAAATAAAAAAATCTGCTCAGAAAGAAATGGTTTTACTTCCCGCTAATTTTCAACTAAACGGTAATGAACACCAGGTTTTTAATGAAGACAGTAATAATCTAATTACTCATATTGAAGGCGATATACTTTATTTAGATCCCCCTTATAATGCTAGACAATATGGTGCAAATTATCATTTATTAAACACCATTGCTCTCTATGACGACTTCACCCCAAAAGGAAAAACAGGTTTGAGAGAATATACCAAATCAGATTACTGTAGTAAAGTTAAAGTAGTAGAGGCCTTCGAAGAATTAATTGAAAAGTCCAGATTCAGGTATATATTTCTTAGTTATAATAATGAGGGTCTAATGCCTCAAAAGCAGATTGAGGGAGTAATGCAAAAATACGGACACTATGAACTTGCGTCCAAAGGATACCAGCGATTTAAAGCCGACAAAACAGAAAACAGGAACCATAAATTTGATAGCACTACAGAATATCTTCATATTCTAGAGAAAAAATTTTAATGCTTAATTTTTTATCGCTTTTAAGAATTTGCAGGGATATCCAAATCTTTTCCGGAATTTATTAATAGGTCCACCCTCCCCCTGAAACATAAATTTACATGCTCCGCAATCTGGATTAGTCGAGACCCAGTATTTCTTATTCTTGTTGTAATTTGAAAGCTGAATTTAGTTAGGTTAAAACATACTTCCTATTAAAAATAGTCTGGAAAAACCTGAAGGTTTGTTTGGCCTTTTCCACGGCTTCATTTTCTTCAGCTTTAGAAAATTCGTAGTGCTCAAGCACTGTTTTAAAAGAATTCCAGTCTTTAAGATTTTCTTTATCTCCGTTGAAGAAATGATGTTGATCTACAGAGGCAAGTTTCCTGCATTTCTGAAGATTTTTAGCAAGGAGCATTCCCCCTAACGCCGATCCTTCCACTACATAAGCAGCTCCTAAGGCTTCGGCTTTGGAGTGGCATTCAAAAATGTCATTTTTGGAAGTTATTTCTGCAGAAACTCCAAGTTGGTCCAGATCCTGTTGAAGTTGCTTATGTTTTTTGCTACTATATCCCGGAAGGAATTGCTTAATAGCAGTTTCGGTAGCCTGATAAGCTATGAAATTTTGTTGCAATAACAATTTATAGGTCTTCAGGTCTATGCTGTGATCCATAATTTGTTTTGCTAAATTTTGGGCTTCTACTTGCTCATGTAGCTCGCGGGTTTCCTCCTTAAGTCTTTGAATCATCTCCATCCTTTTCATTATTAAAATTTCTTATTATCCTCCTCTTAAGTTCCAAGATAAAAATAAAATTCTGAACCCTGATCTGGTTCACTTTCTACCCAAATCTCTCCATTATGTTTTTCTACGATCTTTTTCACAATAGCAAGCCCAATCCCTGTTCCTTTAAAATTACCTCCTACTGCCCTTTTAAACGCCTCAAATATCTTTTCCCAAAAATCTGGATGAATCCCTATACCGTTATCTTTAATATAGAAAACTTCCCTGCCATTCTTAACAGTATTACCGACTTCTACTTGAGGATGCTCTTTTTCTGCGGAATATTTAAGTGCGTTACTGAGCAGGTTGGCCCAAAGTTGAAAAAGCATTCTACGATCTCCTTCCATTGCAGGTAACTCCGGCTGAATCTTCAGCGATGTTTTAGGATAACTCCACTTAGCATTAACAAATTTGAGCACCTCTTCTATCAATTCTGAAGTATCTACGCTGCTTACTTCAAGATCACCAGTATTATTAAGGCGGGAATATTCCAGGATATCATCAATGAGATTGTTCATCCTTTCGTTGAGATCCCAGCTCATCTGAAGCAACTTTTGGCCCTCTTCATTTAACGCTTCCCTGTGACCTTCCTCAAAAATTGTAAGAATTCCTCCCATATTTTTTACCGGAGCTCTAAGATCATGAGAAAGCCCATAACTAAATAATTTCAGTTCATTATTAGCCTCAACCAACTGAGTATTTAGAGCTTCGACCTCCATTTGCTGCTGCACCAGCATTACAAAACTAATATTCTCCCTTAAAGCTCGTACCATGTCTTTGTCGGTTTCCTGCCAGGCTTCAGAAACTCCCGTTAGTTTTTCTGACCATTTTTCAAATGACTGTCGGGGACTAAGCCGTTGTTCTTTTTCATTATAAAAAGCTTTATCTTGTGGATTACCTCCCCAATTTACCTCCTGGATCTTCTCGGGTTTAAACCAGAATATATAAGTATTCTCTGATATCTTTAGACCAATAACACCGGATGCAGTTTCTTTATAAGCTTTTGCTTCAGGAAATACTGCGGAAAGCTTACGTGTCAAAAAGTGGCTTTTTGGCTGTGCTTTAATAAAATTTAGTAAGCTTTCAAGATGTTCTTCTTCAGGAGTAGTTCCAATAACTTTCCAGCGATCTTTCATAAAAATTGCACCGCCACCGCAGGAAATAAGCTGAGTGAACTTGACATTTCCTTCAGAAAGTGCCTTAACCACATTGCTTTCCCCGTTCATTTGCAACACCAATTGCCGCCTTATACTTTCAGAATGTTTCACCTGACTAATTAAGGCAGTATTTACCTGTAAGGAAAGTTCTGTAGAAAACATCTGTGCCAGAAAACGACAGCTCTCCCGCTTATAAAAATCTAAATGTTTTGCTGTCTTATGATGACAGGCGATCAATCCCCAAAGTTGCCCCTTTACTATAATTGCAGCCGTAAGAGAAGCTCCTACCTTCATATTTTTAAGGTATTCAATATGAATTGGTGATACAGCCCTAAGGCCCGATTTGGAAATATCAAGAGGTTCTCCGGTAAGAGGAGATAATTCAGGAATAATTGGAACCGCAGTGTAATTGACATCGGTAATGATTCTTACCCTGGTTTTCAAAAAAAGCTGCCTGGCCTGCGCGGGAATATCTGTAGCGGGATAATGTAATCCCAGCCAGGAATCCATCTCTTCTTCCTTGCTTTCGGCGATTACTTCCCCATTCCATTCTTCATCAAACTTATAGATCATAACCCTTTCATATCCAAACATTTTTTTAGTTAGAACAGTTGCGGCATCACATAATTGATTAATAGAATCTACAGACTGAAGTTTATCGAGTATTAAGGTTAACTGTTTCTGAAAATAAAAAGGATTAATAACCTCCTGGTACGGTTCAAAATCCAGAATAAGATTAGGACCTGAATAATGGGCCTGCATTAGGAAGTTGGTATTGTTGATCCTTACGTCTTGAGAAATGGATACCTCTTTGGAGGTTAGTAGCTTACCTAATTCTTTTACATTATCCGCTCCCAATAGATATGAAAGATCATTACCAAGCAATTCCTTCAATGATACTCCAAAAAATTTGGTGACATTTTTCCCCACCTGCGTGATCTTAAGATTTTGAGGATCACAAGCAACAAGCACGCCGTGCGCCTGGGTTTTGCCAATAATATGAATGGGCTCCCTTGAACAATTTTCCAGGTCTAGTTTGTCAGGATTTTTAAAAGAGGTAAGGGTCATAATTAGGTTTTAGTTTGAAGTAGAAAAAAATTCCTACTCTTTGCTGTGAATCAACTCAAATAGTTTCGTTGTGAAGAAGTACTATAATAGCATCTTGAATGGTAGAATTGATGAGGAAATTCAACAGTGTTTCAGAATAAGCGAATTTATCATAATTAAAGTGTAATTTGTACAAATCACTCACAATTGGCAAAATAGCTTTTTCTAAATTATATTGAAGTTTTGGAGGTAAGTATCTAACAAGACTAATTGAATATCAATGATTCATCTCTATGAGATACATGCATATATTTGTGATGCTGACTCAATCTCCAAGCCAAAGGTTTAATATATTTTATACACTGTAGTTACTAAAACTCCTTTAAAACTGGGCGAGTTAAGAGATAGTAGCCGTTTTTCTTTTTTGACCATTAAGTTAAACGGAGGCGCTAAAAGGTTTACACCACTTTGTTTTTTTAGTCTGATTCCCTGTCCCGAGATAATATCTTTATTGGGTAGAAAATTTCCTTCCGGTAAATGTTCGGTTAGAATAACATATTTAAAATTATATAATTTTTCTACCACACTTTTTATTTCCGCATTCGATAAATGTTGTAAAACCTGCCTGAGAATCGCACAATCTCCAGACGGCAATTCATCTTTTGCGATATCCAAAGCCTGAAATTCTAAATTATCAGCTTCGAATTCTTTTTTATTATGCGCTATAAGATCTGGAACTATGTCTATCGCAATATACTTTTTGGAGTACTTTACTAATTCCTTTCCAATATTAAAATCTCCACAACCCAAATCACAAACTACCAGAGGAGTTTCGAAAGCACTTAAAAATGAGGATAAGGCCTCCAAATAAGGATTTACCAGTTTAGGATGATGGGAGCCTAAACCAGAGTAATATACAGATTTGTCACCACCCCAGAGATTGTTTTCATAAATTTGAACCATAGCATCCTTCGTTGGCCAGGGCTGTTTTGATTGTTTCCTCTTTGTCATAAAGACGGCTTGTTGATTCCCTTAGCTGCTAAGATGGTAGTATATGATTTAAAATGCAATTATCACTCATTTTTTGCATTATGTAAGCTTCTAATGCAGAATATTGCACTAACAATTGTTAGCGCAAATTTTAAAGTGATTATGAAAATTATAAGGCGTGTCAACATTTAAGTCAGAACCCTTATGATATTGAAATACAGCTTTTTAAGTTACAATCGAAGTTAAAGAAGGCGTAAGTGCAAATGAAAAAAGGCTTCACGGGTAAATCCTCGTGAAGCCTTTATTTATCAGTGGTCCCACCTGTACATCTTTTCACTTAACATCAAAATTTCAGGAAACCCTATGAACAAAGCCTTAATACGCCTACTTAAAAGGATTAAAAGACGTTTTAAAAAAAATAAGCTTAAAAATAATTAAGTGTAATTAAGATAAATTCAAAAAAGGGCGGTACATTGGGCGGTACAATTTGAAGTGAAATTATGGGATCAATAACGGTAAAATTACGCCAGGGAAAAGGTACTACTCAGAAAATATATTTAAATTTCAATTATGGTCGCAAAAAGCAATATCGATATGCTACGGGATTAAGTATAAAGAAAATTGAACACTGGAACACTGAAACAAAAACGGTCAAAAATGTTTTAGCTGAACCTGAAAGCAATGATATTAATTTGGAACTTTCTAAATTAATGAATTTCTCGGTTGAGTTACTAAGGGACCTTGAAAAAGAAGATGTTCCGATTGACAACAACATTTTAAAGCAACGTATAAATAAATTCAGGAACAAGGGTGAGTCAAAAAAGAAAACATATTATTTTACCGATCATTTTGATTGGTTTATTGAATATTACAAAACAAAACCACGCCCAAATACCCGGAAACCTCTTGCAAAAGGTACGCTCAAACCCTATAAAAATTCACTTCGAATATTAAAGGATTATGAAAAACAAAAGAGAGTAAAATTAACTTTTCAGCACATCACACTTTCATTTCATTCAGATTTTATACAGTTTTTACAAGACCAAAATTTTTCAGATAATTACATAGGTTCACAAATAAAGAATATAAAAACGATAATGAATGACGGACTTGACCGGGATCTTCATAAAAATCTTGACTTTCAAAAATCTGCATTTACAAAACCAAAAGAAGAGATCAACCATATTTATTTAACGATGGATGAAATTTCAGCAATTAAAAAGATTGATTATTCTGGCCGGCCTGATTTAGATGTTGCAAGGGATCTTTTTGTAATTGCTGCTGTTACGGGGCTAAGAGTTTCCGATTATAAAAAGTTAAGTGTCTCAAATATTCAAACATTTAACAAAATTAAATACCTGGAGATAAAAACACAGAAAACCGGAAAGGTTGTAAATATTCCGTTACATCCTTTTGTTTTAGATATACTCAAAAAAAGAAATAATCAATTCCCCGAAATGATTCCAGAACAAAAAATCAACGAAAGATTGAAAAGTATTGGAAAAAAAGCAAAATTAAAAGAAGAAATAATTGTTAAACGCACTACCGGCGGGGAATTAAAAGAAATCCCATTCAAGAAACACGAATTATTAACAAATCATACAGCAAGACGAAGCTTCTGCACCAACGCATATAAAGCTGATATGCCTGTTATTGACATCATGGCTCTTAGCGGCCATACTTCAGAAAAAGTCTTTTACAACTATATTAAAGCTTCACCAATGGAGCGGTTAGAGAAAATATCTAAACACGCTTTTTTTAATTAATTGCGTGCTACAATTTGTTTTAACCGGAATCCTTTTATTTCAATTAATAATTTTTACCGTGTTCTTAAATATTGAAATTAGAAAATCAAACGGCCGGGTGAATGTTTTGATTTACTCTAAAGAAATTTTCGGGATCGTACTCTTTTTTGACTAGGGCCAAACGATCATAATTATGTTTGTAACTGGCTTTAACTCGCTCCTGTCCTTCATCCATCATAAAGTTTGAATAAGCCCCTCCTGCCGAAAATGGATGAAGTGCCTCCCAATAATCTTTACACCAATTGGTGATTTTCTCTTGATTTGCGGCATCCTTAGCTACACCTACAATAACTCCTGCATATTTTGAATCCCTGTATGCCCAGGCAGTTTCTTCTTTTCCCACCCTGCCTGCTGCACCATTTATAGGATAAAGATGCATCTGCGACAATGTGGTTGGTATGTTGGATCCAAATTTTAAATGCTGTGCTCTACCCATAGGACATATTTCATTAAAAAAATCTGCACGCCAGTACCATTGTAAACCTGGAGGAAAGAAGCCATCGAACATAGTTTGAATGGCAGAATAAGAAATTTCCCCCACGTGCTCAAAAACAGGTTTTTTCATCATTACAGGCTCGAAAATTTCTTTTGCTTTTTCACTTCCCCCTGTGTAGCACCACACAATTCCGCAGAATTGTTTGTTATGAAGCTCTTCAGGGAAAGGAGGTCCGGGAACGGTAAGTGTAGCTATAAATCCATTTAAATCTTCAGGTGCTTTTTGAATAAAGCTATCGAACCACTCCATGATCTCTTCCGTTCTTTCTATTGGCCATAATGTAGGTCCGCCAACAACCGTTTTTAATGGATGGGCCTGGAATTGAAAGGAAGTGATAATTCCGAAGTTCCCTCCACCACCGCGTATGGCCCAAAATAGATCTTCATGTTGGTGTTTATTAACAGTTAGAAAAGAACCATCTGCTAGAACAATATCTGCCTCGAGCAGATTGTCTATAGTGAGACCAAATTTTCTCGATAGGTAGCCAACACCTCCGCCCAGAGTTAATCCGCCGACTCCCGTAGTGGATATAATTCCCGAGGGAATAGCGAGTCCAAACGCCTGCGTGGCATGATCTACCTCCCCCCAAAGATTTCCGCCGCCTACCCTCACAGTATTATCTAATGTGTTTACGCGAACAAATTTGATCCCCGACAAATCGATCACCAATCCTCCATCACATAAACCCAATCCCCCGCCATTATGGCCACCGCCTCTTACGGCTACTGCAAAATTGTTTTCCCGAGCAAACTTGACAGATGCAATAACGTCCGCAACATCTGTGCAGATAACGAACATCCCCGGACGCTTGTCTATCATTGCGTTAAAAACTTTCCTGGTTTCATCATAGCTTTCATCTGAAACCATTACTATTTTTCCTTTCAACTGAGCGGTGAAATCCTTAATTATAGAATTTTCGAGATCCTTTGGATAAGCTGTTACTTTAATCATGACCTTTAGTTTAAATTTTAAAAAAATATTATGCATTCCCGCTGTATGAGAAATCATCACCTCCCTCCTTCACCGGGAAAGCAATTACAGAATGCAATTTATGAGCTGGTTTTCTCGATCATGTGATTAATCACTGTGGTATGCTCATGTTGAGGGCTGAACATTATTATCTCGGCATCCTGAGTGACCTTAACATTGTGCCCTGCAGGCCAGAAAAATAGATCGTTCTGGTTTACAGTCTCTTCGCCCCCCTCGTTATCGGTGGTGGTAATTTGTCCACTAAGGACATATCCCCAATGAGGACATTGGCACAAGTTGTCTTCAAGACCTACAAAAAGCGGGGTCGTATCTACTCCGGCAGACAGGCTAAAGAATTCCCCGCTGATCTTGCCAAATCCGCTGGCATCACCAAAGTCTGTTCTTTGGCGGATTATTGCCCCAGGAATCTGCATCTTTACTTCGATTTTGTCTTTTGCTACTTTCATTTTTTTTCTCTTTAAGATTATTAAATCATTGTTTCTTAAAGATATGTAGCATTCAATTCCTTGCAGTCTACTTTTAGTTCAACTAATGCTATTTTTGGACCAGAACCTGATTTTTTTTGTAGATGGTTAGAAATAGAAGAAGATTTCAAGCTACCCTACTCCGGGAGCTTTAAGCTTTAATATACTGGGAGGGAAGGATCCTAAAGCTTTCTTTAAAACATTTTGAAAAATAGGCAGGGCTATTAAATCCGGTTTCGAATGCAATTTCAGAAATATTTTTTTTCCTGGTATTCAAAAGATCCAAAGCCCTTTTAAGCCTGTATTCTTTTAGGAAACTATTCGGAGATTTTCCGGTAAGTGCAATAATTTTTCTGTAGAACTGCGATCTACTAAATCCAAGGGACCGACAGAAATCGGCTGTAGTTAGATAGCTATTACTCCACTGAACCAAGGTATAATCTACAAGGTTATTTAAAAACTTTTCTTGAAAATGGTTTAAAGCGATAACAGAATCCGAAATAAATGAGGTATTGAGATTTTCACTTTCATATAGTTCTTTAACTTCAGAAGATAAGACCACTGTACCTTTAACCAGGTCAAAAAATGAAAGTGCTTTTTTTATGGTATCCTCAAAGAAACCATCCTTCTCATCTACCGGAACGCCTGCACTTATTCCTATTTTAAGATACAGGTTATTAAATATTCCTTCTGAAGAGTGGTGTTTAAAGGAAGTATTAATCTCAAGGGAGCACAATACAGCATTTGTAACAGACTCAAATGAGACTAACAAATATTCCTGATTTTGTTTTACAGGCCTACCCTTATGTATGTTTATCGTTTTTAAAAAGCTGCTATGGTGCAATGCAACTTCCTCCCACCTTACATTCAGAGAACTGGATTTTACTCCTATGATCATAATTGTTCTGAAAGCAGGGTCATTAATTATATTCAGTTCTGTTTTAAGGGATTTCTCAGGATCTTCGATTCTCCCCAGGAAAGATTCTACCAAAGCACCATCCACCTCAATGATTCTGTTAGCAACTTCTCCATGTGCCTCATCATGCATCTTTTTAAGCGCGGCCTTGTTTGGAGCCTCTACCAGGCAGAATGCAGTTTTTCGTTTATCATCAAACCAATAGGTCAAACCTCTACAGTTAAATTTATGCTGTATTGCAAGATCCTTTTGATGAAGGTCTGCCACAATTTCTGCAGTTACCTCCTCTGAAACATCGTGACGGTCCATGAAAATAGGCATAGTTGTTCATTTAAAGTTAATTATCATTCTCATTCATCCTCCTTCACAAGCAGCTTGATGACACCTCAGAGTTCTAAGAGTAATAAATTTACCTTTTATTTTATAAATACCCTTGATTTTCAAAGTATTAAATGCTCTATTGGGGAAATTCAATACGTGGCAATTGTTGAACCGTATAAGCTCACTGCAAAAAGTTTGTTAGAATCTGTTGAAACAGAATTATGAAGGATATTATACATTTATTTACCTTATTATAAACCACAGCTTCTCTGGAACTGAACCTCGGTGAACTGCGAGGCTTCATTCCAACTCACTTCTCTATTATTGTTCCATTACATTCCTAAAGGAATAAATTTGAATTGTAGACTCTGCGAAATCCTCTAGATTTTTCAAGCAAACCACCATTTCACGCTTTCCTTGTGGTTAAATCACTGTATTCTAATTGGATATGTTTTACAGCATCGAAAAAATAATGGTGATGCAACAGCCATTACCAAATCACCAACGGTCAAGGCAACCGCTATGTCCGGTGTAGCAATGGTGATGCAATCGTGATTAATAATTAAATATTCAGCTTTTTTTGAACCTTGTAATAAAGTAAAGAGTGCAGATTTTGGATAAGAAATTTAGCGTAGATGGAAATATGCTTTTAATCATATCATTAAAATAAGTATTTTCTTCTTACTTTCTTAATATCATAATGGTTGCTAAAAGAGCAAGAGCAGCTAAAAAATAAAAGTGAGAATCCAACAAAACCCGGTAATTCCATAATATTATTTTAAGGGAAGGTAGACGTATAATTTTGCTCTTTTGAATTAAAAACGTTAAAAAGATTGATCCGCATTTTTATAAAAGGAAGTTTTAAAAGTAATAATATTTTTACATAATGAGTTTGCCAGGTAATTCATCATTATTAAGGTATACCTTCAGCACTAGTTATTATATACTCCTGTCCTAACAATTATAAAATTTTCAACCCAACGGCATAATATTCATTAATAGAGGATTTTATGCTTAAAATGCAGTTTACAACCGCAAACAATGGCAATGGCAACCTTAGCCGTTGCCACATTAGCAACGGCCAGCTCCAAGTGTAGCAACGGTGAATCAAATAGCCGTTGCAAGGGCATATTTAACTAAAAATATATCTTTTAGGACCTTATAAAGTTCTAAGCTTAATCACAACGACATTTCCTATACTCTGAAGCAAAAAATAAAGGTATAAATCCTTGAGCCGTTGCAACGGTACTGCAACGGCAAATTTATTCGAATAAACGCTAATTATCAGCACTTTACAACTATTAAAACCCTATTCACAACGGCACTTGCAACGGTGACGCAACGGTAAATCTGGGAGCTGTTGCAACGGTAATGCAACGGCAAAACCAATAGCCGTTGCAACGGTTATTTATTGTCTTTTTAAAGTTATTATCATTCTCCCCATTTCCCTTATATTTATGATATTCCCACCCTAGAGAATATTTATTCTTAAAATTTTAACTAACTTTCCCCTTCAGTTTCTTCCCTACAGGATCCTGATTTTCATGACCAAGAATACAACCCCCATTTAATGGCAAAAGCAGACATTGATTTTGAAAAAGAACTCTGGGATGCAGCGAACGAATTGCGCGGCGCGGTATCTGAGAATAACTATAAAAACTACATCCTTCCCCTTGTTTTCGTAAAGCACCTTAGCGAACGCTATGAGGTGGTGCGCGAGGAACTGAAGGAGCAGCTTAATGATCCCAAATCTGATTATTACACTACAGATAAGGAGGAGATCAATTACGTCCTGGAGGACCGGGATGAATACCGTTCCCGAAATACTTTTAAAATTCCTGAAACCGCTTCCTGGCAATATTTGAAGGATAACGCCGAGCAGGATGATATCAAGGTGAAGGTAGATGATGCCTTTGACGTGATCCAGGAACTTTTGACGGGGTACAATCCGCAGTTGGTGAATATTTTACCGCGGATCTTTGTGCGGAGTGAATTATCACCCAAACAAACCGGCGGAATTATTAACCTACTTTCCAAGCCTAAATTTTCTGAAAAGGAAAATCCGGAAAGCGACATCCTGGGCCGTATCTATGAGTATTACATTGGCCGATTTGCAATGGCGGAAGGCTCGGGTGCGGGGCAATTCTTTACGCCCGGAAGTATTGTAAGGCTACTGGTGGAACTATTGGAGCCTTACAAAGGCCGCATCTTTGATCCGGCTTGTGGTAGCGGCGGTATGTTTGTGCAGAGTTTGAAGTTCATCAAAGAACACGGCGGAAACAAAAAGGACATTGCGATCTACGGACAGGAAATGACTGCACAAACCTTGCGCTTGTGCCTGATGAACCTGATGCTGCGGGACCTTTCTTTTGATATCAAACTGGGGAATTCCTTGCTCGATGACAAATTCCCTAACCTTAAAGCCGACTATATTATTGCCAATCCGCCCTTTAATGTGAGCAACTGGCATCCTGAAGATCTGCCCGATGGCGATCCCAGGTTATTTGGTCCTAAAGAAGAATTCACTACAGATGGCAGCGCCAACTATATGTGGATGCAAACCTTCTGGCACCACCTAAGCGACACCGGTACTGCAGGAATTGTAATGGCAAACGGCGCGATGACCTCCAATAACAAGGGAGAGAAAAACGTGCGGCAGCATATGGTAGACAATTCTATGATAGATGCCATTGTGCGCCTGCCCGATAAGCTATTCCTAACCACCGGAATTCCCGCCTGCCTTTTTATTCTGAGCAAGAACCGCGATGGAAAAGACGGCACTCACCGCGAACGCAACAACGAGATCCTGTTCCTGGACGCCTCCAAAATGGGCACAATGGCCAGCAGAAAACTGCGGGTTTTTAGTGATGATGATATTAATAAAATTGCCGAAACCTATCATAAATGGCGCAACGTCACCCTGAGCCCGGTCGAAGGGTATGTCGATGCGGAAGGTTTCTCTAAAGCAGTTACCATAGCCGATGTTCAAAAACAGGATTACAAATTAACCCCGGGGATCTATGTAGGCACTGAAACCGAAGAAGACGACGGGATCCCTTTTCCAGAAAAAATAGATAGTCTAAAAACGCAGTTACTGGAGCAGTTTGAAAAAGGGGAAGAATTAAAGGAAAAGATCAAAGCGAATTTTGAGAAGATATAATGGATAGGTTTAGAGCATAGTTAGAAAAAACAATTTAATGAAAGAAGAAGTATATCAAGAAAATAAAATCAAACTGACTAGAGCTAATTTAAACACATTACTAGCTAAAACCTACACATTAAATGCCAAAAAAGATTTTTGTGAACATTATGAAGAAAGATACATCGATGAAGAAATTGACTTTACAAAACATAAATTCAGGGAAGTATTAAAAGATCTTTACCTATTAGTATTGAATTATCTAGAATTTAAAAAATCAGAAGAACTCTTAAGTCTTTACAAAACCAATCTAAAACACATTTTTGATTCCAATTTTGAAAGTATCTCTCAGATCAATGATGATGAAGATTATACAACTTATTATATAAGTAAGGAGTTAGATATTATAAACAAATTTCTTATGCCTTATAGAGCTTTTGATGATAAGTTAAACACTGGCATTGGACTGAACTATTTAGAAAATATATTAGAAAGCACATCTTCTATTATTGAAGCAATCGGCTCAAATCCTGAGAAAGAAAGTGACGTATATAATTCTGTTAGACATGTTATTGAAGCAACCTTTGATGATTATAATGATTTAACAGAGTCATTTTATAAAGAAGCAAAACATTATGTTCCTGACCTCCTAATTCCATCTTTAAGATGTGCTGTTGAATATAAATATGCTAAGGATTTCAAAAGGTTAGTCAAAACCATTGAGGAAATTCTCATTGACGTCCAAGGTTACTCAAATCATCATCTCTATAAAATTTTCTATGCTGTTTTTTACGTTCAGCCTGGGGTATGTACAGAGAAACGATTTAATGTAATTTGGAAGAAATACAATTTTCCGGAAAACTGGAATCCGATTTTAGTAATTGGTAAATAATTTACAAGAAACCATAGAAAGAAGAAAGAATACGCCTAGCGCATTTGTGAACAATGTTTAAATCCAAAAATCTATGAAAGCAGGAAATTTTAAGGGTGCATTAGTAGAATATATTGTCAGACAACTCCTCAAAAATTGTGGCTTTACAAATGTAACAGCTGATAATCTTTATACTTATGAATCAAGTGGGTTATTTTTTGTAAATGGAAAAGGTGCAGCACACGATGCAGATATTATTATGAATCCCCCTATTCAAATGCCTTTCAGTTATCCTTCACAATTAATTTTCGAGTGTAAAGCCTATGCTGGAAAAATTAGTTTACCTGTAGTTAGAAATGTTTTAGGGTACAGAAGTGACATTAACGAATTTGAAATTGTGACAAAGAAGTCCCTAAGAAAAAGGAAAAATAATAGAAGGACTTCATACGCAATAGAAACAAGGAATAGATTTATATTTCAAATTGGGGTTGCTGCTATAAATGATTTTAGCAAACCAGCCATAGAATTCGCGGCAAATAATAAAATCCCTTTGATTTCTTTAAGCTGGTTTCTAGGACCAAATACCATATTAAATATCAATTCAATTGATCAAAATTTGATAGACAGCTATGGTGAAAATAACTGTGAGAAGATATATAATCTCTTCAAGGATAGAAATGGTGATATCACTGACGAAAAACACCAGGACGCCTACAACTTTCTATTTGAAGATAACCTGATTGGCGATATTGTCACCTTCTCAAACACAACCATAAGATATTCATATGTCGGACTTTTAGAAACAGGAGATATGATATTTCTGTTCGCTAGGAGTAGATCAGAAGATAATATTTTGAATCAAAGAACTGGAATAAATGCATATAGAGCTAGAATTTACTGGAATTCAAATCGCCCTAACGTTTGGCGCTTATCAGTAATAAATGGTAACGGCGATCCGCAACAAACAGATTTTGATTTTTATGTTCCAAAGAAAATATATGATCACTGGAGAAAATTCAATTTGAATAAAAGTGAAGCTTTAAATATAAAAGAAAGGTTCTTTTCTAAGATTTTTGTCTTTAATCGAGCCCAAAATCCAGAAATGCCATTTTCAATTATCAGTATAGATGAAGAATGGCTCCAAAACTTAAGAGAGTAGTTCGCACAGCTTACCACATTATATAAATATAATGCTAAACCTGTTTCCAAACCAAAGTCATTGCTCGCTTGCAACGCCTGATAGTCCTGCTGGCAATCACACTCGTCAGCTCAAAATTATCGTATTAGGAAACTTGGTAAAAATTAAAAAAAACAAATGGAAAATATAGGAGCAAAATTTTTAAGAGCAGATTTACACATACATTCTTATGGTGAATTTGGTTCATATGACGTAAGTGACACTACAATGACTCCTATTGCAATTGTTGACACAGCAATTGAAAAAAATCTGAACATTATCAGTATTACAGACCATAATGAAATTCAGAATTCACATACAGCAATTGAATATGCTAAAGGGAAAAATATTCTTGTTTTACCAGGGGTAGAAATTAGCACCACACAAGGTCATTTGTTAGTATACTTTGAGACCTACAAAAATTTAAGAGACTTTTTCGGAAATCTTACTATAAACCCTGAAAAGACAATTTGTAACCAAGGAATTGTAGAATGTTTGAACCTTGCTAAAAATTATGGTGGTTTTGGGGTGCTTGCCCATATTGAATTATCCTCGGGGTTTGAAAAAACAATTGGACGATTCGGACCTCCCATTGAAGAAGTATTAAAAAATGCAAACTTATTAGGACTCGAAATAAACTCGAAAGCTAACGTAAACTTATATACTGATTTAGATGAAAGCCAAGATAGGAAAAGGTTATTAAAATTACGAAGAGAACACTTGCGTTTAGATGATAGCTATACACTTCCCAGATTAATGTCTTCAGACTCTCATACTTTGAATAGGTTAGGGACTAATGCTGAGGGAGAAACAAAATTGACAAGGTTTAAAGTTGATGAATTAAATTTTCATTCTTTAAAAATCGCGTTACTTACGCACGAATCAAGAGTACGATTAGAGAATGAAGTTCCTGAAATGCGACCAATTATACAAAGTATTACAATTGAAGGTGGCTTGCTGGACAATATTGATGTTAAACTAAGTAATAATTTAACTTGTATAATTGGAAGTAGAGGAGCTGGAAAGTCTACATTATTAGAAGCAATCAGAGAAACCTCCGGCAATAACTCTAAATCAACAGTTGTAGATTCCGATGTTTGGCCTCAAAAAATTAAACTAAAATATATTGATGAAGCAAATCAGATAATTGATTTTACAAGAGAAAAAAATAGTGAATTACAAAATATTACGGATCCAATAAATGGAATATCCAAAGTTGATATAGAAACATACGGTCAAGGAGAAACAGCGGATACTATTCAACATAGTGATGAAAATCCTAAAGTGCTTATTGACTTTTTAGACAGTTTCTTAAAACTAGGTGCAAAAGGTATTGAAGATAAAGAATTAATTTCCTTGTTGTCAGAAAATCAAAGTGAATCCAAAAAACTTAGAATTGGTTTATTAAGTTTTGAAGAAACTGAAAAAGCATTAAAAAATGAACAGAAGAAATTAGAAAATCTTCAAAAAGAAAAAGCGGGAGAGCTTGTTAAATATCAAAATGCTTTAATCAAAGAACGAGGAATAAGAAGTGAGTTGATTGATAGCTTAAAGCAACTCATCAAAACTTACAAAGAAGTTTTAAGTGATGATGATACGTTTACAAATTTTGAATCCTTAGTTGACACGGATATCATTGTAGGAAAAGATTATTTCAAAAAGGTTAAAGAGATTGTTTCAGATTTCTCAAAAGTAGTTAAGACAAAATCCAGTGAGTTAAATGCTGAATTATCAGCAAAAATAACAGAGCTTAATGAACAACTTAGAAATTGGAAAGCAAAAGAAAAATCTATACAAGATGAAATAGATGCAAAAAAAATTGAATTAGAAAGACAAGGAATTCCTTTTGACTTAGGACAAATAAATCAGATATCTAAGGATATTCTGGATTATCAAAAAATCCTAGCTAAACTAACTTTAGACAAGAAAAAACTTAAAGAACTATCTACTGATAGAGAGGCTATAGTAGCCAAACGTATTGCGCTAAAAAATGATGTATATAATGAACGTAACAAGTTTGCAAAAAAAGCAAACGCAGATTTAAAAAATACAATTGATGGATTCTTTATTTCAATAAAATATAAGAAAGGTAAATTCTCTCCTGATTTTGATGCTTTACTAAGATCAACAATGGATTGGAGAAATTTAAAAAAGTCCAAAGTAGTTTCAGAAAACCTTTCTCCTTTCGATTTTGTCGAAGCTTGTAAAAGTGGTAATAAAGCGATTTTAACAGCAATTACTGATAGCGAGGGCAATCAATTACTTCCAGATTTTGAGGCCACTAGCATAATTGACAAAACAATGAAGGACTATAATTTTGAAGAATACGAAGCGCTAAGTTTTGAAGACTTTCCTTCAATTGTTGTAACTAAATCTGTAATAGAGGAAAATGGAGAAATAAAGTATTATAGTAAGCCGATATCGCAGTTATCATTAGGTCAGCAACATTCTGTTCTATTAGGCATTCTTATGCTCTCTGACAGCAATAAACCATTAATTATTGATCAACCAGAAGATAATTTAGATAGTGAATTTATTTATAAGACTATCGTCAAAAATTTGAGAAAAATTAAAGAGCAAAGACAAGTTATCATAGTCACACATAATGCAAATATTGCAGTACTAGGTGATGCAGAATTAATAATCCCATTGAAAAGCACAAGCATAAAATCTCACGTTTTAAGTGCAGGTTCAATAGATAGAAAAGAAACTAGAGAAATTTGTTGTGAAATTTTAGAGGGTGGAAAAAGAGCTTTTATTCAGAGACAAGATATATATGGTATTAAATAAACCAGCAGGTACTTCGAAATCGCCTACCTTTCATATACTAAACGCAAAAGAAATAAACCACAACTAATGCCGGAAAACTGGAAAACATATAATCTAAGCGATGGAATCAAAACCATTATTGACTATCGTGGAAAAACACCGAGAAAAAGCCCTTTAGGAATCCCCTTAATAAGTGCTGCAAATATTAAGAATGGTAAATTAGACTTTACAAAGGCAAGTTATATTTCTCAAGATGATTATGATAAGTGGACTACTCGTGGATTTACGAAACCAAATGATGTACTAATAACAACAGAGGCTCCCGTAGGGGAGGTTGCACTTTATCCAGATGATGGAAAAACATATTTAATTAGTAGAAGGGTCATTGCTTTAAGAACAGACGAAGAACTATTGCACTGTAAATTTCTTCTTTTTTTATTGCAGCATAAGCCAATATTTGATGGTCTTCTATCAAACAATAGAGGTTCAACTGTCCCACGAGTATTAAAAACAGATATCACGGGTATGCAACTTAAACTACCAACTTACCCCAAACAAAAATCCATCGCCTCCATCCTCTCAGCTTTAGACAATAAGATCGAGCTCAACCTCCAAATGAACAAAACCCTGGAGGAAATGGCGATGGCTTTATACAAGCATTGGTTTGTTGATTTTGGGCCTTTTCAGGATGGGGAATTTATAGATTCTGAATTGGGGGAAATTCCGAAGGGATGGGAGGTGAAACAACTGAAATATTTTGCTTTACTTATAATGGGCCAATCTCCTAAATCCGAATTTTATAATGACAGCAAAGAGGGATTACCTTTTCATCAGGGAGTTAAAGATTATGGAATCCGTTTTCCAACGGATATTACTTACTCAACGGTGGGAAATAGAGAGGCGGCTAAAGGAGATATTTTATTTAGTGTTAGAGCTCCGGTAGGCCGTTTAAATGTAGCAAAAAACAAAATAATCCTTGGTCGAGGATTGGCTGCAATTCGAATGCCTAAGTTCAACAGTTTTCTATTTTATGCTCTAAAGCGAATGTTTGTAACTGAAGACAGTATAGGTTCAGGAACCGTTTTTAATTCAGTGAATAAATCAGATTTACAGAATTTAAAATTTGTTTTACCCCCTGAAAACCAACTCTTAAATTTCAAGGAGTTAGTTGATCCTCTTGATAAGCAGTATTTGAACAATAGCACAGAAAATCAAACCCTCACTCAACTCCGCGACACATTACTGCCAAAACTCATCAGCGGGGAAGTCCGCGTAAAAGATGCGGAGAAAACCTTAACAGAAGTCTTATGACACAAATGATCGAGATCACGGTGCAAAAGGCTGCCATAGAGTGCCTTCAGGAGTTGGGATACACTTATAAAGAAGGCAATTCCCTGCAGCGGGATCTTAAGAAGGTGGTGCTGGAGGAAAATCTTCGGGAATTTTTAGTGAGCTCCTATCCCGGCGTTCCGGCAACTGCCATAAACGAAGCCCTGGCAGCTTTTACCCAGCACCAGGGAATGGATCTCGATCACCGCAACCGCGATTTTCACCTTAAAATGACCCAGGGAGTTTCCATTAGCTGGAAAGATGCTTCGGGCAAAGAACAGGCCCGGCACCTCTACCCTATCAATTACAAGGAACCGGAGAAAAATACTTTTGTGTGTGCAGATGAAGTAAAGATCATTGGCAAGAACAGCCGGCGCACAGATCTGCTCATCTTCATCAACGGACTTCCGCTCATTGTTTTTGAATTCAAGAATATGTTTGATCCCGAGGTGGGTGTGGAAAACGCGCACCGGCAAATTGGGCATTACTTTCAGGATATTCCGCAGCTGTTTGATTACAATGCCATCACGGTAGTTTCAGATGGACTGGAAACCCTGCACGGGATGTACAATTCTTCGCTAAAATGGTTTGCTCCGTGGAAAAGTCTGCACGGGGATGACCTTCAGCAGAAACAGGAACTGCAACTGGAGACCTTGCTGACGGGATTATTTCCGAAGAAAACCTTATTAAATTACCTGCAAAACTTCATTTTTCACGAAGACCACAACGGGAAAATAATCAAGAAGGGCGCAAAATATCACCAGTACTGGGGCATCAAAAAAGCGGTGGACAGTGCAGTAGAAAATATAAAACCCACAGGTGACGGCAGGCTGGGAGTGATCTGGCACACGCAGGGATCGGGTAAAAGCATTTCGATGGCCATCCTTACCGGGATCCTTCGGCAAATGCCCGAAATGAAAAATCCCACCATTGTTATCCAGGTAGACCGGAACGATCTTGATCAACAACTTTACGAGAGTTTTGTGTTATGTAAAGATCTGGTCGGTGATGTACAACATGCTGATAATACCGATGATTTAAGAGCACTACTAAGTACGGATGGTGGTGGAGTGATCTTTACCACTATTGAGAAATTCCGCTTAAAAGAACTGGCATCCGGAAAAGAACTTTCCCATCCAGTGCTTTCGGAACGTTACAATCTAATTGTAATGGCAGATGAAGCCCACCGCACCCAATATGGATTCCATAGCGGCGGCTTTGCGCAGAACATAAGACGCGCATTGCCCAATGCCTCCTTTATAGGCTTCACCGGAACTCCCGTAGATGGCAAAGATGCCGATACCCAGCAGGTGTTTGGCCCCACCATTCATACCTACGATATTAAACAGGCCGTGGAAGACGGTGCCACGGTGCCCATTTATTACGAGCCAAAAATGGTTCCGCTCAACATCAAAGCCAAATATGATAAGGAGCTGGATGAAATGGAAGAAGATGAGGATGAGGAGAACAATGCTGTTTGGGCCGCGATAGAAGATGCCGCCGGGGCTGCTGACCGGGTAGCAAGAGTTGCCAAAGAAATTCTTAGTCATTTTAAGGCCAGGACAGAAACACTGGAAGGCAAAGCGATGATCGTGTGTATGAGCCGCAAGAACTGCGTAAAAATGTACAACGCCCTCACCGCGCTTGAAGGTTGTCCTGAAATAGCGGTGATAATGACCGGAAACATCAGCAAAGATCCAACAGACTGGAATCCACACATACGAACTAAAGATGCGATGGAAGCCATTAAAAAGCGTTTCCGAACGCCCGAGGATCCGCTGCAAATTGTGATTGTTCGCGATATGTGGCTCACGGGATTTGATGCCCCCTGCGCCCATACGATGTATGTGGATAAGATAATGAAAGGCCATAACCTGATGCAGGCGATTGCAAGGGTAAACAGGGTTTTTCAAGACAAACCCAACGGACTCGTAGTAGATTTTATAGGTATCTCCGGCTTCCTGGCCGAAGCCACCAAAAAATACACCGCCGGAGGCGGGGAAGGAAAACCCACCCTGGATCTTGAAGCCGCGGTAGAAATATGCCTGGAGCAGTTTGATAAAGTAAAAGATCTCGTAGGAGATTTTAATGCGGAAAGCATCAATGCAATGTCCTCAATGGACAGGATGAAATGGTCCAACAGTAGAGTGAACAGCCTTTTAAAATCTGATGCCGTTACCGATGCTTTTTTGCTCGAAGAGCGAAAGCTGGCAGAACTGGTGGCAATGACCAGTTCAGATCCGCGAGTTTGGGAGATTCAGGAAGAGCTGGCGATCATTCAGAAGATCAGGCAGCTCATCAGAAAGATCAAATTCCCTCCCGGTCCGCGCAGAGAGAAGAATGAAAAGATAAAAGACCTGATAAGCAAATCCCTGGAATCGCAGGATATTGTAGACCTGGCAAAAATGTACAACCTTGATAAGATCGATATCTCCATAGTAGACGATAGATTCCAGGCCATTGTAAAGGAAAAAGGCGACGAGAATATCAAAGTAGAACTGCTGCGCAGGATCATCAATGACGAGATACGGGTGCGAATGCCAAAGAACATCCGAAGAATGCGCAAGCTAAAAGATGAACTGGAAAAAGTGCTGAGCAACTACCACAGGAATTCCCTGGATTCCATAGCGGCAATAAAGCACTTACTCGACCTCGCAAATGAATTTCAGCAGGATGATATCCGGACCAAGCAACTTGGTTTAACTGAAGATGAACTGGCTTTTTATGACCTGTTGGCTGGCAGCCAAACGCTCTTAAATCAGTCCGGACCCATTCAGGATTTGGTACATAAAGTAGTAGCCTCGGTCAAGAAAAACCTGCAACTCGACTGGACCAAAAAAGAAGACGCCCGGGCTGCCATTCGCCTGGCAGTAAAAAAAGAATTACGCGGCAAAGTGCCTTTTTCTGAACTGGATAATTTACTGAAGGAAGTGATTGAGCAGGCCGAGGGGCAGTATAGGGATTGGCCGGTGGAGGCTTAGAGGATAAAAAATACTGTAAAATTGAAATTCTTCAACATTAAAAAATATTTAGGTTTTGATTTGAACCCCGAAAAAACCTGCAACAAATTTCCAAAATGAAAAAACCCGAAAATATTCGAGACCTAATCCTTTTTTGGGATAAATTAGAGATGGATTTTATCACCCTCCCCAAAGACCCAGAAGTTGACTTTTCACCTTTTTATGATTCGATTGAACAAACAGAAAACCATTTATTCTATAGTTTCATGTTTGCCGATTTCATATCTAAAATGAGTATAGATTATACCTATAGAACTTATGATTGTTTCTCCAGGGAGGCAGACCTTTGTTTTAGTGAAAAAGAAAAGGAAGAGTATTATCACGAAAAAAGAGCGGTTATCAAAAATAAGATAATGAATAATTTCTACTTCAAAAAACACAGCATCGGTTTTAAGGAATTTCCGAATTTCTTTTATCAGATAGATAATTTGAATGGCTTTTACCGCATATTTGAAGATGAAAATAAGACTAAACTTCAAGAATTTGATTTCTCCCATAGTTATGAAGAATACTGTGAATTCTTTAAGGATGAAATAGAGGATTTTTTCAAGCTTTTTAAAGACCTAAACCAGTACTTGATTTTAAATATTTTAGAAAAAAACCAAGAAGCAGAAGATTTAAGTAATTATTATCCTGCAAGAAAATTCGACCGTAATCAAATTATTCTCCTTATGGACTGTTTGAAAATGGTACAAGCTATAGAAGATAAACCTACAACAGTTCAAGCGCGGATAATTTCTGAAATAACAGGATTTAATTATGACAATATTCGGAAATCCTTATCTTCCTTAACTAAGCCACAAAGCAAATTAACAACTAAGCAAAAGTCTGATAAACAAAGTGTTGATAATTTTATAGATCAGCTGGGGTAGGGTCTGGGGTTACCCCCGTCATTGAGTTTTAGTTAAAAGAGGTCAATTTTGGCCTATAAACAAAACTAAAACTATGAGCAAAAACATCACTCAACTTCACAGTATCACACCGGAAGAATTCAAAGCCGAAATTCTGGAAGGCGTCAGCAAACAGCTTCAGGAATTCTCTCAAAATTTCCAACCTAAAGAACCCACCATTTGGATCACAAGACAGGAAGCCGCGGAACTAATCGGGGTTTCCCTGGTCACTATTCACAATTGGACGAAAGAAGGGGTGATTAACGCCCATAAAATTGGGACCAGAGTCAGATTTAAGCGCACTGAAATCGAAAACATTCTACTTAATTCAAACAAAAGAGCTTCAAAATAACCGGCAAGTTATATTTGAAGCTCAATTTTTTAACTCCCGGATTCTCACTCCGGAAAAATGATATATATGACAAAAATAATGAAAAAAAAGAATCAAGACGATTCTAACCGAAAAACTATTCCTGAAGTCAATTTGTCGTCTGATAATGGAAAGTCAGAAGATGCAAACTTCAACAGTAAACAGAAGCATAAAGAGGAGGAAAAACCCCGGAATCATCCATCCTGCAACAGTTCAACCGCACTGCAACCGTCAAATTCAACCGTAAATACTACGAACGGTTGCACCGGTAATTCAACCGCAAAAAGCGACATTACCATTGACGATTTAGTCAATGAATCTGAACAATTGAATTCTAAAATACCCCTTAGAGGTCATTTAGAATTTATACTGCAGAATCTGGAAGAAAAAGACTTCAAATCAGAAGCAGATTGGGATCAAGGAGACAAGCCTTTGCCTCGTAAGCATTATCTTGTGTTGACTATACAGTTTATACTGGAGCAGGCTGTAGATTTGGGTCTGGACATTATTTTTAAAAATGGACAAATTTATTTATTTAACCAGCAGTACTGGGAAAAAATTAATGAAGAAGAATTCCGGTATTTCCTGGGACAGGCGGCCCTTGAGATGGGAGTAGATAAATTTGATGCAAAATTTTTCAAGTTTAAAGAAGATCTTTACAAACAATTTGAAGCCGAAGGTAAACTGCAAACACAATTAGCTCAAAACGAGGTTACTTTAATTAACCTAAAAAATGGTACGTTTGAAATTTCTGAACATATTCAGAAATTGAGGGAGTTCCGGAAAGAGGATTTCTTGACTTATCAATTACCTTTTAAGTATGATGAATCGGCTGAGCTCGATCTATTCGGCAAATTCCTAAATGAGGTTTTACCGGAAAAAGAGCTACAAAATATCCTTTCAGAATATATTGGCTCAATTTTCATTCAGAACAATGTTTTAAAACTGGAAAAAGCTTTATTTCTATACGGTGGAGGTTCTAATGGTAAAAGTGTTATTTTCGATATCATAAGTGCTCTTTTAGGTGAAGAAAATTTCTCCAGTTATAGCTTAGATAGCCTTACAAAAGATAAGGATTCCCGATCTATGATTGCCGATAAGCTTTTAAACTACTGTAGCGAGACAAGTGCAACAGTACAGTCAGAAATTTTTAAAAAGCTGGTTTCTCGAGAACCAATTGACGTAAGACAGGTTTATAAAACTTCTTTTTTAATGAAAGATTATGCCCGGTTAATGTTTAACTCAAATGATTTACCTACAGACATTGAACATAACCACGCGTTTTTCCGACGGTTTTTAATAATCCCTTTTAGGGTTACTATAAAAGAAGAGGATCAGGATAAAAACTTAGGCACTAAGATTATCAATTCTGAATTACCTGGCATCTTTATATGGATCCTTGAAGGTATGAAAAGGTTGCTTGCGAATAAAAAATTTACCCCAAGTACCATTGTAGAGGAACAGATAAATAAATTCAGAAGGGAAAGTGATTCTGTACTTAGTTTTCTTGACGATTGTAACTACTCCCCTTCTTGCTTAGAAGAATTTCCAATTAAGGATTTGTACCAGAATTACAGGGTATACTGTTTCGATAATAGTAACCGGCCCTGCTCTAATAGAACCTTTAGAAAACGACTGGAAAACGGTGGATATGAAACCAAGAGAAAAAATATTGGGTGGATCGTTTTTGCAGAAAAAAAAGATTTTGAAGAGTAACATTTTATACACCTTCTACACTTATGAGTGTAGAAGGTGATCATAATGCAATAAAGAAAAAACCTTTTTATGTCCCAATTCCGTTTTACTTTAGAACCATACGTTTCCCAAAAGAACAGATATGAGTGTCCCTCCTGTGGAAAAAAACACACTTTCACCAGGTACATTGATCTTGAAGAAAATCAATATGTGGGAATTCACGTAGGTAAATGCGATAGAGAGCAAAAATGTGGATATCATTTCAAACCTAAAGAATACTTTCAATCCCAAAAGACCTATGGTATAGGTGGCGCGTCAGTTGATATGGCCGCCAATGCTGCAGCTCTAAAGCAAATTGATTTTCAAGCCAAACGGAAATCCCTACCCACCTCATTCATTGATAAGAAACTATTTCATAAAAGCCTGGAGGAGACAAATAAAAATAATTTCCTAAGCTACCTTGAAAAGGTTTTAAATCCGGAAGCCGTAATTGAGGTGAAAGACAAATACAGAATAGGCACTTCCAGGAAATGGAAAGGAGCCACTGTGTTCTGGCAGATCGATGATCAGAAAAAGATCCGCACCGGTAAAATGATGTTGTACGATAAAAATACCGGTAAGAAAAAAAAGATAAACTGGATCCATTCGGTATTAAAACTTCCAGATTTCAACCTTAAGCAATGCCTGTTTGGGTTGCATTTGCTGAACTCAGACAGAACAAAGCCAATTGCCCTTGTAGAAAGCGAAAAAACAGCTGTAATCGCGTCCATTGCTTTTCCTGAGTTTATATGGATGGCTACAGGTGGTTTACTGAACCTGAAGGAAGAAATGATCAAGCCATTGGCCAACCGAAAAGTAATTTTATTCCCCGATGCCGGTTGTTATGATGACTGGAATAAAAAGGTAAAAGATTTACCAAAAAACATCCACTTTATGATCTCAGACCTGGTTGAGAACAAGGCCACTGAAGAAGAAAAACGACAAGGTTTGGATATTGCGGATTATATAATCCAGATCTATCTGGAAAGGGCTATTAAATAGGTTCTAATTAAGAGAAACTTTTGTTTCAGGTTTAGCTTAAAGAATATTGTTTTTTAACTCAGTTCTTTGTTTTTATACAATGTCATCCAATGGCTTTATTCCGATTTACAGGTGAACTTAATATTTAAATTCCTAATAAATTCAAAATCATCAATCCAACTTACTTTCATATTATCACAAACGTGAGGAATTTTGATTTTGGTTTGCTTTTTGAAAAAGTCTTTGGTTTCCTTTGTAACCACAATCGCATTTTCTTTCATTGCGTGAGCAATTACCCAGGGATCAGCCTTGGAGTGGATACCGTTGCTTGACACTAAGAACTTATTGCTTGGGTGTGAGGCGTAAATTTCTTTAAGACAGTTTGTTACTTCGCCATCAATTTTTTTAATTGGAATGTCACTGTTTTTTAGCCATTCGAATAGGTTATCTTCTCCTTTTTCGATTTCTTCATAAACCAATTCGGGTATAAAAATCACACCTTTTTTACCTAAATCGTTTAAAACTTCCCAAAATCAATATATCTCCATAGGATAGTTGAAGCCTCAGGTGTGGAATAACTTCTTTTAGAGAAATTGTATCGAATTACAGTTTCATCTAATTCGTCACTACAATCATTACATGAATATACCAAATCTCTATTTTTTTTATATCCCAAATGCGTTCTGTCATTGTTTTTAAATGGCTTATCACATATTGTACAGTTATCATGATTTCCTTTATGAAATACTTGAAGTTCTCTGGTAAATTTTAATGACATTTTTGGTAGATCCATTCATTCTATTAATTGGGCAAAACGGCCTCGGCTATGAGTCGTTGCATAGCTTACTACTCAACTTATCAAGCAAAAACCAAGCTGAAAATCCGAGAGGATTTTAAGAAGTAGGCCAGAACAGGCAATTACTTATAGACATTGTTTGCGTTCATGTTGGCCCGTACCGGCCACACGAACGCTTAGTTATTGTGTGTAGTTATTCTACGAGTTCGCTAAGGGCATTAGCTAAAGCAATATCCTTTGCTATTCCTTCTGCCATTGCAGAAATAAACATATTGAACATTTTGTCAATTACAACTGGACGAAAGCCATAACTGGTTGCTAACCTCTTGCAAAGTGTAATTTCGTTGTCGTTTATGTTACCATCAATCATAGATAATTTTACATAATCCTCTAAATGGCTGATTTTTTCATTTTGGCTGTTCGGAATATAAAATGGAATATCTTGAGCTTGATTTATTATTTCCTGTACAGTTCTTCCATCTAGGTATAATTTATTAATTCCTGTATTTAAAATGAAGTCAAATTCATTGTTATGTAGTTCGCCATCACTCAATGCAATAGCATACATATTTTTAATATGACTTTTTTTACTTTTCATCTCAGATGAATTCATCTGATTTTTTAGTCTTCCAAGTAGTCCCATATTGTGTGTTAGTTTAATTATTTTAGTCCATTCCTCCCATTATAGCAACAAGTCCCATTGCTAAAAAATGACCTATTTTACTTAAAATAGACCATACGATTAAAAATCCGATAGCACCAAGAAAACTATCTGGCTCAATCCAATTCCAAGCCATTACTCCTGAACCGATTGAAATTCCGATTGTCACTAACCACATTAGTCCGATTAATGCTCCTCCGTTGTCTGAATTACTCATTTGTTTTTGTTTTATATGTTATTGATTTAGTTAAGAAAATAGTACCAGCTATTATGTCAATTGGTATCCAAACATCTTTATCGTTTAAATAAACAGGATTTAATGGGTTGAAAAGTATTACAAGAATTCCAAAAGCAATTACCCAAAAATTGAATCCATTTTCAAATTCCGAAATAACAACTGCAACAGCTCCAATTGTAACAGTAATTCTTAAGAATGTATAATAACCTATTGGCAAATCAGCTAAAGCCAAAAAGAGAAGAATAGTACAAATTATTAACAAATATTTCATTTGGTTAGTTTGGTCATAACTACACACAATTAGTTATATCCCACCTTTTTAATGCCATAATAATGTTATTACCCGGGATAAAAGAAGCTTTAATGCCTTTACTGTAAATCTATTAAAATTTTGTTAATACCGCTTACGGGAAACCGTAAATGAGAGTGTCATTGTCGGGGGATAAGGATATTCTTCTTGTGTTACGCTAGAATTTAAAGGTGAAGAAGAAAAGAAAATCTAACGTTGGTATTCAAATTCCGGCCACACATTAGGCGGTACAAAGACATAAAAAAATCCGCAAGCCCTTTGTTTATAGGTGCTTACGGATTCTCTATGTGGTCCCACCTGGGCTCGAACCAGGGACCCCTTGATTATGAGTCAAGTGCTCTAACCAGCTGAGCTATAGGACCAATTCAAGTATTTCAACAATACCCGAATTTTAGGAGTGCAATATTAGTATATATTTTCAATCTCTGCAAGACTAAACGCATTTTTCCTTAATCGCTGCTTACTCAGCTTCTTTACTTTTGAATGTCGGGGCTTCCTGGCACAATTCCACCAACACTCCGTTAGCACTTTTTGGGTGCATAAAGGCCACCTGCTTATTATCGGCACCGGATTTAGGTTCGGTATTTATTAATTTAAAACCTTCATTTTCAAGTCGGGCGATTTCAGCTTTAATATCATCTACCGCAAAAGCCAGGTGATGAATACCTTCGCCGCGTTTTTCAATAAACTTAGCAATAGGGCTTTCAGGATTTGTTGCTGCCAGTAATTCAATTTTACTGTCGCCTATTTTAAAAAAGGAAGTATTTACACCTTCGCTTTCCACCGTTTCAGTTTTATAATGTTCGCTGCCTAAAACTGCTTTATAGGTAGCATTGGCCGCTTCAAGATTCTTCACGGCAATACCAATATGTTCAATTTTCTTCATTTTACATCTTGTTTTGAGCAAAGTAAACTCCTATTTTTATATAAACAAAATAAGCGGACCACGTGCATCGTGATTGCACATCTTAGGTGCATACCAATTTATTGTAGTATTTTTGCCGTATGGAAGAGACAAACAGACAAAAGAAAATAGGAGGGGTTTTGCAGCGCGATCTTGCCGATATCCTGCAAAAAAACCTTAAAGATGCCGGGAGAACAGGAGTGATTATTTCGGTCTCTAAAGTGAAAGTAACTACAGACCTTTCTATCGCGAAGGCCTATATCAGTATTTTTCCGCAGAAACACGCGCAGGAAGTTATAGAGGAAATAAATCTTGGCAAGTCTAAGATCAAACACGAAATGGCCCAGCGAACTAAAAATCAGTTGCGAAAAATGCCTGAAATTAATTACTACCTGGACGACTCGCTGGAGTATATAGAAAATATCGAAAAATCGATTAAAGGCGAAGAAGATCCCATAGCCGATCCCGACCTATTGGAACGACGGAAAAAATCCTAATTTGAAATTTCCCTTCTACATCGCCAGGCGCTATCTTTTTAGCAAAAGCAGCAATAATGCCATTAATATTATCACCATTATTGCGGCCGTGGGGGTTTTTGCAGGGGCTTTTTCATTGTTTATTGTGCTCTCTGGTTTCGCCGGACTTAAAGATTTTAGTCTTTCGTTTTCAAATAAATTTGACCCTGATTTAAAAATACTCCCATCAAGCGGAAAAACCTTTCAGTTTCCTGAAGATAAAGCCGGAAAACTAGCTAAAATTGAAGGAATTTCTGGGTTTAGTAAAATTATTGAGGAACGTATTTTCCTCGATTACCGCAATAAAAATCATCCTGCCTTTATAAAAGGTGTAGATGAAAATTACCGCCAGGTTACCCATATAGACAGTGCGGTTTCCGGGTCATGGTTGACCAACAGTGAAGCCCAGGTAGTGGTTGGAAACACGATTTCCAGAAAACTCGGACTTAGTATTTTTAACTATCAAAATTTACTGAATGTGATGGTGCCGCGTCCAGGAAAAGGGCAAATTACCGGCCTAAATCCCGGGCAGGCTTTTAATCAGGAAAAGGTAATCGTTAGCGGAATCTACAGTGTAAACGAAGAATTAGACGATAAATATGTTTTTTCTAATCTGAACTTCGCCCGGAATCTTTTAGAGTTAGATGAAAACACATTTTCCGCCATTGAAATTAAAACAACTCCAAACGCTGATGCCGATGTGGTTACGGCTGAAATCAAGGAACTTTTTGGGGACGAAATTATCATAAAAAACCGGGCACAACTCAACGAGACGCTTTACAAAATGCTCAATACCGAAAACCTTGCGGTCTACCTTATTTTCACCCTGGTTTTAATTATCGCTTTATTTAATGTTGCCGGTTCTATCATTATGGTAATCCTGGATAAACGGGAAAACATAAAAACTTTATTTAATCTTGGCGCATCAGAAAGCCAGATCAAAAAAATATTCTTTACCCAGGGAATACTTATGACGATTATTGGCGGTGCAATAGGATTGTCGTCTGCGATTTTGCTGGTTTACCTGCAACTACAATTCGATCTCGTAATGATCACCCCAAGCCTACCTTATCCAGTAGCGATCACTTTGGAAAATATCTTTATAGTAATCTTTACTATTGGAATTCTCGGACTTATTGCATCTTTTATCGCGGCCGGGAGTAGTAGGAAGGCTTTGAAAGCGGTGTAAACCCCTCTGGCCTATAGGCCACCTCCCCTTGAAATAAGGGGAGGAGCTTTAATACGTGTTTAAAATGAATAAGAAATTAGAAGCTGAAACAATCCCGAAGCTTCGGGACAGAATGACGGAAGTCAAGAAAGCTCCCCTCCTTTCCAAGGAGGGGAATGAATTCAGCGTAGCTGAAGAAAGGGGTGGTTAAGCACGTAACTCGACCAAAAACTACAATAAAAATTTTAAAAAAACCCTCCGGCCTTCGGCCACCCTGCCCGAATTGGTCATTCAGGCGGGCTCCCCTTGAAAATAAGGGGTGGAGCTAATATATTTTATAATAAAATATTCGTGTATTAGTGGCAAAATATACTAAGCAAACTGAAAATCAGCAAAGTCCCGTTCTACCTCATCAAAGGCGGCAAAAACATCGGCGGCATCATCGCTAGTTACCATTTTCATTCGGTATTCTTTAAAGTGGGGAATTCCCTTAAAATAATTAGTATAGTGTCTTCGGGTTTCAAAAACTCCCAGCTTCTCCCCTTTCCAGTCAATCGCCATTTGTAAGTGACGTCTTGCAGCGTCCAGGCGTTCCAACATATTAGGAGGAGGTAAATGTTCTCCGGTTTCAAAGTAATGCTTTACTTCTCTGAAGAACCACGGATAACCAATACTTGCCCGGCCGATCATCGCACCATCAAGTCCGAATTTATCACGCATTTCCATAGCTATTTCGGGTGTGTCAACATCGCCGTTTCCAAAAACCGGAATATGCATCCTCGGATTGTTCTTTACCTCCGCAATTGGCGCCCAGTTAGCTTCGCCTTTATACATTTGCACGCGGGTTCTCCCGTGAATGGAAATTGCCTTGCAACCAACATCCTGAAGTCTTTCAGCAACCTCAAGGATTTTTATGGAGTCATTATCCCAACCAAGACGGGTTTTTACGGTTATGGGAAGATTAGTATGTTTTACCATGGCTTCCGTAAGGGAAACCATTAAATCGATATTCTTTAAAATTCCGGCACCGGCGCCTTTGGATACCACTTTTTTAACGGGGCAACCGAAATTTATGTCAATAATATCCGGATTAGATTTCTCCACAATTTCTACCGATTGCAACATAGAATCGAGTTCGGCGCCAAAAATTTGAATGCCAACCGGACGTTCCTTTTCGTAAATATCCAGCTTCATGGTGCTTTTAGCAGCGTCGCGAATAAGCCCTTCTGAAGAGATAAATTCGGTGTAAACCACATCGGCACCCTGTTCTTTGCAAAGCGCGCGGAATGGCGGGTCGCTCACATCTTCCATCGGTGCCAACAGCAACGGGAAGTCTCCTACATCTATATTTCCTATTTTAGCCACTTCGGTTTATTTTGGAGTGCAAAAGTACGAAAAGCCCCCTAACCCTCAAAGGGTCAATTTAAGTCGGTTTTTCTATAGATCGTCATCCTGAATTTATTTCAGGATCTAAGACAGTAGATATGAGTATCATGTTAGAAGCTGAAACAAGTTCAGCTTGACGGAACAAAGAATTTTTACCCTATAATCTATCCCTTTCGGCGGCATCTATGCTGCGCTGGTTGTCTTCAAGTCTGAAGTTTCCGAAGTTATATTTAAATCCAACTCGCACATACCGCATTTCTTCCCGGGCAAAAAATGAATTATCCTGATTGAGATATTGGGAAGTTAATCTTGTATTGGTGTTGTTAAAAATATCGTTGATGTTCAGGCTTAATTCGGCACGGTTGCTCCAAATCGTCTTCCTCAAACCAAGGCTTAAAGTCGAAGAAGGATCAAAATTATAAGAACCCGAGATATAATCTGAAACATAGGTAAAACTTAAATTCCCGGAAAAAGTACCGTCTTTTGAAAGCGTAAAGGAATTATACAATTGACCAAAAACCGCATCAATTTCGTTGGTAACTTCAGCATTATTGCTCTTTACCGCTAGAAAAGCATTTTCTTCGTGAAAAAGAGAAGCATATAGTTGGGCATACCACCAGCCGGTGATAGAACGACCATGCAAAATATCCAAACCGTAGCTTTTGCTTTCCAGTAAATTGGCCTGCAACCTTCTAATGGTCAGGTTTTGATTGTCCTGAAATGCTAAGCTCGCGGGCGATCCTCCATTATCTCGATAATATACGTCGAAAAAATACTGCCCTAAGAGCGTATAATTCAGATTATAATTATTGCTGATTGCGGCTCTTAAATTCGGGTTCCCAGCATTAAAATCATTTTCATTCAGAAAATATCTAAACGGATTTAAACTTGCATATCTGGGACGTTCAATTCTTCTGCTGTAATCTAGTGTAAAACTATGATTATCTGAAGCCCGGTATTGCAAATAAGCGGTAGGAAATAATTCAAAGTATTCCTGGCTGTTAAACTGCTCTGTTGAAAAAGACATTCCTAATAGATCCGTGTATTCTCCCCTTAAACCGGCTTGTGCGCTCCATTGTTCCCAATCTCTGGTAGCGCTTGCATAAATCGCATAGACATTCTCATCATAATGAAATTCATCTGAAAGGTTTTCATAAAGATTTTCCAAACTTTCTGCATTAAAAAAATCGATCCCACTTTCTGAATCAATGCTGGATAATTTTAATCCACTTTCAAAGGAAGTTTCCCCCAGGGTGGTACTAAGGTCTATTTGTGCGGTAAAAATGTTGATATCCTGTATGGCTTCAGTATTAAAAGCAATATTATTAACAACTTCTCCATTTCCCGAGAAATACTCGGTTGCAACCCTCTGGTCACGTTCCTGATCAAATTTGGTGTAATGCACTCCTGCAGAAATATTTCCTCCATTTTCTAAACTATGGGTATAACTAAGATCTAGCGCAATATTGCTATCATCTGTATTTACATCGCTATCGGTTATAAAATTATCAAAATCAGTATTTCCCTGAGCAATAATATCCGTTCGCACCGAATTATCAAAAGTTTTATCTGGCGAATACAGGAAATTGGAAGAAAAACTAAGCTTATTTTTTTCATCAAAATCATAATCCAGGATCACATTGGCATTATGTGCCTGCGAACGGGTAATTCTTTCAAAATCGCTTTCCCATCTTTGTCCGCCTTCCTGATTTGGGCTAAAATTTATATAACTATCGTCCCTTTTTATCTCTTTCCGTGGACTAAACGTATAATTGGCAAAAACGTTTAGCTTATCACCTTTCCAGTAATGGCTGGTTCCAAATTGATATTTTGGAACAATCCCCTGAGTATATGCGCCCTCTAAACTGCCTTTGTAACCGGGGGAAATCGCAGAGCTCGTATTTATGTTTAAAATCGCGCCACCTTCAGCTTCATAACGGGCCGGTGGATTGGTGATTACTTCAACCGATTTGATATTTTCTGCCGAATAACTTTGTAAAAGGGTTTGCAATTCATCTGCAGTAAGCTGTACTTTACGATCATTGATATAAACCGTGACATTGGAATTCCTTACCCGCAATTGTCCCTGGCTCATAATTACACCCGGGGTTTGGCGCAAAATATCCCAGCTATTTCCACTGGAAAGCGTAGAATTTTCAACACCGAAAGTAATTCGATCTATGCTTCGGGTAATTTTTGGCTTTCGGGCGTTAATAGTAACCTCTTCTAAGTTTGAAGAACCTTCCATTAGTGTGAGTTTTCCTATTGTTTTATCTGATTCGACCGATATCTGCTGAAGAAACTCCTCATAACCAATAAAACTTACTTTCAACAAATAATCGTTCGATGCAATTTCCTGAAGCCAGAACTCCCCATTATCTTCTGAAATGGTACCCCTATAAACCGATGTCGAATCTTTAGCATTTAATAAAATAACATTGGCAAAAGCAACAGGTTCATTGGTTTCAGTAACCAATTTTCCTTTTACAGTGTGTTGTGCGAATAAAGAACTGGTAAATAAAAATAGTAGGGTAACAAGAATTGGGGGGTAGTTTCTGCTCATATATTTTAAATGGTTTTTATGGAAAAATCATTCAAATATATACTATCCTATATAAGCTGTAAAATATTTAGGTATTCTATTCCCTAATTCTGAATATTTTTTAACAAGTCGTTTATAAATTATTCTATTATCGAATCATATAAAACCTGCTGAATATTGGTTCTGGTATTCAATTGATAAAGCCTTGTATTGCTTCGGCTTGGCAGCACGCGATTGGAAAGAAACAAATAAAGCAAATCTTCTTCGGGATCTACCCAGGCCATAATTCCTGTAAAACCGGTATGGCCAAAACTCGCCTTGCTTGCATCTTTAGCTGTATTGCTGCTTTCACCTTTATATTCCAGGTAGGGTTTGTCAAATCCGAGTCCGCGATGATTGTCATTTTCAGGAAATTGCGTGGTACTCCAGTTTTGCAGGGTTTCTTCTTCAATGTAACGCTCCCCGGCATATTCTCCCATATTCAAATACATCTGCATCAGTTTTGCCAAATCATTAGCGGTAGAAAAAAGTCCTGCATTAGCCGAAACGCCCCCCATCATAATCGCGCCTTCGTCATGCACCATTCCGTGGATAGGTTTATGACGGAATAAATAATCGTGTTCTGTAGGTACAATTCGGCTCTTTTCAAAGCGCTCCATCGGATTATAACCCAGTGTTGTGGCGCCCAGTTTATCATAAAAATTCTCGTTTATATATTTTCTGAAATTTTCCCCTGAGATTTCTTCCACAATAGAAGGTAAAAGGTAAAAAGCCAACCCCGAATATTGGTATTTTGCCTCCTCTTCAAGCTCAGATTTCTTGATGGCTTTAAACATCTTATTCTGGTAATTTCTATGCAACCATTGATCTCCGCTTACTTTGATGGGGAACCTTCTGGAGGAATCTTTCTTAAAAGTGAACCATTTATAGCTTCCGTTTTTTCGTAAAGTATTCTTCCAATATGGAATCCAGGGTTTAAATCGCGCCTGATGCGTAAGAATTTGCCGAAACGGCACCCCCGCTTTATTGGAGTTTTTAAAGTATGGTAAATAATCGTCTATCCCTGCATCGAGATCAAACTTTCCCTCATCCAGTAATTTCATTAAAGCCGGTAAAGCAGAAGAAATCTTTGTTACCGAAGCTAAATCGTACAAATCGGTTTTCTTAACTTTTACGGTATCGCTGTATTCGTGATAGCCATAAGCTTTATGTAGAACGATTTTACCATCTTTAGCGACTAAAATTTGCCCTCCTGGCGTTGCTTTTTTTTTATAGCTTCCTGCATTAAGGAATCCACACCGCCAAAAAGCACTTCAGAATTCATCCCGGCATCTTCGGGAAGGGTATATTTAAATCTTATTTTTCCATTAACGTCCAACCCGTCTCCTGACTTAAATTTTTCACCAATACTCACCGGAAGTCTTCCGTTTGCTCCTACCCCGCCAAAAATAAGTTGAGCAGCCAGGTCTTGAGTGGTTTTGCTGTCCTGATAAGTCAAGATCAACCCGGCAGCATTTTCAATTTTATCAAGTTTATTTATTGAATAAGGGTTTTTAAAATAGCTGAAAATAGTACGCTCTTTTCCGGCAAGTTCTGCTATAAAATCCTGGACGGATTTAGAAAATTTCATCGTATTCCGCGGAAAACGGCTATCGTCGTGAATTCCCCCAATTACAAGGTTATATTCTGAAAGTTTCTCTTTAATTTTCTCTATTTCTGAAGTACTGGCGTCAGCTTTTAACTGGAAGTTTTTTACTTCGGTATATAAATTCAGGGTTTTCTGAAATTCTGTTTGTTTTGAAGCTCCAAAAGAAATCGCAGCCAGCTTTAAAGTATCAAGCCTTCTTAAAGGCAAAATGCTTTTTTCATTTTTCAGTACAGTTAGCGAGGCTTCTACCAGTTTTCTATTCAGGAATTTTGCTTCGCCGGTATTTATTTCTTTCAGGATATTTTTAGGCCTTTGTTCCTTATATTCATTTAAACCAACCCAATGTTTTACCGCCAGGATTTTCCTTACCCGTTCGTCCAGCTGTTTTTGTGAAATTAATCCCTGCTGAATTGCTTTACTAACCTCATCTATGGCTTTTGGAACATCTTCGGTAAATTCCAAAAGATCGTTCCCCGCTAATATGGCGTCTTTATCTACAATCCCGGGTTCATTTCCCTCGGTAACGCCCTTCATATTCATCGCATCAGTCACAATTAAACCTTCAAAACCTAAACTGTCTTTTAGAATTCCGGTGATAATTGATTTTGATAAAGTTGAAGGCACTCCGGTAGAATCTAAAGCAGGAATATTTAAATGAGCTACCATTACGCCACCAATTCCGGCGTCTATTAATTCTTTAAAAGGGTACATTTCCAATGAATCCAATCTTTCAAAAGGATGATTTATCTGCGGAAGCGCATAATGCGAATCGGTATCGGTGTCTCCGTGCCCCGGGAAATGCTTGGCGGTAGTGAGCAAATTCGCATCCTGCATTCCGCTCATATAGGCAATTCCCTTTTGAGAAACGTTTTCTTTATTTTCGCCAAAAGAACGGAAATTGATCACCGGGTTGTTAGGGTTATTATTTACATCTACCACCGGTGCAAAATTGAGGTGAAGTCCGGTGCGTTTTATTTGTCGGGCAACTTCTTGTCCAAGGTCATAAACCAAACTATCGTCCCGAATTGCGCCCAGCGCCATTTGATAAGGATAGCTAATCGTATTGTCCAGTCGCATTCCTAATCCCCATTCGGCATCAATAGCGCCCAACAAAGGAACTTCTGAAGCTAACTGGTAATCGTTCATCAATTTCAATTGCGACTCAGGATCTCCCTGGAAAAAAATCAATCCTCCAATTTTTTGTTCGTTAATTAATTTTAAGATTTCTTCTTTATGCGCATTATCCCTGTTTGAATAAGCCGCCACCATAATAAGTTGAGCAATTCGCTCTTTGGGCGTAAGCTCTTTCATTATGGAATCTACCCATTTGCTGTTTGTATATTGAAGAAATTCAGGGGATTTTTTAGCGTTTTCCTGGGCCTGAATTGACAGTCCAAAAAAAGCCATCGCAAATATGAATAAGAGTGAAGTTTTATTCCTCATTTTATAGTAATTGATTTATACGTTAATACAGATACATTTTCTATGCCAGTAGCCCAGCAATGATATAGACTAACATAAGTAATTGTAGTAGAGCTTTAATTGTTTAGCCAACTAAGATATAAGTTTTCGTAAAGCCAAAGTTTTAAGCCCTGCCCGTTAACATAAATAATATTTATAAGCATTGCTCAATGCAATACATCCAATTACAAATAATGCTGGATTTCGCTCTTATATATTTTCTTAAAATTTGGTACCTCTCTTCATTCTCCCTTATAGTAAGTCTAAGGTAGGTACACCGATTTAAAAATTCCAAATTATAATTATTTCATAATAAATATGAATTTTCGATTAAATAATCAATATTTTATACTTTTAAACTTAAATGAATTGATTTATTAAAAGTTTGAAACAAACCTTCAAATATCAAAAATAAAACTATCAGATAATAGGTGTGGGCATTAATCCCTTGGGGTGAATTCCAGCTTATACGGTGGTACTATCGCAATAATGGACGATATATTTAAAGACCAGGTAAGCCTGGTAAAATCACATATCAGCTAAAGAAAATTATGGCCAGATTAAATCTTTTAGAAGAAACACGCTTTGAAAAACTACCTGTAAAAGTTTATCAAGATGAACATATTGCCTCAAAAAAAGTAGCCAAACGTATTGCAGATCTTATCCGGCGAAAGCAGGAGAATCAAGAACACGCGGTTTTAGGGCTAGCTACCGGAGCCACACCGGTTGAGGTCTATGAAGAATTGGTACGCATGCATAAAGAGGAAGGTTTAAGTTTTAAAAACGTGATCACCTTTAATCTGGACGAATATTACCCTATGCACCCTGATTCCAAGCAGAGTTATGTGAAGTTTATGGATGAAAATCTTTTTAGTCATATAGACATAAAAAGAGATAATATTCATATTCCTGACGGAACGCTATTAAAAGAGGACATTACCGATTACTGCCTGGCCTACGAAAATAAAATTGGGGCGGTCGGTGGTTTAGACCTCCAGCTATTAGGAATTGGTAGAACCGGTCACATAGGTTTTAACGAACCCGGATCGGCTCCAAATTCAGGAACACGCCTGGTGACTTTAGACGATCTAACCCGTCGCGATGCATCGCGCGATTTTGGAGGTAAAGAAAATGTACCTACCAAAGCCATTACTATGGGAATTGGTACCATTTTTAAAGCGAAAGAAATTATTTTAATGGCCTGGAGCAAGAAAAAAGCACCAATCATTAAAAAAGCAGTAGAAGGCAAAATGTCTGGAAATGTACCGGCTACCTACCTTCAACTTTCTGATAACGTTGAATTTATTTTAGATAAAGACGCGGCTTCAGAGTTAACAAGGTTTGATACACCCTGGTTGGTAAAAGACTGTGCCTGGGATAAAGCGCTGATTAAAAAAGCGGTAATTTGGCTTTCTTCCGAAGTAAAAAAACCAATCCTAAAACTTACCGACGAAGATTACAATACCAACGGAATGGCACAACTTGCTACCGAGCAAGGCCCTGCCTATGATATTAATATTGATGTTTTTAATCAATTACAACATAGTATTACCGGGTGGCCCGGCGGAAAACCAAACGCCGATGATTCGCAACGTCCTGAAAGAAAAAATCCTGCTCAAAAGCGGTCGGTTATTTTTTCCCCGCATCCAGACGATGACGTGATTTCTATGGGCGGAACCTTCATCAGGCTTGTAGACCAGGGGCACGATGTTCACGTGGCTTATCAAACTTCGGGAAACACCGCGGTTTGGGATACTGATGTTCTGCGATATGTTGAATTTGCCATAGATTTTAAGAAAAGCACCGGGGAAAATACCGAAAAACTGGAGGCTACTTACGAGAAAATGCGAGCTTTTATAGAGAAAAAAGAGCCTAACGATATCGATCTTGATGAAATAAGAGATGTAAAAGCCTTTATTAGAAAATCTGAAGCAATCGCGGGAGCTCGCTATGCAGGACTGAAGGATAAGAACATCCATTTTATGTCACTGCCATTTTATGAAACCGGGAAAAAAATTAAAAATCCGGTAACCGATAAGGACGTAGAGCTCACCATGGAGTTGCTTAATGAGGTAAAACCCCACCAGGTTTTTGCCGCCGGAGATTTCGCCGATCCTCACGGAACTCATATTGTTTGTTTCCGTATAATTCTTGAAGCAATGAAAAGGCTACGAAAAACTGAAGCCTGGACCAAAGACTGCTGGTTGTGGATGTACCGCGGCGCCTGGCAGGAATTTGAAGTTCACGAGATTGAAATGGCAGTACCATTGTCTCCAAAAGAAGTACAACGCAAAAGAAATGCGATCTTCCAACACCAATCACAAAAAGACCGGCCGGTATTCCCAGGAGACGACGAACGTGAATTTTGGGTAAGAGCCGAAGAAAGAAATCGAGAAACAGCCGAAAGTTACGACAAACTCGGCCTTGCAAATTATGAGGCTATGGAAGCTTTTGTAAAATGGAAATTCGAATAAAATAAATACAAGTTTGTTAGAATAAATTCCCTTAACGGAGTCAAATTATAGACATGAAAAAATTAATTCCTGTTTTTTATATAATAATGGTCTTAGCTATTATTTCCTGTGGAAGCAATCCCTACACAAAAACCAACCGTTTACATAAAAAACAGGCAAAAGCTTATAGCAAACAGTTAAAGGAGTTACCTACCCAGGAAGCCCAGAACGAATCCGCACTCAATTATGGAGAGTACTGGGTGGGAACTACTAATTTTAATTTACGCAAACCTAACTATGTAGTAATCCATCACACCGCTCAAGATTCTATACAACAAACCTTAACCACTTTTACCCTTCCCAGAACCCAGGTAAGTTCCCATTATGTAATTGCCAAAAACGGCGAAATCTTTCATATGCTTAACGACTATTATCGCGCCTGGCACGGTGGCATTGGAAAATGGGGCAACAATACCGATTTAAATTCATCTTCTCTGGGAATTGAAATTGATAATAACGGAAAAGAAGAATTTACCGAGCTACAAATAATTAGTTTAATTGAATTGCTCGAGGAAATTAAGGAGAAATACAGTATTCCGGCGGAAAATTTTATTGGCCATTCTGATATTGCACCTTCCCGAAAAGTAGATCCAAATGCTAACTTTCCGTGGAAACGTTTAGCCAAGGAAGGTTTTGGATTATGGTATGATGATGCTGAAGTGGAAAAATTAAAGTTGGAAGCTGAATTTTTTAAACCAAATCCTTTGGCAATAAACCTCAATTCCAGGCTCAATACCCGAATCCCATTTATAGATAAATTGGTTTTTCCTGAAGTAATTCCGGCAGGTTTCAATGTTGAAAATGCATTAAAAATCATAGGCTTTGATACCTCAGATCTGGAAGCTGCAAAAAGCGCTTTTAAATTGCATTTTATACAAAAAAATCTTGATGAACCCTTTAATAAATATAATTTAAAGGTGCTTTATGTAATGCATAAGAAGTACTTCTAATCAAGAAAACCTCACAGGTCTCTGAGACCTGTGAGGTTTAAATTTTACATCTTCACTTCTTCAGCTTCAGAAGTTGTAAATAAATCCGAGTTTTTAAGATAGATTAGCCCCTTATCTTCTTTATTTAAAATTCGCTTGGTGCGTAGGTATCGATTGTAGTTATATTCGTCGAAATCTTCGGCTTCGGTGTCAAAATTACTAATGTGCACTTCACCCATGGAATGAATGAATTTATTATCCCCAATCCACATCCCGACGTGAATTACGCGCTCTGAAGTGGAATCGGTTGCCGGTCTTCCGAAGAAAAGTAAATCACCTTTTTGCAGATTTTCGAAATTCTTTTCGGTATCTACTACTTCCCCGGTATGAATTTGTTGGGAAGCATCACGCGGAATCACCATTCCATTTAGAAAAAATATGGTTTTGGTATAACCGCTGCAATCTACGCCCTTAGGCGAAGTACCACCCCATAAATAAGGCAATCCCATGAGCTTTTTGGAAGTCGCTACCAAATCTTCTTCGGTTTGATCTAAAGAAGTCAGCCAATCCTCGTAAGGTTGCGCATAAGCTTTCTCTACAAAGGCTTTCTTGCCATTTGGATATTCTACCTCGTAAAAACTATTCTGTTCGTTTACGAGCTCTAAAATGTTCCCGGCAACAAGGTCTGAAACTGTCTGGGAACCGTTATTAGCTTCAATATAAGAATTTCCTGTAGGTTCGGTAAAAATTAGCTTATCATTTGATTTCCATTCTAAAAATTCTTCTTCGGTCATATTCTGAATTCCGCCGTAATCTACCCAGGCCAGATAACCTTCCGGAGTTTGGATATAATACCAACTTCCTTCTTTTTTATAAACTTTTAACGGCATTCCCAGTGTTGCCTGTGTAACCAATTGTGCCGAATGTTTTGGGGCATCCCTAAGATTCGCTACGGAAATTTTTACCACTCCGTGAGTTTTGTTTTCCAAACCTTCAGTATCGGGAAGCACTTTAATGCTATCGGTAAATTTGATGTTTTCTGCTTTTAATTTTTCTTTTAAGGCTTCTACCGCTTTGAGATCATTTGATTCGCCTTTTAAAATATAAGAATCTCCTTTTTTTTCAGCTTTAACATCAAAAAGCGCTACCCGGCCATCGGGGGCGTATTCTTCTTCAACCTCAGCGATTTGATTATCAAGCGGGCTGTCCTCTTTTTCTGCTTTTTCCCCGCAGGAAGCGAAAATGAAAAAGCTGAGAAGAAAAGGTAAATAGGATTTTGTTATTAGTTTCATTCGTTATAATTATTTTTTCTTAGTCATTCAGAAGCTTAGATCCTGAAACAAAGAGGTGTACAAATTAAAAAGCAAGAGCAAATTAGTGAATTGTGACTTAATTTTATTTCTCATATAATTCCACTCCGGTGCCATTTCTTTCAGGGAAATGCACTTTTTCATCATAGACTTTTACGCCATCGGCGATATCGTTTTTAATTAGGAGTCCGCCGTCCATATCCACGTAATCCAGTAGCGGCAATAATTGTGCAATTGCTGAAATTCCAACCGTAGATTCGGTCATACAACCAACCATTACCTTTAAACCCAGGGATTTTCCTTTTAAAACCATTCGCTTTCCGGGGGTTAGTCCGCCACATTTGGTGAGTTTAATGTTTATTCCGTGGAAATAGCCGGCACATTTTTCTACATCATCTTCTTCAATACAACTTTCATCGGCGATAAGTGGTAAAACCGATTCTTTGTAAAGTTTTTCCATTCCTTCCCAATCATTGGCCTTTAAAGGTTGTTCCAAAAATTCAACATTGAATTCTTTTAAAGCTTTTGCATTTTCAATAGCCTGATCTGCCGTCCAGGCGGCGTTGGCATCTACACGAAAAACCGCATTGGTATGTTTTCGAAGTTCCTTTACAATCGCGACATCGTCCTCGGTTCCCAATTTGATTTTATACAAAGGCCAGGGAAATTCCTTAATTTTCTGAACCATTTTTTCTACGGAATCCATCCCAATCGTATAATTTGTAAGCGGGATATTTTCCAAATTCAAGCCCCATAATTTATAAAGTGGCTGCTGATTTCGCTTTCCGTGAAGGTCGTACAGGGCAATATCTAAAGCACATTGCGCAAAAGGATTTTGTTTTAATTTAGGCCAGGTAAGCTCCCAAATTTCTTCCGGAGTTTTCTCTATATTTTCAGAAAGCAGCGGTTTTAAAGATTTTATATCTTCCTGCATTTTTTCGATGCTAACCCCGTAATAAGAAGTTGCTGTAGCCTCACCATAGCCCGTGTATTCCCCATCGGTTACCGCCACAATTAAAGTCGGTTGAAAATCGCGCGAACCGTGGCTTATTGTAAAGGTGTTTTTCAGTTCAAGATCATATGGGTAAAACTTTAGCTGCATCTTTTAAACATATTAATTGGTTAAGAGATCTTCTGCTTTGGATCTATATAGGGCGAAAAGTCCTAACATAGTAATAGCGGCGTTAACCAGGAGAATTTCAAAACCAAACTGATAGCCATTAAACCAGGTTTCAGAATTAAAATCTAAAATTACTGAAATTATTGGCGATAAAATACATACCAGCGGCACCCATTTATCGTGAACCGGGTTATTACTCAACAAGCCATAAGCGAATAACCCCAACAACGGACCATAAGTGAAACCAGCCACTTTAAAGACCGCGCTTACAACGCTACTGTCGTTTAATGCGTTAAATACGATGATGACCAAAAACATTAAAATGGTAAAACCAATGTGAACTATTAGCCTGGTTTTCTTCTGATTTTTCTCTTGTTTCTGAATATTGAGAATATCTACGCAAAAAGAAGTGGTGAGTGCTGTTAAGGCTGAATCTGCACTGGAAAAAGCGGCGGCGATAATCCCTAAGAGGAAAACTACACCGGCCAGGATTCCGAAGTGATTTAAGGCGAGCAAAGGATAAAGATCGTCTGTTCTTTCGGGAATTGCGATTCCCTGATCCATCGCGTATTTGTAAAGCAAAACCCCGAGTGCTAAAAACAGCACGGTAGAAAAGAAAAATACGATAGAAAACCAGAAAATATTCTTTTGCGCCTCCCCCTTGTTTTTGCAGGTCAGGTTTTTCTGCATCACATTTTGATCGAGCCCATTCATTGCAATAGTAATAAATATTCCTGCCAGAAAACTTTTGAAAAAGGTATTGCCGGAGCGCCAGTCCCATTCAAAAATCCTGGACTTTTCACTGTTGGCAACCGTGGCGAAAACATCAGTAAAATCGAGTCCCATATGGTCTACGATCATAAAAATACTAATTACTACGGCAGTCTGTCTAAAAACCTCTTGGTTGCTGCCAATTATGGACTAAAATAAGGTTTTTTAGGGAAGGTTTTAAAATGATCGGTAAAATGTATTCTGCTAAATCAAAATGCTTCTTAGTCCTTAAA
>Ga0307486_1000015_pt1 | contig 179572 bp, 174 predicted proteins | sample CBIW02metaG_FD_203663 | JGI IMG/M metagenome (GOLD analysis project Ga0307486, IMG submission 203663) | Sea-ice brine microbial communities from Beaufort Sea near Barrow, Alaska, United States - CBIW 0.2 | ecosystem: Environmental > Aquatic > Marine > Coastal | place: USA: Alaska | collected...
ACAGAATGCTGATCTCATCCACAGCGCCAAGGAACCCTTGGGCCTCAATGGTATCTCCCACCTTGAAGGGCTTGAAAATCAGAATCAGCACACCACCAGCGAAATTTCCGAGACTGCCCTGCAGGGCGAGGCCGACAGCCAGGCCGGCAGCACCAATAACGGCAATAAATGAGGTGGTCGCAATGCCGATCATAGAGGCAACAGAAACCAGCAGGAGAATCTTGAGAATGGCATTGATCAATCCACACAGAAACTTGTTCAGCGTGGGGTCTTTCTTGCCAAGTTTTGAGTCCAGAACGTTAACAAAACGATTGATCAGCCACATACCGACAATCAGGGTGATAATGGCCAGCAAAACCTTGGGTGCGTAGGTCATGATCAGCGCGATGGCCTGATCCACGTATTCGGAAACGCGTCCGTCAGCGCTGAATAGCTCCTCCATAAAGGACTCCTTGTTGATTTCTTTTTTGATGAATTACGCCGTTGGTGTAAGCACGGAGTAGTCAAAAATGTTCAGGGCCTTATATAACAGACAAAGGGATCGGGGTAAATCAGAGTTGCTGATTGGGCGCTCATTGTCTACGCAGAGAGATTGTCACTGGCCCATTCGGCAACGGCGTCCGGGCCTCCGCGTACAAGTACCTGCCCCTGTTTATGGCTGAGTTGATAGTCATACATCGGATCGTAATAGTCCTGCAGCAGCGGCTGAATCCAGGCGTCGTGGGGGTGAACATCTCCGCTGCTTCCCTGTCGCGCCAGCGCCTGCTCCATGAAACTGCGCAGCTGACGGTGGCGTTCACCGCCCAGGCGCTTGCTTATACGGTCGAGAGCACCCAGAAGGTAGTCGCGGAAATTCAGCCAGCCGGCCTCTTCGCCATCGCGGCTCATGTAATCGGCCGACATGGCCTCCACGTAGTCCTCCCGTATGATGCGGGTGCGGTCTTCCATCGGCCGTTCGAGAATAAGCAGTGGTGCGTGATCTATACGTTCTTTCAGGGTGTCCGGCATGACGCAGCGGCCAACCAGGCGGCTTTCATCTTCCAGATAAACGGGCCCACCCTTTAAATGGTGGGCCTTCAGCATGGAAACCGCCAGGCGGTTTTCGAAATCTATCTGTGATGGCTGAGGCGTTACCTGGCGGCCGAAGCTGGAGCCCCGGTGATTGGCCAGCCCTTCCAGATCCACCGGGTTCGGAAGCTGCTGCAGTACGCGGGTCTTTCCGGTTCCGGTGCGCCCGCTGATGATGCGGAAATCGCCGGATTCAATGATATTGTCCAGGCTGTCGATCAGAAACCGGCGCAGAGTCTTGTAGCCGTCCTTGACGAGCGGAAAATCAATGCCCGCATCCCGGATCCATTGCTGGGTGATACTGGATCGCAAACCACCGCGGAAGCAGAACAGATAGCCCTCCGGATGACGCGCCACAAAACGCTTCCAGGCTTCAATACGCTGGGCTTTGATATCACCGGAAACCAGTTGATGGCCGAGACGGATGGCTTCATCCTGACCTTTTTCCTTGTAACAGACGCCTACACGGTGGCGCTCTTCGTCGTTCATCAGAGGCGCGTTTTCTGCGCATGGAAAGCTGCCTCTGGCGAATTCTACGGGTGCCCGTACATCCATCAATGGCGTGTCGTTCAGGAATAAAGAAAGGTAGTTGTCGGTATCGGGTCTGCTTGCCATTTCAGGGTTCAACCGCTTGCCAGAGTGAAGCGGCAGTATAGCGGATGTGAGGTTTTCCTGCCTTGTAAGCGTGGTTTTCTGAAAGGTTCGCATACAAATCGGACACAAAAAAAGGCAACCCTGAGGTTGCCCTTATAACGGAACAGGTCGGCGCATCCCTGCACTGATTGCAACAGCCTTGTTGCGAATCCTTTTGCCACTCCGTGGTGCCGGCTTCCGAGCCAGCGATCCGAATAATCATCCCTTAAGCATGCATCCCTGTGTCCTTGCCTCTCCCTGCATTCCGTGCCGGGGTGCATCCAGTGCGTCGTCCTTTTCCAAGTCATCCTTTACGAAATCACTATAGCAATTGGGAGCATGAAAACGTGTGAGCTCTGCACGCTTGCGCGACGTGTCTGGGATGGCGTGGTAGCTATAAGGTATGCATATCATGAGGTTGAAGATTTTTTAGTTCCACCGTATGTCTCCGCGTACGCGAAGTCGCTGCAAGATCTCACACGCTTGTGAGATATATCTCACAAGGATTCGGGCGAATCTCTCAGGTCTCTTTTGTCAGTTTTGCGCAGACCAGGCCAAGGCAGAAGCCCAATCAGTATCCCGGCGCCGTCGGCAGCAATGTCCGCCAGAGAGAAGTCCCGGTAAGGCAGATTTGCCTGAACGGCCTCAATGCATAGCCCGAACCCCAGAAGTGCGGGCGCAAACCAAGCGACACGGAGACCGGGCCATGACAGGCGTGTCAAAATTGTCAGCTCAGTAAAAGCGATCATGTGGTTCACTTTGTCGCTGGACGCAGACGGAATCGGGTAGCTGCTGTCTGTGGTCGCGAGAAAGCCGATGGCGATCACCGACAGCATAAGAGCAAAGCGCCAAAGCGGGCGAAAGTGTAGCAGTGTCTTCAGTTGGTGTTTCAGTGTTGCCATTGGTGAAGTCCGTCAGAGTTCTCTGGCTGTATGAAGGTTTTCAACATGATATGCTTTGCGCCCCGTCACTGTCATTGAAGCGGAGGACTAATCAGCGATGCTCAGGGGTAATTTTTTTCGTGGACTGGGCTACCTGGGCGAGGGTTTTCGCCTGATACGTCAGCCAGGTCTGCGGCTGTTCGTCGTGATTCCGCTTGTGATCAACATTTTTCTCTTCGGGCTGCTGTTCTATTTTCTGGGCGAGCTCTTCGGTGCGTTGATGGTTACCGCAATGGCCTGGCTGCCCGACTGGGCCTGGCTACAGGCGCTGGACTGGTTGTTCTGGATTCTTTACGGCGCCGTAATCCTGCTGATGCTTGCGTACGGTTTTGTGATCGTTGCCAACCTGATTGGTTCCCCGTTTTACGGTTACCTTGCGGAGCTGACCGAAAAGCACCTCACCGGTCAGGAGGTCAGTCCAGACGACAGCTGGGCGATCATTATAAAGGATACCCCCCGGGCACTCTGGCGCGAAGTTCAGAAGATCGTCTATTACCTGCCGCGGGCCATTGGCCTGTTTATTATCGGTTTGATCCCGGTGGTTAACCTGGTTGCGGCTGTGCTGTGGTTCTTGTTTAACAGCTGGATGATGGCGCTGCAGTATGTTGATTACCCCGCCGACAACCACAAGGTGAGCTTCAAGGCGCTGCGTCAGCTGCTTGCGGATACCCGGCTGTCTGCGCTGGGTTTCGGGTTGCCGGTGGCTCTGGCCGCCATGGTGCCGGTTCTGAATCTTATTGTGGTCCCTGCTGCCGTCTGCGGTGCGACCGCTTATTGGGTGCGCGAAAACGGCGCAACACGAAATTAACGAGTCTGGAGGCCTTTTGGACGCATCGGAATTTGTTATTGGCCAGCGCTGGGTGAGCCACAGTGATACAGCGCTGGGACTGGGTATAGTCACAAATATTTCCGGCCGCCGGGTTACCCTGGGGTTCCCCGCAGCTGACGAAGAGCGTACCTATGCAATTGATAACGCACCGCTTTCCCGCATCATCTATCAGATTGATGAGGAAATTGAGACCTTCGCGGGCGCAAGATATCGAGTGCGCGCGGTAGAGGACATTGGTGGCGTACTGATGTACCACGTAGATGCAGATGATGGCGAGCAGCCTGACGGACAGATTGAGCAGATATCTGAGGTTAAATTAGCAGGCTCCGTCAATTTTTCTGCGCCTCACCAGCGTCTGTTTGCCGGGCAGTTTGATCGAAACGGCGCCTTCCGCCTGCGGTTTGCGACGTTGCAGCACATGGATCGGTTGCGGGCTTCTCCCTCCCGGGGCTTGATTGGTGCCCGCACACAGCACTTGCAGCACCAGATCTATATTGCCCACGAGGTTGCCAAACGCCATGCACCGAGGGTGCTTCTGGCAGACGAGGTTGGCCTGGGGAAAACCATTGAGGCGGGCCTTATTCTGCATTATCAGTTGCAGACTGGCCGGGCCAGACGTGCCTTGATCGTGGTGCCTGAGTCGCTGATCCATCAGTGGCTTGTGGAAATGCTCCGGCGCTTCAATCTGCGCTTTTCTATTGTCGACCAGAGCCGTTACGACGCCCTGAAAGATAGCGAAAACGATGTCGATGCTTTGGTCGATCACATTTTCGGAGGCGAGTCTTCCGTTAATCCCTTTGAAAGTGATCAGCTGGTGCTGTGCAGCCTGGACTTCCTGGTGAACAGCCAGGAGGCCCGCAAAGATGTCTTGAACGCAGGCTGGGATCTTATGATCGTGGATGAGGCCCATCACCTGGCCTGGAGCCGCGAGAGTGTCAGCCCCGAATACCAGATAGTGGAGGAGCTTTCGGCCGCCAGCGAAGGTCTGTTGTTGCTGACAGCAACGCCAGAACAGGTGGGCGTGGCCAGCCACTTTGCCCGGCTTCGCCTGCTCGACCCTGCGCGTTTTCACGATTTGCAGGCGTTTAAGGAAGAAGAGCAGCAGTACGAAGCGATTAACCGTGTCGTGCGGCGGTTGCAGGATGAGGAATCAGACATCCTCGAAGAAGATCGCAGTGCGCTTGAGACCTGGCTGGGTGCCGAGCTGGCGCAGCTGTTGGCGGGGGATTCGCCGCGACAGTCCATTATTGACGCACTGCTCGACCGCCATGGCACAGGCCGGGTTCTGTTCCGTAATACCCGGGCTGCGATTCAAGGTTTCCCCGAGCGGCGTGTCAACCCGGTGCCCCTGGAATGCCCGGCCATGTATCAGGGCCAGGAGTTCGGCGACTCAGGGTTGGCGCCGGAACAATCTGTACCCGAAGAGCAGTGGCTGGCGGACGACCCGAGGGTTGCCTGGCTGGAGAAAAAGCTGGCGGGACTTCGCCCCGCCAAAGTGGTGGTTATCTGTGCTATGGCTGAAACTGCCATGGCGCTTGAGCACTATCTTCAGCTCCGTGCAGGCATTCGCAGCGCCGCGTTCCATGAGCATCTGAGCCTTGTGGAGCGTGATCGCGCCGCTGCCTATTTTGCCGACGATGAGCAGGGCGCTCAGGCGCTGATCTGCTCGGAAATCGGCAGTGAGGGTCGCAACTTCCAGTTTGCCCACCATTTGGTGCTGTTTGATTTGCCGGCTAATCCTGACCTGTTGGAGCAGCGTATCGGTCGCCTTGATCGCATTGGCCAGACTGAAACCATCGATATCCATCTGCCCTATCTTCGTAACACCTCGCAGGAGGTGCAGTATCGCTGGTTTCAGGAAGGGCTGAATGCCTTTGCCGAAAGCTGTGCCGTCGGCGTGTCGGTGCAGGAAAAAGTCAGCGAACAGTGGAAAAGCGCTGTGGAAGGCGAGCTTGCCGTGCTGGATGGTCTTGTTGAAGCTTCGGCCGTCGAAGCCGCCCGGCTGAAAACGCTTTTGCAGAATGGCCGCGATGCGCTGATCGAACTCAATTCCTGTCGCCGCGATATAGCCGATACGCTGATAGCCGGCATTGAAGAGGAAGAAGGCTCCGTTCAGGTGCGGGATTACATGATGGAAGCTTTCGACATTCTCGGAGTGGAAGTAGAGGATCACTCTGAGTATGCCGATATCCTCCGTCCCGGAGACCAATACCAGGCCGGCCATGTCGCAGAGCTGCCGGAAGATGGGATAACCGTCACCTGGGATCGCCAGCATGCGCTGGAACGCGAAGACATTGCGTTCATGAGCTGGGAGCATCCCATGGTAACCGGAGTGATGGACTCAGTAACCAGCTCCGGGCTGGGCAAGGCGGCTCTGGCCAGCTTGTCGGTCAAGGCACTGCCGCCGGGCACTTTGTTGATGGAAGCGCTGTTTACAGTGCACTGCCCGGCGCCGGAAGCGTTGCAGCTGACCCGCTATCTGCCGGTTTCGCCCCTGCGACTGCTGGTGGATGTGAACGGTAAAGAGCTCTCCGCGGCCCTGCCCCATGATCGCCTGAACGATCTTTGTTCAAATATCCGCCGGCGTATCGCACAGTCCGTTGTACCGCAGATCCGTCCCCAAGTGGAAATCATGGTGGATCATGTGGAGCGTCTTTCCGCGCCGCACCTGGAGCCTATGAAACAAAAGGCGTTGGAACAGCTGGCCGCAAACTTTGAACCGGAGATTCGCAGGCTGGAAGCTCTGAAAAAAGTGAACCCGGCTATTCGCGAAGACGAAATCGACTACTTCCGAAACCAGCTCGATGCCGCCCGCGAGGCTATCGGGCACGCCAGTCTGGCGCTGGAAGGTATCCGGGTTATCGTCACCGCCTGAGGATGTGTGTTTTGAGATGCTGTTAACCCCTGGATGTTGCTGCATCTGCTGGTCAGTGATAATCCGATGAGATACCGTAAACGTAAAGATTTGTAGTCTTTAACCATGGATGACAGAGAGAACTTATGATGACTTTTATTCTGTTTCTTGTGGCGCTGACAGCTTTGTTGATTGTCATGCGACGCGAATCCGGTGCCAGGCCGGCTATAGGTGTAATGGTTGTGGTTGGCGTGCTGTCGATGATTTTTGCATCAGGATGGCTGGCTCTGGTTCTCTTTGTCGGAGCTGCTGTTACTGCTGCGGCTGGACTGCCAGCATTGCGTCAGAGCTGGCTCACACCGCGTGTTTTTGCCATGTTCAAGAGGGTTGCCCCTAAGGTGTCCGACACCGAGAAAGTCGCGCTTGAGGCAGGCACGGTAGGGTGGGACGGTGAGCTGTTTACCGGGCAGCCAGACTGGCACAACCTGCTGATCAACCGCCATACAGGCCTGAGTGAAGAAGAGCAGGCCTTTGTAGACAATCAATGCGTCCAGGCCATATCCATGTGCGATGCCTGGGATATTGCCGTTGAGCGGGCTGACCTTCCGAAAGAGCTTTGGGACTTCCTCAAGAAAGAAAAGTTCTTCGGAATGATTATTCCCAAAGAGTATGGCGGGCTTGGCTTTTCTGCCAAAGCCCAGACGGCGGTTCTGCAGAAGATTGCGGCCAATGAAATGCTCATGGTTTCAGTAGGTGTACCCAACTCCCTCGGCCCCGGTGAGCTGTTGGTGAAGTACGGTACTGATGAGCAGAAGAATCACTATTTGCCGCGCTTGGCAGATGGCCGGGAAATACCCTGTTTTGGTCTTACCGGCCCCCGCGCAGGCTCCGATGCCACCTCATTGCCGGATGCCGGTATCGTGTGCAAGCGGGAGATAGACGGCAAGGAAGTTGTTGGTATCAAGCTGGATTTTGAAAAGCGCTGGATTACTCTTGCGCCCATAGCAACCGTTGTTGGCTTGGCATTTCGCATGTTTGACCCGGACGGACTGCTTGGGGATACGAAGGATTATGGCATTACCTGTGCGCTGTTACCCCGCGACACCAAAGGCATGGAAATCGGTCGCCGTCACTGTCCCATCGGCAGCCCATTCCTGAATGGCCCGATCATCGGCAAGGACGTATTCATACCGCTGGATTACATTATCGGTGGCTTGGAAATGGCCGGACAGGGCTGGCGCATGCTGGTTGAGTGCCTCTCTGTAGGCCGCTGTATCACGCTGCCCTCCGGCGCTGCCGGTGCGGCCGCCTACGCGGTGGGCACGGCCGGCGGTTTCACCCGTATCCGTCGCCAGTTCAACACGCCGGTTGCGGATATGGAAGGCGTGCAGGAGCCGCTGGCTCGCATTGCCGCCAAAACCTACATCGCCCAGTCGGCGGTCAATCACACCGCCAACATGATCGACAAAGGCGAAATGCCAGCCGTTCCGTCAGCGATTCTCAAGTATCACCTGACCGAGATGCAGCGTGAGATTCTTACCGATGCCATGGATGTTCACGGTGGCAAAACGGTGACTCTTGGCCCGCGTAACTACTTGGGTATTGGCTATAGCGGTTCTGCCGTATCGATTACGGTGGAGGGTGCCAATATCATGACCCGGAGCCTGATGATCTTCGGTCAGGGGGCTATCCGCTGCCACCCATACGTGCTCAAAGAGCTGGCTGCGAAGGATAACGACGATATCAAGGCGTTCGACGATGCGTTCTTCGGCCACGCAGGCCTGATTTTCGGCAACGCGGCTCGTGCTTTCACCCAGGCGCTTAGCCTCGGCCGGGCGGACGTGCCGTTCGACAGTGCCAGCCGGAAGTATGCCCAGGCCGTCGCACGCTTCAGTGCTGCCTTTGGCTTGTGCTCGGATGCTGCCATGACGACGCTTGGTAGCGAACTGAAAATGCGAGAGCTGATCTCCGCGCGTCTCGGCGACATGCTGTCCAATCTGTATCTGGCCTCTATGGTGCTCAAAAACTGGCACGAAACTCAGCCGGTAGAAGGTGAAAAGGAAGTGATGCAGTACAGCCTTGGCTTACTGATGCATCGCACGGAACAAGCTCTGGACGCGTTTCTCCAAAACCTGCCGAATCGGGCGGTAGCGCTGGTTCTGCGCGCGGTCACCTTGCCGCTTGGCCGGCGTTGGGGTAACCCCCATGACGATTTGGCGCGCAAGCTTGCACGGTTTATCTCGACGGATACGCCTATTCGCCACAAGCTGCTTGCCAGCACCTGGACCACAGAGGGTGAAGGCGCGGTCGAAAATCCGGTGGCACGCTATAACGGCCTGCTGAAAGATTATGACAAGGCTGAGCAGCTCTACCGCAAAGCGACCAAGGCATACGCCAAAGGCGAATTGCCAATGACCGCACTGCATCCGGAAGAGCGCTTTGAAGCGGCGCTGGAAGCGGGTATCTACACCAAAGAAGAAGCCGGTTTCATGCGTGAGTACGAAGCGGTTGTCCTGGAAATGCTCACCGTGGACGACTTCCCGTTTGATGAGTTTGCTCGTAACAAGGAAACCGTGATTGACCACAATCCCGCGTAACAGAACAGGTCGCCGCCATGTGGCTATCGCTTCTTGCCGTTAGCGCCGGCGCCGTTGCCGGCGCCAATCTGCGCTGGTGGCTGGGGCTTTGGCTGAACACCAGCTATCACGCGATTCCAGTTGGAACCCTCGTAGCCAATCTCAGTGGAGGTTGGCTGGTTGGCGTGCTGATCGGCTACTTCAGTCATGGCAGTACGCTCGCGCCTGAGTGGCGACTGTTTGCCATAACCGGTTTGTGTGGTGCGCTGACAACTTTCTCCACGTTTTCCCTGGAAATGTTTGCAGCGATTCAGGATGGGAAATGGGCAATGGCCATAATCGGCGTTCTCGTCCATGTTATTGGCTCCATTCTTATGACCGCACTGGGTATTTACACCTTTAGCCTGGTGAGAGGCTGATTAGTGACACTACCTACATGAATTATTTTAAATCTGCTTGGCAAGCCGGTGATGCAGGAGTAAGGTATTTTAGTAAGGGAAGATTCAGCAAAGCATTTCATGAATAAGACGTACTCCGCAGTTAGTAGTGACCGTCCTGTTTTTGATTCCGCGAGTTCTGTATTTCCGTAAAACGCTGACCGGTCACATTCAGTGAATGGCAGCAGATAATATGATTGATTTCAGGAAGTTTAAGTATGTCTACTACTACCGGTACTGTTAAGTTCTTCAACGAAGCAAAAGGCTTTGGCTTTATCACTCGTGAAGGCGGCCCGGACGTTTTTGTTCACTACAGCGCTATTCAGGGCAGCGGTTTCAAGACTCTGGCAGAAGGCCAGCAAGTCGAGTTCACCGTTACCCAGGGCCAGAAAGGTCCTCAGGCAGAGAACGTTACTCCTCTCTAATCCCGTTTGGATAGAGTAGTAACCGCCAAAAAGGCAGCTTCGGCTGCCCTTTTTCGTTGTAAAAGCTCTGTTTTTTCCTGCGCTGGGGCTTTGATGTGATACATTTCAGCCGGACACAGAGTACTACTGGGTTATACAACCGGAGAGTTTATGAAGCTGATTGGATCAACTACCTCGCCCTACGTTCGTCGCATCCGCATCCTGCTGGACGAAGAGCGTTACGACTTCGTTAACCTCGATATTTACGGCGAAGACCGTGATGAAATCCGGCGGAACAATCCGGCGCTGAAGATACCCGTGCTGGAAAGTGATGGTCAGGAGATCTACGACTCACGGATCATTGCCCGGTATATCAGCTCCAAGCAGGGTAGGGATCCTCTCACCTGGGACCAGCAGAACCAACTCACCTTGATTGATGGCGCCAACGATTCAGCTGTCATCCTGCTGTTGGCCAGACGCTCCGGGCTGGATGTAGATACCCCGGGCGTGTTGCTTTTTGATCTGCAGCGTGAGCGCATTATGACCACCATGCGAACCCTCGCCGCTCAGGTGGAAGACGGGCAGTTTGAACATTGGAATTACCCGGCAATCTGCCTCTATTGTCTGGTCGACTGGCTGGATTTTCGCGAATTGGTGCACTTCGCTGGTATTGAAAGCCTGCTCGCCTTCCGTGATAGCCGAACAACCAACCCCTGGGTTGCTGAGACAGATCCGCGTCAGTCATAAGCACGCCGCACAAGAAAGTGCCCCTCAATCCGGGCACTTTCTTGCTTCGCATTTCCCCGCCATTCCTACCCGCTGGCGGACGGAGTGGTTCTCTGGACACGTGTGGTGCCAGATAAAGATCTCGATAAATCCGTGAGCGTGGCCTGGGAAGTAGCTACCGACAGTCAGTCTTCCGTCGGCACGACGCTGACGTTACCCGAGGGTAGCGTGAATTCGGTTCGGCTGGCAGTGGTTTCCTGCGCGAACTACCCGGCTGGCTACTTCAACGTTTATCGCGAAATCAGCAAGCGCGATGATCTGGATGCCGTGGTGCATCTGGGAGACTATCTCTATGAATACAGCAGTGCGGCGGACAGCTACGGCGCTGAAGATGCGGCTACACTGAATCGCACATTCCCCGCGGACAACGACCTGGAACTGATCAGGCTCAAGGATTACCGGCGCCGCTACGGCATCTACCGGGGTGATGCCGATCTTCAGACACTGCACAGAAAAGTGCCGTTTATCGTGGTCTGGGATGACCATGAGATAGCCAACGACGCCTGGGAAACCGGTGCTGGCAACCACAGTGCCGGCGAAGGCGACTATGGCACACGTAAGCTCGAGGCCTTGCAGGCATACTTTGAATGGATGCCGATTCGTCCGGTTATTGAAGGCAATGACGAAGCTATTTTCCGCACTTTCCGGTTTGGAAACCTGGTTGACTTGCACATGTTGGATACCCGCCATATGGGCCGGGATGAACAACTGGACTATCTCGACTACTTCACTACGGGCGGCGAGCTTGATCAGGCCCGATTTATAGCGGATGTGGGGAGCACGAACCGTACCTTGCTCGGAGCCGAGCAGCTGCTTTGGCTGCAGGCTTCACTTGGGTACTCTACAGCCACTTGGCAGGTGTTGGGGCAGCAGATTCTGATGGGGCGGATGAACCTGCCGGCAGAGATGCTGGTAGCAATCGCAACGGAGAATTTTGCGGGCCTGCCCCAAACGCTTGGGGAACTGGCGCAACTCAAAGGCCGTAAGCTGGCCAGCGACCCCACGCTTACAGTCGCAGAGCAAGGCATTGGCTTGCTGGTGGATGATCTGGACTACCTGAACATCAACCAGCGCGGTTATATGGTGGTTACGTTTACCGCTCAGGAAGCCCGGGCTGACTGGTACTTTGTCGATACCATCAAATCCCGTGAGTACGTTATAGACACGGCGCGCAGCGCGAGCCGTGTCGTTCGGCCCGGAGCAGGCAACCGCCACGTGGAGCCGGCCCCCGTCTGACTCGTCAGGGCAGGCCGCGTGTGATCATAGCTGGGGCGCCGCGGCCTTCCACGGCGGCCAGCTCTGCACTGGATAGCCACTCTCCGGGTGGCTTGTCCAGAACGCTGGCGCAGGCCGCCAGGGTGTGGCCCCAGGAACAGTGATTGGCAAACAGCATTCCGGCTTCGTTCAGCGTACCGCCCCGGTTAATATAACCCAGCACTCTGCTATGGCGTGGGTCCGGGAAAAGCAGGTGCGTGTGCCCACGGAACACTTCCGGTCGCATGTGGGTCAGCGCAACTCTTCGTTGCAACCGATTCGGGAACAGGCGTTCCCGCTCAAACTCCGACATACAGCTTTCCGCTTCCAGGGTGTCCCTTGGCTCGCGAAAACGCCCCGGTTCCTGCAAATAAACAAGGCGAAAAGACGTACCGGTCTCGCGCAAGCGATCGCAAGCTCGGATGGCTTCTGACAGCTGATAGGCGCCGTTGGCGATCAGAAGTATCGGCTCGCCCCCGGATGTGTCTTCGTCCACCACCAGGGCGCCGTTTTGTGCAAGGGTTTCTGCTTCGCTGGTGTCGAAAACGCAAGGCCGTTCCCGCTTTGGAATCACCATACAGCTGATGGTTCCTCGGTTATTGAAGACTGAGGGAAGAACCGCGAGAGCGCTGTTGTAATCGGCGGGAAAGATAACCCGAGACACGTCGTTCATCTCACCCAACAAACTTTCACAGAAGGTGGTGTCTTGGTGGGATTGTTCATTTTTGCCATTCTCCCAGGTATGGGATGTGGCGATAATTGGCAGGCCAAGCCAGCGAGCAGGCCGGCCAACGGCTTTCTGGTGACGAGCAAAAATCAGTTCTTGCCGGATTGCGCCGAGCATCTTTACGCAGAAAGCTTCATAGCTCGCAACCAGATTGAGCCCGCCTTTGTTCGCAAGGCAGGCGGAAACGACAGCTTCTTCGTTCAGTACGGTGATGATTTTTCCGTGTAACGACTCCGATGAACTTTCGGGGTCGTTTACTCTATGTTTGAGATCTCCCAGAACCCCGGCCAGGCGATTACTGGCAAGCTCGTCGGGGTTGCCTACCCGGGCCCGTAGATCAGGGTTTTGCGTGACCAGAGCCCGGAAGAAGTTGTCCACCGCCAGCATCGGGGAAACCTTGTCGTGACGTGCAGCGATGGCAGGAATGACAAGCTCTGGCGGGTTGCGTGTTGCCAGTGGATGGTCACGCTCCAGGGGCCGGGCCTGATGTTCATGTTCTTTCAGGCGCAGCACACTGTTTGCGAGCTCATCCGGTGCAACCCAGAGGCGGGATACATGTTCCTGAAACAGCTCCCGGGCACGGGTGTCCATCCGCGGATTGCCCGGTAGAGGCAGGTTGTGAGCGGCGTTAAGGCCCGCGCCGTAGAAGCCAAAGCCTTTCACTGTTTCGGCAATGCCGTAGGGAATACGCACCGGGTAATCCAGTTCGCCTTCAAGCGCACGATCGCCCCGGTACTGCAATGAATGCTCCATTTCTGCCATGGCACAGACAAATGCGGCCGGATCGCGGCCATCAAACCGGAACGGATCAAAACCCCGAGCGGCCAGGTGCGCCTCGAATCGTTCAAGTCCTTCGCGGGTGCCTAGCTCGGTGCGTTGTTCAATACGGCGACCGTTGGCGATCATCACTGGCGTCACCAGTCCGCAATCTTTTGCCCGCCACCAGCGCGGAATCCAGTCACTGCCACGCTGCTCTTCGGCGGCGCCGTCGGAAAGAAACGCCACCAGTGACTCGCCAGGCAATGGCATATGAGCGTACTGAAGCTCTGCAAAGCCCAGGTAGCCGCCTTCAATAATGCCACCAGCCGTGTAAGGGTTAACGTGGCTGCCCAGTGGCGCCGCCATACTGCCGTCCGGCTTTTGCTGGTAACTGTAAAAATCCGCTACCATTCGTGACAGGCCGTCTGTTCCGGTGTAGCGTTCATGCTGTTCCGGGAGCAGGTTGCCGGTCAGCACGTTCAGCGCATCAATGGCTGCCACGCAATGTCCCTGACCCATCAGCCAGCTCCGTGTTTGCCCGGTCAGGTTATTGAGAGCCAGATAAGCCGCGTAAGCAGGCACCATATTCAGCGCCCCGCCCGTATGGCCTTCGGGGTTGCATTTGAAATCCCGCGCGGCCAGTGGGGCGCCAGAGCTGTCAACGCGGTTTGCATAGGTCATATGAACAACCAGCCAGAGTCCCGCACTGGTCAGCCGGTCCAGATCTGCCAGCTTGCGATAAATCGTTGCGGTATCGGGTTGATGGCCGGCAGCGACAAGACGCGAAGCGAGAACCTGTACACGATCGCAGGTGGTTTCGGTATGCTGGATGACACCATAGCCTCGACGCCAGAGTTCGTACTCAGGACAAGCCGCTGATGGCGGGATGGGTGATGACATGACGTGCCTCCACGGCTCAATTATTTTAAAGCGATTGTAAGGCACGCCACCTGCATACCGTTTGATGCAGGTCAGTCATACCGACGTTTGACCACAACGGTGGTGTGTGAACACTTTTTATAGGGAGAGACCGATGACCGATGACAAACGCCGCCGCTATTCCGCCCCTGTGGTAGACGGCATAGGCAAGTCCGCCAGCCGCGCCATGCTTCGGGCCGTTGGCTTTACTGATGAAGATTTCCGCAAACCTCAAGTCGGCATCGCTTCAACCTGGAGCAATCTGACGCCCTGCAATATGCACATCCATGAGCTGGCAGAAGCCTCCTCGGCGGGTGCCGATTCGGCCGGCGGAAAATCACTGATCTTTAACACCATTACGGTTTCCGACGGCATTGCCAATGGCACCCTGGGCATGAAGTATTCTCTGGTTTCCCGGGAGGTTATCGCGGATTCCATCGAAACCGTGGCGGGCTGCGAGGGTTTTGACGGGCTGGTTGCTATTGGCGGCTGTGACAAGAACATGCCTGGCTGTTTGATGGGCCTGGCCCGGCTAAACCGGCCTTCTGTGTTTGTGTATGGCGGCACGATTCTGCCCGGTGAAAACCACACAGACATTGTCTCAGTATTCGAGGCGGTAGGCGCCCATGCCCGAGGTGATCTCGACCTGATCGAGGTAAAGCAGATTGAGGAAACGGCTATTCCCGGCCCGGGTTCCTGTGGTGGCATGTATACCGCCAATACCATGGCGTCGGCGATTGAAGCCATGGGTATGAGCCTGCCTGGTAGCTCAGCGCAGAACGCGGTTTCCACGAATAAGATGGACGATTGCCGCGCTGCTGGTGCGGCGGTTATGAACCTCCTGGAGAAGGACATCAAGCCCTCGGATGTCATGACCCGTGAGGCATTTGAGAATGCTATTACCGTTGTGATCGCTCTTGGTGGCTCAACCAACGCGGTTCTGCATCTGCTGGCGATGGCCAGTACGGTGGGAGTTGAACTGAGCCTGAAGGACTTCGTCGAGATTGGAAAGCGCGTACCCGTACTGGCGGATCTGCGTCCAAGCGGGCATTACATGATGTCGGAACTGGTGGCCATTGGCGGTATTCAGCCGCTGATGAAAATGCTGCTGGAGCGGGGGCTTCTGCATGGGGATTGCCTGACCGTAACCGGACAGACGCTGGCCGAAAACCTGGCATCTGTTGCGCCCTATCCGGAGGCCCAGGACATTATTCACGCGTTTGATAATCCCGTTAAAGCGGACAGTCATCTGCGTATTCTCTACGGCAACCTGGCTCCTGAAGGCTCGGTGGCCAAGATTACCGGTAAAGAAGGCACCCACTTCTCCGGTCGTGCCCGGGTATTCCATTCGGAGGAAGAAGCCCAGGAACGAATTATGGACGGTACCGTCGTTGCCGGTGATGTGCTGGTTATCCGCTACGAAGGCCCTAAAGGTGGCCCGGGCATGCGTGAAATGCTGACGCCTACGTCGGCGATCATGGGCAAGGGCCTGGGCAATGATGTGGCGCTGATTACTGACGGGCGCTTTTCCGGTGGTAGCCACGGATTTGTGGTTGGGCACATTGCACCGGAAGCGGCAGAGGGTGGCCCCATTGCGCTGGTCGAGGATGGCGATACAATTACCATTGATGCGGTTGCCAACAGCATGGAACTGGATGTGACTGAGGAAGAGCTGGAACGTCGCCGGAAAGCTTGGGTTGCTCCCCAGCCGCGCTTTACCCGAGGTGTGCTGGCAAAATACGCCCGCACCGTGAGCTCTGCATCCACTGGCGCGGTTACTGATCTGCCCTAGGGCACCGTTTTAGCAAAAATAGAGTCTGATAAATGCACAGAACGAACCTAGCGCGAACGATGTTGTGGCTGGTGCTTTGCCTGCCGCTGGCAGTGCACGCGCATCAGAAAAGCTCCGATAATGCGGATGCACAGGGCCCGAACCTGGCATCCGTTAATGCAGCGGTTGCTGTGGTCGGCAGCAATGATTTGTTGTTTGCTAAAAACGCCGATCGCTCGGTGCCGATTGCGTCTGTTACTAAGATAATGACGGCACTGGTGGTGCTTGAATCCGGCGCGCCTTTAAATGAATGGCTGGTATTCCACAAGCGCCATACGCCCGCTGCTGCCAATGCTTACAGCCGTATCCGGATCGGATCTCAGATGCGTCGTGCAAATGTATTACGCATTGCTCTTATGTCGTCAGAGAACTTTGCCGCCTATACGCTTGCCCGAAGTTATCCGGGAGGCTTCGATGGGTTTATTGAGGCTATGAACGCCAAGGCAAAAGCCCTTGGTATGACGGGCACCCGGTTTGTGGATCCGACGGGCCTTTCGGTAGAGAATCTCTCAACCGCTGGAGATCTGGTAAGGCTTGTTAATGCGGCCGCAGACTATCCGGAGATCCAGGAGTACTCCACAACCGATTATTTTCGTGGCCAGTTCCGCAAGCCCCGGTACAGTTTGTCTTTTGGCAATACCAACGCTCTGGTGCATCGTGAAAGCTGGGGTGTGGAGCTGAGCAAAACCGGCTATCTTTCGGAAGCCGGGCGCTGTCTGGTGATGGTTTCCAACATGAACGGCAAGCAGGTGGTTACTGTTTTTCTGGACTCCCTGGGTACCCGGTCGCCTATGGGTGATGCCGGGCGCGTCAAACGATGGCTAGATACGGGTGCCAGCGGGCAGGTGGCGAAAGCTGCACGGCAATACGCGCAGGAAAAGAATGCTGCCTACAACGCCACGGCTCACAGTACCACGGCAGGACTGGATTAGAATGCGCGAAAGAGCGTGCGGCCTGCCTGGCAGGGCAGGAATCCCATGATTAGGATCTTTACCACTGGCGGCACCATCGACAAGGTGTATTTTGACGCCAACAGCGAGTTTGAAACCGGTGAGTCGCTGGTGCCGGAATTGCTGGCGGAATCCAATATCCACAAGGGTTACAGCCTGGAGGGGTTGTTGCGTAAAGATAGTCTGGAGATGACCGATGAGGATCGCGGGCTGGTTCTCGAGGCTGTCACAGCCTGCGGCAGCGATCGCATATTGATTACGCATGGCACTGACACCATGGCTGAAACTGCCCAGGCGCTGTCGTCTTTGAGTGACAAAACCATTGTTCTTACGGGGGCCATGCAGCCCGCGCGGATGCGCCGCAGCGATGCGGTTTTCAATATCGGTTTTGCTTGGGCGGCCGTGCAGCTTTTACCGCCCGGAGTCTATATCGCCATGAACGGAGAAGTATTCGAGGCAGGCGCCGTGCGCAAAAACCTGAAAGCCCAGCGCTTCGAGCACACCTGAGCTCAGCCAGCCGAGGCAACTTCCTGTTCTGTCAACTCCCGGTAAGCGCCGGGCTGCAGTGTTGGGTCGAGAGTAATGCTTCCTATACTTTGCCTGTGCAAGCCTTCCACATGATTGCCCACCGCTGCCAGCATGCGCTTGACCTGGTGATAGCGCCCTTCTGAAAGGGTTAACTCGATCAACCGCTGCTCCAGCACCTTTACCTGCGCCGGCTTTGTGGGCTTTGGGTCGTTGTGAAGCATCATGCCGGTTTTCAGCGCCTTGATGGCCGATTCTGAAATAGGTGTGTTCAGGCTCACCCGGTAGGTTTTCGGGCAGTTCACTCTGGGTGAGGTGACCCTATGAGACCATTGGCCGTCGGTTGTCAGCAACAGTAAGCCTGTGGTGTCGGCGTCTAGCCTGCCGGCGATGTGGAGATTACGGGTTAGCTCGGTTAGTGCAGTCGGCAGAAGATCCAATGCTGTTGGGTGATCGCTGTCGCGGGTGGCACTGACAACGCCTGTAGGCTTGTTGAGCATTAGATAGCGCTCACCCTGCAGAGTTAGTTGCTTTCCTTCGAGCAGAACCTGAGCGCCGGTTGGCACGTGTTTACCGGTATCTTTCCAAACCTCACCGTTTACCTCGACGCTGCCAGCATGCATGGCGCGCTTAGCCTCTTTGCGTGAAAGCGGTGAGCTGGTGGCAATAAACTGGTCAATCCGCATGGTTTTAGCACTCCTCGCCGGGGGCCGGCGTTGAAAGACTGGCAAGGCACAGCACCGGAATGGCGCCAGTCGTGCGGGCCCAGAGTAGTGGCAGTGCGCCGGTATTCATAGCTGGCCGTGGCGCTCGCTCGCCGTCAGCGGGTGCAAGGGTACCATCTCGTTCATAGACCAGCACAAAAGAAAAAGGATGGGCTCCGGGGACGTCCAGGCGAACGTCGGTTGCGGTGATTTCGCCATTGGCTGCCCTGTAGTCGAGAAAGCCCCGGGTAAACCATTCCAGGCGACGCAGCCCGCGCGCGAACCCTGGATCCGGTTTCCAACGCCAGAGCAAAGCGGCAAGCAGCAGCGACAGCGGGGCAAGCACGAACAGTGAGTGGCTGAAGCCCCGGTGCTGAGTGAAATTCGCGACCGCCGTTCCATAATCAATCAGCACATCGAGATCGGGAAGCGGGAATTGATAAAAAGAAGGCGTAAAAAAGCTGACACCCCGGGCTTGGTTAAAGCGCGGGGTGTCAGCTTTGTACTATTTGCACTACAGGCTGCACTAAAGAGTGCCTGTCAGCGCGTCAGCCGATCAGGCTTTGCGGCGACGTGCCATGCCAAGGCCGGCTAGACCGAGGCCGAGCAGGGCAAGAGTGCCAGGCTCAGGGACGGCTGTTGCGTTGAGTTTAGCCCACAGCTTGTAATCGCGATATGTGTTTTCGGGAGTGCTCGCATCAGCGCTCAGGCCAAGCAGTTCCAGTGAATACTCGAATCCCCCGAGAGTGAAGCTGTCGCTCGTCATTGATGCGTCGGTTTGGGAAATAACGTCACCAACTGGTGCGTCTTTGTTATCCCAGCAGTGCCAGCCAAAAAACCAAATGCACTCTGGACGTGAGCCTACGTCAGGAGTTTCAGTGTGTGAAAATATGAACTTACCTTCTGAAGTACCGGTGTCTCCAAACCCGGAAAATCCCAGTGTTATAGCGAGATCTGTCGACGTCAGTGTGGCGCCTTCGACTTGTTGGTTGGTGTGCGTCAACGTACCCAAGCTGAAGATTGAGTTGTCATCGATTTGTATTGGCAGCGGAGATACGCCGGTAAACTTGTAGCTACTTCTGGGGCCAGGCTTGGGTGCTTCCCAAGGCCAGCTTGGTTCATAACCATCGCCCCAGCTGATCATATTTGTGCCACTGCCTGCAGCGGCACTGCCGTTACTTTTCATGGCATTTTCAAATGTGCCTGTGACCGAGGTCACATCAACCGGAAACGCCGCTACGCTCATAGCCACTGTCAGCAGCAACGCACCAAGGGATCCTTTCGCCAACATCTTCATGTACTTCTCCTGGCTTTAATCATGAAATGACACAATTCACTTTATGTCGTTAGATGCTACCAGTAAGCCATTTTCGTGCCATCTACAAATACTCTTTAATAACAATATGTTGTAATTGTTTGTTTTTTGATCTGTAAAGAAAGCTGACAGCCCGTGTTAGTTGCTTGCCGCAAGACCATCAAGCAATTCCTGCCCCGGGTAGCCATCGGCGATCAGTCCTGCATCATGCTGATATTTCCGGATCGCGGAGCGGGTTGCGGGTCCGGTAATGCCATCTGGCTTGCCGGCATCGTATCCGCGCTCGTTGAGCGCGGCCTGAAGTTCAAGGATGGTGTCTCGTGATAGCGCGGGCGTATCTACCGGTGGCGGATTCTGGAGTATTCCAGCGCCGGCGATACGGTCGGCCAAGTGCCCCACTGCAATGGCGTAAAACTCCGAGCGGTTCCAGCCCATGATCACTTTAAAGTTGTGATAAGCCAGAAAGGCAGGCCCGCGGTGGCCGGCCGGAACAACTAAAGCAGCGTTAATGTCTTCCCGCGCGAGCGGTTTGCCGAATGCATCGGTAACACCCAGATCCCGCCATTTGCTTAGCTCAAGGCGTCGGCCATCGGCGAGGGAGTAGTCAAAGTTCTCAGGCAGCAGCACTTCCCGGCCCCAGCGGTAATCCCCATCCCAGTTCATGGACTGCAAAAAACGACCGGCAGACATCATGGCGTCCGGCAGGCTATTCCAAAGGTCACGGCGTCCGTCGCCGTCGGCGTCTACGGCGTGCTTAAGAAATACCGTGGGCATAAACTGTACGTGGCCCATGGCTCCGGCCCAGGATCCTTCCATCTGCTCTGCCGGTATGGCGCCTTCATCAATAATGCGCAGCGCTGCTATCAGCTGCTCGGTAAAGAACGTACTGCGGCGGGCATCACAAGCCAGGGTTGTCAGCGAATCCGGCACGGACATTTTTCCGAAGTAACTGCCGAAATTGGTTTCCAGCCCCCAGAAGGCAACGAGATAGGGCGCTGGCACGCCGGTTGCCTCAGTAACCCGCTGCAGTAGCGCGCTGTGTTCTTTGATCAGCTCACGGCCCTTGTTCACCCTGTCGTCGTTAACCCGGCGGTTCAGGTAGTCTGCAAATGTGGTGGTGAATTCAGGTTGCCTGCGATCCAGTTCGATGACTCTGTCTACGTGCACGACCTTGGCCATGACCTCATGAACCGTTTTCGCACTGACGCCGGCTGCAATGGCTTTCTCCTGCAGTTGCAGCTTGCACTCCTCGAAGCCAGCAGGTGCCTCGAGAATGGCCTCATTGTCTGCCACTTTAGCCATTGCAGGCAGTGCGGAGATGGCCAAAAGAACGGATACAGAAAGACGGCATGCCATAGGCCGATTGGGCAGAATCCTTGCAAGCTTGGTCAGCACGTAGAACCTCGGTCAGGGTAAAAGGTGTGGACGATACTGAGCCCATGGTAGCGTGTTTTCAGGCTAGGGAAACACTTTACGGGGCTGCCAGGAGTGACAGTTCTTTAACCTGCTGGTTCCGGGGTCTTTTGAAGCGCTATCTCTGTCTGTTTTCGTGTTTGAAGTTTGTGGTTTTTTGTAGCTTGCGGGTTTCCCTTGCGGGCCTTTGTTCTATAGTTGGGCGATACATTTACAAGAGTCCGAGACATGGCAACGCTGAAGGCGCTGGTGGTTGATGACGCCAGTTTTGTGAGGGATCTGGTTAAGCGGACGTTGCGCCAGCGTTTTCCGGTTATTGAAACCACTGATGCTCAGAATGGCCGCAGGGCGCAGTCGCTTATGTCCCGGGCAACCTTTGATCTGATTTTGTGTGACTGGGAAATGCCGGAAATGTCCGGCCTTGAGTTGCTGCAGTGGATGCGTCAACAGCCCCAGTACGAGAAAGTGCCCTTCATCATGATTACCAGTCGTGGCGACAAGGATCATGTGATCGAGGCAGTGAAGGAAGGTGTTTCTGAATATCTCGGTAAACCTTTCAGCCCGGATGGTTTGAGTAAAAAAATCATCAAGGTGATGGGAAAAACCCTGACAACGGCTATGGACCGGAGTGGCAAATCCATGGCGGGACCAGCCGATGCGTTCAAGGAGTCGGCTGCTCTGCTTACGCAAAAACGGGAGCCCGTGTCCCCGGCGGACGACCGGCTTGCTCCAGCGCCTGGAACTTCTTCACCCTCGTCGCCGGGAGGCTCGAAGCCGGCGGTGACAAAAGGCAGTATGAGCCTAGCCTCGATCCGCTTTGCGGACGGCACTCTTAAGTCGCTGGTCAAGGATATCAACCTGACGGAAGTGCGAGTGATTGCAAAGCGGGATCAGGTATTTCCGGGCATTCTGGATCAGGCGGTTGTTGATATAGAAACCGGTGAGGGACAGATGGCAAGGCTGAACGGCTACGTGCACCAGTTGCAGGCGGTCGATAAGCGCCGGGATACCGACTTTGTGAGCGTTACCATCCGGTTTGTGGATGAGGATCCAAAAAAACTTGAGGATTTGTCCCGGTTTGTAGCCCGCTTTCGGGCCGGAAAGCGCTAAATTCCATCTGCACTAAAGGAGGAATTACTCTGTGGGGCCTTCAACCAGACGCTCCACCGGGAAATGACAGACAAATTCGCTGCCTTCGCCAAGGCGGCTGTTTATCTCCAGGCTGCCATCGTGATTGATTAATACGTGCTTGACGATGGCCAGACCCAGCCCGGTGCCGCCGGTATCTTTGTGCCGGCTGGGGTCGGCACGGTAAAAGCGTTCGGTCAGCCGGGGAATATGAACCTGATCGATACCGGCGCCTGTATCTTTTACTGAAAGGTGTCCGCCCACACTATTGGTGAACCAGGATACGGTGATCCGGCCTCGGGCGGGTGTGTATTTGACGGCGTTGAATATCAGGTTTGAGAAGGCGCTGCGCAGCTGGTTTCCATCGCCTTTCAGCAGATGTGGGTCGGGCGCGTCGAAGGTTATCTCATGCTGGTTTTCGCCGCTGAGTGTCCGGGCATCCTGACAGATCTGCCCGATCAGCTTGTCAACGTCCGTTGTCACATCATTTATCGTCTGTTCACCCGTTTCGATTCTGGATAGCAGAATGAGGTCGGTAATCAGTGTCTCCATGCGAAAAGACTGGGTGGCCATGGTGTTGACTGCCCGCCGCCATTTGGCCGGGAGGTCATCGGCGTTGTCCACCAGAGTCTCCAGGTAGCCGCTGATCACCGTCAGCGGAGTCCGCATTTCATGGGAAACGTTGCTTACGAAATCCCGGCGCATCTGCTGCAGCTGGTGCAGGCGTGAGACGTCTTTGGTTACGATGAGGCGATCATCCTCCCCGAACAGGCTGATCTGAATTTGCAGGTGGACATGGGGTTTCGCAGGCGAATGCAGTTCCAGCGGCTCGCGGTAATCTTTGGCATCGAAGTAGGATTTGAAGGCCGGTGTGCGTATCAGGTTATGGATGTACTGTCCTTGGTCCGTGTCGCGACGAAACCCCAGCAGATGCTCCGCGGAGCCGTTCCACCACTCTATAGCGCCGCGTGCGTCGGTCATGACGACGCCATCTCGCATGGCATTGGTGGATTCCTGTATGCGGTCGATTCTTGCCCGCAGCCGATCCTGGCTTTGCAGATAGTTCTGGTTGAATTTGTGCAGTTTTTCGAAGAGGTCGCCCCATATGCCCAGGCTCTGGGGTGCTTCATCGGCGGCATTCGGGTCTGCCAGCCATTGCGCCAGGCGGCGGGTCTGATTAAGCGTCCACAGAAGATAGATTCCCAGCCCGGCGGTTAGCCCGTAAAGCGGATACCCCAGATACAGGCCAGCAAGAGTGGTGCCTGCGAGGCCGGCAAGCGTGTAGCGCAGGTTTCGCGACCAGTTTTGCTGCATGAAAGGCTGCCTTGTATTGCTTTCGTGGGTTGCAGCTGCCTGTCAGGCGGGCTGGGTAGAGAAGCGGTACCCTGCGCCTCTCACGGTTTGAACCAGATAGTCGTGGCGCTCCCCCAGGGCTTTGCGCAGCCGCCGGATGTGTACATCAACGGTTCGCTCCTCAACGTAAACGTTACCGCCCCACACCTGATCCAGAAGCTGGGAGCGGGTATACACCCGTTCCTGGTGCGTCATGAAGAATTGCAGCAGGCGGTACTCCGTAGGCCCTATGCTCAGGAAGCTGTCGTTTGCGGTAACGCGATGACTTGAAGGATCCAGTGTCAGCCCGTCTACCTCAATGGGTGCATCGATACCGGGAGGCGTTGCGCGGCGAAGTACGGCTTTCAGACGGGCGACAAGCTCTCTGGGGCTGAAAGGTTTGGTGATGTAATCATCAGCGCCAACCTCCAGGCCGCGGATTTTATTGTCTTCTTCGACTTTGGCGGTAAGCATGATGATGGGTATGTCAGCGGTGGTTTCTTCTTTCTTCAGACGCCTGGCAAGCTCTATGCCACTGGTGCCGGGCAGCATCCAGTCCAGCAGTATGATGTCTGGCTGCCTGTCGATAATCAGAGCGTGGGCTTCCAGGGCGTCTGCGGCTTCCAGGCATTCGTAATCGGCCATCTCCAGAGCGACGGCGATCATTTCGCGAATGGCGGGTTCATCGTCGACAATCAGGACGGTTTTTCCAGACATAATCTATAACCTGTTTCAGACCTTGGTTTGTTGCTGACTCATTACAACGCCCTAGTGTTACAACCATGTGACAGACGTTGTCAGGAAATAATCAGGTCGATGACCAAACCAGAAAAAACGGCAAACCCCGCCCAGTTGTTGTTCAAAAATGCCTTGAAGCACCCTTCGCGCTCGCGATCTTTGGCCAGATACTGCTGGTAGATAAACAGGCCTGTCATGGCAGCCAGACCCAGATAATAGAAAGGTCCCAGCTCGCAACGGTGGCCCACGATGATGAGGATGAGAACCACCATAGTCTGAAGTACGCCGATGATGGCGCGATCGGCCTCGCCAAAGAGGATGGCCGTGGATTTGATGCCGACCTTGAGGTCGTCGTCGCGATCGACCATGGCATAAAAGGTATCGTAGGCAACGGTCCAGAGAACGTTGGCGGTGAATAGTAGCCAGGTGACCTGGCTGAGCCCGCCGGCTTCGGCGGCCCATGCCATGGGGATGGCCCAGGAGAAGGCGGCGCCGAGGAACAGTTGTGGCAGGTGAGTATAGCGCTTGGTGAAGGGATAGATAAACGCCAGCACAGCTCCGCCAAAAGACAGATAGAGAGTGAGGGTGTTGGTAAACAGCACCACCATCAGAAAAGAGACGATGCACAGCCCGCCAAACAGGGCCACTGCTTCCCAGGCTTTTACCCGACCGGTGGTCAGCGGGCGGTCTTTGGTGCGTTTGACGTGCTTGTCCCAGTCCCGGTCGGCAAAGTCGTTGATGGCGCAACCGGCGGCGCGCATGAAGAAAACGCCGAGAGTGAAAACGACGATGTTGCCGATACCGGGGTTACCATCACCGGCAAGCCAGAGAGCCCAATAGGTAGGCCAGAGCAGGAGCAGTGTGCCAATAGGGCGATTGATGCGCAGCAACTGTGCGTAATCGGTAAGTCGGCTCCGAATGTGATCTGGCACGGCATCAGGCAGCATGGGTCTATCCGTTCTGGAGTATCTGGGGAAATGGTGTCTGGAAAAAGAATGTTTGAAAAATGAAAGTGCAGGGATTATAGCGCAGTGCGCGGGCAGTGGTGAAAGCCAGAGCGTTTTTCGGTGGCTCGTCAGCTTTGACGGTAAAGAACCGGAAGCAGGTATTCGCCCACCAGCAGGGCGCTCCTTTTGTTGCTGAACAGGGAGCGACGTGCAATGTCAGGCATGCCGGTTTTCGACGAGCCGCGATTCTGATGATTGCAAAGCCCGGTTTCAAGCGGCCCGCGTTGCCAGCCTCGACTGCTGAACAGATAGGCTCCCAGCGGTTTGCTGCCAAGATGAAGAAGGCGCCGGCCTTCGCCGGCCAGGCAAGCAAGGGGAATAACGGTGCGCGCCAGAACCCAGGGCTCGCCGTCCCCGCAGAGTCGTACTTCGCGGATCCATGCCTGTTGGCGCAAGGGAATTCTGAGGCGTCTGGTTTCTTCAAGAGTTGGCGCAGCAAAGCCTTCCCGTTGTACTTCCACGTGAAACGAGCGTGCACATTGTTTCTGCAGGGCCAGGGTAAACGAGCCTTCCACCTGTAACCAGTACCGTGCCGGGCCATGAACATCCGGATTGCGGAGCCCGGCAGCGGCGAACGAGCGGTACCAGTCGGTTGGCGGTATGATCAGGCTGGGGTTGTCTGCCAGGGTATCGATGTCAGAGACCTTTGACGGCATAAATCCCGGGCGCGTTGCGCCAGTAGCCTTTGTAATCCATGCCGTAACCAAACAGGAAGCGGTCTTCAACATTCAGGCCTGTGAAATCCGCTTTGAGATCAGGGCGCGCCTTGCGGTCGTGTTGCTTGTCGACCAGTACAGCTGTCAGCACCTGCTTTGCACCATGAGCCAGGCAGTAATCGGCGATGGCGCACAGAGTTGTGCCTTCATCCAGAATGTCGTCGACAATCAGTACGGTGCGGTCTTTCATGTCTGCTTCGGGTTGGAGCTTCCACTCAAGAATGCCTCCAGTGGTTTCCTGCCGGTAGCGCGTTGCATGAAGGTATTCCGCCTGCACCGGGAACTTGAGTCGGGGCAGAAGCTGGCCGGTAAAGATCAGTCCGCCATTCATGACACAAAGCAGCAGAGGGTTGCTGTCTTTAAGGCGGCCGGTAATGTCGTCGGCCAGATTACGAATAGCAGCCTGTACCTGTTGCTCACTAACCAGGCAATCAGCTTCGGCCATAACCTGATTCATTTCGGCGACGGTTTCGGTCATAACGGTCGGTCCTGTCGTAAAAGCGGCGATTATACCGGAGAGGGCCGGCTGAGGGGAGGGGGTGCAATGCTGACAATTTGCAGAAAAAGCCTAGCGAGTGCGTCTTCACCGGCATTGGTCAATCCGGATGTGCCGGGTATCATTGAGCTGCAACGCTCATAAATGAACCGGCGCGGCGGCCCCCACGGTTTGTCAGTGGAAAAGCGCTTGCTTGAAGCATTGTTCGACAATTAACATTGAGGCCACAAACGTGTGGTGGAGAGAGTGTTTATGAAGAAGTGGCAGTGCGTGGTATGTGGCCTGGTCTATGATGAAGCGGAAGGTTGGCCGGAGGATGGTATTGAGCCTGGTACCGCATGGGAAGATGTGCCAGAGGACTGGGCCTGCCCCGACTGTGGTGTGGGCAAGGAAGATTTTGAAATGATCGAAATCAGCTGACCCCGAACGGAGCATGGTTATGACAGAGCAGACCCCCATCGTTATTGTCGGAACCGGTTTGGCGGGCTACTCCCTGGCCCGGGAAATCCGTAAGCAGGATAAGGAAGTCCGGGTTGTGATGGTGACCGCTGATGACGGTGTCAGCTACTCCAAGCCCATGCTGTCCACCGGCTTTACCAAAGGCAAAGATGCTGACGGCCTTGCCCAGGCCGCCACTGAGGCCATGGCGGAGCAGCTGAACCTGGAGCTGCGCACCTATACAACGGTGACCGGCATAGATACTGAAGGTCACAGGTTATTACTGGGCGACGAGAGTTTACCTTACAGCAAGCTTGTGCTCGCCTGGGGCGCGGATGTCATTCGCCTGACCATACCGGGTGATGGCCAGGACCGGATATTCCCGATCAACGATCTGGGGGATTACCGTGTGTTCCGCAAGGCGCTGAAGCCGCGAAGCCGAGTGGCGATTATGGGTGCTGGGCTTATTGGCTGTGAGTTTGCCAACGACCTGCGTAACGGCGATTACGAGGTGGAGGTGATTGCCCCTTCTGATGCCGTAATGCCGAGTCTGTTGCCGCCCGTTGCCGCCAACGCAGTCCGGGCTGAGCTGGAATCACTGGGTGTGGGCTTTCATTTGGAAACAGTGGTTGAGCGGATTGAGCCGGCAGGCGCGGGTCTAACGCTGTTCCTGGCCAATGGTGAAAAACTGAAGGCAGATATTGTGATTTCTGCCGTGGGTCTGCGGCCCCGCACGGAGCTGGCCCGCTCCGCCGGAATCGACGCAGACCGTGGCATCACGGTGAACCGGGCGCTGGAAACCTCGGCTGAAGATGTCTATGCCCTGGGCGACTGCGCCGAGGTAGACAGCCACGTGTTGCTCTATGTGCTGCCGCTGATGGCCTGTGCCCGTGCTCTGGCAAAAACCCTCACCGGTGAGCGCACAGAGGTGAGCTACGGCACCATGCCGGTAATGATCAAAACACCCTGTTGTCCGGCGGCTGTGTGCCCGCCCCCGGCAGATGCTGAAGGTAGCTGGGAAACCGAGCAGGAAGGCACCCACGTAAAAACTCTGTTCAAAAACGCGGAAGGCAATGTACTGGGCTTTGCGGTTACCGGTCGGTTTGCACTGGAAAAGCAGGCGCTATCCAAAGTCGTGCCGCCCATCCATTCTTGAATATCCTGCCTCCTGCAGGCGCTTTTCGTTGCGAAAACTCCTCGCTTGAGGTAGAAACTCCTTCGTGTGCTAACGAATTAACAGGAGCAGGCATGCTTGAGATTACAAAAAAACTGGTGGAGCTGTTGTATCTGTCCCCCACTGGCGATGATCACTATCGGGGCGACAGTCAGGATCTTGGGTTTCCCCACGTGTTTGGGGGGCAGGTTCTCGGGCAGGCGTTGATGGCTGCCAGCCACACCGTTGAGGGCTGCCTCTGCCATTCTATGCATGCCTATTTTCTGCGACCGGGCAACCAGCATATGCCTATTGATTACGAGGTCCAGCGGGTGCGCGATGGCCGTAGCTTTGCTGTTCGACGGGTTATTGCTCGCCAGGATGGCAAGGAAATTCTGACCGGCTCCATGTCGTTTCATGTAGCAGAAGAAGGTTTTGAACATCAGGCTGAGATGCCTGATTCTCCAGACCCTGAAACCCTGCGCTCCGAACAGGAGTGGGGCAAGATGATGGCGTCGCAGGTACCAGAGCAGTTGTCTGAGAGAGTGCGGGAGATCATGACCCGTGACCGCCCCATCGAAATTCGCCCGGTGGACCCAATGAATCCGCTTCAGCCCGAAAAGCGCCCGCCACACAAACAAAGCTGGATCCGTGCTCTGGGGCCGCTGCCGGATGATCCTGTTCTGCATCGCTGCCTGCTTACCTATGCATCGGACTTTTCGTTTCTGGGTACATCCCTCAACCCTCACGGTGTGTCCTTTATGAACAAGGGGCTGCAAATCGCAAGCCTTGATCATGCCATCTGGTTTCACCGGAATTTCCGCATGGACGACTGGCTGCTTTACGACAAGGACAGCCCAAGCGCTTCTTCGGGTCGCGGCTTTAATCGTGGCAACTTTTTCAATCAGGCCGGCGTTCTGGTGGCGTCTACAACACAAGAAGCGTTGATTCGCCAGCGCTGACAGCCATTATCAGTTACCCGGGTGGCGAGATCTGTGATAAGTGAACGGTCGATCTTGATTTCGCTGGCGGGCAGCTGCTTGATATAGGAAAGCGACGAGTAACCTGACCCGAAATCGTCTATGGAAACCGGAATGCCCGCATTGGCAAGTGAGTTAAGCGCTTTCAGGGCGTTGGCCGGATCTTGCATCATCGATGTTTCAGTAACCTCAAAGATAATGGCGCCCCGATGCTCGGGGTGATCACAACCATGGCAGCGTTTAGCGCAACGAAACAAAGTACAACCCGGTTAAGGGCTGGCCCGGTTTGTTTGAGCCTGAGAAAATAACGCCTGGGTATTCCAGAGAGCCATCGGAACCTGCAGGGCACCTTTGGTGCGGATTTCCAGAAGAATTTGTCCCTTCCCGCTAGCGTCCGGGCTGAACGGGAACAGAAAATGACGATTGAGAATGGGGCGCTGGGTGAATGGGTAGAGACCTGCATGCAAGGGGTAGCAGCAATATCAGCGCTGCCAGAACGCGAGACCATCGGAGCCGTGTCACGATTCACCGCTTGTCGTTGTTGTTGTCAGAATCAGTATGGGCTGCAGTCAATAGCGACTCAAGTCGTGCTCATGCCAGTGCGGTGGATAACCATTCACGTACCCATGGCAAGGCCTCGCTTTCGGGCTCTTGAGTTTCCAGCGCATCAATGCGCAGGGTTTCGCCAACCTTGCGGGCAGCAGTTTCATAAAGCGCTTCTTCCATAAGCTCGCCGGCACCACAAAATGTATCACCGTAAGAGCTGTCTCCCAGCACAATGACGCCGAAAGGCCGGCCTGGTTGCTGTGGCAACTGTTCACGCAAGGCCACATAGAACGGTAGCAGGTTGCCGGGAATTTCCCCTTGGCCTGTCGTAGAAGTGCAGACCAGCAGTGGAGTTGCATCAGACGTTATATCGTCAAGCACCGGGTTCTCCAAAACGGATACCGAGTAGCCGTCTGCAGCCAGCGCCTGTTTGATGGCTCTGGCGGTCATCAGCGCGCCACCATATACGCTGCCTACCAGAATTCTAATGTCTGTCATGAAGAATTACCTGTTCAATGCAAGAGCGGATTGCCGAGTTTCTTTTAGCGCTGAATGATAACGGCCGAGGTAAGCGGCCTCAAGCGCTAGGCTCGCTCTGAACATCTGCGCTCCGGCTGCGAACCCGGGGCGCAATCCGGTTACGGCCAGCTTCCTTGGCGCTGTATAGCTGCAAATCTGCCTGTTTGAGCATGTTGTCGATGGAATTGGCCTGGGCGATGGAGCAGATGCCCGCACTCATGGTGATGGGTAAATCCTGCCCGTGAAAACTGAAGCTGTTTTGCGCCACCTCACTGCGCAAGCGTTCGGCCAGCGTGAGTGCTGGAATCAGGGACGTATCTGGCAGCAGCAGCAGAAACTCCTCGCCACCCCAGCGGGCCGCAACATCTGTCTGACGGATGACGGTCTGCAGAAGATCGGCGAATTGCTTGAGGGCTGCATCGCCAGCGTTGTGGCCGTACTGATCGTTGATGTTTTTGAACAGATCCAGGTCAATCAGGGCAATGGAAAAGTGATGCCCGGACCGTTGGTATCGTGAAAACTCTTCCGACAGCCGGTTCAGTATGTCCCGGCGGTTGGAAAGCCCGGTAAGCTCGTCGGTTTTGGCGGCGTGCTCGTGAGTCAGAGCCAGGTCCAGCAGTTCATTACGGGCTTTCAGCCTGCTTGCTTCGAGGATAAAACAGAAAATCGATTCAAAGGTCAGCGTGGCGATAAAGCGAATCTTGAAGTCAGTGTCGTACTCCGTAAACACAAAGGGCAGATTGGGAAACTGGAATACAATAACAGCCACCAGAAGAGCCAGCAGCAGTATCATGGTGCCGGTTTTCAGATTGGTCAGAAAAAACAGCAGGGGCGGGAATATATAAAACCAGAGAGGGCCGGTGTTGCTTTCGCCGCCGAAGGCAATCAGATAGGTCAAAAGCATGCCAGCAATAACCAGCAGCCCGACTTTTTGCGTATCACGATTGCTGGTTAGTGCAAACCAGATCATGCTGGCGAGCAACGGAATGAGAAAGGCCCAGAGAGTTAAAGCATGAGCGCTGTGGCCGGAAAGCCAGGCTTTGGAACCAATGCCGATAAGAAACAGGATCGCCGCCAGTGACAGCCATGTCAGAATGAGTGAAACCTGGACATCTTCACGTTCGCGTGTAGCTTGGTAGCCTGAGGATGAATCTTTGGTCATAGTGGCCCTGCCTGAATACGCGGCGCTCTTTTATAGCACGTTGGCACTTTTGTTTATTATCGATCCCGTAATGGTAGGTATGCACCCATTGCGAGTGTATTGTGTGACCGCGTCGCGCAAACGCACATTTGTTTCAATTTAGTGGCAAAAAATTTATAGTTGCGCGCAACACATCAGTGCGTTCTGCATTCAGACCAAATGAGACCTTTTCTGTTATGGCCCGTTCAAGCGGATTTCTGGACACCCTTCTTACCAGTAACTCTACGGAACGATACCGGATTGGACTCAGTCTGCTATTTTTGCTGGGCGTTTGGTTGGTTGTAGGCGCCTTCAGTGAGGGTATGCCCAATAGCACGCTGTTAATGGCAGCTGCTGTTATTGGCGGTTATATGGCCATTAATATAGGCGCTAATGACGTTGCCAACAACGTTGGCCCTGCTGTTGGTTCCGGAGCATTGTCTCTGGGTGCCGCCGTTATTCTCGCGGGCGTTTTTGAGTCAGCCGGCGCGCTGATTGCGGGTGGTGATGTAGTCTCCACCATCAAGGGGGGCATTATTGATCCCTCAAGCCTGGAAGACGGACGAGAATTTGTCTGGCTAATGACCGCCGCCTTGCTTGCGGGCGCGCTGTGGCTCAATCTCGCGACCTGGATGGGCGCTCCGGTCTCCACGACGCACGCGATCGTAGGTGGCGTGCTCGGAGCGGGCATTGCGGCCGGTGGTTGGGGTATTGCGGACTGGGCCGTTATGGGCAAGATTGCCGCAAGCTGGGTTATTTCTCCGGTGCTTGGCGGCGCTTTGGCAGCTCTGTTTCTATTCATCATCAATAAAACGGTGCTGTATCGGAAAAACGTCATACCCGCTGCTCGTACGTTTGTGCCCTGGCTTGTCGCTATCATGGCTTGGGCTTTTGGCACGTATCTGATGGTTAAGGGTGTCAAGAAAATCATCAAAGTCGACTTTCTTGAAGCCTCTTTGGTGGGCCTGGTTGCCGCTGTGATTGCATTCTTTGTTGTGCGCTCTTTGGCCTCGCGCCGGGCAGCTACCATGGAAAACAGCGCTAGTGGGGTGAATACTCTGTTCACCTGGCCGCTGATATTTGCGGCTGCACTGCTGAGCTTCGCCCACGGTGCTAACGACGTCGCCAACGCCATTGGCCCGCTTGCGGCGATCAATGATGCGTTGTCTAACGGCGAAGTGGTAACCGCTTCAAGCATCCCCCTGTGGGTCATGATGATTGGCGCCTTGGGCTTGACCGTCGGCCTTATGCTGTTTGGCCCGCGCCTGATCAAAACCGTGGGCAGTGAGATTACCGAGCTGGATAAAACCCGTGCGTTCTGTATTGCTCTTTCGGCGGCACTGACGGTCATCCTTGCCTCGCAGCTTGGCCTGCCTGTCAGCTCCACACACATTGCCATTGGTGGTGTTTTTGGCGTTGGTTTCCTGCGTGAGTACCTGAAATCCAATTACGCGACTCAGCTGCACAAGATCATGGAGGAGCGGGACGTTGACGATCAGGAACGCCTCAAGCCTTTCCTGGATGATTTCCGCAATGCATCTGTTGAGGAAATGGAAAAACTTCTGAAGCGTGCGAAAAAGAAGAAGTACGTGCCCCTGACAAAGTCGGATCGCAAACGGCTCAAGAAAATCTACAAAGAAGAAATGGTTAAGCGATCGCACTTGGTGCGTATAGGCGCAGCGTGGATTATTACAGTGCCTGCTTCGGCCTGTATGGCGGCCGTTCTGTTTTATACTCTGCGCGGACTCTTCGTCTGATGCGCTGGCTGGTTGTAACGCGCGGGTTTGGTCATACTGTGCGTCTGCCGAGGGAGCGCTCTGCTTCCTGAGAATTCATTTGCCCGGAGAGTGAGTTATGAGTACACCGGTTGAAAGCCATCGTCAGGCCAGGGTGATTGCTGAGCTGCGAGTGTTCATCAAGAAGGTGCTAAGCGATCCGACGATCGCGGTGAAGTCTATCGACATTGCCCGCAAGTTTCGTTCAGAGGCCGGTGCCGATGAGTTGATCGCCCGGGAAATCAGTTCTAACACCACCATCCGTATTCCGGAAAAGTGGAGCGAAGCGGATCGTATGTTCCTGGACATCATCCACGAAGTACTGGACGACGAAGAAGCGCTTTACTGAGCCTGGCTCTGAGCAAGGGAGGGAAGCCTGCTGCCCTCCCTTGCGGCTCCTGAAGGGTAATTAGAAAAAATCAGGCCTGCTTTTGACTCTGTTTGTGCTGCTCAAGCACAGTATCTGCCATCTGATGCAGTATTCTGATCTCATCCTGAATGCCTTCCTCCGCAGACAGCTCTCGCTGCTCTTCCAGAATGTCCGCCAGGATTTTTGGCGTGGTCAGAGGGTTTGCCAGAACAACCCTGAAGACGATGCATGGGAAGTTGTAGTAACAGGCAGGTTCCAGCCGGGTTCTTGAGACGAATGCTTTGCCACGTTCCCGCTGGGTTTTCTGGATAAACTTGGTGATCGTGTTCAGGCAGGCGTTGAGTTTTTCTGCCTGAAGCGGATCCGCTAGAGCCAAGGCCTGCTGCACGGTTTTTGGGCAGTAGCGGTAGGTGAGGATGTTCAACTCGGGCCGGGTAATCAGCTCGAAATCCGCCTGTGCCTCGATCATTTCGGCGAAGTGCGCCGCTTTTTCAATACCTTGGTCAATGAGTATCTCGTAGCCTTCCCGGGCCAGGATTTTCAGACCTGAATGGATCAGCATGGACATGCCGGGGCGTGAGCCTTCCAGCGTCGTGGTGCCCAGATCACGGGAGCCTTTCCGGATGATGTACTGGGCATGATGCTCAATCGCGTTTGCCAGGCTCGGGTCTTTGAAAACGACCAGTCCTACACCCATGGGTACATACAGCTGTTTGTGGGCATCAAAGGTGACGGAGTCTGCCTTCTCGATGCCCCGCAATAGATGGCGGTAGGTTCTGGAGAACAGTGTTGGCCCGCCCCAGGCGGCATCCACGTGAAAATGGGCGCCGAATTCCCGGGCGATATCTGCCATCGCGTCCAGTGGGTCTACGTTACCGGTTTCGGTCGTGCCCGCCACGCCGCAGATTGCCATAATCTTGATTTTCTGTTTCTGCAGTTCCAGGCACTTGTCGCGCAGGGCGTCGGTTTGGATCCGGTTGCTGTCGTCGGTATCCACCGCCACCAGAGATTCCCGACCCAAGCCGAGCACATCGGCAGCTTTGCCCAGAGAATAGTGACCACGGCGGGATACGACGATGGCTGCGCCTTCGTAACCGTAGTATTTCAGGGCCCGGAACAGGCCTTCCTGGCGGAGACCGCGAAAGCTGCCTTCGGCCGGGAAGGCACGGTTACGAGCAACCCAGAGTGCAGTCAGGTTGGCGACGGTGCCGCCGGAGCACATGGCGCCCAGAGCGTAGCGGGGGTTGTGCATCCATTTCCGGTAAAACGCGCCGTCTTCCTGATATACCAGCCGGTGAATCATGCCGAGAACCTGCCGCTCCATGGGCGTAAAAGCCTTGGAGGTTTCGGTTTTCACCAGGTTCTGGTTCAGGGCAATCATGATTTTTGACAGCGGAAGCATGAAGTAGGGCAGCGCTGAAGTCATGTGGCCGATAAAGGCTGGTGAAGCAGTATGAACGGAGTTGGCAACCAGTTTGTCGAGCAGGAACTGTGCCTGCTCGGAAACGAACACGGGCTTTTCCGGGATGGCGTAATCGGAGAAGTTCTTCTCGACGTCCGCAAGATCCCGTTCAACCGCAACGATATGCTCCTGCAGGAAGCCTGCAAGGTTGCGGGAAATGTTTTGATCAATCCGGCTGAGCGTGGACTCCGGTGCCTCGGGCACAGTGAATACGCGATACATGGCTTCGATTGAGGCCTGGGCGGTTTTTTTCTTACCGGTCATAGATACCACACACAATCAGTGGTCATCCGCAGGGCCAGTTCCGAATGCCCGGCGGATACAAGCCGGAATCTGATTCCGGCATTGGTTACTTGTCGCCTGTCGTCTGAGGGCAGGCTGGCATCCTTGAGGTGGCGTAGTATACGGGCTGCGGAGGTGTTGTGCCACAGAGCTTTATTAGAGAATCTCCCGATGAATGTCGAGTATGGCGGCATCAACTTTTTCCTGGATGGCTTTTTCTACCTGGTCGAGGCGCTTGGTTATCTGCTGCGAGGAGGTGCCGAGGGCTGCTATGGTCCATGTGGCGCAATCGAGTGCTTCGAGATCAGCGGTTTCCGCCACGGCCAGGTCGGGCTCTTTGCCCCATACGGCGCGCAGGGTTGTGAAGACTTTGCGTTTGGCTTTTAGGTCTTCGCAGCCGTAGAGCTGGAAGTGTAGAGTCAGTACGCCGACGTGCGGTGTAATCACGGTATGTTGAGGCGCATTGCCTTCTTTGAGCAGCTTTCTGAGAGCTTCAGACATATTACTCCGTGCAAGAGCGGGTGGGGCGCAGCCTCTGAAACACGCTGTGAATACGTCCCTGTACGCTTGGCTCCGCCATCCCTGGCTCCGCACAGTTTCAGAGGCTGCGCCCCACCCGCTCCCTGACTGTATCGATAGGTTAAGGTTCTGCTTACCCTACTACAGGCGTTGCGCGCTTGATAATAGCTGCGGCATCGGTGCCTGAGGGCAGGTTGCCGTAGTTCATGCCACCATTGGATTGCAGCCGGGAGGCGCAGAAGGCGTCGGCTACGGCTTTGTCGGCGTTGCGTAGCAGCAGAGATGCCTGCATGGCTAAAGCCATTCGGTCGACCAGGTTGCGGGCGCGGTACTGGAAATCGCTGATGTCGGCGAAGTCATTCTGCAGTTGCGTGAGGAACTGGTCAAAACGGCGATCTGAGCCTTTCGCTTCGGCGGCTTCGCGGAAGAAGGCATCGAGAGTTTCCGGTTCTTTGTGGATGGCGCGCAGGGTGTCCAGGCACTGGACGTTGCCGCTGCCTTCCCAGATGGCGTTCACGGGAGATTCCCGGAACAGGCGCGGCATGATGCAGTCTTCCATTACGCCGCTGCCACCGATGCATTCCATGGACTCGTAGGCGTGGTTGGGTGTGCGTTTGCAGATCCAGTATTTGCCCACGGGAGTGGCCAGGCGGGCCAGCAGGCGTTCGTGTTCCTGGTCCTGGTTATCCAGAGCGCGGGCGATTCGCATGGTGTAGGCGAGAGCGGCTTCGTTTTCCAGGGCCAGGTCTGCAAGCACGTTCTGCATCAGGGGCTGGTCGCTGAGGCGGTTGCCGAAGGCGCTGCGGTGGCGGCAGTGGTGTGTGGCCTGGGCTACGGCCTGGCGCATGCCGGCGGAGCTGCCGATCATGCAGTCGAAGCGGGTCATGGCGACCATTTCTATGATGGTGGGTACGCCGCGCCCTTCTTCACCGATCATCCAGGCCAGTGCGCCGCGCAGCTCTACTTCGCTGGAGGCGTTGGCTACGTTGCCCATTTTGTTTTTCAGGCGCTGTATCTGCCAGGGGTTTTTGGTGCCGTCCGGGCGCCAGCGTGGCATCAGGAAGCAGGACAGCCCGCCGGGTGCCTGGGCCAGTACCAGGAAGGCGTCGCACATGGGTGCAGAAACAAACCATTTGTGCCCGACCAGCTCATAAGCCTGACCAGCGCCTTTGATACCGACCGGGTAAGCCAGAGTGCTGTTGGAGCGCACGTCACTGCCGCCCTGCTTTTCGGTCATCGCCATGCCGATGGTAACCGAGCTTTTCTGGCTGTCGGGGACATTGCGGGGGTCGTAGCTGTTGGCCAGAACCCGGGATTCCCAGAGCGATGCCAGTTCCGGTTGCTTGCGGATGGAGGGAATGGCGGCAAAGGTCATGGTGATCGGGCAACAGTGTGCAGCTTCCACCTGGGAGTGCATGTAGTACTTCGCCGCACGTGTTACATGGGCGCCACTGCCGGGATTCGTCCAGGGGCTGCTGTGCAGGCCGTTTTCAAATGCGATGCGCATCAGCTCGTGGTACGAGGGGTGGAAATCCACTTCGTCGATGCGGTGGCCAAACCGGTCGTGGGTATTGAACGCGGGCTTGTTGTTATTGGCCCGAAAGCCCAGGTCGATGGTTGCAGCGTCGCCGGTAAAGGCACCGAAGGCTTTCAGGTCGCTTTCCGCTTCTCCGGCGCCTTCGCGCTGTACGGCCTCCTGAAGAGCAACATCCTGCTCATATACATTGTAGTTTTCCAGCGAGGGCGGCTGATTGACCACTTCGTGGGTGGCCGCCAGATAGCGATCACCATGGTTATCTGTGGGTTTTCCGGGCCTGGGTTGCGGGGCGTTCATAGCTACCTCCTGGTGCCGGTCAACCCCTGTATGCAAAAGCGGATGATGGTGTTGACCAGCGGGTCGTTGTTATCACGTTCGTCTGTGGTTGCCTGACCGATCTGGGTCGGTGACAGCGGGCCGACCAGGCTTTCCGCGATAGCGCCTACCAGGCAGGTGCTGCTCTGGCGTGCATCCTGATCCGGAATGCATCCTTCTTCGATGCCTTCGCGAATCGCTTGTTCAAACAGGTTGGCGTACGCCTTCCGGTATGCCAGCCGCTCTTCTTCAACTTTCGGATCTACCGGTTCGGCAATGAGTGACCACGCCATAACAGGGGCATTCAAGGCGCGCTCGGCAAACTGCCGCAATGCTTTTTCCAACCGCGCCGTGGCGTTTCCCGGTGTTGCAAGAGCTTCCGCCACCTTGTCCACTTCACGCTGTGTAGCCAGGCGGAATATTTCGGCAAACAAGTCCTCTTTCGACTCGTAATGGCGATAAATCGTTCCCGTGGCTACACCCGCGAGCTGTGCAATACGGGTAATTTTCGCATTGCGGAAGCCGCCATCTGCAACGCACTGATAGGTGCAATCAGCGATCCTTTGGCGCGCTGCTGCTTTACGCTGGCGCATTTTTTCCGTTTCACGATAAGCCATCCTGGCTCCCTACAATTATTGAATCATTATTCATTCTTTTAGTCAACGCAAACGCTACTTTAGTGCCTGTATTTTGCCATTTAAATTCAAAAAGTTATAGAAAGTTACAAAAAGTTACAAAAAATGTATTGGTCGGAAATAGCACTGTAATGGAAAGCAGATTATAAAGACGCCAAGACGGTGCCGCAGTAGCGGCTGGTCGAGACGGAGTGCGACCCCAGCGGGATGACGGCACTTGTAACACCGTTTTCGTTGAAGGAGAAAATCATGAGTGAGCTCGACGAAAGCAACTTGGAGCAATCCGGGAACTGGGGTAATGAGAGTGGCCATACCCATTCCATCGCAGGCCGGTCACGGGTGCGGGCGCAGTTACAGCGGGATATAGAAGTGTTTCTGAGCCAAGGTGGCAGAATCCAGGAAGTTGAGACATCGTTCCGTGCTGGTTCCCTGCGTAAGGTGGAGGCAGACTTTAACAATCGGGCTGTCTGAGCATTGCTTTTACAGGCCGGGGCTGCTGCAAAGCCATCGATAGATCGGACATGTCCATTGTTATGAAATTTGTTTCCAGATTTCCCTTGATCTTACCAGTGGTTGTAGTCGTTGTGATTGCGCTCTGGCTGTTTGCCGATGGGGCTCAAGATCAACCCGCCTCCACCCATCCTTCTGGCCGCTCTGCAGACGTGACGACGGATGACGCCGGCTTTGCAGCCGCGCGCCAGCAACCGCCCTCAAAAATGGTCGATGATTCCGCTGAACTCAATGTGTCGGATCAGCAGCCACCGTCCCTGGAGGGAACGTCAGAGCCGGGTGGCTGGGCGGAAACGGATCGTTTTGGCAACCTTATCCCTACGGGCGAGTTGAGGCAGTTATTTGAATACTATCTGTCAGCTCTGGGCGAAGAAACACTGTCGCAGTTAGTGACCAGAATACGGCTTGCGCTCTCAGTTTTGGAAGAGCCTGCAAGAGGGCAGGCTCTTAGTACCCTTGGCCGATATCTGGATTACAAGCTTGCGTTGTCAGATCTGGAGGCGGCCTATGGGGATGCAGGAGCTTTTGGTCCGGATGAGATTGAGCGACGAATGGCAGAGATACAAGCATTGCGCAGAACCTGGATGGACGCGGATACCGCCGAGGCTTTCTTTGCCGATGAAGAGGCGATAGACCGCTATCAGCTCAAAAAACTGAGCATTGGCAGGGACAAGGATCTGACTAAGCAACAGCGCGAAGACGCCCTTGCCGAGGCTGAAATGGCCTTGCCTGAACCTGTGCGGCAGGCCCGGCAGGATACCCGTAAGTTCTCACGCTACGAACAGGCACGTGAAGCCCTGGCTAATGATCCGGAAGCCCTGCGCGCCTTGCGCCAGAAAGAATTTGGCGATGAGGCCGCGCGAAGGCTGGCGGACCTGGATTCAGAGCAGAAGGACTGGAGCCGGCGCTGGCAGTCTTACGCAAAGGAGCGTGATGCTCTTATAGCATCCGGTTTGGCGGCGCCTGAGCGTGAAGAGAGCCTGGCCCGGTTGCGGCAGAAGTATTTCAGTGAAATCGAGCGTATCCGGGCCAAAGCGCTGGATTCCGTTCAGTAATCGAGTCTTCGGGAAAGCCCCATCTGCGGCCTCCTTGTGCTCCTGATACTGTACCTGTATCCAGCGGAAGCCTGCAGCCAGAGGCCTCGGAGGTGTATGATGGTGAAAATGGAGGCGCCAGTGCGCCGGGATTTCTGATCCAACGCTTTGCAGTGCTATTCAGGAGGTTTTCTGTGTCGTTATCAATACCCCGTTCTTTCCCCGCTACCCGTCTGCGTCGTAACCGGGCCAGTGATTTTTCCCGCAGGCTGGTGAGGGAAAACCAGCTGGCGCCGGACAACCTGATCTACCCGGTTTTTGTACTGGAAGGTGAAGGGCAGCGTGAGCGGGTGCCATCCATGCCGGGTGTGGATCGTCTGAGTATTGATCTGCTGGTTGAGCAGGCGGCCGAAGTGGTTGAACTGGGCATTCCCGCGATTGCTCTGTTCCCCGTGGTCTCGGTGGAGAATAAAAACCTGTCCGGCTCCGGTGCCTGGGATGCTGACGGGCTGGCGCAGCGAGCCGTCCGGGCGCTGAAAAAGGCCTACCCGGAGCTGGGCGTAATCACCGATGTCGCACTGGATCCGTTCACCACCCATGGCCAGGATGGCATCATCGATAACGATGGTTATGTATTGAATGATATCACCGTAGAGGCGCTGGTGAACCAGGCGCTATCCCACGCGGACGCCGGTGCAGATATCGTTGCACCCTCCGATATGATGGATGGGCGCGTTGCTGCCATGCGTGATGCGCTGGAGTCTGCAGGGCATGTGAATACTCGCATTCTGGCCTATTCTGCCAAGTACGCATCTGGCTATTATGGGCCGTTCCGGGACGCGGTTGGCTCGGCAGCAAACTTGGGTAAGGGCAACAAGGCCACTTATCAGATGGATCCGGCCAACAGCAACGAGGCAATTCATGAGGTGATGATGGATCTGGCCGAAGGCGCGGATATGGTGATGATCAAACCCGGTATGCCGTATCTGGATATCGTGCACCGGGTGAAAACCGAGTTGCAGGTGCCGACATTTGTGTATCAGGTCAGCGGCGAGTACGCCATGCATATGGCAGCGGAGCAGAATGGCTGGCTTGATGGTGACACGGTCATGATGGAAAGCCTGATGGCCATGCGGCGCGCCGGGGCCGATGGCATTCTTACGTATTACGCGGTGCGTGCTGCCCGCCTGATGCGCAATCAGGGGCGCTGAAGCCGCTAACGGATCATCCGCCGCCGGGGATCGGCTGGCGGTAAATCAGACAGGAACAGAAGGCCATGACAACGGAAATCGCCACGAAACTGACTGTGGACGGGGAGCATAGTATTCCTACTCCGGGTGAAGTCCCGCCGATGGGTGAAGTGATCAACCTGGAGGCCAGTGAAAATTACTTCAACCGTGAACTGAGCCAGCTTCAGTTCAATTACCGAGTGCTGAAACAAGCGCTTGATACCACTCATCCGCTGATTAACCGGCTGATTTTCTGCTGTATTTTCAGTAGTAACATGGATGAGTTCTTTGAAATACGGGTGGCTGGCCTGCGCCAGCAGATCAAGTACGGCCGGGAGACCGTGGGTGCCGACGGCATCATGCCGGAACAGGCGCTGAGTGAAATCAGCCGTGTTGCTCATGAGTATATCGATGAGCAGTACGACATTCTGAACCATGTCCTGATCCCGGAGATGGAACAAGAGAATATTCACTTTGTGCGGCGCCGGGAGTGGACGCCGGAGCAGGCGGAGTGGGTGCGCAATTATTTCGAGGACGAGATTCTTCCGGTGGTGAGTCCCATCGGCCTGGATCCGTCACACCCATTTCCGCGCCTTGTGAACAAAAGTCTTAACTTTATTGTTGAACTCGACGGCAAGGATGCCTTTGGTCGTGAGACCGGCATGGCCATAGTGCCGGCTCCGCGCTCACTGCCAAGACTGGTGCGTCTTCCTGATGAGATCTGCAACGGCGGAGAGAATCTGGTTTTTCTGTCTTCGATGATTCACGCCCACACCGATGAGCTGTTCCCGGGTATGGAAATCAAGGGTTGCTACCAGTTCCGGCTCACCCGTAACGCTGACCTGGAGCTGGAAGACGACTTTGAAGATCTGGCATCCGCCCTGCGCGGTGAGCTGCTCAGCCGCCGGTTTGGCGACGGTGTGCGGCTGGAAGTGGCGGATAACTGCCCGCAGGAGCTTGTACAGTTCCTGCTAACGGAATTCGGCCTGGCGGAAAAAGATCTGTATCAGGTAAACGGGCCGGTGAACCTCAACCGGTTGCTGGCGGTTAACAGCCTTGTGGATCGCTCCGATCTGACCTATTCGGGCTTCTCGCCCACCATACCCAAGCAGATCCGCAGTAAGGAAACCATATTTGATGCCATTCGCAAACGGCCGATCCTGCTGCACCATCCCTTCCAGAACTTCAGCCCGGTAGTGGATTTGCTGCGCCAGGCGGCTAAGGATCCGCAGGTTCTGGCGATCCGGCAGACCCTTTATCGTGCCGGTGCCAATTCGGAGATTGTTGAAGCCCTGGCAGACGCAGCCCGGCGTGGCAAAGAGGTAACCGCCGTCGTTGAGCTACGGGCAAGGTTCAGCGAGGCTGAGAACCTGGAACTCGCAAGCCGGTTACAGGAAGCCGGTGTGATCGTGGTGTATGGCGTTGTGGGGTATAAAACCCACGCCAAGATGATTCTGGTTGTGCGCCGTGAAGAAGGTCGTCTGCGCCGCTATGTCCACCTGGGGACCGGCAACTATCATGCTGACAACGCGCGCCTCTATACCGATTACAGTTTCATGACCTGTGACGAGTCCATCGGGGACGATGTTAATAAGCTGTTCCAGCAGTTAACCGGTATGGGCAAAGCCCTGAAGATCAAGAAACTGTTCCATGCGCCGTTTACGCTCCACAAAAGATTGCTCAGCCTGATTGAGCGCGAAGCCGAATTAGGCGATAAAGGGCGCATCATTATCAAGATCAATGCGCTAACAGAAGTCCAGCTCATCAAGGCCCTGTACCGGGCCTCTCAGGCAGGCGCCGAGGTTGATCTTATTGTTCGCAGCATATGCAGCATAAGGCCCGGGGTTCCGGGCCTTTCGGATAACATTCGGGTGCGATCCATTGTGGGGCGCTTCCTGGAGCATACCCGGGCTTACTATTTCGGCAACGATGGCAAACCCGAGGTTTACTGCTCAAGCGCAGACTGTATGGAGCGCAATCTGCTGAGCCGGGTTGAGACGGCGTTCCCGATTGAAGATCCGGAGCTCATCGCCCGTGTGCGCGAAGATCTGGATACTTACCTTGCGGACAATTGCCAGTCCTGGATGTTGCAGCCGGATGGCAGTTACATTCAGAATCAGCCGGCCGAGGGCGAAGAACGGGTGGCCTCGCAACTTGTATTACTGGAGCGCCTGACCGGCAAATCCTGACATTTTCAGACGGAGAGAGTTCTTGAAAAAAAAGTGGATAATTGCCGGCACCGGTGTACTGGTTGTCGCTGGCGCAATGCCTTGGGCGGTGGGTTACGTAACCGAGCAGCAGTGGCAAGAGGTAACCCGTGAACTGAATCAGGCGCAGCCGTTCGTACAGATGCAAACAGAAGACTACCGCCGGGGATTTTTCGGCGCGGAACTGGACGGGGTTGTAACGGTGTTTAACCCGGAGAACGGTGAACCCCGTCGGATTGGGTATCGGGCCAGTGTGACTCACGGAGTGACCGGCAGTTTTATGGAGTTTGAGCCGGTTGAAGGCTGGGCACCTGAAGGCGCTGACTGGTTTCAGGAGCGACCAAGGCTGACTCTCGAAACACGCCTTTGGGGCACCGCCGTACTTGAGCTGGAAGTTCCGGCAATGGCCATTAATAACCCCGAAAGCGGTGAGTCACTCAGAGCCAGTGGTGGTGTTGCCCGAATTGAAATCAGTGACACCGGTTCGCAGGCTGAAGCGCTGATAGTATGGCCTCAGCTGAGCCTCTCCGGGCCGGATATGAATATCCGCGTCAATGATTTCCGTGTTGAGCAGAGAATGTCTCACCTGAACGGCGATGTTTGGACCGGAACCATGGAGGCATCGGTTGCCTCCGTTGCACTGACGTCTCCCACGGCATCTCCGGTAGCGATAAAGGATTTGCTGGTGCGCAGCAGCACTGAGGCAAATGCTGACGGACAGCGCTTGGATTCCCGGCTGTCGATTGAGGCCGGGGAAGTTCGCTTTGAAGACCAGGCCTACGGCCCGCACAAGCTGGCGTTCGCTCTGGAAAATCTGGACGTTGCAAGCTGGAGCATGCTGACAACCAGCGTGGCGGAGCTCCAAGGCATGACGTTGGCACCGGATGCCGGCAGCCGTGAGGCGTTTGAACGGCAGATGGCGGCTATGGGGCAGGTGAACACGGCCTTGCGTGATCTGGCGGCAGCAGGTTTTTCGGTCGGATTCCCTGAGTTGACACTGGATACGCCTGAAGGGGCGATAACCGGCAGCGCAGTGATCAGTCATCCCGAACTGGAGGCAGATCAGAAAGCGGAAATGTTGATGGTGATGCAGCAGTTAACCGGAGAAGTGAATCTGAGTGCACCTTCGGTGCTGGCGGAAGACTACCCCGCTGTGCGTATGCAGCTTGCACCCTTGATCAAGCAGGGGCTGCTGGTGCCCGAGGGAGACCGGCTGGTGTTGGCGGCGAAGCTGAACGACATGGTGGTAGACGTTAACGGCCAGGAAATCCCGCTACCTCCTCTGTTTTAAGGCAGCTTCAGGCCATTAACAAAAAAGCCCCGATCGGGGCTTTTTTGTTAATGGCTGAAGTTTCAGGCTTTGCTGAATTTTTCTTTCAGAGCAGCTTCTACAGCCGGGTCAACGAACTCGGACACGTCACCGCCGAGAGAGGCGATCTCCCGGATCAGGCTTGAGGAAATGTAGGAGAGATGATTGGACGGCGTCAGGAACACGCTTTCCAGTTCCGGCGCCAGGCGACGATTCATATCTGCAAGCTGAAACTCATATTCGAAATCGGAAACCGCTCGCAGGCCCCGAATAATCACGGTAGCACCCTGATCACGGACAAAATCGGCGAGCAGATAGCTGAAACCGGTCACGCTGACGTTCGGGATGTGAGGGGTTGCTTGCCGAACGAGCTCGCAGCGCTCTTCCAGATCGAACAGGGGCTTTTTCTTCGAGTTATAGGCAACAGCAACGACGACCTCATCAAACAGGCGGCTGGCCCGCTCGATAAGATCAGTGTGGCCGTTGGTGATGGGGTCAAAGGTGCCTGGGTAAATGACTTTAGGCATGCACAGCTCCTTTTTTAACAGACGTCCAGACTATCAGCATTTCAGCTACTTCTGTAGACGCTGCGCCAGTCGGGTGCTGTTTCTTGCGGCTAAAGCGTAAACCGACAACTGCGGATTGGCGCCGATGCTGGTCGGGAAAACCGAGGCATCGTGCACGCTAAGATTACTGACGTGGTGATGCTCGCCAAAACCGTTGACCACCGATTCCTCCGGGTTGCTTCCCATACCGCAGCCGCCCATCTGGTGTGCAGTGAACAGGCGGACCCGGTGGGGTGCCATGATAAAGCCGTCAATAGCCGCTTTGGCGTCGGCCCAGCTGGAATACCAGTCAGAGTCCAGGTGCATCAGGCGTACTCGGTCGGCGCCAGCTGCAAACTGGATTTCGGCCATGGTGTAAAAGGCATCGCGTATGCCCTTCCAGAGATAATCGGTGATCGGGTAATCCAGCACGGGGCTGCCGTCATCACGAAGCGATACCGTACCGCCTGGGCTATCCTCGTGAAAACCGTCTCTCAAAAGCGCAATAACAGACTGCATCCAGGGCAGGCCTGCCAGGTTTTTCGCCTGTGTGTCGCCGTGACCGGGGACAACACCGGCAGACATGGCGGGGTGCAGCGGAGGAACTTCCAGTTTGTACCCTACGTCTCCATCTACGCCATTCCGGAAGTTGAACTCGTCAGAATAGACAGATTGTGGCGCTCCATAAAACGGATCGACCAGCTTCGGCATATGCGCAACACTGGCGTTAACCGGGTGCAGGAACGAACGCTTGCCCACCCGCTCATAGGGGTCAGGCAGTTCCGAACGTAACAGCAGGCCGGGCGAGCCTATGGCACTGGCCGCAACCACAAAGTGCTTTGCTTTCAGCGTGACCTGAATGCCCGTTGGTGTAATTCCGTCGCTGGCCATGGCGCTGGCCAGCAGGGAGTCAATTCGATCCTGGTTCATCACGAGTCGTTCGGCGCGTAAGCCATGGAACAACCGGGCGTTATGATCCAGCGCTCCGGGAATGGTGGTCATCAGCGCGCCTTGTTTGGCGTTGGTCGGGCAACCTACGCCGCAGTATCCGAGATTCCAGCAGCCTTTCACATTGCGCGGAATAATCTGCCAGCTGTAACCGAGCTTTTCGCAGCCTCGGCGCAAGGCGTCATTGTTGAGGTTCGGATCCATCTCCCAGGGCGACATGGAATGGCGTATTTCACGGCCGTCAAACCAGGGCGCCATGGCATCCGGGCTCAATGCCTCAAGGCCAAAACGCTTGCCCCAGTAATTGAGAGTTGCGTCTGGAGTGCGGAAGCTGCTGGTCCAGTTGACCGTCGTTGAACCACCCACACATCGGCCCTGCAGAATGGCAATGGCACCGTCTTTGGTGACGCGGCTCATGCCTTCCTGATACAAATTTGCGTAGGACGTAAGTTCGTCCATTTTGAAGTCTTTCTGATAATACAGACGCCCTTCTTCTACCAGGATGACGGAAAGACCGCTTTTGGCGAGAATTTCGGCCGTTGTGCCGCCACCGGCGCCGGTGCCAACAATAACCACATCGGCTTCTACCGTGTGGTTTTCGGTGAGGGTGGCGCCATCGGTGACTTTCCAGCCGGATTCCAGGCCTTGGGCAATACGATCTTTGGACGACATGGTTTGTGGCTCCATATTTAGGCTAAAACAGCAAGCTAAGGCCGCAGGCTGAAAATCAGGCGTTGCGGAATTGTGGCAGGACTTTGACAGCCCACTCAGGCGGCCCGGGATAACCGGAGAGATGCCAGTTCCCCTGGTAGCCGTAAAACGCCACGTTGCTGATTTTGGTGAGGGCCATGTAGCCGTTATTGAACAGCCCGATATTGCTTGAGCGCCAGCGTTCCAGAAACGCATTGGCCTGTTCTGCGGTGACGTTGCGCCAGGATGACCAGACCCGTGCAATAGTCACCCGGGTAAGGCCGAAGTTGAGCAGATCGAACAGTTGCCGGAGTTCTTTCTGGTTCGCTGGCCCGAATTTGTGAATGCCTGCGTCAATGCGTTCGAGCGTACCGGCAATAACTATGCGCCTGGCGTTGGGTTGCTCCGGTAGCGCGGAACCGAGGATGGCCGGGAGTAGAGCTTCAAACAGATCGATATCATCAGTTGTCAGAAACCGGAACTGATAACGGGCGTCCATCCGCGTTTCAACGGCGCCAAGCCGGCCCGCCGGCGCCGTCGCACAGCCGCTCAGGCCGGCGGTTACACTAACAGTGCCCAGAAACAGGGCGCCACCCAGCCCGGTGCGCAGAAAGCTACGCCGGTTCAGGGATACAGACCCCTGTCCTTGGGGAGGGTCGAGGTGATCGTTCATAGTTAGCTCGCTCTTGTTCTGTTTGTGGCGATCGCGGGGCGCATGAGCGCCCCGGCTAAAGTGCAGGACGCTCAGCGGATAAAGAATTTGTAAATCATTTTGTGAAAGGATGTTCCGTAAGGAGGATAGACAAACTTTCCACTGTTGAACTTCTGTTTGGCAAAAATGGCGCGCTGATGCGAAAAAGTAAGGAAGCCTTCCTTACCATGATAGTGGCCCATGCCGGAATCGCCTACACCACCAAAAGGCAGGTCGTCCTGGGCGACGTGCATCAGTGAATCGTTAATACACATCCCTCCCGAGAGCGTGCTCTCGATCACCTGCTGCTGCTGGCTGCGATCGTAGCCGAAAAAGTACAGTGCCAATGGGCGCGGGCGATCATTAATATACTGGATTGCCTCATCGAGATTGCCATAGCTCACAATCGGGAGGATAGGGCCGAAGATCTCATCCTGCATGAGCTTCATGTCCGGTGAGGTTTTCAGTACCAGTGTCACCGGGATCTTGTGGGTACCGTCGCCCATATTTTCCTGTGCCGGGTTGATCTCGATCAGCTCGGCACCCTTGGCTCTGGCATCCTCCAGGTAGCCTTGCAGGCGCTTGTACTGGAGCTCATTGATAATGGCTGTGTAGTCGTCATTATCGCGCAGCGACGGGTACATCTCCGAGAACTGGGCGCGGAACTCGTCTACGAAGGCCTGGGTGCGGTCGGCTGGGCAGAGCACGTAATCCGGTGCCACGCAGGTCTGGCCGGCGTTGAATGCCTTGCCGAAAGCAATGCGCTGGGCCGCGTCCTCCATAGGGACATCCGGGGAAACAATGGCTGGTGACTTGCCGCCCAGCTCCAGGGTAACCGGTGTCAGGTTCTCGGAAGCCGCGCGCATCACCAGTTTGCCAACGGAAGTGGAGCCAGTGAACAGCATGTGATCGAATGGCCGAGCGGAAAAATCGGCGGCAACATCGGCCTCGCCATTGATGACCGACACCAGATCTTCCGGGAAGGTCGCCTCAATAAGCTCTTTGAACAGAGCTGAGGTGTGAGGCGTGAATTCGGACATTTTGATCATCGTGCGATTACCTGCTGCAAGCGAGGCAACCAGTGGCCCGACTGCGAGGTAGAGCGGATAGTTCCACGGCACAATAACGCCCACAACGCCTTTGGGCTGGAAGCAGACCTTGTTGCTGGCGGGCTGGAACATTATGGATACGTGCCGGCGGGAAGGTTTCATCCAGCCTTCAAGATGTTTCAGGGTGTAGTTGATCCCCTGAATGGAAGGCATCACTTCTGCGATCAGGGATTCGTCCCGCGAGCGGCATGAAAAATCCCGGTCAATGGCTTCCAGAAGGCGATCCTGATAGGTCAGCAGAGCCTGCTTGAGGCGCTTCAGGTTTTTCTGGCGCTCGGTCAGCGAGGGCGCCGGGTTATTGTGAAACGCCTTTTTCTGATCCTCGAACACCCGGTGAGTATGCTGAATATGGTTTTTGCTCTCAGTGAGCTGAATAACGCTGGCACCCATGATGTCCTCCTTTCGGCGCCGTCGTTCTGCGGCGGCAGCCTGTTGTTTTGTGTTGGCGCGCGGTGGCTAAAAAACGTTCGATTTGCACTGGGACGTATTATTAGAGTATATACTCTAGGGAGTCAAGTGGGCCCCAATGGCGATTCAGGCCATCTGTGAGCTGTAAAACAACAAACGCCGATGAGCTTATGAAAACGAGAGACAAGATACTGCTGTCCAGCCTCGAGTTGTTTAATGAGCAGGGCGAGCGAAACGTAACAACGAACCATATTGCTGCTTACCTGGCGATTTCGCCGGGCAACCTCTATTACCACTTCCGTAACAAGTCCGACATTATTTACGAGATATTCCAGGAATACGAAAAGCTGGTGGATTTCTACCTGGATATCCCTGACAACCGGCCTATGACTCTGGACGATATGACGTTTTACCTGGAGTCAGTATTTGATGGGCTTTGGAGTTACCGGTTTTTTCACAGGGATCTGGAATACCTGCTGGACAGAGATTCGCGCCTACGCAGCGACTATCGGGAATTTACCAACCGATGTCTCGCGGCTATAAGCCGGATATTCGAGAAGTTGGCAGATGCAGGCATCATAGAGCCGCAGCCGGAATCTCTCCGGGCGGCCATGTCGCTGAATGTCTGGCTTGTGATCACCAACTGGATGGCGTTTCTGAAGACCGCCCATGCGGTGAAAGCCTCCGCCAGCCTGACCCTTCATGAACTGAAGCAAGGTATTTATCAGGTGCTGACGCTTGAGGTTCCTTACCTTACACCGGCTTACCGTGAACAGGTTATGGTGCTGCGGGAGAAGTACCGGCCAACAATGCCGGAGCAAGAAGAGGAGCGTGAGGTCTCGGTGTACTGAAAGCGCCATTTTCCGGGCCGAACAGCAGGTAAAAATTTAACTGGCCCGGAACCTTTGTTAGGTACGCCTGTCACATTGAATGGCGCTGGCAATCCGGACATTTCCGGCGCCTCCTGAGTGAGTTCTCAGGTTTTAGTACGTCGCAAACCCTGACGTTTTACCGGCCTGCTTTTTACAGGCCGGTTTTTTCTGTGTTATCCCCGCGCTTCCCCGGAACCTTCCAGCCAATTAATCAGCGCCGCCCGGCACTCATCAACGCCGCGCTTTGAAGTGGCTGAAAACATGATCAGGTGCTTAACGTACGTGAATGCCTCAAGCTTGCGGGCAATGTCCAGCATGCTGGTTTTTGCCTGCCCGGACTTAAGTTTGTCGGCTTTAGTTGCCAGAATCATCAGCGGCAGCTTGTTATGCTCGCACCATTCCACCATCATCTGGTCAAACTCGGTAAGTGGATGGCGGATATCCATAACCAGAACCAGGCCGCGCAGGCACCGGCGGTCGTTCAGGTAATGTCCGAGGTGTTTCTGCCAGTCGTCTTTCATGTCCCGGGATACTTTCGCGTAGCCATATCCGGGCAAGTCGACCAGCCGGGTATGCTCACGGTTCAGGGAAAAAAAGTTGATCAGGCGCGTGCGTCCGGGGGTTTTACTGGTGCGTGCCAGCTTGCCGATTGCAGTGATCGCGTTCAGAGCGCTGGATTTTCCGGCGTTCGAGCGCCCGGCAAAGGCGACTTCAGCACCCGAATCTGGCGGGCAATCTTCCAACCGGGGGGCGCTGACCAGGAAGCGGGCGCTGTTAAAAGAGAGGCTTTTTTGAGTCAGATCAGAGTCCACAGCGGTTGGCTTTCCTTTGGATTTCAGTTGTCAGGGATTAATGTATAATGCTACACCAATTCCGGGCGGTACGCTTGGCGTAACCGCTGTCAGTCCCGGTTTCGAACCTGGCTGGTCAGCGCCTGCCGGCTGCAAACAAAGAATATTTCGAGATGAGAGAAGCGGAGCGAGCATGAAAAAACTGATCGCAGGGTTTGTTTTCGGCGTTGGCCTTACAGCCATGGCGCACGGAGCAGGGGATCCTGAAGCGGGCAAGCAGAATGCGGCGGCCTGTCAGGCGTGTCATGGCCAAGATGGAGCGAAGCCGATTATGGGCGTCTATCCCAAAATATCCGGGCTGGGTGAAAGGTATCTGTATGACCAGCTGGTGGCCATTCAGGAAAACGCTCGCTCTATTCCGGAAATGACCGGCCAGCTTGATGGTAAATCCAAGCAGGATCTTCAGGATCTGGCAGCGTATTTTGCAAAGCAGGATATGGGCGTCAGCCAGGCGGATCCGGAGCTGGTAGAAAAAGGCGCCGCTTTATATCGTGGCGGTAATATGGCTTCCGGCGTTCCAGCCTGTGCTGGCTGTCACAACCCGCAGGGTAAGGGAAACGAGCCTGCGGGATATCCGCACCTTGGCGGGCAGAATGCGGAATATTTGGCCAAACAGCTGAATGCTTACCGTGACGGTACTCGGGCGAACGGCTCTAACGCAGCCATCATGATGGACGTTGCGTCCAGACTGACGGATGCAGAGATTGAAGCCGTCGCCAGTTACGTTTCCGGCCTGAACTGATTCAGTAGTTCTGTGTCTGACAAACCCCGCCGTGAGCGGGGTTTTTTGTCTTTCGATCCTGTAATCCACGAACGGTGGAACTTTTCAGGTTCGGCAGGTCATAATCCCCTTGTAACGACATCATAAAATCTGGAGATATTTCATGTTCCGAGCGCTCAGAACGGTCGTCCTGCTGTTATCAGCTCTGGCAGTATTCGGCCAGGCCAATGCGGCCGACTGGAAGGAAGGTACGCATTACAAAAAACTGGATACCCCTGTGCACACAGAAACCGACTCCGGCGTTGAGGTGGCGGAAGTGTTCTGGTACGGCTGTCCGCATTGCTACAACTTCAAGCCGTTGGCAGAGAGCTGGGAGGCAAAAGCTCCGGATTATGTCAATTATGTGCGGATTCCCGCCGCTCTGGGCCGCTCCTGGGAGCCGCATGCCCGGGCCTTTTATGCGCTTGAAGCCATCAATGCCCTGGATAAATTGCACGACCCTCTGTTTGAGGCTCTGGCAGGTCAGCGTCGGCCGCTTAATGACGGCGAGTCCCTGGCTGATTTCGTTGCTGAGAATGGCGTGGATCGCGATGAATTCCTCAATAGTTACAATAGCTTCGGCGTGAATGCCCGCATGCAGCAGGCGCAGTCAAAAATCCGGGGTGCGCGTGTTACCGGTACGCCGACTATGCTGGTAAATGGCAAGTACACGGTCAGCGCCTCCATGGCGGGTAGCCTTGAGGCGATGCTGGAGGTTGTCGATTATCTGGTTGCCCGGGAACACAACGCTGGCGGCTAAGCACAGGCGAGCGGTGAGCGGGCGAAGCGTTATTCCGACAGATATGGGTGGCTATGTATAAGCGTTTTCGGCGTCAGCGGAGTGATGTTCAGAGGGTAGCGGATGATGCCCGAGGTAGCTCATCGGGCATGGATCATGTTCCGGATTTTGCCGCCGACGGCCGCATCCGTCTGCTGACGTTCAACATTCAGGTGGGCATTAGCACGTCGTCGTACCGGCATTATCTGACCCGTAGCTGGCAGCACGTGCTGCCCCACCGCAATCGGTTTGAGAATCTGGACGGGATTGCCACCCTGCTGAGCAACTACGATGTGGTGGCGCTTCAGGAGTGTGATGGTGGCAGCTTGCGCAGTGGGCACATCAATCAAGTGCAGTATCTGGCCGAGGCCGCCGGAATTCCGTATTGGTATCAGCAGCTCAATCGTAATCTGGGGCAGTTTGCCCAGCACAGCAACGGCCTGCTGAGTCGATTCCGGCCGCTGGAGGTAAAGGAGCACCGCTTGCCGGGGTTGATTCCCGGCCGTGGTGTGATTGTGGCCAAGTACGGAAACCCGGAAGACCCGCTGGTGCTGGTAATGATGCATCTGTCACTGAGCAAATCCGCCCAGCAGCGTCAACTGGGTTTTATCAGTGACTTAATCAACGATTACCGCCATGTGGTGCTGATGGGCGATATGAATGCTCACGCCGAACAGCTGCTGACCAACACCCCGCTGAAGCAGACCGATCTGATCCCGCTGCCTGCAGATGCGCACAGTTTCCCCAGCTGGCGCCCGGAGAAAGCACTGGATCACATTTTGGTCAGCCCGAGCCTTAAGGTGCATAGCTCGGGAGTGGTCAGCTATCCGATGTCGGATCACTTGCCCATTGCACTGGACGTGACGGTGCCAAAAGCGCCGTGACGTACTTTTTCGGCCATAAAAAACCCGACTCGCTGGTCGGGTTTTTTATGGCCGCCAGATCAATTACTTGATCTTGGCTTCCTTATACGCAACGTGCTTGCGGACAACCGGATCGTACTTTTTGATCTCGATTTTTTCCGGGGTATTACGCTTGTTCTTGTTGGTCGTGTAGAAATGACCCGTGCCTGCTGAAGATACCAGCTTGATTTTTTCGCGCATGATGCGGCTCCTTAAAATTTCTCGCCGCGGGCACGAAGATCGGCCAGTACAGCGTCAATACCTTTTTTGTCGATGATGCGCATACCCTTGGTGGATACACGCAGCTTCACGAAACGCTTCTCGGTTTCAACCCAGAAGCGGTGGTTCTGCAGATTCGGCAGAAAACGACGACGAGTGTGATTCATCGCGTGCGATACATTGTTACCGGAAACCGGACGCTTACCGGTAACCTGACAAACTCTGGACATACTTGCCTCCGACCTGAGCAATGGTCTTAATAAGTGCGAATTCGATTTTTAATGCGCCTCTGGTTGCCGAGGAACGGTTACGCCCCTGTTTGCGTCTCTAAACTGAACGCTGCTCGCCAGACGCCGCCAGAAAGGGACGCTTTTATACCAGAACCATCCCCCCAACGCAAAAATTTGTTGAGAATTTGGCCAGTTTTTCGACACCCTAAGTTTATGGCGATCTACATCAACCCACGTTCCGCGAGGGATATTACCTCACCATGACCAATCACCATATGGTCAAGAACCCTGATATCTACCAATCCGAGAGCCTCTTTCAGGCGCTTGGTCAGTGAGATGTCGGCCTGGCTGGGCTCGGCTACCCCGGAGGGGTGATTGTGGGCAAAAATAACGGCGGCGGCATTATCTTCCAGCGCCTGCCGGACGACTTCCCGCGGATACACGGCTGCGCCGTCAATCGTACCGCGAAACAGCTCCCGGTACTGGATAATCCGATGCCGGTTGTCCAGAAAAAGAGCCGCGAAGACTTCGTGGGGGTAGGTGGCGAGCCGGCTGGTGAGAAAACGCCGGGTATCCTCCGGTGAACGCAGCGGATCACCCTGGCGCAGCGGCTCATCCATAACCCGTCGGGCCATTTCCATGGCGGCCTGAACCTGCGCATATTTTGCGGTGCCCAGTCCTCTTACGTCACAAAACTGCCGGCGGGAAGCGGTAAGCAGCCCGCGCAATCCGGAAAACTCCTGCAACAAAAATCGCGAGAGCTCCATCACCGGCGTGCCTGCGGTGCCGGTGCGGAGGAAAATCGCCAACAGTTCGGCATCAGAGAGGCTTTCGGGTCCGTGGGCGAGCAGTCGTTCCCGGGGACGTTCGTCCATGGGCCAGGCGGGATCGGTCATTTGGGCTTCCTTGCTTAAAATTCGATGGCTTTGGTGCTTCCTGCACTCTTCAGTTACAAAGGTTACTTCAAAAAGCAACAAACGGTAAACGTACCGGGGTTCTAGCAGGCTGTCGGTATCGTCTGAGCATGCTATCTTATAAGCCTTTCTTTTTAAGCGGATACGGAGCCTTTATGGCGGTCAGAAAAATTCTGCTGGGCATAACCGGAGGCATTGCAGCCTATAAAAGTGCCGAGCTTGTGCGCCTGCTGAAAAAGGCCGGCAACGAGGTCCGGGTTGTCATGACCCGGGGCGCGGAGGCCTTCGTGACGCCGCTGACTTTTCAGGCTCTCAGCGGGGAGCCTGTGCGCACCTCCCTGCTTGATCCTGAAGCCGAAGCCGGCATGGGGCATATAGAGCTGGCTAAGTGGGCCGATCAGGTAATCATTGCTCCGGCCTCTGCGAATTTTATCGCGCGGCTTGCCCAAGGCATGGCCGACGATCTGCTGACCACGGTCTGCTGCGCAACCGAAGCCCCCATTGCTGTGGTGCCTGCGATGAACCAGGCGATGTGGAGTAACGCACGCACGCAGCGCAACATAAGCCTGTTGAGGGAAGATCCGCAAATAGCCCTTTTAGGCCCGGATCAGGGCGAGCAGGCCTGTGGCGATAACGGCCCCGGTCGTATGCTTGAAGCTGTGGTGATCGCCAAGCTGATAATGAGCGAAGAGCCTGGCTCTGGCGCGCTCGCAGGCAAGCGAGTGGTGATTACAGCCGGCCCCACGCGTGAATCTATAGATCCGGTGCGGTATATCAGCAACCACAGTTCAGGCAAAATGGGTTACGCGTTGGCGGTTGCAGCTCGTGACGCTGGCGCCCGTGTTGTTCTGGTCAGTGGCCCGGTCACTTTGCCGGTTCCAGCGGGCGTTGAGGTCCGTGATGTTGTTACGGCAGAGGATATGCTGCAGGCATCTTTGCGAGCGGTTGATGACGGTTGTGACCTGTTTATCGCGACTGCGGCAGTGGCAGATTATCGGCCAGAGATCTGTGCCAGTGACAAGATAAAGAAATCCAGTGAGGTCATGGCGCTGCCGCTGATACGTAACCCGGATACGCTGGCGACCATTGCCGGTCGCCCGGATGCACCCTTTACCGTGGGCTTTGCTGCAGAAACCTCAGACGTTACCCGTTATGCCAAAGACAAAATGCAGCGCAAAAACTTGCGTATGATTGTTGCCAATGATGTGTCTGCCCCTGGCTTGGGGTTCAACAGTGACAATAACGCTGTCACTGTGTTCTGGCGAGGAGGGCAGGAATCAATAGGTCCAGATACCAAGCAGGCGATTGGTGCACGTCTTGTAGCGCTGATTGGCGAACACCTGAAGCAGGGATAACATGAGCAGAAAAAATTTACAGGTACGCATTCTTGATGACCGGATCGGCAACCAGATTGCTTTTCCGGAATACGCCACCGAGGGCTCTGCCGGCCTGGACTTGCGGGCTTGCCTCGATGAGCCATTAACCCTGGCGCCGGGCGATACGACGTTGATCCGGACCGGGCTTTCCATACACATTGCCGATCCTTCTCTGGCTGCCATGATTTTGCCCAGAAGCGGTCTCGGGCACAAACACGGCATTGTGTTAGGCAACCTGGTGGGATTGATTGATTCCGACTACCAGGGCGAGTTGATGGTGTCCTGCTGGAACCGGGGCAGCAGTGCCTTTACGGTCGATGTCGGTGAACGGATAGCTCAGCTGGTTCTGGTCCCTGTTGTTCAGGCAGATTTTGAGGTGGTTTCCGAGTTTGATGCCAGTAACCGGGGCGAAGGTGGCTTTGGCTCTACCGGCACTCGTTAACGACGTTGCCTTAACGCAGAAACCTGTTGCGGCGTCTATACTTTGCCGGCATGTGCTTGTCCAGAACAAAAAAGATAATTGCAGGGTGAACTATGAAACTGGGTAAGAAGAAAGCTTCCGAAGCGCCTGTTGATGAGCAGTCAGCTGCTAAAGATGAACAAAAACCGAAAACCCGGGCACCCGCAGGCTCCAAGTTGAAACACCTTGGTTCGACGGCTTTAAGCCAGGCATTGGTGGTTCTGCTGGCTGGCGTGGTGGCGGTTGTTCTGGTGCATTTTCTGGTGCTGCAACCTGCCGCAGACAAACGCTTCAATGCCTGGAAAACCGCGGAGGCTGATGCCGCTTCCCAACGTATAAACCAGTATCTTGAGCTGATGCAGCAGAGCATAAACGGCCTGGCGACCCAGCCTCACGTGGTGGATACGTTGATGGAACGTTCCGATTCAGGGGCTGTTGAGCAGAGACTGGTTACGGCTATGCCAGGCGTTAAAGCTGCTTTTCTTTTCCCCTATCGCCAGATTCCAAGAACAGGAAACGGAAATGGACTGCTGGGTTTTGCAGGGCTTGAACTGGCGCGGCGTGCAGAAAGCGGTCAGCCCCTGCATCCGGATGCCTTTCCCCGGGAAAGCCAATGGTATATGCAGATAGCGGCGCCTGTGCGTAATCCAGCCAGCAAGGCGGTTGTGGGCAGCCTTTTGGTGGTCTTCGATGCCTCCCTGCTACAGCCACTTCTTTCAGTTGTAAACACGCGGCTCGGTGGAGAGCTTGCGCTGGTACAAACGGTTGCCGGGATTTCCCGAACCTTCGTCAGAAAGGGGAATGGTGCCGGCACGAACACCACGGAAACCCGGGCGCTCGCCAACCCGGACTGGAGTGTCAGTTATAAGCCAGGCGTTCTGCCAGAGCCCCCCGTTAATATCCTGATGGTAGCTCTGTTGGTGGGCGTGCCGGCTTTGGCGGCAGCGATATGGGTCTGGTGGTTGCTGATCAGTGCCCAGAAAGGCCTGCGTCACGAAGTGACCAACCTGATTCAATGGGCCCACAAGGTGTTTGGCGGTGAGCGCCAGAAGCTGCCGACTTTCCAGTGGGACATGGTTTCCGCCGCCGGCGAGGTGCTGTACCGGTTATCCCAGGTAGTGGACAAGCGCTTGATCAAGGCGGCAGAAAACGCCCGGCCAAGGTCCGCGAAGGGCGCAAAGACGGCTGAAACGGTAGACGCCGAGCCCCTGTTTCAGGACAAGGAGCTTCCAGACATCGACATGCTGGACGGTGACGAAGATGTCCTGGGTTTTGGCAGTGGCAACAATGACAGTTCATTTTTTAGCGGCGCAGAGATGCCTGGGGTTGAAGAGGAGGATGAATCGGAAGTGCAGATGTCACCGGATATTTTCCGGGCCTACGATATCCGGGGCATTGTCGGTGACACCTTGTCGACGTCCGTTGTTGAGCGGATTGGCGTAGCTATAGGCTCAGAAGCAATCAGCCGCGGGCTGGCATCGCTGTGCATCGGCTACGATGGTCGCCACTCAAGCCCTGGGTTGGCGGATGCACTGGCCCGAGGCGTCATGGCTGCGGGTTGTAACGTCATTCATGTGGGCGCTGTGCCAACCCCGGTACTCTATTTTGCAACCCATCATCTTGAGAATGGCTCGGGCGTTATGGTGACCGGTAGCCACAACCCGGCCAACTATAATGGGCTCAAAATCATGCTGAGCGGTGAAACGCTCTCTGGTGAGGCTATTCAGGACCTCTACCGCCGGGTACAGACCGGCGACCTCGCCGCTGGCCGTGGCAGTCAGTCCTCTGAAGATGTGCGCAGGGCGTATCTTGACCGCATTGTGGGTGATATCGCCGTCGCAGCGCCGCTCAAGGTTGTGGTGGATGCTGGCAACGGTATCGCGGGCGAGCTAGGCCCGATGCTGATTGAAGAGCTTGGATGCGAGGTGATCCCGCTGTATTGCGATGTTGACGGAGACTTCCCTAACCACCATCCGGATCCCGGCAAGCCTGCCAACCTTGCTGACCTGATCGAGAGGGTTAAAGCCGAGGGTGCAGATCTTGGCGTTGCGTTCGATGGTGACGGTGACCGGTTGGGCCTGGTGACGAATACCGGCAAGATTATCTGGCCAGATCGCCTGTTGATGCTCTTTGCCCGGGATGTGGTGTCACGAAACCCCGGTGCCGATGTACTTTACGATGTGAAATGCAGCCGACGGCTTGCCGGCGTGATTTCCGAAGCCGGCGGGCGACCCATCATGTGGAAAACTGGCCACTCATTGATGAAGGCCAAAATGAAGGAAACCGGAGCTCTGTTGGCGGGCGAGATGAGCGGCCACATTTTTTTCGCAGAACGTTGGTACGGGTTTGATGACGGTCTCTATTCGGCTGCCAGACTGCTGGAAATACTGGGCATTGAAGATCGTCACAGTGACGAGGTGTTTGAAGATTTCCCGGAGGATATCAGTACGCCAGAGCTGAACATCGAAGTGACCGAAAGCGGTAAGTTCGCCATTATTGAGCAGTTGGGCAAGGTAGGTGACTTTGGCGACGGTAATATCAGCAACATAGATGGCATTCGTGTGGATTACGCCGACGGCTGGGGTTTATGTCGCGCTTCCAATACCACGCCGGTTCTGGTGCTGCGCTTTGAGGCCGAAACGCAAGAGGCTCTGGAGCGGATAAAAGATATTTTCCGGGCTCAGCTTAAAAAGGCGGCGCCGGATCTCGTGGCTGACTTTTGACTTCAGTCATGCGTGGCGCCCACGCTTCCCGATTTTCATTACTGATTTATTAAGGCAACAAGATGACGCTGGATCGTGAAACCGCAATGCAGGTGGCTACAGTTCTGAGCCGCGGGTTACCGTACATTCAAAGGTTTACCGGGAAAACGGTTGTTATCAAGTATGGCGGCAACGCCATGGAAAACGAGGAGTTGAAGAGCAGTTTCGCCCGCGATGTCGTGCTTATGAAGCTGGTGGGCATCAACCCGATTGTTGTCCATGGTGGTGGCCCCCAGATTGGCGAGCTGTTGCAGCGCCTCAATATCCAGTCCCGTTTTGTGAACGGTATGCGTGTTACCGATGCCGAAACCATGGATGTGGTCGAAATGGTGCTGGGTGGCTTGGTAAATAAGGAAATTGTTTCCCTGATCAACGCCCAGGGCGGCACCGCTATAGGCCTGACCGGGAAGGACGCCAATCTCATTCGCGCCCGTAAGCTCGAAGTGGTGGATCGTTCGCCGGAGCTGGAGCGCCCTGAGATTATTGATATCGGGCGCGTTGGCGAGGTGGCCAGTATCAATGTGGACGTGATTGATATGCTCATCCGTAGTAACGTGATTCCAGTGATTGCGCCGATTGGCGTTGGGCCTGATGGCGCCTCCTACAATATCAACGCAGATCTTGTTGCCGGTAAGGTCGCAGAGGCCATGAAGGCTGAAAAGCTGATGTTGTTGACCAATGTTTCCGGCCTCAAGAGCAAGGAAGACAAAGTGCTCACAGGGCTGACCGCGCAGCAGGTAAACGATCTGATCGAAGACGGCACTATTCACGGTGGCATGCTACCGAAGATCCGCTGCGCGCTGAGCGCGGTAGAGAATGGCGTGCGAACTTCCCATATCATTGATGGCCGGGTGGCCCACGCGTGCCTGCTGGAAATCTTTACGGATGAGGGTGTCGGCACTCTCATTTCCCGCAACTAACGATTTCCCGCAACTGACGGCGCTGCCTGAGGATTTTCCGGATGAAACGTCTGCTCACAACTCTGATTCTGGCCGCTTTGCTCGGTTTTGCCGCGTTTAAGGCAGGCGTCTGGTGGCTGGCGGATCAGCGCATGTCAGAAGTGCGTCAGGCGCTTGGCGGGAGCGGGGTTCTGGAGCGCGGCAGGATCGGTTCCGGCGTCGAGGGCCGCTTGGTGCTGTCTGGCGCATATTGGCAGGATTTTGAACTGACTCAGCCATTGGTTATAGGCCGGGCAGAGTTTGATGCCGGCTCTCCCGTTGCCTTGCTGACGTCGCTTATGGATCCTTCCGACGTGCCGGCCAACTGGACTTTTCAGGCAGAAGGGCTGGCATTGGTCCTTGAGGCAGCCATGTTCCGAAACTGGGTAACCGCAGGCGGAGCCACCGGTCGCCAGGAAGCGACTTTATTCGCGCTCCCCTGCGCACCAGATCCACGTCAGCAGCTCAGCAGTGGTGATCTGTTGCGTATAGGGATCACCCGTTTAGCCGGCGAGTTTATCCTGAAGCAGACTCCTGATCGTGTTCACCTTGAGCTGAACTCTGCAAATACCGGCAGCCTTGAGATTAACTGGCCAGGTGCACGCATCAACCTGGCATCGCCTGAAGCGACGCTGACGAGCTCGTCTCAACCTTTTGAAGTCACGTTGAGAGACGGCGGGCTTATGCGCCGGATTGCAGCCTACTGCTCACGTGAAGCTGGTGTAGAGCCGGCTCAGTGGGCTGGGCGCGCGCTGGATGCTTTCGAGACCGGGTTGAAAGCACGTGGTTGGCGTGCGAGCGATCAGCTACTGGCACTGTACCGGCAGTGGCTGCTTGAGGGCGGGGAAATAACAGCGTCGGTGCGGCCAGGTTCAGAAACACTTGGCATACCGGTGCGCTCAGAGGGTGAAAGTGCCGATGGCACCATGGCTTGGGCGCTGAAATACAATGGCGCCATGGTGCCAGATGTTTTTCTTCGCAAAGCCGAGCCGGTTGCCCCTGAGCTTCCTAAAGAAGCCCTTGAGCCGGTGGTGCCCCGGGAGAATCCGGAGATTACCAGCTGGTATACTGAAGATCTTGAACAGGCGTCCACATGGACCGGTCGCAAAATCCGGGTGACACTCTCGAACGGTAATGTAGTGGAAGGCCGACTGGCAAGTGTCACGGAACGGGAGCTGGAAGTTGCCCGGAAAGTGGCAGGCGGTGAGGTGGCCTATCCGATAGCTGTCCGCGCTATTACAGCGTTTGAGGTCTGGCGGCGCGGCGAGACACAATAGCGCTCAAGCCGGAGCGAGGAGACATAATGCAGCAGTTCCACGACGATACTGATGGCCGTAAAGTTACCAGCAGGGCGGAGACTGTACCGGGAGTGCGTGAGATGCTGGCGACGCTGATCTCGCTGCCGTCTATCAGCAGCGCATCGGCAGAGTGGGATCACAGCAACGAGCCGGTGGTGCGAACGCTTGGGGAGTGGCTGGAAGCGCTGGGGTTCTCCGTTGAAGTTCTGGCGGTGCCCGACATGCCCGGCAAGTACAACCTGATTGGCACTCTGGGCAGTGGTTCGGGTGGTTTGGTGCTTTCGGGCCACACGGATACCGTGCCTTTTGATGAAAAACGCTGGCAAAGTGACCCTTTTACCCTGACCGAACGTGATAACCGCTGGTACGGGTTGGGCACCTGCGACATGAAAGGGTTTTTTCCTCTGGCGATTGAAGCCGCCAAGGCGTTTACAGCCGCCGACCTGAAACAGCCTCTGATCATCCTTGCTACAGCGGATGAGGAAACCTCCATGAACGGTGCCAGAGCCTTGGCTGAGGCCGGCAAACCGAAGGCCCGTTACGCGGTCATTGGTGAGCCCACCAGCCTCAGGCCCGTGCGTCTGCACAAAGGCATCATGATGGAGCGGTTAACGTTTGAGGGCCGATCTGGCCACTCTTCCGATCCGGGGCTGGGTCGCAATGCCATCGAGGGTATGCACGAGGCGCTTGGTGAACTTCTTGCTTTGCGTACAGACTGGCAGGCGCAATACAGCAACCCGAATTTTGACGTGCAGGTGCCAACGCTCAACCTTGGCTGTATCCACGGTGGCGATAATCCGAACCGCATCTGCGCCCGGTGCGAGCTGCACTTTGACCTGCGCCCGCTGCCGGGGATGAGTATGGAAAACTTGCGCCAGGATATTCTGCACAGGATTCAGCCCGTGGCTGAGCGGCGCGAACTGATCATGGAGTTTGAGCCGCTGTTTGACGGCGTCCCACCTTTTGAAACACCGGCGGATGCCGCGCTGGTGAAGGCCTGTGAACAGCTTACCGGCCATACTGCCCATGCGGTCGCCTTTGCGACCGAGGCTCCCTGGCTACAGAAGCTGGGCATGGAAACCTTGGTTATGGGCCCAGGTTCTATTGACCAGGCGCACCAGCCGGACGAGTTTCTGGAGTTGTCGCAACTGGAGCCTACGGTGAAAATTCTCAGGGGCCTTATCCAGCAGTTTTGCCTTTAAGTCGCCTGGTAAGCACTTGGCACTCGCAAGAAACACGGATTGGAGAGCAACACTTGAAATCAAACGGCTGGCTGCATTCATTTCGCCATTCATCGCCTTATATCAACGCTCACCGTGGCCGTACGGTTGTGCTGACCATCCCGGGTGATGCGATTGAGCATGAAAACTTTATCAACATCATCCATGACATCGCGCTGCTGAGTAGCTTGGGTGTGCGCCTGGTGGTTGCCTTCGGGGCGCGCCCGCAGATCCAGAATCGCCTGGATGATGCCGGCCTGGAATCGTCGTTCTCCCGCAGCCTGCGCATCACTCCCGAAAACCATTTGCCGCTGGTTATGGAAGCAACCGGTGGCTTGCGGGCACACCTTGAAAGCCAGTTGTCCATGGGACTGGTGAATTCGCCCATGCACAACGCTCGGATCCGGGTAAGCAGCGGTAACTATGTAACTGCGAAGCCGGTTGGCGTGCTGGACGGAATCGATTTTTGTTACACCGGCAAGGTGCGGCGTGTTGATGTGGCCGGTATTGAGAAGCTGCTGGAGCAGGGGCATATCGTTTTACTTCCTCCTATGGGTTATTCGCCCACAGGGGACGCGTTCAACCTGTCGTACGAAGATGTGGGCAGCCAGGTGGCAGCGGCTCTGCAGGCGGAAAAGCTCATAGTCTTCATTGATGACCAGGGGTTGCTGGAGCAGGACGGTTCTCTTATCCGTGAGGTTTCAGCGCGGCAGGCTCCCGAGCGGCTGGCCGACGGAGCCGTAACGGGGCACGACGCAGATCTGCTGCGGGCTGCCTGCGACGCCTGTGTGAAGGGTGTCAGGCGCGCGCACATTATCAGTTACGTGAACGACGGCGCCCTGCTGGAAGAACTGTTCACCCGGGACGGCACAGGTACGCTGGTCAGTGGTGATCACTACGAACAGATCCGGCAGGCCCGTGCCGAGGATATCGGCGGAATTCTGGGGCTGATTGAGCCGCTGGAAGAACAGGGCATCCTGGTGCGGCGGTCGCGGGAAATGCTGGAGACCGATATTGAACACTTTGTTGTTGCAGAGCGTGATGGCACCATTGTTGGCTGCGCTGCTCTGCATAACTATCCGGATGAGGGCGCCGGTGAACTTTCCTGTTTTGCGGTGGATTCCGCCTATCGCCGTGCCGGCCGAGGCGACGAGATCCTGTTAGTGGTCGAAAAGCATGCCCGTAGCCAGGGTATCCAAAAGCTGTTCGTGCTCACCACACAAACAGAGCACTGGTTTCGTGAGCGAGGCTTCCAGCCCAGCACCGTTCAGGCTCTGCCCGGGCCAAAGCATGCTTCTTACAACGCTCAGCGCAATTCAAAGGTTTTCTTCAAACCGCTCTGACAGTTCTTGCAGCGCCTGCTGGCGCTGCTCCTCAGGTTGCCGGGAAAGTGACTCCACGGCGCGATAAAACATTGGAAAGTCATAACTGGACTGTTTCAATAGCTGTCGAAAGGCAGGCACGTACTGGTTGTATTGCGTGAACAGAGCGATCCGGGCGTTGTTGAATGCAACAGGAGGTGCGCCGAATGGCCCTTCGCTTCCGTTGGCAAGCAGGCGTTCGTAGGCGGCATTGAGCTCCTCAAAGATGAGCTGTTTACGCTCGCGAAGACGGCTTTCAGAAAGTACACCTTTTTGTTGATAAAGCTGTTCCAGGTCAGCGCTGGCGGTTACTACCAGTGCGTGGGTTCTGTTGCGTAACTCGAGATGGGTAAGCGCCTCCCCGAATGCTGATGGGTCGCCCTGGTGAGTCAGCCAGCGCTTCAGGCCCTCCAATTCAACGGCGGTGGCAAAGCTCTCGTTAAAAGCGGTATCCCCTTTAAGATAAATCACCCGGTGGGCCAGCTCGTGAAACATCAGAGCCACCATGCGATCATCGGCCAGATTGGTAAAGCCAGAGTGCAGCGGGTCGTCAAACCATCCCAGCGTCGAGTAGGCTGTGACACCACCGATGAAGGTGTCGTAGCCTTGGGTACGGAAGCGTCGCTCTTCTTGGCGGGCATCTGCAAGGTGGAAATACCCCCGATAGGCCTGACAGCCAAGAACCGGATAGCACCACTGGTGTGGCTGCAAGGAAAACTCGGGCACAGCCACCAGGTTAACCACCACCCAGGGGCGGTCAAGAATTACATAGGCTGTGAATGCGTCGCCAGTTGGCAACCCCAGGCGTTCACTTGCAAAACGACGAGCCTGGCGGGACAGAATCAGCTTGTTACGAAGTTCGTCGGGGATACCTTTGCTGGCGATAAAACGGTCTACTGGTTCGCCCGCCATAGTCAGAGCCAGGTGGCCACGAATTGCCTGAGTGTAGTAACTGATGGTGGTGCAACCACTCAAGAATGTTACCAGTAGCAAAACCGTATAGATCTGACTAAGCTGTTTCATAGGTTATGACGTTAAGACGGTACTGTTTGTGTGTCCGCAACTCGCCGCTATAGTACACTCATAGTTGCGGTTATAAGCACCGTCGTGTTTTTCATAACAGCACGTGGCCGCAGCCACTATTTTCAGGGACGTTAGCCGATTGCGGGCAGATTACCCGGCTCCTTCCGGCTTTGCGCAATATCAGGTAGTTCATGGATCCGAGAGAACGTCGCAACAGCCCCCGCAAACCCATCAAACTTGCTGCCCAGATTGACCTGGGTACGGGCGAGTCCTGGCCGTGCCAGATTGCGGATTTTTGCCCCGAGGGCCTGTTTGTCCGCTATTCCGGCGAAACATCACGCAAGCTTGACCGGGCTTTTGCTTCCGCCACGCCATCTGAGCTGATTGTGCGCTTCCGGGACCCGGATGGAAAACGCCGGCACGAACTTCTTGTCAGTATTGTCCGGCGTATCGACGGGGCCATGGGCGTTAATTTTACGCGTACAAACTCGGAAGCGGTTGCGGCGATGCTGCAGCAGTTCGGCGGGTCCCATGGCCAGGAACGCGCTTCATTGCGCGCCCCGAGTGAACGGGTGCAGTTTGTTCTGCACCAGTCTGCGCGCGCGGTTATCCAGCACGTAGAACCCCTCATGGATGCCTGCTTTGTGCAAATGGCTTCGGCCCTGAAAGAGGCGGCCCAGAAAGCTGCGAGCGATCAGCAGGCTAACGAGTTAATGGATTTTTCGGGTCAGGTTCAGGCTCGGCAGCGAGTAATCTGGCGCCACATAGCTCGCAACCTTGAGTCCCCCCTCAAGCCCGCGCCCAAAGGTTTTCCCGGATCCGAGCTTTCTGTGGTGGACAAGGGGGAATTTGAGGACTGGCTGACAATCCGGGTTATGGTTACAAAGGCCGACACCCAGTACCGTAAAGATCTGCTGCAGCTCAAGCTCCGTCTGGACAACCTGGGAATTGCCAACGCGACCGGGCACCATAACCCGCTTGGCCCGTCACTTGTGTGCGAGTCGTTTCATGCCGGGCTGGGCCAGCTAAAAGCCTCCAGAGAGGTTGAAAAAATCTGCCTGAAGGTGTTTGAACGGTCGGTTTTGTTCCAACTGGGGCCGCTATACCAAGAGCTGAACAATATTCTGATTCGCCATGGTGTATTGCCGGATCTGGATCTCAGTAAGTATCTCAGTGAGCAGGCCCCAGCGAGCTCTCAGAGCAAACCTATATCAGAGCAGAGTCAATCTGTTCAAAGCCAAGACGAGCCAGCCAGAACCACTTCGCAACCAGCAACTACTCCGCCCACGTCCACGCCTGCGAGTCGTGAGACAGAGCCGGGGAAGGCGCGCCTGGGCAATGAGTTCCGGAGCTATGCCCAGGCAGCGCAAACAGCTTTTTCGACCGTCCGGAATTTGCTTGGAACGCTCGCTGCCAGCCGCGCAACGCGTGGCGACACCGAGCCGGCACCCTTCCCGGTCAATGCCCAGCCAATGTCTTCGGGTGAGCTCCAGCGCGAGCTTCAGAAGCTTCAGGCAGGCCCGGTTGACAGTAGCAGTAATGTTATCCCGCTGCGGGAACGGGTGGTTGAGAAAGTCCGCGAGAGTGGTGCAAAAAAATTGGATGATGAGCAGCAGGGCACGCTGGATGTTGTCGACCGCTTCTTTAACTCAGTTACTGCGAGCCCAAAGCTGAGCGAATATGCTCAGGAGCGGATACGCCAACTTGAAGTGCCGGTTCTGAAAGTTGTGATGCGCGATCCCACATTTTTTGATGATAAGAACAGCCCTGTCAGAGGCGTAATGAACCGGCTGGCGCAGCTTGGTGTTAAGGGTGGCCGGCTCAATCCGGTGGTTCAGCGCCGTGTCGATGAGCTTATTCATCGCATTACCACGGAGTTTGAGCAGGATACCGGGGTTTTTGAGCAGACAGTTCAGGAGCTCGATGGTCTGATTGACCGCCAGAACCTGGTGTATCGCCGTAACGTAGAGCGGGTAACCGCCGCAGCGGAGGGTTCCCAGAAAGTTGCTGAGTCCAAGACCGCGGTTACAGATGTGCTGAACCGGAAGCTGGCGGGGCGCAAAATACCCAAGGCCGTTCTCAGTCTGCTTGATGGTGGCTGGAGGGACTTGTTGTCGCTGACCTGGATCCGACAAGGAGCAGACAGCCAGATCTGGCAGGATTACCTATCGGTGGTTGATTCATTGCTGATGTTTGCTGAAGATCGTGACAGCACAGTTAATCTGCCGGAGCTGCTCCGGGTAATCCAGGATGGCCTGGCGTCTATTTCCAGCAACCACATGCCGTCTTCCCAGATTCGTGATGAGCTGAAGCAGTTTCTGGTGCGCAGTCCAGATAGGCCGCCGGAAACGGTTGAGGTGCCACCGATACTGCCTGAAAAGGATCTCAAACAGTCGCTGTCGGAACGAGAGCAGCGCAGCCTCCAGCGTTGGATAAACCGGGCCCAGAAGCTTCGGACGGGCGACTGGCTGCGGGATCAGGAAAAACCTGACGAGCCGCAGTATATCCGGCTGGTCTGGATGGCTCGTGGATTCAGCCGGTTTGTTTTTGTGAATCACCAGGGCATGCGGGTTGTGGAGCTTGAGCTGGATGCTCTGGCGCGGCATATGCGCAAGGGCATAATCGTGCCCGATGGCCAGTACGAGCGGCCGCTGGTGGATGAAAGCATCGACCGCATGGTTCGCAATGTTTACGACCAGCTGTCCTGGGCTTCTACCCATGACGAACTGACTGGGCTTCTCGGGCGCCGCGAGTTCGAACGCATGCTCGATCAGCAACTGGCCCGGCGTGAAGACGAGCGCTCCCTATTGCGGCTGGATCTGCGCAAGTTCCGCCTGTTGAACGACACCGCCGGCTATCAGGCCGGTGATGACACTCTGAACAGTGTCGCAAATCTGCTGCGCGGCCATGTAGGTGACGGAATGCCCCTGGCAAGGCTTGCAGGGAATGAGTTTGGCATGCTGGTGCCGTCTGAAAACGCAGACGATGTGGCCCGTAATCTGATTGCTGCAGTAGAGGAGGCTGAATTTGTCTACGATGGCCGCAGCTACCGGTTGTCTGCCAGTGTCGGGGTTGTGCCCGAGCTGCCAGGCCTGATCAGCGCTGAGCGCTGGCTGAGAGCGTCTGAACAGGCTCTGGAGGCCTCCAGGCAGAAAGGGCATGGCAAGATTGCTGTATATTCCCTGGATGCGGATGATCAGGCCCGTCAGGAACAGATTGCGGCTAAGGTTGCCAGTCTTGGTGATCTGGACGAAGAACGGATGCTGTTGCGCTGCCAGAAGATTATCCCTCTGCACAGTCGCACTAACATGGCAGCCCAGTATGAAGTGCTGATCAGCATGTACGATGATTCCGGGGTGCTGATTACCGGCGGTGACTTTGTGCGCATGGCAGAGCGGTATGATCGCATGCAGGCCGTTGATCGTTGGGTGGTAGGCCATATGCTGGACTGGTTACGGGTGCAGGTGCCGGATCCTCGCCATCTTGGCGGAGTGTGTATCAACCTGTCCGGCTATTCACTGAACGACCAGTCGTTGCTTGAATACATTTATGAAAAACTGAGTGAAAAGGACGCGCCCATCGAGCGCCTCTGGTTTGAAGTAACCGAAGCCTCCGCGATCAATGATGTACAGGCGGTAGCAGATTTTATTATTGAGATGAAGGAACTGGGGTGCAAATTCTGCCTCGGAAACTTCGGCAGCGGGCCAAGCTCGTTCGAGTTCATGCGTTCGCTACCGGTTGACCTGATCAAAATTGATAGCGCGTTCACCGGCCAGCTGAATACCAGTGAAGCTGATCGGGCCATGGTGAAATCCATGGTGGATATGGCGCATTATATGGACCGGGAAGTGATTGCTGCCCAGGTTGAGTCCCGCGACGTGTTGGATACATTGAGGCAACTGGGTGTGGATTATGCTCAGGGCTTCGTGATCGAGAAACCTCGCTCGCTCGATAGTCTTGTCTGACTTTTACTTGGCTTTCATTCAGCTTTCATTCAGCTTTCATTCAACCCACGGCGCGCCTTAGCCATGTCAAAACGTCACCCCATTATTGCGGTTACCGGCTCGTCCGGTGCCGGCACAAGTACGACCGGCCAGATTTTCCGGCGCATGTTTGCCAGTGAGGAGCTGACTGCTGCGATGGTCAGCGGCGACAGTTTTCACCGCTATAACCGGGAACAGATGGCACGGCTGGCGGCCAAGGGTCAGTTCGGTGAGCGCAATCACTTTGCCCTTGCCGCAAACCATATTGATAAGCTGGAAGCCCTGTTTTACGACTACGGTTACTCAGGCAATGGCCGGTATCGCCAGTATGTCCATGATGAGGATCGTGGCCTGCAGGCTGAGGGTCATAAGCCGGGCACGTTTACGGCCTGGGGGTCTCTGGAATCAGACACCGATTTGTTATTCTACGAAGGCTTGCATGGGGCCGTTGTGAGTGAGGCGTATAACATCGCCCAGTATGTGGATCTGCTCATTGGAGTGGTGCCCATCGTAAATCTGGAGTGGATTCAGAAAATACACCGGGATACGTACCAGCGTGGTTACAGCCAGGAAGCAGTGGTCGCAACGATCATCAATCGAATGGACGATTACGTTCACGATATAGTGCCGCAGTTTTCACACACCCATATCAACTTCCAGCGCATCCCTCTGGTGGATACCTCCAATCCGTTTGTTGTCAGGGATGTGCCTACAGAAGATGAAAGCATGCTGGTGATCCGTTTCCGGGATGCCTCCGAGGTGGATTTTTCCTACCTGCTGCAGGCGATACGGAACAGCACCCTGTCTCGTCACGACACTCTGGTTATTCCGGGCCCAAAAATGGCGCTGGCCATGGATCTGATCGTGAGACCCATGGTGCAGCGCTTGATTGTCCAGAAATCGTTTGCCTGATTTTGTCGGGAGCCTCTATTCCACGTTGCGTGAGTAGAATATCTCCAGCTTTTCACGCCGCAGGCGATCTTCGATTGATTGTGCTACCTGCGGGTCCAGCTCGTCGGCATTCACGCCGAACACATGGTTATCCAGGTTGAACTCTTTCAGCATCATTTTAGTGTGAAAGAGATTTTCCTGATAAACATTCACATCGATCATCTGATAGGCGTTCTGTGTGTTTTCGGTCAGATAGTTCTGGATCGAATTGATGTCGTGGTCGATGTAATGCTTGGTGCCGTCTACATCACGGGTAAACCCGCGCACACGGTAGTCGACGGTAACCACATCGGAATCGAAGCTGTGAATCAGGTAGTTCAGCACCTTCAAAGGCGAGATCAGGCCGCAGGTAGACACATCGATGTCTGCCCGGAAGGTACTGATGCCCTCGTGGGGGTGGCTCTCCGGATAGGTGTGCACCGTGACGTGGCTCTTGTCGAGGTGCGCGACAATGGTGTCGGGAAGCGGGCCGGGTGATTCTTCATTGTCCGACTCTTCCCCGGCCAACTCATGCTCAGCGATGAGCATGGTGACCGATGCGCCGTGGGGCTCGTAATCCTGACGGGCGATGTTGAGAACGTTGGCGCCGACAATTTTGACCACGTCGGTCAATATCTGTGTCAGGCGCTCCGCGTTATACATTTCGTCAATGTAATCAATATAAGCTTCGCGTTGTTCTTCGGTCTGCGCGTAACAGATGTCGTAGATATTGAAGCTCAGAGATTTGGTCAGGTTGTTGAACCCGTGCAACTGGAGTTTTGATTCCATGCTCAGCCCCTCCGGATTATGGAGATGAATGACGGAAGAGCGGCAATTGCACGCTCTGCGTAGGCCGCCACCAACTACTGGCCAGGTTGTTCACCTTTTGCGCAGGCCGGCGGAGAAAGGGCGGTATTATGCACTCCCCACCAAGTGTTGAATAGTGCTGTGAGCCTGGCTTATTCCGCGTCGCGGATTTCGTGGCTGTGAGTGATTTCCACGCCTGCTTTTTCAAGCATAATTGAGGCGGAGCAGTACTTCTCGGCCGACAGGCTCACGGCGCGCTTTACCTGGCTTTCCTTCAGGTTGCGGCCCGTCACAACGAAGTGCAGATCTATTTTGGTGAACACCGACGGCACGGCATCGGCCCGTTCTGCTTCCAGTTCGGCGTGGCAGGCGGTGACGTCCTGTCGGCTTTTTTTCAGAATGCTCATCACATCAAATGATGAGCAGCCCCCTAGGCCCATCAGCAGCATTTCCATGGGGCGGGGGCCCAGGTTTTCGCCGCCGTGATCGGGTGGGCCGTCCAGTTGTACGGAGTGACCGGTGCCACTGGTAGCCCGGAAGCTGGCGTTGCCTGTCCAGTCGACGGTTGCTTTCATGAAGGGTGCTCTCCTGTTAGACAGGGGCGGGCGTCAGCCGGCCCGGAATATAAATATGTGGAGCAGGATGCTAGCACAACCAGGGTTGACTGACAGTTGGTGACACCCGCCCCAGATACATCTTATATCCTGTTTCCAGTTGCTCGAAGCAGGCCTTCTTGCTATAAGTTGCTCTGTTTTGTAGCAAAAATAAACGAACCCGCAGGGAAAGCCGGGTGAACAACAAACATCGGAACCCGCCAGTATTTGAGGAGGCACGACTCGCACTATGGCCACTATCGTCAAGCCGGTTGAGCAGAAAACCAAGCATCTCGATTATTTTCTTTCGCAATGTCATCGCCGCCGATATCCGGCCAAGAGCACCATCATCTATGCAGGTGACAAAAGCGACTCCCTCTTTTACATCGTCAAGGGTTCCGTCACAGTTATCATCGAGGACGATGATGGCCGCGAGATGATCATGGCCTACCTCAATGCCGGAGATTTCTTTGGTGAGATGGGGCTGTTTGACAACATGGATTCCCGTAGTGCCTGGGTGAAGGCCAAGACCGAATGTGAGGTGGCTGAAATCAGCTACACTAAATTTCGGGAAATCGCCCAGCAGGATCTCCGGATCCTCTACTTTATTGGCGAACAGATGGCCTCCCGCCTGCGCCAGACTACGCGCAAAGTGGGCGATCTGGCGTTTCTGGATGTGACTGGGCGGGTTGCCCGCACCTTGCTGGACTTGTGCAAGGAGCCGGACGCCATGACTCATCCGGACGGCATGCAGATCAAGATCACCCGCCAGGAAATCGGCCGTATTGTGGGCTGCTCCCGCGAGATGGTGGGCCGGGTTTTGAAAACGCTCGAAGAGCAGGGTCTTGTCAGAGTCAAGGGCAAGACCATGGTGGTCTTTGGTACCCGCTGAGTTATTGCGGGGTTGAGAGAGTTATGAGACAGGGGGCTCTGAGCCAGAAGCTCCCTCAGTCAACAATCGCTACAGACTTCACCTGCATCCAGACCTGCTGCCCGGGCGCAATAGCAAGGTTGTGTACGGCTCGTGTCGTAAGACGCGAGAGAAATGGAGTTTGTCCTGCCAGCAGGCGCACCATGGAGGTCCCCGGGCTGACGTTCGAGGCTATTTCGTCAACGGTAGCGAGAAGAAGGTTCTGAATGCTCTGATCGGTCTGCTCGCTCAGAGCCAGGCTGATATCCCTGGCAAGCACTTGAAGGCGGATTTTTTGCCCGGTTGCCAGGTCTTCATCCGCCCTTAACCAGAGATGGCCCCCCACGAAATCAGCGCGGCACAGGTGCCACTGATCGTCACGCTCCGAGATGGTCGCATCGAGAATCACGCCCGCATCTTCCTCAAGGCCGAAGGGTTGGTCCGTGCGCGCCATTATCTGTTGCAGCGGGCCCTCGGCAACAACCCGACCCCTGTCCATCATTACAATATGATCGGCCAGCCGTGCGACTTCGGCGGTGGAGTGGGAAACATAGAGCATGGGGATGGCGAGATTGTCCCGCAGAGCTTCCAGGTAGGGCATGATCTCCTGTTTGCTGTACTGGTCGAGGGCAGACAGGGGCTCGTCCATTAGCAGAAGCTTGGGGCTGGTCAGCAGCGCCCGGGCGATAGCAACACGCTGGCGTTCGCCGCCCGACAGCTTTTCTGGCATGCGTTCGAGCAGTTGAGAGAGGCCCAGCCATTCAGTGGCTTGATCAAAGGAAACCTGGCGCTCACTGTTCGGAATGCGTCGGTATCCGTACATCAGGTTGCGCTTTACCGAGAGGTGGGGGAATAGACTGGTTTCCTGGAACACGTAGGCAAGAGGCCGTTGATGAACGGGGCGGCTGCCACTCTTACCCCCGCTCTTCCCCTCACTCTCGCTCTGCCATTCATCACCGTTAACACGCATGATGCCGTTCGCCGCCTGCAGGCCTGCCATACAGCGAAGCAGAGTGGTTTTTCCGCAGCCAGAATGCCCGAACAGTGCGGTGAGCCCGCTACCTGGCAGATCCAGATCGACATCCAGATCGAACGTACCGACCTGGCAACGGAAGCGTGCCTGTATTCCTGAAGGCGCCATTATTTTATCAGCCCCGATTGCAGTCGGCCGTTGAGTGAGTAGAGCGTTACGAGCACCACGAAGGAGAAGACAACCATGCCGGCGGCCAGCCAGTGGGCCTGCACGTACTCCAGGGATTCCACATGATCGTAGATAGCCACGGAGAGCACCTTGGTTTCACCGGGAATATTGCCGCCGATCATCAGCACGACGCCGAACTCGCCGATGGTGTGGGCAAAGGTGAGTACGCTGGCGGTGAGAAAGCCCGGTCGGGCCAGAGGGATCACAATGGAAAAAAAGCGATCCCGGGGTGAGGCCCGGAGCGTGGAGGCTACCTCAAGAAGCTGCTGGTTAATCGATCCGAAAGCGTTTTGCAGGGGCTGAACGGTAAACGGCAGCGAATAGATGACCGATGCAATCACCAGACCCTCGAAGGTGAAGGGCAATAAACCCAGCCCCAGCTGTTCGGTGAGCTGGCCAACCATACCTTTTGGCCCCATGAGCACCAGAAGATAAAAGCCCAGAACCGTGGGTGGCAATACCAGGGGCAGCGCGACTATCGCCGCAATGGGTTGCCTTACCCAGTGGTTGCTGCGGGCCAGCCACCAGGCGATGGGCGTTCCCACGACCAAGAGTACGGCGGTGGTAATGCCTGCAAGCTTCAGAGTGAGCCACACAGGCTCCCAGTATATGTCCATGGTATTTGCCGGTTACTGCTTAGTGTTCGGTTTCATAACCAAATTCTTCAATGATGCCCCTGGCTTTGTCGCCGCGCAGGAACTCAAGCCACTGGTGAGCTGCGTCGTTATTCTCGCTGCGGGTCAGCAGAATAGCCTGTTGGTTAATAGGGGAATAGTAGCTTTGTGGAATCATCCAGAGAGGGCCGCCTTTTTCATCCCAGGCGCGCACCTGCGAAAGAGCCACAAACCCGGACTGGGCGTTGGTGGTGGCGACAAACTGGAAGGTTTGGGCAATGGAGTCACCGCGCACCAGGCGATCCTGCAAAGGTTCCCAGAGGCCCATTTCGGAGAGTACTTCCTGGGCTGCCAGACCGTAAGGCGCTGTTTTCGGGTTGGCAATGGCCAGACGCGCAAAATCGCCGGATTTGAGCCAGATTTCAGGGTTTTCAAATGTGCCGGGTACGGGGCTCCAGAGAGCCAGTTTACCCCTGGCGTAAGTGAATCGAGTGCCAGCTACGCCTTGTCCGTTCTGTTCGAGAAGCTCGGGCCGGCGGCTGTCGGCGGCGAGAAACACGTCAAATGGCGCACCATTGTCTATTTGCGCGTACAGTTTTCCAGTTGAGCCATAGCTCGCAACGGCTTCCAGCCCCGTGGTTTCACCAAATGCTGCAATGAGTTCACGTGTGGTATCGGTAAAATTGGCAGCCACCGCGAGGCGAACATCGGCAGCGTGAGCCATGCTGCTGAATGCCAAGAGCAGGCACATCCCCGCCAGTCGGTGATAGTGCCTTTTGAGCAAAGACATGAGTTTTCCTTATATCCTTGGGTATATAACGATCTGGAAACCAAGCGGGGCTCAGGCATCAGGTTCATTCCCCGAGGCAAGCAGCGATAACACATACTCCCGGACTTCTCCGGCATTGGCTTCATTCAGCATCTCGTGCCGACCACCCTCGAACAACCGCAGGCTTACCTCCCTGACGCCGGATTTACGGATATTCTGAAAGTGCCGGGTAGCCCCTTTGCCCATTTCCCCAACTGGGTCGTCGGAGCCCGAAAACAGGTGAACGGGAAGATCCTTGCGCCACCTCGAAGGTTCAATGGTCAGCATACCCTGAATGAAATCATGCCACAGCCTTGTGGTGCATTCGAACCCACAGAGCGGGTCCGCTACATACTGATCTACCTGGCCGGCATCCCGGCTTAACCAGTCGCAATCCGTCCTGTTAGGCCGGAACAGGAGGTTGAATTTTCCAAAGGTCATTCTGGCAATGGTCGGGCTTCGATGGTGACTGCCGTATAACCGGCGGATGCCGTCGATCAATGCCCCGGAGGCCCATAATTGGGGGCGGTGAATTCGGTTGGTGGCGCTCAAGATCAGGAAGTCCAGGGAGCCAGGATGCTGCTGTGCGCAGCTCTGGGCGATGAACGATCCCATGCTGTGACCGAGCAACGCCAGAGGAATACCCGGAAAGCGTTCCCGTGTATCGAGCAGCACCAGGTTAAGATCGTCGACCACTTTTCGCCACCCATCAGTATCACTGAAATGACCGAGTTGATCAGTCGGGCATGCAGGGCCATGGCCCCGGTGATTGAACGTAACAACGGCAATATCGTGTTCGGCCAGCCAACGGGCAAAATCAGCATAACGCCCCGCATGCTCCGCCATGCCGTGGGCGATAACCAAAACTGAGTGAGGCGTATCCGGGCAAAACACCGTGCCCGTTATATCGTGGCTATCCTGGCCGGTCAGGCTTAGGGTTTGTTCGTGCATGCTGTATTCCAGTGCCATGGTGGTCACCTGTAATCGCTGTAAACCTTGCCGAGCACCTGCAATTGCGGCTGCCACTGGTTAAGCGAGGTTTGTATTTCTTTTGGTACTCGCGCCGGTTTTGGCCAGGGTACCGGGTAGGCCTCGGGCTGAAACAGGGGCGCGAAAAGCGCAGCGGCTGTGAGATCTGCGCGGGAGAAGGAGTCGCCGGCCAGGAACGGCTGCCGGCTGTACGTCTCCGCCAGTTCTGTCAGCAGATTTTCCATGACCTCCCGGGACTCTTCGGCGGTTTTTTCATTTATCTTCATCCACTTTCGCATGACCTCGTTTACCCTGCTGAACACCAGGCTGAGCAGAATGCGATTGTAAAAGGGCGTGCCTGCGGTGAGTAACGGCACCACTATTTTCGGTCGCTGCAGGAAATGGTGGTAGGAGTAGCAGCGAACTGCGGGGCCTGCCTCTTCATCCAGGCGCTTTTCCCACGCCAGTGCCTGCGTTCTTGCAGGTTCATCCGCCGGCGTGAGCGGCTTGTCAGGGAAGGCTCTGTCAAGATAGTCCAATATGCCGGATGACCCCTGGATCACCTCGCCATCATGTTCCAGCACTGGCACCGAAGCTCCCGCGCCCCTGGTGAGCTTCTGTATGGTTTTTACGTGCTGTCCCGGCAGCAGGTTTGTGGTTTCATACTTGAGCTTCTTGTAATCCAGTGCCCAGCGGATTTTCTCGCAGTAGTGGGATATGGCGAACTGATAGAGCCTGAGAGCCATGCGGTGCCTCCTGAGTAATGGACTTCAGCATAGCCTTGAGCCCGACGGATAAAAAGCGGCACGGCTATTCGGATTGCGCGGTTTTAATGGTTGGTTGGCCCCGGCAATTGGTTTTTCCTCAGGCTTCTCTTTAAGATGCCGGCATTCATTCACGATATAGCCATAGGGTGTATCTATGTACTTGCAGCGGTTTTTGATGACATCCGGCATCGCAGCAACCGGGCTCTTTATCTCCGCGTGTGCAACAGGGCCGGATGCCCAGATGGCTTCAGGCAGCTATCAGTGTGGGCAGCTGGATGTCAGTATTGCCAGCGCAGGCGACGGAGACCTGCTGGGTGTTGATTATCAAGGCAAGCGTCTATTGCTGAAGCCGAAAGTGAGTGCGTCCGGAGCGCTTTATGTGGCCCCCGGAGAAGATGAGACCCGCTTCTGGAGCAAAGGTGAACGGGCAACATTTACCGTAAAAGGACAGGCCTATCCGGAGTGCCTGCAGACAGGTGCGCTGGAAATGCCGTTTGAGGCCACTGGCAACGAGCCGTTCTGGCATGCCCGTTTAGAAGGCGAGAAGTTGGTGTTTAACCGCCCTTATGATGCAGGAGAGCCTGAGAAGGTTGCGCTAGAAACAACCGTCGCTAACCGCCATGGCCGCGAGTTCCGTGGTGAGCTGGGTGGGCAGGAGTTAACGCTTAAGGTGGCTCGCCAACTGTGTGAAGAGACTATGTCTGGCGCCCAGTTCCCGGCCCAGGTTCGCGTTGAACTGAACGGTGAGGTTTTCGAGGGCTGTGGTGGTGAACCCGAACGCCTGTTCCGCGGAGCCGAGTGGGTTGTTGAAGATCTGGCGGGTGCGGGCATTATTGATAGTTCCCGGATGACCATCGAGTTTTTTGATGAGAACCGTCTTGCTGGCCTGGCTTCCTGTAACCACTACGGAGGCCAGTATGAACTTACTGCGGAAGGTGTGAGCTTCGACTATATGTTCGCAACAAAAATGGCCTGCGCGCCGGCCCTGATGAATCAGGAGCAGCGTTTTCTGGAGCTCATGTCGAGAGTAAAGCTCGCGTCGATTGGTCGTCACGGAGAGCTGGTGTTGACAACCTCCACAGGTGAGGAAATTACGGCATTTCAGTCAACGGCGAGCAAGGTCAATCCATAACCGATCAGAACTTCACTGAAACGCCATTGTTGCCGAAGTGCCTGAGGGCACTTCGGCAAACTGGTTTACGCAGTTGTTTTTTCTGTTAAAGTATCTGTTGGAACCAGGGCACGAATCAGGTCTTTCGTGCTGAGACTGCCCACCGTCTCGCCGGTCCGAACCACCCGGAATATCTTGTCTGTGTCGCCGCCTGACCGGGAAAGCACTGTCTCCAGATTGTCCTTCTCGGAAATATCCCCGGCGTAGTCCGTATCGTTCGCGCCGTGGCGCTTCATGATGGAGCGCACACGAAGCACCCGAGCGCGATTTATATCGTTTATAAAGGCAACAATATAAGGGTCGTTGGGGTTGAGCAGGATGTCCTGGGGGTCACCTTGCTGAACCACTTCGCCTTCTTTGAGAATGACCAAGTGATCTGACAGCTTCAATGCTTCGTCCAGATCGTGAGTGATGAACACAATAGTCTTGTGAAGCTCACCCTGAAGTTCCAGCAACAGGTCCTGCATGTCTGATCGGATCAGCGGATCCAGCGCAGAGAAGGCTTCGTCCATCAGCATGACGGGGGAGTTGGAAACCAGCGCGCGGGCTATGCCAACCCGTTGCTGCATGCCTCCGGATAACTGATGAGGGAACTGGTTTTCATTGCCCTCAAGGCCCACTCGGGCCAGCCACTTTACGGCTTCGCTTTCAAAGTCTGCGACGGTAGCACCCCGAATGTTGAGGGCCATGCCAGCGTTCTCAAGCACGGTTTTATGCGGCAATAGCGCAAACTTCTGGAACACCATGGACATCTGCTCCCGCCGGAGCTGGCGGAGCTGTTCTTCGTTCAGATTGAGAATGTCGGCGCCATCAAGCCGGATTTCTCCGGCGGTCGGTTCAATCAGGCGGTTGAGGTGGCGGATCAGCGTTGACTTGCCTGAGCCCGAAAGCCCCATGATAACGGTGATCTCGCCATCACGGATATCAACGTTGATATCCCTGAGTCCCAGAACATGGTTTTGCTGATCCAGCAGATCGGCCTTGTTCATGCCGCGCTTTACATATTCAAGTGCCACATCCGGCGTTGGCCCGAAAATCTTGTAGAGGTTTTTGATGGAAATCTTTATATCGTTTGCCACGTTCTGTCCTCACTGATTTTGACTGGCATTAATGCGTGCCAGAGAGGCCTTTGTCACCCGGTCAAGAATGACAGCCAGAATAACAATGCCGAGGCCAGCCACCAGACCTACCCCGAGATCCAAGTTGCGAATACCGCGAAGCACCAGAACACCGAGGCCCGGAGCAGAAACCAGGGATGCGATAACAACCATGGCGAGGCTCATCATGATGGTCTGATTCACGCCAGCCATAATGTTGGGTAGAGCCAGGGGTACCTCAACTTTGAACAGTTTTTGAGTCGGCGTCATGCCAAAAGCATCGGCAGCTTCAATTACGTCCTTGTCCACCAGCCGTATGCCGAGGTTAGTCAGCCGAACCACGGGCACAATGGCATACAGAATAATAGCGATACCGTAAAGTTTGGATTCGGTCACGCTGAACAGGAAGATCAGCGGAATCAGGTAAACAAAAGGCGGTAACGTCTGGAGCATGTCGAGTACCGGGATCGACACCCGCTGCATGGTGTCGCTTCGGGACATGGCAATGCCTATGGGCACCCCAAACAGCACACAGAGAAAGGCACAGACAAAAATAATAGCAAGGGTCTGCATGGCGTAGACGTAGTAATCAATGAACGCCAGCAGGCAGAGGCTGGCGCCAACAAACAGCACCAGCTTCCAGGATTTGGTGACCAGAAAAACGACCGCGAGCATAATGGGGATGACGATCCACCAGGGCGTGCTGATCATGCCGTAGAGGGCGCCATCGAGAGCCCAGCTTAGCGGTTGTGTCAGCGGGTCGAGTACCAGGCTGAGGTTGTCTTTTATCGCAAGAAAGCCTTGTTCGAGACCCTGCGTAAGCTCTCTGGACTTCGGGAATGCGGAGCAGGAATCGTTGAGTGCATCCATCGAAGGAAATGGCAGATCCCACAGAGATTCGGGCTCTGCATTGTTACCTTTGGTTTTGGCGAGCAGGTCGGCCATCGACATCGGGCCGTCTTCGTTACCTTTCGCGCACCATTCTTTTAACCCAAGTGCCGAAAACAGGGAGTCGTAGGTTGCCATTTGCGTTTAGCCTCGTCTGCGCATGAATGCCACGCGCGGCAGAAATCAGTTGTTCTCACTAACAGATGCGCCCGGGGCAGATCTTTGCAGATGCTGCTCCGGGCTTGGGCGGGTCAATCAGTTTTCAAGAATGGCCGCAAGTTTCGTCCTGGCTTCATCATTCAGCCAGCCAGACCATTCATCACGGTTATTGCTCAGGAAATAAACGGCAGCTTCCTCGCCTGATGCATTGTTGGAGTCCATCCATGCAAGCAGCGCGCTCATAGTTTCCGTTTTGAACGTCATTTTGCTCAGCATCTCAGTCACTTCCGGCTCGCGATCCTTAAAGTCTGTGGTAACTGACGTAAGGATGGTTGCAGCTGGAAATTCTGATACCCCGGGGTTGTCGGCGTTAGCAGTCTGGTTCTTCTGGTGAACCTCTTTCTTATAGTCGCCCAGCTTTACCCGAGTCATGTCATATTTACCGAGAGGCACAGTCGGGCCCCAGTAGTAGCCGAACCAGGGCTTTTCGTCTTGCACCGCAGACGCCATTGAAGAGGCCAGGGTTTCGCCTGAGCCATGGTTGAAGACCTTAACGCCTGAATCTTCAAGGTTCAGGGCGCGGATCAGGTTGTCGCTGACAACTCTGCAGCCCCAACCGTCAGGACAGTTGTTGAAACGTGAGCCCACCAGTTCCGGATTTTCCATGATGCCTTCGATGGTTTTCAGCTCAGGGTGTTTTTCCGCCAGATACGTGGGGATCCACCAGCCTTCAATACCGCCGGGGTCGAGAACTTTACCGAGCCGCTCGATTTTGCCCTCTTTTTCAAGGCTCAAGTAAGCTTCACCGGCCGAGTTGAGCCACAGCTCGGTGACAATATCCGGCTCACCATTTTCCGCAACAGACGTTACGGCAGGCACGGTGTCGGAGGGTATAACCGATACGTCGCAGCCATAGCCCTGTTCCATGATGAATTTGGCTACGTTGGTAACCACTGTATTTGAAGCCCAGTTCATTTCCGTGATGGATACTTCACCACAGTTGGCCTGTGCCATAGCGGGCACTGATAGCGCACATAGTAGTGCAGCAGACGTAAGCTTTCGCATAGTCACTTCTCCGTTGGGGGGGGTTGGTGAGTTCTGGCAGAACGTTCAGTTGTCGTTTTCTGGTGCTGGTTGTCTTGGTGTCAGTTGTTTTGCTGATCGTTTTACGACTAACAGGGTGTGACCGGAAGAGGCTCTCTGGTTTGCGGGTTTCTGGCAATACGGGGGATAGGGGCAAATCGACTCATCTCGGTTATCACGTAGTAACAGCATAAGGATCCTGAGCCCAGTTACAAGGTTTTAACAAAAGGGTCATTTCTGAAGACGCATCTAAGCGGCTGAAGGGGGTTGTGATCAGTTGCTTGACGCAACCCTTTTTTCGGGTCAGTCTCTCGATTGTTCGTTACGCTGAGTAACCCTGACTTATCCGCAACGGAGCCGACAATAATGAAAATGTTCGAAACAAAAACCGCACCGAATCCTCGCCGCGTACGCATGTTCATGGCAGAGAAAGAATTGCTTGATAAAGCCGAATTCATTGAGATTGATCTGCATAAAGGTGAGAACCTGACGCCAGAATACGTGGCACGAAACCCCATGAAGAAAGTGCCGGTTATGGAGCTTGATGACGGAACCTGCATCTCCGAGACCATGGCCATTTGCCGTTTCTTTGAGGAGAACTACCCGGACGCGCCCACACTTCTGGGAGATACTCCGTTGGAGAAAGCCCTGATCGAGCAGTGGGTCAGATGGGTCGAGTTCTACTTTTTTATGCCTACAGGCATGTGCTTCCAGCATACCAGCGGTTATTTCAAGGACAGAATGAATCCCATCAAAGAATGGGGTGAGGATTGCGGGCAGAGCGTCAGCAAATTTATGGCGTTCCTCGATGACCACCTTGCTGACAAAGAATACATCTGCTGTGACCGGTTTACCGCGGCCGACATCAATGCCTTCACAACAGTTGCGTTCGCCCGGGTAGTGAATATTCGCATCCTGCCCGAGCACACCAGTCTTCAGGCATGGTATGACCGCATCAAGGCGCGCCCGTCGGCGCAGGCCTGATACCACGCGTGAATGGGCTATTCAGGAGGTTCGCTTGATTGATGTATACACGGCGCCGACGCCGAACGGATACAAGGTTACGGTGTTGCTGGAGGAGATGGGTGTTGAGTACAACCTGATCCCGGTAGATTTCTCCAAAAACGACCAGAAAACTCCGGAGTTCCTGGCACTCAATCCCAATGGCCGGATACCGGTTATCGTGGACCGGGATAACGACGATTTTGTGGTGTTCGAATCCGGCGCGATCATGGTCTATCTGGCGGAAAAGTACGGGCAGTTTTATCCCCAGGATCCCAAAGTACGCTCCCGCGCCCTGCAGTGGCTTATGTTTCAGATGGGGGGAGTGGGCCCGATGATGGGGCAGGCCAATGTGTTCTACCGGTATTTCCCGGAAAAGATCCAGCCTGCTATTGATCGCTACCAGAAGGAATGTCGCAGACTGTTCGAGGTGCTGGACAACCGTTTAGCAAAGGCTCGCTATCTGGCGGGCGATGAACTCACCATCGCGGACTTTGCCAACTGGTGCTGGGTGCGCACGCACAAATGGTCCGGGGCATCGGTTGAAGGGTTGGAACACCTTAACCGCTGGATAGATGAGCTTTACGCTCGCCCGGGTTGCCAGACCGGAGTCAATAAGCCGGAGCGCCTCAAAAGCTCTGATGAGCTGATAAAACATGCTCAAAATATGGTGACGCGATAGCCTCAGTGCGATTTCGGCCGTTTTCCTTAGCCTGGTAGAGAGCGTCATCGGCTCGTTTGATGGCGCTTTCAATGCCATCGCGCCCATGGCAATTGGTGACGCCCAGGCTTATGGTTTGAGGGATGCTGTCTTCGCCGGCCAGCATGGGCTCGTTGGCGAGAGACAGGCGAACCTTTTCGGCTAGGTGTATGGCTCCATCCAGGTCGGTTTCTGGCAACAGCATCAGAATTTCCTCGCCACCCCAGCGGCAAAGAGCATCCTGTGCGCGCATGGCGCTACCCAGCCTGCGCGCGGTTTCCTGAAGCACAATATCTCCGACGTTGTGGCCATAACCATCATTCACGCGTTTGAAGTGGTCGAGATCCCCGAGAATCAGACAAAAGGGGACACCGTGGCGCTTTGCGCGGGCGTACTCTTTTTCCAGAAAATGGTCCATGGCCCTGCGGTTCAGCAACCCGGTCAGCTGATCAGTGGTGGCTTGCTCCCGGAGCTCCTGCCGGGCCAGAAATTCTCCCGCCCGAAGCTGCCTCAATGCTTCACTCATCACTATGCCAATGGCCATCATGACCAAAGGGTCAAACATGAAGGGCAGCAGTAATCTAAGGGTCAGGCCCTGCGCCCGGGCCACGAGCGCAAAGATCGCCAGAGGCAAGGCAAACATTAGCCACCACTCCCTCGAGCCTCTGACCGAGAGAATGGCAACGCCGAAAAAGCTGATGACTATGCCGTTGGTGATCTGATAGGTGTCGGCAGACTGTCCGTTGTAGTGAAGCAGAAACAGTGCAAGTATCATGGCCATGACCGACAGGCCCATGGCCCTGAGCAGGTAACGGCTCTGGCACAGTGGCTTGCGGAGATAGTGAGAGGTCAGTGTTAACAAAGCAGTCAGCAAAACCGGAATTCGGAAACCCAGCTCCGTTAGCCAGAGATCCGGGCGCTGGGCAAGACGCAGTTCGTGGGTAAACTGGTAGAAAATCACAGTGATCAGCAGAACCCAGGCCGCAACAACGGCTACCTGCAGTTCCACTGTCCGGATGTGTGCCTCATAGGCGGCAAGCCATTTGGGCGGTACCTTTTTATATGGCGGTTTTGGGACTGAAAGTCTCACCATGGTCATAATCCGGGTGCCAGTAGTTTTAATCATCAGCCAATACGACGCCCGGCGCAATAACCCCTGCGGGGCAGCCATGTCGTTAAAGGAGGCAGTATGGAGCGAGCATCTCTCAAGTGTGCTCTGGATGCGATTGACAATGCAAATCGTGCAGACTCTAACGAGGAGGCCGTGGCAGGTGAATTCATGCCAAGAGAGTATGCCTACAGTCTGCATATGACTCGTTGGTTGTATGAGTTGGATCCTTCGCCTTCAGAGCGAATGCAGATTGCCTGTCGCGCCCAGCATATTGAACGCTGGAAAATGCCTCGCAGTGATTACCCGGAGGGCCGGAAAGCCTATTACGAATGGCGTCAGGCGTGCGGGCGCATGCATGGCCGCCGGGCCGCTGAGATCATGGCCGATTGCGGGTACCCCGAAAGCGAGTGGGAACGGGCTGAGGTGATTCTGACCAAACGTGAACTGCGTAAAGACGCAGACACCCAGCTGCTGGAAGATGTTGCCTGCATGGTGTTTCTGGAAAAATACTTCGCGCAGTTCTATGCGGAAAATGCCGAATACGAGCGGGAGAAGTGGCTGAGGATTGTGCGCCGCACCTGGGGCAAAATGTCGCCCCGCGCCCATGAACGGGCTCTGGCGTTATCGTCGAAACTGCCGGAGCATTTGCAGCTTCTGATGCAGGAGGCTCTGGCGGATCCTGGCTGATCCGCCACGGTTCTGGTTTTGCCTGGTTTCACTGCGGGCTATTGGGGGAAGAACAGTTCCTGCAGTTTCTCGCCGGGGTTCGCGGCGCGCATGAACGACTCGCCTACCAGAAACCCATAGATGCCGCGGCCGGTCATGGCTTCTACGTCGGCGCGGGTCATGATGCCGCTTTCGGTGATTGCCATGCGGTCTGCGCCTATGCGTTGGTGCAGGTTGAAGGTGGTGTCCAGCGAAACGTCGAAGCTGTGCAGGTCGCGGTTGTTGATGCCGATCAGTGGGGTGGTCAGTGTCAGCGCGTCGTCCATTTCTTCACTGTTATGCACTTCTACCAGTACGTCCAACCCGATTTCATGGGCTATGCCTTCAAGTTCCTGCATCTGGCCTCTGGTAAGGCAGGCCACGATCAGCAGGATGCAATCGGCACCGATGGTGCGGGCTTCGTACACCTGATAGGGCGCTACCATGAAGTCTTTGCGAATTACCGGTAGGCCACAGGCGTTGCGGGCGGCAATCAGATAGTCTTCGTGCCCCTGGAAGAAGTCGTGGTCAGTGAGTACCGATAAGCAGGCAGCGCCGCCCTGTTCGTAGCTTTCGGCGATCTCGGCGGGTTTAAACGGGTCGCGAAGTACGCCTTTGCTGGGTGAGGCTTTTTTGATCTCGGCAATGACGGCGGGCGTGCCGGCTTCGATGCGCTGGCGCAGGGCATTGGTAAAGCCGCGAGTGCCGGGCTGGTCGCCGGCGCGGGCTTTGAGATCTTCAAGGCTTGCGATGCGCTTGCGGATCGCTATTTCTTCCCACTTTCTGTCGACGATTTTGCGCAGGATAGTGGGAGTTTTGTCTGTGTACTTGTTCATGTGAGTTCTTCCTGGCTCAGAAACAATGGGAAAAATCTGCCAGTTCTGCCAGTTTTCCAGCGGCCAGGCCTGAGCCCATGGCGTCCAGGGCCATTTCTACGCCCATCTTGGCCGTTGGGGCCAGGCCGGCTATGTAGATGGCGGCGCCGGCGTTAAGGGCGATCAGGTCTCGGGCTTTTTCGGCCATTTCGTCGTGGCCACGGCCGAAGGCGGCTTTGATCAGGTTCAGGGATTCTTCGGCGGTGTCGACCGTCAGGCCAACCAGAGTCTGGCTTTTGATGCCCAGATCTTCCGGCGTGATGTCGTATTCGATGATTTCGCCGTTCTTCAGTTCGGCCACGTGGGTGGCGCTGGCCAGGCTGATTTCGTCGAGGCCATCTTTGGAGGCCACTACCATAATGTGTTCGGAGCCGAGCTTTTGCAGCACTTCGGCCATGGGGCGGCACAGGGCTTTGCTGAATACACCCAGTAACTGGCGTTTGACGCCGGCCGGGTTGGTCATGGGGCCGAGGATGTTGAACAGGGTGCGGCAGCCCATTTCCTTGCGTGGGCCGACTGCATGCTTCATGGCGCCGTGATGAGCCGGGGCGAACATGAAGCCTACGCCGATCTGCTCTACGCAGCGGGCTACCTGCTCCGGCGTGAGGTTGAGGTTGATTCCCGCCTGTTCGATCAGGTCGGCGCTGCCGCTTTTGGAGGAGACAGCACGGTTGCCGTGTTTGGCCACAAAGCCGCCGGCGGCCGCTACAACAAAAGCGGAGGCGGAGGATACGTTGAACAGGTTCGCACCGTCGCCACCTGTCCCCACGATGTCTATCAGTGGTTCTGCGTTGACGGTGACGCCGGAGACCAGCTCCCGCATGACTTCCACAGCGCCCGTGATTTCGTCAACGGTTTCGCTTTTGATGCGCAGGCCCATCAGCAGGGCGCCAATCTGTGCGTCAGTGGCTTCGCCGTTCATCATGGTGCGCATCACGCTTTTCATTTCCTCCCGGGACATATCGAGGTTTTCGGCCACCCGGCTCAGCGCGTCTTTCATGTTCATTAAATTCGCCTTTTTTATTGGGTTCGCAGAAAGTTGCGCAGCAGTTCGTGGCCCTGTTCGCTCATGATCGATTCCGGGTGGAATTGCACCCCTTCAATAGCCAGGGTTTTGTGGCGCACGCCCATGATTTCTTCCACGCTGCCGTCGCTGTTGCGAGTCCAGGCGGTCATTTCCAGGCATTCCGGCAGGCTGGCCTGCTCAATAACCAGGCTGTGATAGCGGGTGGCCTGCAATGGATTGTTGAGGCCGCGGAACACGCCGGTGCTCTGGTGATAAACCGATGATACTTTGCCGTGCATCACACGCCCGGCGCGGATGATGTTGCCGCCGAATACCTGGCCGATAGCCTGATGGCCGAGGCAGATGCCGAGTATGGGGATCTTGCCGGCAAAGTGACGGATGACCTCCATGGATACTCCGGCCTCATTGGGTGTGCAGGGACCGGGGGAAATCACCAGCCGTTCGGGGTTCAGGGCTTCGATTTGCTCCACGGTGATCTCGTCGTTGCGGTGCACCTGCACATCAGCGCCCAGCTCCGCGAGATACTGCACCACGTTGTAGGTGAAGGAATCGTAGTTGTCGAGCATTAATAGCATGATGTTTCCCTCGCCTCAGTGGTCAAAGTCGTTGTAGGTCATGGCCACTGCGCGGAAGATAGCGCGGCCCTTGTTCATGGTTTCTTTCCACTCAAGGCGAGGTACAGAGTCGGCGACGATGCCGGCACCGGCTTGTATGTGCAGGGTCTTGTCCTTGATCACCGCGGTGCGGATGGCAATGGCCGTGTCCATGTTGCCGTTGAACGAAAGATAGCCTACAGCGCCGCCGTAGACGCCACGCTTCACCGGCTCCAGTTCGTCAATGATTTCCATGGCCCGGGTTTTCGGGGCGCCGCTGAGGGTGCCGGCGGGCAGTGTGGCCTTGAGCACATCGAGGCAGCTGACGCCGTTTTTTACCTGGCCGGTTACGTTGGACACTATGTGCATCACGTGGGAGTAACGTTCTACCGCCATTTTTTCAGTGAGCCGCACGGTGCCGGTTTCCGAAACGCGGCCGGCGTCGTTGCGGCCCAGGTCAATCAGCATCAGGTGCTCGGCGATTTCTTTCGGGTCGGCCAGCAGTTCGGCTTCCAGAGCGCGATCTTCTGCATCGGTGGCGCCACGTTTGCGGGTGCCGGCGATGGGGCGCACTGTGACTTCACGGTCTTCCATGCGGGCCAGGATTTCCGGCGACGAGCCGACAATGTGGAAATCATCCAAATCCAGGAAGTACATGTACGGCGAGGGATTCAGCACCCGCAGCGAGCGGTAAAGGTTCAGAGGTGGTGCCTCAAACGGAATCGACATGCGCTGGGAAATGACGGTTTGCATCACGTCGCCGTCCAGCACGTAATCTTTGATTTTATCGACCGCCGCCTCGAACTTTTCCTGGCTGAAGCCGGAAACAAATTCGCTTTCATCCACGGTTTTGCCGCGCAGGTGCGACGGTGTTTTCGGGGCGTTGGCGGTTTGCCGGTGCAGCTGCTGTTCGAGTTCGTCGAGCCTCTGCTGGGCCTGTTCATAACCGCCTTCATCGGCTGGGTCTACGTGCACAATCAGGTGCAGCTTGCCGCGCAGGTTGTCGAACACCACCAGCTCGTTGGACACCATCAACAGTATGTCGGGCGTGCCAATGCGATCCGGGGGACAGCTGGTTGCAAGGCGCTTTTCAATATAGCGCACGGTGTCGTAACCGAAATAGCCTACAAGCCCGCCGTTGAAGCGTGGGAGCTCTTCAAGATCGGGGGCATTGAAGCGTTCCTGATAGCTGGCGACGAATGCCAGCGGATCGTCCACTTCGGCGCTCTCTAGCAATTCGCCCTGGCGGTCAATCAGTTCACCGTGCCGGCGGATTTCAATGCGGTGATCGAAGACCTTCAGCACTTCCTGGCTGGGCAGGCCAATGATGGAGTAACGGCCCCATTTTTCGCCACCCTGTACCGATTCAAACAGGTAAGAGTAGGGCCCGTTGGCCAGTTTGAGATAGGTGCTTAAAGGGGTGTCCATGTCCGCAAGCACTTCACGGTACACGGGGATACGATTGAAGCCAGCTTGTGCCAGCTTGCGGAATTGTTCGGAAGTCATGGTCGGGTTTCCTGAAATCTGATCTGCGTTCGAGCAGGCGAATGGGTATTTTGGCCGGGCTGAGTGTTTTCAGCCGGTACGCCATCGCCACCATCGTGTTACGCGGGTTATAAGGGCGCCTCGCGCTGCAGTCAGATTCAGTCCCTGCACGGCAGGAATCTCCCGAATTGAAAAGATTAAAAGTCCAAGACCTGAGAGGTTACAAAAGCTCGCTCAGGGAATCAACCACAGCGTCTGCTCCAAGTGCCTGCACTGAGCGACCAAAGTTGTAGCCATAAGTGACGACGACACAGGGAATGCCGGCGGCCTGAGCGGCACTAACGTCTGCCGCGGAGTCACCGATCATCACGGTGGTGCCTCGGCTGCCCTCAAGTCTGTCCATAGCGTGAAGCAGCGGTGCGGAATCTGGTTTTCTCGTGCTCAGCGTATCGCCACCAACAACCAGTTGGAAATGATGTTCAAGCCCCATCTGCTCAAGCAAAGGCCCCACAAACTGTTCGGGTTTGTTGGTCACGATGGCCATGCGGCAACCACGTTCATTCAATGTTTCAAGGCAGGCTTCAACGCCGGCATAGACCGTTGAATGCTGGCCGTTGAGCTGTTGATAGTTTTGGTAAAAGAGCTTCAGGGCATCATCGAACAGGGCTTCATCGCTGATATTTGCCGGCTCCCAGTCGGCTTTGCCGGCGAGCGCGCGCCGCATCAATATTGGAGACCCATGGCCTACCCATTGGCGTACCTGTTCAATGCCGGCTGGTTTGCGCCCCAGCTGTTCAAGGGTGCGGTCAACAGCAGCGGCAAGATCCGGCGCACTGTCCACTAAGGTGCCATCAAGATCAAACAGGGCAACCCCTGGCCAGCGGTCGTTGAACAGGCCCGCCAGGCTCATTGGACCGGAACTTTGTGGCTAAGAACCGTACTGGCCTGTTCAAGCTCTACCCGCATGGCGTCGATGGTGGCTCGGTAATCGTCTGTGTTGAAAATAGCCGAACCTGCAACAAAGGTGTCCGCGCCGGCTTCGGCAATTTCACGGATATTGTCGGTTTTTACACCGCCATCGATTTCCAGTCGAATGTTGTAGTTGCTGGCATCAATACGTTTACGGGCTTCCCGCAGTTTGTCCAGAGTGCCGGGAATAAATTTCTGGCCACCAAAGCCGGGGTTAACCGACATCATCAGCACCATGTCGAGCTTGTCCATCACGTAATCCATGTGCTGCAGGGATGTGGCCGGATTGAACACCAGGCCGGCTTTGCAGCCACCCTCGCGAATCAGTTGCAGGGAGCGGTCGATATGCCGGGATGCCTCCGGATGGAAGGTGATGTAGCTGGCGCCGGCGTCAATGAACATGCGAATCAGATCGTCCACTGGCGACACCATGAGATGCACGTCGATGGGAGCGGTTACGCCGTGTTTGCGTAGCGCTTCACAAACCATCGGCCCGATGGTCAGGTTGGGCACATAATGGTTGTCCATGACGTCGAAGTGCACCACGTCTGCACCGGCGCTAAGCACGTTATCCACTTCTTCGCCCAGCCGGGCAAAGTCAGCAGACAGAATGGATGGGGCAATCAGATAAGGGTTCATCACAGTTCTCGCAAACAATTGGCAGCCATTGATAATAATGACAGTCTAACAGCTCAAGAGAGCTTTTTCGTAGCCAGAGGAGCAGGAACTTTGCGCCGATTCAGAACAATAAGTCCAAGCGGCTTAAGTAGGGGCATTTACGGTTGCCTGTTGGCTGTGATGCTGGCGAGCAGCGGGATTCCAGCATTCGCGCAGGATGAGGGGGCACCCAAGGTGCCCGATCAATCGCCGGCCGGTGACGTGCGGGGAATGGTATCTTCCGGGTTGGGTGAATGGGGCCTGAGCCAGAGGTTTCCGAATGCTGCGCTCTGGCTTGACCTTGAGGACGGCGCACGCACACTGGCGCTGTTCTGGCCCGAGACTGACACTCCCGCAAGAGGTGCTTTGATCATTCTGGCAGATGAAGGCGAGAACGCGGAGTCGGGGCTGGCGGGAACGTTGGCCCGTGAACTGGTGCACAGGAAGTTTGCCGTGCTTACTCTTGGCCTGGAACCACCAGTAGCAGCTCTTGAGCAGATTCTGGAGCGTCCTCGCCCGGCGTCTGAGGCCGCGCCTGAAGAACAGAACCCGGGTGTCGTCCGCCCGGCAACGATTGATGTAATGGCGACGGAAACAGGGGAAGAACTGGAAAAAGCTTACCGGGAGCGCATCCGGGAGGAGCTTGCGGCCGGTGCTGAGGAACTCAAGAAGCGTGAATACGAGCTCATCGCCGTGGTGGGGGTAGGGCGTGGTAGTAATCATGTTGTGTCTTACGCGGCGGAACTGGAAACACCCCCAGCCCTGATCTGGCTGGGCCCGAAGTTCTACCCCCAGGATGCCCGCCGGTTGGCGGCAACGCTGGAGAAGGCATCTGTCCCGCGCATTCTTGAGCTTTCATCATCCGGTGAGGAAGGGCAACGCACGGCTGGGCTGAAGCGAGCCAAAGTGGAAGGCTTCAGCCACCAGCCTGTGGGGCCGGGTACTTCGTTTTTGCCGCGAAACGGAAAGGCTCTTGCGGGCAGGATATCCGCCTGGCTCAAACCTGATAGCCACTGATAACGGCTAGTGATGTCGCCGGATCAGTTCCCAGGCCTGCTGGTAACGTAGCAGCCGCTCTTTGGCCAGCGCGTGCTCTGCGGCACTGAGTTGCTGCTGCGCGAGCTTGTCCGGGTGGCACTCGGAGACTTTTTTCCGGTAGGCGCGCTTGATAATCGCCAACGGATCCCGTCGGGTAACGCCCAGCAGGGTGCAAGCCTGCTCAAGATTTACAGGCTTTGAAGGCGCATCGCTGATGTCGCCCCACACCCGGGTGGCGTAGCGGTCAAAAATGTCTTCGCTGATGGTGACCGGCAGGCCAATCTGGTCAATGGTATCCTCACAGCGATAGCGGCGGAGTTTTATGGGCCGCCCTCTGAGCTGGGCCGCGTGGCACAGGCAGATAGCCATTTTCAGGGCTGGAGCAGGCCAGATGCGGTGGCTGAGCCTTACTGTGAGACCGCATAATGGCGAAAGTGTTTCAGATGCTTTGCCTTTCTGGAAACTGCTGATGGCTTTGCGTCTTTGTCGTTTTGATAGACCCAGCGCCATGATAAGGCTTTCTGCAAAGCTGATGTCCTGCTCGGACACTCGTCCGTCCGCTTTCGCGATATAGCCCAGAAAGAAAAACAGTGGGCGCCGGCACCAGCGGGGCAGGCTGGTCTGGCCGATCAACGTATGCGCCTGGTGGCCGGATGCGGAGAGCTTTTGCAACAGACCGGAGAATGCAGCTTCCATTCGCGGCGGCAGGGTTAGGTGCGCGGAACGAGTCGCCATTGCACTAAGGCTCCTGAGCGGCCAGTTGCTGATCCAGCGCCCGCAACCGCTCAGGCGTCCCTACATCAACCCAGAGGCCACTGTGATGAAGCCCGGCTACCCGGCCTTTACCCATGGCCGCTCGCAGAACAGGCCCGAGTTTGCCAGCCTGGTCATTCAGCCCGTCAAACAACCTGCGGTGCAGGAGGCTGATGCCGGTAAAGGTCAGTTTCTCGCCCTCTTTTCCTGCACATTCTTCAGAGAGCATGCCGTTGTCGTTCAGGCAAAAATCACCTCGGCGGTGGTGTGTGGGGTTGTCTGCCATCACCAGAACGGCATCGACGGCAAGCTGCTCGTCGAATGCGGCTGGCTGAAGTCGGGTCAGGTCAAAATCGGCCCAGATATCGCCGTTTATAACCACAAACCAGTCGTTGCCATGGGAAATGAGCAAGGGCAGGGCGCGGATTATACCGCCGGCTGTCTCCAGTGGCTCACCTTCACGCGAGTAGTGCAGGGAAAGCCCGAATCGTTCGCCGTTGCCTAAGGTGTACTCAATCTGCTCCCCAAGCCAGGCATGATTGATAACCACCTCCCGGAAACCAGCACGATGGAGGCGCTCCAAGTGATGCTCAATAAGCGGTTTTCCGCCAGCGCTGAGAAGAGGTTTTGGGGTGGTAAGAGTCAGTGGCAGCATACGCTCCCCCCTGCCTGCAGCAAGAATCATCGCCTTCACTGGGGCAACTGCTCCTGGCCCGGAACGGGGCCTATCAGGTCTTCAATCCGGGGTTTGGCTACCGCTGTCAGCCAGTCATGGAAATGTCTCAATGCTGACTGCCGTTTGCTGGCGGCAAGCAGGTAGCCCACGGTACGGGGAATATCCTTTAGATAGTGTGGTTTGCTGTCGCGCATGGACAGTCTTGCAAAAATGCCCGCGGCCTTGAGATGGCGCTGCATGCCCATTAACTCAAACCACTGACGGAAAGTGTCGCTGTCGGCTCGGTGCAAGCCTGCCTCCCGGGTCTGTTCGCGGAACGTTTCCAGCCATTCGCCGATCCGCTCCTCGGGCCATTGAATATAGCAGTCCTTGAGCAGTGAGGCCGCGTCGTAGGTAACCGGGCCGGCTACTGCATCCTGAAAATCGATTACGCCGGGTCGGCTGCTTTGCTCCCGCACAAGCAGATTCCGGGAGTGATAATCCCGGTGCACGGTTACTTTGGGCTGGGCGAGCGCGCTCTCACGGAGCAGCGCGAATGTGGTATCGAGCATGGATTTCTCGATATTATCCAGCTCCAGCCCGAGGTAGCCTTCCAGCAGCCAGTCTCGGAACAGCGCCATTTCACGGTTCAGCAAAGCTGCGTCATAGGCCGGCAGTGGGTGGTCAGGCGGTGCAGGCAATTGTTGGATAAGAACGAGTTCGCTCAATGCGCTGTGGTAAAGCGTGTTTGCGGTTTTGGAGTTGAGCTGGCCCAGCATTAGCTGGTCGCCGAAGTCTTCCAACAACAGAAAGCCGCGCACAGGGTCGGCTTCGAAAATCTGTGGAACGGTAATTCCTGCCTGGTGCCAGTGCCTGCCTATACTGATAAACGGACCGCAGTCCTCCTGTTCCGGAGGCGAGTCCATAACAATGAATGGGACGTCGTTGTCGTCAACGCCCGTTTTGCAGACCCGAAAGTAGCGTCGGAAACTGGCGTCGCCGGAAACGGGTCTGGCTTCGGCGTTCTCAAAGCCGGGAAACTGTTTGACCCAGGCGGTCAGCATCTGAAGGCGGTTGTCCATAGCTCGGGCGATTATCCTGAAGTCATGAATGCATTGAGAGCAAAAGTCAGTGAGCCTTGAACGTCATCCACATCAGGGGCTTTTTCAGCGGCTCTTTGGCAATGAGTATAAAGAGGGTAAAACGGTTTTGCAGCGGAGTTTTGCTGATCAGGCTCCGTTTCCGTTAACAAGCCTCAGGGGCATGTGTAAACTAGGCCGCTGTTGTTTGTGTATTCGTGCGCCGCTGCGCTATCCACAGTCCTTCATGCATCCGGAACAGGAACCTTGCTACCGTGCCAATGTCCGACAGCTATCTGCAAGCGCAGAAAGGCACATTGCCGCGCCGGTGTGCGAGCTTGCTTGCCGGATTTGCCCTGATGTCGGCGGCCGGCTTTTCCGTTGGTGAGGAAGCGCCCTCTGCTGCAGAGCTGGACTGGCGCCCGAAAAGTCAGCTTCCGGATTCCATCAGGAATTCGCTGCCAGCGTTCTGCGAAGGAGGGTATCTGCCGTCAGGCACCGGAGAGGATGTTTCCGGTGTGTTTGGCGAAAGCGCTGGGGGGGCTGTTCCCTTGCAGGCCAGCGGCCTGAATGCCCGTTACGAAATTGACAAGGAGCTATACCTCAAGGGCGATGTCCGGCTCCGCCAGGGTAACTTTCAGGTGACCGGCTCTGAAGCCCGTTACAACCAGAATATTGGCCTGGTATCGATTCAGGGCCCTTTGGTCAGCCGGGGTGAGGGATTCCTGCTGACTGGGGAGCGTGCCGAATACAGCGTGGACTCAGGGCGCCTGGATATAAACACCGCTACTTTTCTGCTGCATGGCCCTGAAATGCGCGGTAGGGCCGGGAGTCTTTCCCGAGTGGATGACTCCAGGGTAGAGATCCGCGACGGCATGCTCACCACCTGCGGCCCGCAACAGAACGATTGGGCGATTGTCGCTTCTGATATCGAGCTGAACCAGGCTGAAGGCGTCGGAACCGCGAAGCATGTTCGCCTGGAAGTTCTGGATGTTCCGGTGTTTTACTGGCCCTATGCCAGCTTTCCCATTGATGACCGCCGCAAGAGCGGTTTCCTGTATCCGCAGTTTGGTTCTTCCAGCGCCGGCAGTGGTGGATTTCTGGCAGTACCTTATTACCTGAACCTGGCTCCCCATTACGATGCCACGCTCACGCCTCAATACATTCATGGGCGGGGTCTGCTTAATGAGGTTGAAGGCCGGTACCTCAGCGGGTTTGGGCAGACGACGGTGCAGTTGGGTTACATCGATAACGATTCCAGCTATGCCGACGAAAACCCCGGTGAGTCCGGACAGCGCTGGGCGCTGGATGCTTCCTCCCGCGCTGCACTTGGCAATGGCTGGAACGGTTACGGCGATTTTTCCGCGGTCAGTGACGACGGCTATCTTAGTGATCTGAATCGCAGCCTGGAGATCAATCAGGCTACCCATCTGCAACGCCGTGGCGGAGCACGTTACCAATCGGCCAACCAGTATTTCGATGCCTACCTCAATGATTATCAAACGATTAGTGACAGCATTGCCGAGGTAGACAAGCCTCACGCACAATTACCGGAAGTCGTTTATGCAGGAACGGCTGAGGCGGGCTGGCTGGAGGCAGGGTTAGAAAGTGAGTACTCCTGGTTTTACCGTGATAACGACTCGCTGACCGGGCTTGATAAAGCCAATGGCCAGCGTTTCCGTGCCCGCCCTGAGCTGGCAATACCGATGCGCGCGCTCTGGGGCTATAGCCGCCCGTCGTTCAGCCTGGATTACACTCGTTACGATCTGGACGATTACAGCGCCGGAGACGGTGGGTTTGATCGCACGGTTCCCGTCGTAGAGTGGGACAACGGCCTGTATTTTGATCGCCAGTCGAGTCTTTTTGATGTGCCCTACAACCAGACCCTGGAGCCCCGGCTTTATTACGCCTGGGCCGACGCAGAGGCAGACCAGAACGATATTCCGGCATTTGACACAGCCTTGCAAAGCTACAGTTTTGAGCAGCTGTTCCAGCCGGACCGCTTTGTCGGGGGTGACAGGGTCGGTAATACCAACCAGTTGACGGTGGCCCTGACCAGTCGATTCAATGATTTGGTTACCGGTGCCGAGCGAGCCCGTTTCAGTATTGGCCAGGTTCAGTATTTCGAGGATCGCGAGGTAACGCTGTTCGGTAAAGGCGCTGGTAATCGCAGTCGATCACCACTGGCTGGGGAGGTGGTGCTCAACCCGCTGCAAAATCTGCAAATCCGTTCTTCCGGGCTCTGGGATCCAGACACCGGCGATACCGAAGAGGGCCGCAGCCAGCTGATATTCCACTCGCAGGACTACCAGTATCTGGCAAGTATTGGTCATACTTACAGCAAAGACGAGCTGGAACAGTCGGATATTGCGGCGGTTCTCCCGGTAACCGACCGTGTTAGTCTGATCGGCCGCTGGGTGTACGATGCTGATCTGGATCGTACTGTAGGCTCCCTTGCCGGGATTGAGTACAACAATTGCTGCTGGAGCGTTCAGGTGGTTCACCAGAATTACCTGACCGATGATCAGGAACTCGACAGCCGTTTACTGTTCCAGATTCAGCTAAAAGGCCTGGGCGGCAGCGGAGGGTCTTCAACATCGATTTCCGAAGCCATTTACGGTTTCGATGAGCGCGAGCGGCGCCGTTTTGGAGCTCCCTGATTCGTGCCCTTTGATTGCTACCCCCTGACGGCAGTCGTGCCATTCCGGTATCCTATCCGCAGGCTTATATCTTCAACATGAGGTGATTATGAAGGCGACGATTCGCCAAGGCTTACAAACACTGCTGATGCTGTTGGCAGTGGCGCTTTCTTTTTCGGCCCTGGCCGAGCGCAAACTGCTCGACCAGGTGGTTGCCATTGTTGATGACGATGTAATCCTCCAGACCGAGCTGGAAGCAAGAATTAACACCATCGCCGGGCGACTCAGTGCCCAGGGCACTGGATTGCCGCCGCGCCGGCTTCTTGAAGAGCGTGTGCTGGAGCAGCTGATCACTGAATCCGTCCAGCTGCAAATGGCGGACAAAATGGGTATGCGCATCAGCGATAACGAGCTGAACGAAACCCTTGCTAACATTGCCGATCGCAATGCCATGAGCCTGGCCGAGTTTGAGGGCCAGCTTGCCAGCGAAGGCGTAAGCTACCGCCAGGCACGGGAGCAGATCCGCCAGGAAATGCTGACCGGGCGGGTACAGCAGCGCCAGGTGGGCAATCGCGTTCGTGTTACGGAGCGGGAGGTAGAGAATTACCTGCAGGTGCTGGATTCCGGCGGCGGCAACGATGCGGAATACCGCCTTGCCTATATTTTTCTCGAACTGGATAGCCCGGCTGATGATGCCTCGGTGGATGCAGCCCGTGAAAAAGCAGAAAAACTCCGAGCTGCTATTTTGGACGGCCGCGATTTTCGCGAAGTGGCGGTTGCTGAATCCGATGCCAGCAATGCGCTCGAAGGCGGCGATATGGGTTGGCGCAGCGAGCGCCAGTTACCGTCACTGGTAGCGCCGGTTGTGCCAGCGCTGGACGTTGGCAAACCTTCGGACGTTCTGGAGAACAACAGCGGCTTCCATATGGTGATGGTGATGGACAAGCGCGGTGGATCCCAGAAGCAGGTCATCCAGCAGAACCGTGTGCGGCATATTCTGATTCGGCCGTCTGAAGCGGTAACGGATGCTGAGGCAGAAGCCAACATTCGGGAACTCTCTCAGCAGATTCAGGACGGCGCGGATTTTGCCGTGCTGGCGCGCGAGTATTCAGATGACCCTGTATCCGGTTCCGACGGTGGTAATCTTGGCTGGGTAAGCCCGGGCCAGATGGTTCCGGCGTTTGAGCAGGCCATGCAGGAGGCAGATGTAGGCGAGTTCAAAGGGCCGTTCCGATCCCAGTTTGGCTGGCACATTCTGCAGGTTGACGAGCGCCGCCAGAAAGACATCAGTGGCGACGTAAAGGAGTCTGAGGCCCGCCAGGCGATTTATCGCCGCAAGTTCGAGACCGAGCTGCAGAACTGGCTCCGGGAAATCCGTGATGAAGCCTTTATCGAGTTCAAAGGTGAGTACGCAAAAGACGCCGCTGACGATGAATCCAGTGACGCTCAGGAAGCCGCAGAATAATGAGTGATGGGATTGTTCTGGCCCTGACGGCTGGCGAGCCCGCAGGCATAGGCCCCGAGCTTTGCCTGCAACTGGCTACCGAGCAGCGTGGTGCCGGCGTGGTGGTGATTGCCAGCCAGCCACTGCTGGAGGAGCGGGCCAGATTGCTGGGTCTCGCCGTCAGGCTGCACCCCTGGCAACCGGGTATGGCGCCGGAAAAGGGTGCGGGCGAGCTCTCTGTATTGCACGTTGACGGGTGCGCTTCTCATCAAGCTGGCAGCCTGGATGCTGCTAACAGCCGATATGTGCTGGAAACCCTGACCGTTGCCGCCAGAGGCTGCCTTGAAGGTGACTTTGATGGAATGGTCACGGCGCCGGTTCATAAAGGCATTATCAACGAAGCGGGTATTGAGTTCAGCGGGCATACCGAATTCCTGCAGGAGCTCTGCGGCGTGGAGCGGGTGGTGATGATGCTGGCCACGGAAGAGTTGCGGGTGGCATTGGTCACGACGCACTTGCCTCTCAAAGACGTACCCGCCGCGATTACGCAGGAGCGTCTGACTCAGGTTGTCACTATTCTGAATGCCGACTTGAAGACGTTTTTCGGGATTGAGCGGCCAAGGATTCTTGTTGCTGGCCTTAACCCCCACGCCGGGGAAGGCGGCCATCTGGGTCGGGAAGAAATCGAGGTGATTGAACCGACTCTTGATAAGCTCCGTGCCGGTGGCATTCAGCTGACAGGTCCGTTACCGGCAGATACGCTGTTTACGCCGCACTGGCTGGACGATGCAGATGCCGCCCTGGCTATGTACCACGATCAGGGGCTGCCGGTTCTCAAGTTTCAGGGCTTTGGTCGCGCTGTAAATATCACCCTTGGTTTGCCCATCGTGCGCACATCGGTGGATCACGGCACAGCCCTGGATCTTGCCGGCACCGGCAGGGCAGACGCCGGCAGCCTGCACACCGCTATTCGAGTCGGCGAGCAGATGGCGCGCGCCCTCAAATCTGTTAACGGTAAAACGGTCAATCATCGCAAAGCCCCCAATAAAGAGAAACCTGAGTGAGCAAAAAAGCCGGCCATCAGGCCAGGAAACGGTTTGGCCAGAACTTTCTTCACGATCCGGGCGTTATCGAACGCATTATTCGCGCCGTTCATCCGAAACCGGACGATGCCATTGTAGAAATCGGCCCCGGTCTTGGTGCAATAACCGAGGGGATCCTGGAGGTCAATCCGACGCTTCAGGTGGTGGAGCTGGATCGCGACCTGATCCCGGTACTGCGCACCAAGTTTTTCAACTATCCCGAATTCCGTATCCACGAAGCCGACGCGCTGAAGTTTGATTTCAGCCAGCTCGTGGACGGAAAGGCTCTGCGCATTATCGGTAACCTGCCCTATAACATCTCTACGCCGCTGATTTTTCATTTGCTGGCTCAGTCGGGTGTGGTTCAGGACATGCACTTCATGCTGCAGAAAGAAGTCGTGCAGCGAATGGCCGCAGTTCCAGGTGACAACAATTACGGCCGGTTGGGCATCATGACCCAGTATTTCTGCAAGGTGCAGCCCTTGTTTGAGGTGGGCCCCGGGGCTTTCCGTCCTGCCCCGAAAGTGGATTCCGCCATTGTGCGCCTGGTTCCCCACGAGGTATTCCCGCACCCGGCGAAGGATCTCGGTACTCTGCAAGCCGTGGTAAGAACCGCGTTTAACGCTCGCCGTAAAACCCTGCGCAAGGCGCTGGGTGGCCTGGTATCCGTAACCCAGCTGCAGGCCCTTGGAATCAATGATGGCCTGCGACCGGAAAACCTCAGCCTGGCGGACTACGTGAGCATCGCGGATTTTCTAGTAAGCGAGAAAGGCACCGAGAAAGCCGGCGAGGGCAGCCATGACTGACTACGCCATTGGCGATATTCAGGGCTGTTACGATCGCTTGAAGGATGTTCTGGCCAAGGTGGATTTTTCCCCTTCCCGTGATCGCCTGTGGGTGGCGGGTGATCTGATTAACCGGGGGCCGTCATCCCTGAAAACCCTGCGCTACATTGAAAGCCTGGGTGATTCGGCCGTGGTGGTTTTGGGGAATCACGATTTGCATCTGTTGGCTGTGGCTCTTGGTGGCCACGCGCCAAAGCGCAAAGATACACTTGCAGAAATACTGAGCGCCCCGGATCGCGATAAGCTGGTGAGCTGGTTGCGTCAGCAGAATCTGTGTGTGCACGATGCCAAGCGTAACCTCGTGATGGCCCATGCCGGGGTACCCCATATCTGGAGCATTCAGCAGGCTCTGGCCAGAGCCCGGGAAGTGGAAGAAGTCATTCGCGGAGAGCATGCCCCGGAATATTTTGCGCTGATGTACGGCAATAAACCGGAGTGTTGGAATGAGAACCTCAAAGGTATGGATCGTTGGCGGGTCATCACCAATTACTTCACCCGAATGCGTTTTATTGCCCGCGATGGCAAGCTTGAACTGACCACCAAAGAATCCGTCGGCAGCGCGCCCAAGGGTTTTGCCCCCTGGTTTGAATTCCCTCGCACCGATGATCTGCGTGTCATCTTCGGGCACTGGGCCGCTCTTGAAGGTAAGACTGGCATCGACCGGTTTATCGGCCTGGATACTGGCTGTGTCTGGGGTGGTGCGTTGACGATGATGAACCTGGATACCGGAGAAAGGATCCATTGTGACTGCTGAATCCGTAAAAATTGAGGCATCGGGCCTTATGCGCCTGCCGATGGTTACCGGCGCTTTTTTTGCCCTTATGGCGGTCATGGCGGGCGCCTTTGGTGCTCACGAGCTGCGCAACCTGGTGAGTGAGCGCAGCCTGGAAGTCTTTCAGACAGCGGTTACCTATCAGATGTATCACGCCATCGCGCTGGTACTGGTTGCCCTGCTGTCTGGCTTTGGTCTTTCAAGGCGTTTGCTGGGACTGGCTGCGGGGTTCTTTCTTGCGGGCATTCTGCTTTTCAGTGGCAGCCTGTATACATTGGTGCTGACAGATATTGGCTGGGTTGGTCCGATTACGCCCATGGGCGGCCTATGCTTTATGATTGGCTGGGCATTGCTGCTGACAGCTAGCGCACGCCGTCGAACGAACAAGGACAGAGGTTAAGAACGATATGCAGGTTCAGGTAAATGGTGAAGCCATGGATTTCCCCCCGGGAGCTACGGTTGCCGCACTGGTAGAAAAGATGGCCCTCACGGGCAAGCGGTTGGCGGTGGAAGTGAACGAAGACATCGTGCCCCGCAGCCAGCACTCCGAATTTGCACTGAATGACGGCGATCGCGTTGAAGTTGTCCACGCGATTGGGGGCGGTTAAAACGGCCGTCTGGCAGGTCGAAAGCCTGGCCGTGATATGCCCCTTCAAGAACTTACATCATTACGTTTTACCAACCCGGAAACACTATGACCGACACGCCAGAGATCCTGTTGCCAGAAGACAAGCCACTCGAAATTGCCGGCCGTATTTACCAGTCACGGCTGCTGGTTGGCACCGGAAAATATCGTGATCTGCCGGAAACCGGTCGTGCCATTGAAATGAGCGGCGCTGAAATTGTGACCGTAGCGGTTCGCCGCACCAATCTCGGGCAAAACCCGGATGAGCCCAACCTTCTGGACGTCATCTCCCCGGAACGCTATACCATCCTGCCCAACACGGCGGGCTGTTTTACGGCCAAAGATGCAGTGCGTACCTGCAAACTGGCGCGGGAGCTGCTCGACGGTCGTGATCTGGTCAAACTGGAAGTGCTGGGCGAAGACAAGACCCTGTACCCGAACATGACGGAGACCTTGGTGGCCGCCGAAGAACTGATCAAAGACGGCTTCAAGGTAATGGTCTACTGCTCCGACGATCCCTTGTTGGCCATGCGACTTGAAGAAATGGGCTGTATCGCGATCATGCCACTGGGCGCGCCCATCGGCTCCGGCTTGGGTATTCAGAACCGCTACAACATCCGGCAGATCATCGAAAACGCCAAGGTGCCTGTGCTAGTAGACGCCGGTGTCGGCACCGCATCCGATGCCACCATCGCCATGGAGCTGGGCTGTGATGGCGTGCTGATGAACAGCGCCATTGCCCACGCGAAAGACCCCATTAAAATGGCCAATGCTATGCGCCTGGCTATTGAAGCAGGCCGTGAAGCCTATCTCGCGGGGCGTATGCCCAAAAGGCTCTACGCGAGCGCGTCGTCGCCCCTTGATGGCACCTTCTTCTGATTCTGATTAAGAGCGCTGCAGTATGGCCATGACCAATCAGAAACCCAGTCGCCGGGAGGCGATTCTCCACGCACTTCTTGGACTCTTGGAAAACGATCCGGGGGCCAGGATTACTACCTCTGTTCTTGCCAAGTCTGTTGGCGTGACCGAGGCGGCGTTGTATCGCCACTTCCCCAGCAAGCGGAAGATGTTTGAAGCGCTCCTGGAATTTGCGGAAGACGCTGTGTTCTCCCGCTGTCAGGTTATTCTTCAGGAGCAGGAGGATGTGCGCGTCCGGTTGCAGCAGTTGATGCATCTGGTGCTGGTGTTCGCCGAGCGCAACCCGGGTTTGTGTTGTGTTCTTACGGGTGACGCCCTGGTGGGCGAGAACGAGGCATTGCGAAAGCGCGCCTCCCAGTTCTTCGATCGCCTGGAAACCCAGGTGCGACAAACCTTGAAAGAAGGCGAGATCCGCCAGGGTTTGCGGCCTCGCACCAGTGCTACCCGGGGTGCGGATTTTGTTTTGGTGTTCATGGAAGGCCGGATTCAGCGGTTTATCCGGTCGTCGTTTTCCCGGTTGCCCTCAACTGACTTCGACGAGCATTGGGAGCTGGTTTCTGAGGCTGTTTGGGGCTGATTTCGAGTTGCCCGCCCTGCATCGCCTTTCCAACCCAGGTGATATTTCAGACTGTTCTTTTTAAAGCCTCTAATCACTCATACCCGGAAGCAGAACGGAGAATCTGGCGAACAGGTTCCCAGATGGCGGGTGCTGAAATCAATATATCGCGGCCCCAGAGGTCGGCAGGGTAACCGTCGGGTACCTCGCTGAAGTGGCCAGCTGTCGCGCCTGCTTCCAAGGCGATCAGGCGGGCGGCAGCGAAATCCCAGGGGCTGACGTTTTCGTAGTAAATGTCCAGTCGCCCACAGGCTACCCAGCAGATATCCAGCGCAGCAGAGCCGATGCGGCGCAGGTCGCGGCACTGGTGAATCATGGCATCCAGGCGGCTTATCAGTGGGGCCAGATTGTCTTTGGTGTAGGGGAAGCCGGTTGCAAAAAGCGAGTCTCTCGGAACCGTAGCGCCGCTGTGACAAACAGGATTGCCGTTGAGCGTGGCGCCGTCGCCCCGGGTGGCGCGGAAGGTTTCGCCCGGGAAAGGTGCGTGAACCACACCGGACTGCACACGGCCGTTTTCAGCGTAGGCAATGGATACTGCAACCTGCGGATGGCCGTAGGCATAGTTTACCGTTCCATCGATGGGGTCAACGATCCAAAGAGGTGTTTCCAAATTCTCAGCCTGGCTGAGATCCGGCATGGTTTCTTCGGACAGGATACGGTGATGGGGGAAGCGCTTTCGGATGGCTCCGGTGATGAACTCATCGGCCATGATGTCGGCGTGGGTGACCAGTTCGGTCTGTTGCTTGTATTCGGTGCGCAGGGTGTTGTTATCACGCTCCCGGCGAATCAGTTCTCCGGCCTCCCGGGCCAGATCTTCTGCGAAATCGGCAATGCCCCGCAAGGAAACAGAATCAGACATGGCGCCCCCGTTTAAATCTCTAAAGAGTGAGGGCGCCAGTCTACCATGTCATGGTCAGAGGCTGTTCAGCCAGGCCTCCATCTTGTCCATGGCCGTCACGAGGCGGGGGCATGCCTTCCCGACAAAATCATCAGCCAGTTCCTGATCGGCATAGTCCCCACCGGCCAGTTGCAGGGCCGCCGCGCCGTCGAAGTCGACAAACGCCAGGCGCGCGCCCAGGTGGTCGGGCGCAAAGCCGAAGTCACTGGAGGGCAGAATGGCAACGCCCGTATCCTCCAGCAATGACTGACAGAAAGCTTGGCTGGTTTTGATGTCTTTTTTTGCAAGCTGGTCACGGAAGCTTGAGAAATCCGGGAACAGATAGAACGCGCCTTCGGGCTTTTGCACAACAGCGCCTATCTCGCTCAAGCGACGGTGCATGTACTCACCAACCACTTTTAGTACACGGCGAGACTGTTTTAGGTATTCCTCAATGTCATCACCACCGTTAAAGGCGGTGATCGCAGCATGCTGTGTCGGTGCGCTGGTGGAGGTATAGGTTTCGCTGGCGATGATAGCCATGGCGTCCTGCAGGGGGCGCAGCTCTTTCGGGAAAATAAAGGTACCCAAGCGCCAGCCACCGGCACCCGCCCACTTGCTAAGCCCGGTGCTGATAATCGTGCCTTCAGGATAGTAGCGTGCAATCGATTTATGCCGCCCCTCGAAGTGCACTTCTCCGTAGATCTCGTCGGAAAGCAGGATGAGCCTGTATTTCCGGGCAACGTTGGCAATGGCCAGCAGTTGGTCGTCGGTGTAAGTGCAACCAGTGGGGTTGGACGGATAATTGAGAATCAGAATACGCGGGCGAGAAACGTCGTCCCGGCAAATGATGTCCAACTCTTCAGCGGTCAGCTGCCAGTTGTTTTCTGCATGGGTGGGTAGCCAGTGCACCGAGCGGCCGATAATGCGCGCCTGGGGCGCGTAGGACACCCAGCTCGGGCGCGGGATCAGCAGGTCGCCATAGTAGGCCAGCTGCAGAATGAACAGCAGTTCTTTCGAGCCTGGGCCAATCAGTACGTCTTCCCAGGTGCATCGCATGCGTTCACTGCGATTGATGTAACCGGCAATGGATTCGCGCAGGCTCTTGAGACCTTTGACCGGCAAGTAGTCTTTCTCGTGGGCGTGTTCTTTCAACGCATTCACTACGCGCTCAGGAACGGGGAAGGGCGACTGCCCCAGCCCGAGCTTGATGATGTCCTTGCCTTCGGATTTGAGCTGGTTGCTCAGCTCGTTGATCCGCAGAGTGGCGGAGGGCTGAATGCCCCGAACGTTCAGGTTGATTGCAAAGCGCTGGTCGTTATGGATGTCCATTTTCCCGATCTGTTGGTTGAGAGTGGCTCGAACAGTATAGGAAACCCAAACATATTTTTGGGCGTTTTGCGGATAGGTGATTGCCGAAACACGTAAGTAGCGCGGATGCAGAATTTTCCTGGAATTCAGGAGAACCTATGTGGATCGAGTTCCATCTGCAATATCCGGGGCCCGAGCATGATGATCCGGCCGCTGTAGCGTTCCTCGCCGGTTGATGTGAAATCAAACATAAAACGACGCCATACACGGATCTGACCCTGGTCATCCCGCCTGAACCAGATACCCCGCAGATAGATGGCGTCATCAAGCAGCATGACGTCCATGGTTTTGCAGTAGCGGTGGGCAGCCTGGAGCACATCATCCTTGATGGCTTTGGCGCGCCACCAGTACCAGATGGCAAAGGCTGCGACAAACAGCCAGAACAGCGTTCCCAGAGTCATGATAACAACACGATAGCGGCGATTTTCCGAAGGAAATGGCGAGTCAGAGCGCCAGACTACCCTATTGAGAGAGTTCGGGGAATCGCCGCCGGGTGAACCGGGTTTTCGGACTTACCGGTTATCCGTTAGCCGGTAACGGTTTGGAGTCCTCGTACTTTCCGTCTTTACCTCCGTTGAGATCGCGGGCCAGCAGAATATAAAACGCTGGCAGCACGAAGACGGTGAACAGGGTACCGATGCCCAGACCGGCACTGATTGTCAGGCCAATAGCAAAGCGGCTTTCTGCACCCGGGCCAGCTGCGAGCAGCAGCGGCACCATGGCAAAGATCAGCGCTAGTGACGTCATTATGATCGGCCGTAGACGAATGGCGGCTGCCTCAATAACGGCCTCTACTTTGTCCATGCCTTTGTCTTTCTGTAGCTGGTTTGCAAACTCCACGATCAGTATGCCGTTCTTGGACACAACCCCGATCAGCGTAATCAAACCTACCTGCGTATAGATGTTCATGGTTGCAAAGCCAAGCACGATAAACGCCATCGCACCGGCCACCGACATGGGGACCGAAATAAGAATGATAAACGGATCCCGCCAGCTTTCGAACTGAGCAGCAAGTACCAGATAGATAACCAGCAAAGACAGGAAAAAGGTGACTATCAAGGCGCTGCCCTGGTTTGCCAGCTGCCGGCTCTGGCCGGTGTAATCGTAGTTGAAGCCCTGAGGGAATACCTCGTCTGCGGTCTGCTCCATGAAGTCCATGGCCGTCCCCGCCGCTACACCTGGCAACACCACCCCTTGCAGGGTGAGGGAGTTCTGCTGGTTGAACTGTGTGCGGTTGGACGGCTCTACATCATGGCTAAAGCTCACGACACTGCCTAGCGGAACCAGAGAGCCCTTGCCTGTGCGGATGTAGTAATCATTCAGCGCCTGCTCATCCAGCCGGAACTTCTGATCCACCTGAGGAATTACCTGATAGGAACGGCCTTCCATACTGAAGCGGTTGATGTATCCGCCGCCGAGCATGCTGGAAAGCGACTGCCCCACGTCCTGCATGGAAAGCCCGAGATCGGCGACCCGGTCACGATCCACTTTGATGCGTGTAACCGGGCGATCGAAATTAATGGACTTCTGCAGGAACATGAAGTTGCCGCTGCCCATCGCCTTGCCTAGCAACTCGTCAGCCACCTGATCGAGCTGCTCGTAGCTGCTACCCGTAGTGATCACGAACTGGAATGGTAGACCGCCGCCGGAACCGGGAAGGGCAGGCCGCGGGAATACCGCTGTCTGCAGGCCAGTTACGTTCTTTAGCTCCGCATCCAGCAGGGGCTGAGCCTCAAACTGGGTGATCTCCCGCTCGCTCCAGGGAGCCATTTTGAAACCGCCGAATACAGCATTGGGCGCTGTGATACCGACGATCATGAAGTCTTCGGAGTAGCCGGGGACGGAGGCGATGCGCTCTTGAACTTCGTCTCCATGCTCCAGAAGGTAATCCAGAGTAGACGTCTGGGGGCCGAGGCCCTGATAGAACAGAATGCCTTGGTCTTCTGTAGGCGCCAGTTCGTTCTGGCTCATCATCGCCATAAAGTAAATGGAGCCCAGTACAACCAGCGCAAAAAATACCACCACGGATTTGGTTTGCATCAATGAGCCGAGCGCGACTTTATAGCCCGAAGAAATGCCATTGAACACGCGCTCTACCAGGCTCTCAAATTTTCCCGGGTTACCATGGGGCTTGAGAACCTTGGCGGACAGCATTGGAGAAAGCGTAAGTGCAACGATGCCCGAGATCACCACCGTGCCCGCCAGAGTAAATGCAAACTCGGTAAACAGGGAGCCTACCAGGCCGCCCATAAAACCGATGGGTGCATAGACCGCCACCAGCGTTGTGGTCATGGCAATAATCGGCACCGCCATCTCCCGTGCGCCGTGCAACGCTGCATCAATCCGCGACTCGCCTTGCTCAATGTGCCGGTGTACGTTCTCCACCATGATGATGGCATCGTCTACCACCAACCCTATAGCCAGTACCATGGATAGCAGCGTAAGCAGGTTCAGGGAGAACCCGAACATCAGCATGATGAAGGCACCACCTATCAGCGACAGCGGAACTGCAATAGAGGGCACAATGGAAGCTCGTATCGAACCTAGGCTAAGGAACACCACCACGAGCACGATACCCATAGCTTCAAGCAGGGTGACGATAACCTCATTTATGGAGTCCTCAATAAAGTCTGAGGCATCGTAGGCAAGCCGAACGTTCAGATCGCCCGGCAGCTGGCTTTCGATATCCGGAAGATCGCCTTTGACCAAGCCTGCTACCGTGAGCGGGTTAGCTCCGGGTGCCAGTTCGATCGCGACATAAGTCGCCGGCTGGCCTTTGTAAAGCGCCAGCGCGCTGTAGGTTTCTGACCCCAGTTCCACCCGGGCAATATCCTGGAGCCGGATCTGGGTTCCGTTAGCCTGCTTGACCACAAGGTTGCGGAACTCGTCGGGGTCCGCTACATCGGTATCACTGGTCATGCTGATTTCTGTGTAGGCACCTTTGGTATTACCGACAGCAGCCTGATAGTTGTTGGCGCGCAGCTTGGCCACCACTTCCGTAGGCGTCATATCCACAGCGGCCAGGCGTTCCGGGTCCAGCCATACCCGTAATGCAAATTTACGACCAAGCAGCTGTGCTTTACCAACACCGGAGAGCGCCTGCAGCCTGGGCTGCACCACTCGGGTCAGATAGTCGGTAATTTGTGGCACAGCCATGTCTTCGCTGTAGAAAGCAATGTACATCAATGCCGTTGAGTCCCCGGTGGTCGAGGTAATAACCGGATCCTGGGCGTCAGCTGGAAGAACGTTGCGCTGGCTGGCGACTTTTGCCTGTATTTCGGCCAGTGCCGCGTTAGCGTCGTAGTTCAGTACCATTTTGGCTTCAATGGTCGACGCGCCTTGTGAACTGGTAGATGTCAGGTAGTCGATGCCACTGGCTTCAGCTATAGCCTGCTGCAAGGGTGTGGTGATAAAGCCCTTGATTAGATCGGAGCTGGCGCCCGGGTAGGCAGTTGTGACCGTAACCGTGGTGCTTTCGAGCTCCGGGTATTGCCGGATCTCCATTTCCATAGCTGCCCGGGCGCCGAGCAACAGGATAAGAAGGCTGACCACCGTCGCCAGTACGGGACGATGGATGAAAATGTCGGTGAATCGCATTACTCAGATGCCTCCTGCGGCTGCTTTTCTTCGACCTTGTCCTCATCCTGAATGGTGACCTTCTGGCCGGCACGAAGTCTCAGCAATCCTTTGGAAACCACTTTCTCGCCGGCTTTAAGGCCGGAGAGAATAGCAACCCGCGTATCCCGCGTCGGGCCAGCTGTGATGGTACGGCGATTCACAACCAGTTCACCCTCATCATTTTCCTCAATGGCAAACACGAAATCGCCGTAGGTGTTATAGGAGATGGCTGTACGGGGAACGGTTACAACTTCGTTATCTTCTGGCTGTTTGGTCAGTATGGTTGCAAACATACCAGGCCGCAGCAGGTTCTTCGGGTTGTCTAATGTAGCGCGAATGCGCACAGTACGGGTTTCGGGGTTTATGGAGGTGTTGATGGCGCTGACCTTGCCCTTGAACTCTTGGTCCGGAACAGCAGCAACAGTAGCGACTACAGTATAATCCCGGGCAACACTGCGCAGGTTCTTCTCGGACAAGGTGTAGTCCACGTAGATTGGGTGGAGCATGTTGATTTCAACAATCGGGGAGCCGGTGGCAATGTATTCGCCCAGATCCACCATGCGAATGCCCAGCGTACCGTCGAACGGGGCGCGGATTACTTTCTTGCTCAGTTGGGCTTCTGCTTCGTTGACGCGGGCACTTGCGGCGTCGAAATTTGCCTTGGACTCATCATACTGGGACTGGGATACGGCACGTCTAGGCAGCAGGTCGGATATACGTTTGAACTCCTGCTCTGCCAGTTGTGAATCAGCCCGGCGCGTGCGCACGGCGGCCTCATCGATCGCGGTGTTTAGCCGGATGAGTATATCGCCCTGTTTGACGGTGTCACCGGATTCAAAGTTAATTTTTTCTATAATGCCCGGAACCTCATTGGCTACTTCTATGCCGTTAATTGCCTTGATGCTGCCCACAGCCTTGATAGAAGGTGTCCATCTCTCAGTTTTAGACTCGGTTGCGGATATTTGTGCAGGTGGTTGGGGTTTGGACAACTGTTCGCCCATCTGGCCAAATTGATAAAACTTGTAGCCGAAGATGCCGCCAAGCACCACGCCAAGGAAAATAATCGCTATCAGGAAGCGGGAAGCAGTGCGCATAGTTCAGGTCCTGGGAATCTCTTCTGATCCGGGGTTTGCGATGAACAGGAAGGGAAGCGGACTCACCGTGTTTCCCCGCCGGGTCTTTGCATAACAACAGACTGTTTTGGATGCGAAAATTATTGATCTACGACAAAGCATAGCATCCTACAAAATTCAGGGTGCAGTTGTCACCGGGTAATAGGTATTTGTGGCTAGTATTATCGTTAGTTCAAGTGACAGAATTACGATCTTACATTACTAAAGGATCAACCATGCATTGGATACTGGGAATCGCGTTGGCGGCAGCCGTCTTTGTGGTTCTGAAACAATGGGGTGGATTGTCGGCAGAAAAAAAGAAAGCCGCCACCTGGAAAGCCGTTCTCGTTGTTGGTGGTACCTTGTTGGTGTTCATGGTTCTTACTGGCCGAGTGCATGTGCTGACAGCTGCTGTAGCCGCGTTAATTCCGTTGTTGCGCAAGTTGCCGGAGATCGTCCGGTTTGTGCCGGCACTGAGTCGCTTCTTTTCGCGCACTGGTGATGCTGACCGCGAAGGTAGAGCGGGAGCGGAGCAACAGCCTGGTCAGGCACAGAGTTGCGATATGTCTGCGCGTGAGGCCTGCGAAATACTGGGCGTTGGCGCTGCCTGTTCGAGAGAAGACATTGTTATGGCTCATCGTCGCCTGATGCAGAAACTACACCCGGACCGGGGCGGGAGTGATTACCTCGCTGCAAAAATCAACGAGGCCAAAAGCGTATTGCTGCGTTCAAAGGGTTAGGCCTCAATGTATAACGTCGACTTTAACCTCGAAACTCCGGTTGTCTGAACGGCTACTGTTAACGCTATAGCCAATACCTGATTGTTTACGGGTTGACCGGGTTGAAGTGCTCCCCAGAGAAACCCATTGGCCGGGTTCTACCCTGCGAGTCGTAACCACCGCCTGGGTTTCATATCCTTTCAGCTCCGCGGGATCCGCCTCGAACGATACAATATTCAATTCCACCGCGCGGTCTGAAATCACCTGCGGGCTGACAACAAACCCACTGCGAGTTTCTACCTGCTCGAAGATGGCAGCCGGGTTTCTCCCACCCCGCACCGCGAACGGCAGTGTCCGCACCTGCCCCGATGTGATGTGAGCGGATTGCCCATCCATAACCATCAGGCTTCGCTCCCGGGAGCCTCCGGTGCTTGTAACCCGGCGTTCCACGGTTACGCCAACTTCGTTTCGTGTTGTGGTAACCCCTCCGCCGTAGCGTTTGCCTCCGATATCTTCCTGAGACCGCACGGTTATCCGTAACTGAGCCGGCGCCACGTCCAGAGTGTCGATTAACGTACCGATTTCATCCAATAATTGTGGGTTGCCACGAACGACCAGTTGTTGCCCCCGAGCGGTGACTGATACGGGTTCGTCCTGGTAAAGCTCACGCACTTGGCTGGCCACGTCGGCACCCGGCCGATTGTTAAGCTGGTAGGCTCTGGATTCAGCGTGTGCAGGGCCGGTTCCGGAGATGAGTGCCAGCACGAGCATTAAGCTGAACAGGAAAGCGTAGTTCCGAAGGTTTTGTGTCATTTCTGGCTCCCATTTTCACGAAAAGTCCGGTTTGTTTGCTAAAAATCCGGTTTACGGGTTGCCAAGTTGAAAACCCGGGGGGTATATTGATAAGCATGAAGACGACACAAGCGATCTGTCAATTGAATGTTCTGCAAGCTTTCGGCCAAAAGCCGATGGCGGCAGTCGCTGCTGTGTTTTTCTGGTGGTGTGGTTATGGCTTTTATTTTAGCCAGTGCCAGGGCCGCCCATAGCATCTTCACCGAACGAACAACGAGGATGGCAGCCCGGCAAAAAACCAGGCTGCCATCGGACTCAGAAAGCCCCGACTGGTTGCCCAGCCGGGGCTTTCTTGATTCTGACGCAGGGAAACGGGAACACTGATATGAACATGCCTTTGAAAACAGCTGAGGAAGGCCAGATGCTCAGCGCCGCGGTAGTACACCGGCAGGAAACTGCACTGCCAACGCCGGCTGAACTAAGGGAGCGGCTGCCTGTAGACGAGCGGCTCGCCCGACAGGTATCCAGGCATCGGCAGACGGTCCGCAGCGTTCTTCACGGCGAAGACGAGCGCACTCTGATTGTAGTCGGGCCCTGCTCTATCCATGACGAAGTCGCCGCACTGGAATACGGCGAAAAGCTCAAAGTCTTGGCGGATGCGGTCAGTGACCGGTTTCTTATTGTCATGCGCGCCTACGTTGAAAAGCCTAGAACCACGGTGGGTTGGAAAGGTTTGTTATACGATCCTGAACGCACAGGGTCCGGCGACCTTAACGAAGGTTTGCTTCGTTCACGCCGTTTGCTTCTGAACCTGGCTGAGATGGGCTTGCCACTGGCCACCGAGGCCCTGAGCCCCTTTGCCATGGATTACATGGGTGATCTGGTGAGCTGGACAGCCATCGGAGCCCGTACCACCGAATCCCAGATTCACCGTGAGATGGTCAGCGGCCTTCCCATGCCTGCCGGGTTCAAGAATGGCACCGATGGCGGGATCAGCGTTGCTATCAATGCGATGAAGTCCGGAGCCCACCCGCATCATCACCTGGGCGTTTCCAGTCATGGCGCGCCGGTCATGGTTAGTACCCGGGGCAATCCGGATACCCATCTGGTGCTCCGTGGAGGGCGGGGTCTTACCAATTACGACGAAGCCAGCATTCAGCACGCTGCGCAAAGCCTTTCTGGCTCTGGGCTCTGTTCCGCGATTATGGTGGACTGCAGTCACGACAATGCCTGCAAACAGGCCGAGCGACAGATCGACATCGCCCATGAAGTGATGCGTCAGAAGCGGGCGGGTAATGCCAATATTCGCGGCCTGATGCTCGAGAGCTTTCTTGAGGCCGGCCGGCAAGACGACGGCGATGATCTGCGTTACGGCTGCTCTATTACCGACCCGTGCCTGTGCTGGGGTGAAACTGAGGCTCTGCTCCGCTCACTGTAGAGAGCAGGAGCTGGCCTGCCAATAACAGCAGAACACCGCCCATCAGTCGGTCCAGCCAGTGACCGAAGCGGTTGAACCCTTTGCGAACTGCAGGGAGCGTGAAAAAGACAGCAACCAGGGTGAACCAGATCCCGGTCGCCAGCGCCATGTAAAGGCCGTAGCCGGCCTGAACTGCCACAGGAGTGCCCGGGCTGATGACAACCGAAAACAGCGAAACAAAGAACAGTGTTGCCTTGGGGTTCAGGGCATTGGTCAGAAAGCCCAGACGCAAGGCGGCAAAGCCTGACTGCTCAGAGCGGGGCCCGGCTTCCACATGCATGCCACCTGCCCGGGATTTGAGACACTGCACGGCAATCCAGGTGAGGTACAGGGCGCCGGCGATCTTGAGAATCGTAAACAGCAGGATCGACTGCTGGATGAGCAGGCCAATGCCCAGCAGTGAATAGCTCACGTGTACCAGAATGCCAGCACCAATACCGACGGAGGTGAGCAATGCGTTTTTCCGGCTCTGGCACAGCGCCTGCCGGAGCATCACCGCAAAATCCGGGCCGGGGCTGGCAACGGCCAGCAAATGAACCAGCGCCACAGTGAAAAATTCCGGCCAGTAACTGTTCATACGCTAGGCTCTCTTTGTTGTATCGGATTTAGGGGTAAGGCTTAGGGATAAGAGTACAGAGGTTGCCAGAATCTCTGTAAGCCTGTCAGCATAAATCCAGTCGCCGGTTTTTTCACGTACCGCGCAAAACAATCCCGGCCTCTATACTGACGGTTACACGATTGAACGTTTCATCCACGTTCCCGGCTTTCGGGAATATCGGTCTGGAGACTGTTTTATGGAAAAGCGAGAAGTTGACGTTGCTATTATCGGGGCAGGGACCGCCGGCATGGTGGCCTATCAGCGGGTACGAAAGGTAACGGACAAAGTCGTGCTGATTGAAGGCGACCAATACGGCACCACATGTGCCAGAGTGGGTTGCATGCCGAGCAAGCTACTGATTGCGGCTGCCGATAATGCGTATCAGATGGCGCAGGGAGAACTGTTCGGGCTTTCTGCTGGCAATATTACGGTGGATGGTAAACGTGTGATGGCACGGGTGCGCTCAGAGCGTGACCGCTTTGTAGGTTCGGTTATCCGTTCTGTAGAGAAGTTCCCCGAAGAACACCGCATCAAGGGCCATGCTCGCTTCGCTGGGCCCAATCGCCTGATTATCGGCAATGAAATCGAAGTTCATGCGAAAAGGATTGTCATCGCAACCGGTTCCCGCCCCAACATTCCAGGCTTCCTCAAAGAAGCAAAAGACCGCCTGGTGGTGAACGACGACATTTTTGAATGGCAGGATTTGCCGGAGTCGGTGGTGGTTTTCGGGCCGGGTGTGATCGGACTTGAACTAGGGCAGGCGCTCAGCCGGCTTGGCGTTCGGGTAAGAATGTTTGGCGTGGGCGGCGCCGTTGGGCCAATCCACGATGACAGTATTCGTGAGTATGCGCTCAAACGCTTCAACGAAGAGTTTCCGCTTGACCCTGATGGCGATGTGAAACGAGTTGAGCGGGTTGATGGCGGAGTTGCCGTCACCTTCACTGACGGCAACTCTGGCGAAAAGACAGAAACATTCGAGTATCTGCTCGCGGCCACGGGGCGGCGGCCCAACGTTGACAGCCTGGATATACAGAATGCGGATATTGAGCTGGACGACAAAGGTATGCCGGTGTTCGACCCCCACACGTTGCGCTGTGGCCAGAGCCCTATCTTTATTGCCGGCGATGCCAACAGCGCCTTGCCGCTTCTGCACGAAGCAGCAGACGAGGGGCGGATTGCCGGAAACAACGCCGCTTCTTATCCGGAAGTTCGTGCCGGCCTGAGGCGCACGCCACTTGCCGTCGTGTTTACTGACCCGCAGATTGCGACAGTGGGGCTCACCATTAATGAAGTGGATAAACGCTGCCAGGGCTGTTTTGCTGTAGGCGAAGTATCGTTTGAAGACCAGGGTCGGAGCCGGGTGATTGGTAAAAATCGAGGCCTTCTGAGAGTCTACGGTGAGCATGGCAGCGGGTTATTCATGGGCGCAGAGATGTTTGGCCCAGCGGCTGAACACATTGCTCACATGCTCGCCTGGTCTGCGCAGCGACGGTTGACGGTCAGTGAGATGTTGGAGATGCCATTTTATCATCCGGTGATTGAAGAGGGGCTGAGAACAGCCCTCAAGGATCTCAATCGCAATCTCAGTATTGGCCCGACCCCGGAAGAGGGCTGTACCGAATGTGGCCCGGGCGTATAGTCCCGGCTTCCGGATGAGGCATTAACCTGAACTATGGCCGGCATTGGATAACTCAACTTCACCGGTTTTCAGGGGCTGGGTTAAAGTTGTCCCAGTATCGATTTAACTGTCACAAAGGAGGCATGTAATGGGTAAGAATTTTATTGGTCTGGATACGGAAAAAACGGTAAAACTGGCCGACTCCCTGAACGATCTGCTTTCCAATTATCAGATTTTCTACATGAACGTACGGGGTTATCACTGGAATATTAAAGGTGATAACTTCTTTGAACTTCATGTGAAGTTTGAAGAACTGTACGACGATTTGCTGTTGAAGATAGATGAAATTGCAGAGCGTGTTCTCACGATCGGTCACCGTCCGGCTCATGCATACAGCACCTACATGGAGCGCTCGGAAGTACCTGAGCAGAAAGACGTTTCCGACGGCAAGCAAGCTATGGAGAACATTCTCGACAGCTTTGCTAAGCTCATTGGCAAGCAGCGGGAGCTGCTGAGGCTTGCGGGTGAAGCTGAGGATGAAGGCACGGTTGCGTTGATGAGCGATTATATTTCCCAGCAGGAAAAAACTGTTTGGATGTATCGCAGCTACTTGAGCCACTAAGCCCTTCAGGCTGTTACTTGGCGGCTTTCTGGCCGCCGTTTTTCTACCTGTACGAAACGCCCTGCGTTACCTGTTTGGTACCAAAGATGGCAATTCCTGGTGCAGGAACCATTTTTCGGTCACCACCTTTCGTGTAAACCAGCGGGAGCGCATCAATGTGCTCGCCAATGGCATCCGCACCCAGTCCGGCACCTGAAAACCCTCCTCTGTTGCGGATCCTCGATCGCCAAAACGCTCGGCAATGGCATCGCCGTACGCCTGCAGGGAGGCGGTAGAGAAGTCCGGTGCCCGCCGTATTACGCCAGCCGCCAGTAATGCGGATTCGATTGCCGGGCGAATGCCTTCCCCGCTTTGGGTATAGGCAAGCCCGGCTGCATCGCCGATCAGTAGCAGGCCATCGCCTAACAGCGGTCGCCCGGCATGGTCGTAGAGTAAATAGGCGTGACCTTTGAAGCGGCCGGGCAGATCCGCAGGAAGCCGGCCGGTAGTTTTCATGGTCTCCACAAAATCCTGCAAATGCGTGGTCAGCTTGTGGTTATCTTCCCGCCCAAGGCCAACGTTCAGATAGTTGCCCTTGCGAAAGACCCAGGCATAGCCTTTGAGATCCCGGCAAAACCAGAGTTCGGGCGTGTCTCCCCGGGCTTCGCAGGCTCTTGCTTGTTCGTGAGTCATTTCGAATTCGACTTCCTTGGCCGCCACAACGGTTTCATGGCTTCCTGGGCCATCTCCGATCAGCCGGGCTACCGGGCAGAAGTGTCCGCCGGCACCGACCAGCAGCGGAGCTGACCAGGTATCATTAATCAGCCAATTACCGTCTTTGCGTATGATGCTCTTGACTGGTGTGGCAAGTTGTCTGGGTGTGTTTGTACGGCCCAGCAAGTAATCATCAAACTCACAGCGCCGGATTCCATAACTGATCACGCTGCCATGATCATTTTCAACTGCCGGTTGCCCCATCATGCCAATCCGGAAGCGCCGTATGGGTTGAAGCGTTCGGGCATTTCCGTATTCGGCGAGGTCAATGCCCAGGGTTTCCATAACCGTGGGCGTTACCCAGCCCGCGCAGGTTTTATCCCGGGGAAAATTCTGTTTATCGATCAACAAAGCGCTCTTGCCGCTACCCTCAAGGGCTTTTGCCAAGGTGGATCCTGCCGGGCCGGCCCCAACGATAATCACGTCGTAAGTTTCCATGTCCGGTAACCTCAGGTGTTTTCGGGCGCAGCGGGAAAGGTGTATAGATCCTGCCGCGTCGCAGGCAGTTGGTTGTTGTCGCCGTGGGTGAACACAACCTGGAAAAGTTGTAACGACCCTGCCCGGAAGGCGGCGATGGAACCGGCAAGGTACATGCGCCAGGCCCGGGTGAAGTGCTCGTCGTACATTTCGGAGATTTCTGCTTCCGCCGCATTAAAACGCTCCATCCAGGCGCTCAGGGTACGGGCATAGTGGAGCCGGAGGTTTTCCACATCCAGGACGGAAAAATCGCCGTGCTCACACAGCGCCATGAACTCGCCGATGCTGGGAGGATAGGCCCCGGGAAAGATCCGTTTCTCAATCCACGTGTTCATCAGCATGGGCCGATTACGGCCGATGCTGTGAATGAGCGCGATGCCATGCGGCTTCAGTGAACGTTTGATCATTTCTGACAACGCGAGATAGTTCTCCTTGCCGACGTGCTCCAGCATGCCAACCGAGACGAACGCATCGTACTGGCCACGAATGTTGCGGTAATCGTCCTCGACATAGTCAATCAGAGCATCCAACCCCTGTATGTGAGCCTGCTCCCGGGCATAGACGATCTGTTCCCGGGAAATGTTGTAGGCTTGGACCTTTACTCCGTAGTTCCGCGCCATGTAACGGGCCAGCCCGCCCCAGCCACAACCTGCTTCAACCACGGTCATGCCGGGCTTGAGCCTGAGCTTTCTGCACACGTGTTCCAGCTTTGCCTGCTGAGCCTGATCCAGGCTCAGCTCTGGCCGCTCGTAGTACGCGCAGGTGTACTGCATTTCGGCCTGATCGAGCCAGAGCCGGTAGAAGTTGTTGCCCAGGTCATAATGGTGGTGAATGTTCTCCCGTGCTTCGGAAAGCCCGGTCGCCCGGGGAGCGTGGTTGCGCCACAGGGCCTCCAGCCATCGCGGCCATTTCTGCCGGGCCTGATGAATAGCCCTGTAGAGCGTTTCCATCAGGTCGGACAGGTCGCCCTCTATACCGAGGCGACCGGCGCTATAAAGATCGCCAAATGCAAGGTTAGGGTTGGTGACTAACGCGTAAAGCGCCTTGGGGTCGGCGAGATGCAGGGTAAACCGGGCCGGTTGTTCATGAGGCTCAATCACGTCGTTGTTCCAGAGCCGGAAGCGAATCGGAGGGGATCCGGCCATGCGCATCAGCTTGGCCACCAGCCAGCGCTCATAGGTATGAGGCGCGCGGTCTACGTGAGTGTCCTGCAAAGGCAGGGTCAGGATGTGGGATTTGTTGGCCTGTTTACTGAGCCCGGTGCTCTTGGTACTTTTCTGCGCACTATTCTGGGCACTATTCTGATTCACGGATTCTGCTCCCTTTTTCACCTTAACATTGCTGTTCAGGCTGGCGTCTGTACGCCAAGGCTTGTCTCGAATACCCGTCTGAGAACTGCTGACTGTCCGTTCAGTATAGGGAATGTTCTGTTTTTGTCAGCTATGCCGGGAATCGGGATGAGTCAGGTAGCGAAAAAATGCGAAGAAAGGAAAGGTGGAAGGGGCAGGAGAGTAACTGCAGCCGGGTCAGGCGACCCGACTGCACGGCAGATCAGTAAGAGGAGCTCATGCCGAACCACTCAGGGAAAATCACAATCAGCGCCAGCACAAGCACCTGCAGGAGGATGAACGGCAGCACCCCCTTGTAGATGTCGATCGTTCGCACATGCGGTGGTGCAACCCCCCTCAGGTAGAACAGAGAGAACCCGAAAGGTGGGGTCAGGAAGCTGGTTTGCAGATTCATGGCGATAAGAATGGCAAACCAGAGCATGTTGATGCCCAGGGCTTCGGCCACCGGCGCCAGAATGGGCACGATGATGAAGGAGATTTCCACAAAGTCTATGAAGAAACCCAGTACCATAATGACCAGCATGGCGAGGATGATAAAGCCCCATTTCTCACCAGGTAGCGCCAGCATCCACTCTTCCAGCAGGTAATCGCCACCGGTGTAGCTGAAGACCATGGAGAAGGCAGTTGCACCGACCAGGATGGCGAACACCATGGCCGTCACTTTGACCGTATCTTTCGAGGCATCCCAAACCATCTGGAATGAGAACTGGCGGTAGATTACGGCGAGAACAATAGCGCCAATACCGCCCAGCGCAGAGGACTCTGTAGGCGTTGCAATCCCGGTAAAGATCGAGCCAAGCACAATGACAATCAGCGCTAGCGGCGGGATGATCGCCAGCAGCGCATTCATGATTTCCTTTTTACGGGAAATGCTATTGTCTTCAGGCATGGGTGGAGCGGTTTCCGGCCTGAACCGCGTCACGATCAGGATATAGACAATATACAAGCCGATGAGAACAACGCCTGGCCCGACGGCAGCCCGGAACAGATCGCCGACTGGAAGCCCGAGCACATCGCCCAGAATAATCAGAATGATCGACGGGGGAACAATCTGGCCCAACGTACCCGCTGCACAGATGGTGCCAGCGGCCAGGCGCTTGTCGTAGTTGTGAGCCAGCATGACCGGCAGCGAAATCAGGCCCATAGCCACTACACTGGCGCCTACAACGCCGGTGGAGGCTGCGAGCAGGGCGCCCACCAGAATGGTAGAGATGGCCAGACCGCCGGGGAGGCCGCCAAACAGACGGCCCATGGAAGTCAGAAGCTGCTCCGCCAGGCGGGTGCGCTGCAGGACAACGCCCATGAAAATAAACAGAGGAACGGCCATCAGAACGGTATTCTGCATAACGCTCATGATGCGATACGGCATGAAGGCGAACAGATCCATGCCTTGCGCAAATATACCGAAAAACAAAGCAAGGCCGCCAAAGGTAAAAGCGACAGGGAAGCCCAGCATCAGCATGAAGAGGGCGACGAGGAACATAATCATACCGATCATGCGAGTCCCCCCCCGCTGTTCTCGCCTTCATACTGTTTTTCGCCAGACATGACGCGAAGGGCGAACGTCGCCATGTTCAGGCCCGCGATGGCGATAAATAACGCTGAGACTGGAATCGCGGACTTAATGATCCAGCGCTGAGGCAAGCCACCTGGATCACCACTGCCTTCGCCCATGCTGTAGGAGTCGAGCGCGAAATCGTAGCCGTAAATGCCGATCAGATAGGCGAATGGCACCACAAACAGCAGGGCTCCGGTCAGGTTCACCCATGCCTTAGCCTTGTTGCTCCAGCGGGTATAGAACACGTCAACGCGCACGTGGCCGTCAGTGCGAAGCGCATAGGGAATGCCGAACAGGAATACCACTGAGTAAAGATGCCACTCCATTTCCTGCATGCCAATGGAAACTTCATTGAATGCATAACGGGCAACAACGTCGTAAAAAACGTTACCGGCCATCAGCAGCATCGCGACACAGGCAACCCAGCCGCAGAGATAGGACAAACGGGCGAAGCCCTCATCCAGCTTTATAATCCACTGCATTCACAATCCTCCGCCAAGGGGCTGGCAAGTCTACTATTACTAAAAACAACAAAACCGGGGTCACTCTCAGAGCGAACCCGGCTCCATTACAGCCTGTATCTTACTCGACTGTGCCCATGGTGTTTAGGTATGCACGCTCGGAAATGTCTGTGTAAGCGCGTGAATCCTCCAGATAGTCTTCCTGGGACTTAATAATCTTCGCCGCGAGCTCGTCACCTGCGGCCGCTTCTTTTAGCAGCTTCTTGTTAGCCTTGTACATGGCCTGGAACACTTCGTCCGGGAAATTCTTGATCTGAACGTTCGGATACTCTTGCTTGATGTTTGCCCAGGCCTTGGCGTTCTCATGCTGCGACTGGATTAGCATGTCATAGGCTGCAGTGCGCATGGAGATCCGCAGGATTTCCTGAAGGTCTGCCGGCAGCTTCTCCCAGACTTTCTCGTTGACCAGGAACTGTAGCTCGGTCGCAGGCTCGTGCCAGCCAGTGTAGTAGTAGTCAGCAATCTGCTGGAACCCCAGACGCAGGTCCAACGCCGGACCAACCCACTCAACAGCATCGATGGTGTTCCGCTCAAGCGCTGTGTAAAGCTCGCCCGGAGCGATGTTGGTCGGACTTACGCCCACCTCGGCAAAGACCTCACCTGCGAAGCCCGGAATCCGCATCTTCAGGCCCTGCAGATCCTCAACAGATTTGATTTCCTTGCGGAACCAGCCGCCCATCTGGACGCCGGTATTGCCGCCCGGGAAGGACTTCAGTCCGTAGGGCTCATACACTTCCTGCATCAGCTCCATACCGTCGCCGTAGTAGAACCAGGCGTACTGCTCAAGAGCCGTCATGCCGAAGGGCATGCTGGTGAAAAACAGGGTGTTGGGTACTTTGCCTTTCCAGTAGTAGGAGGCGGAATGACCCATGTCATACTGTCCGGCCCTTACCATATCAAACACGCCCAGCGGGGCCTTGTGCTTGTTAGCGGAATCAATCCGGATTTTCAGGCGGCCATCGGACATTTTCTCGGCCATGGCAGCCATGTTTTTCGTAGCGTCACCAAAAATCGGGAAGTTAGGGCCCCAGGTTTCTGCCAGCGTGAGGGTGAATGTGTCCTGAGCCAGTGCCTGCGTCGAGGCAAAAGTGGCTGCAACGGCAAGTATCGCCGCAGAGAAAACGGAACGGATCTTCATTGCTCTTGTATCCTTTTGTCATTTTTGTGGGTCGAGCCTGAGCTTTCTTGAGGAAGCCTTAAAACCAGTTCACGTTATCAAGTATTGTGAGTCAGCGAAACTGGAAAATGCTCTGGGTACGACCTAGGTCGTAGGCCTCGTTAGAGATCGTTCATCCGGCCGATTTGGGTGGCCAGTTGTTTGGCTTCATGCTGCTCAAGTGCCAGCAGGTCTTCCAGCAATGATTTGGCGCCTTCGATCTCTGCTTTGCCGACCAGTGTCTCGTACAGGCTCATAATCTGGTCGTGGAAAGCGAAGATGTCCCGTACGATGTCATCGAAGCCGAGAGAGACATACCGCCCATCGCAAACTTGGCTGGGAGGGATCGGCTTGTGGTCGAGATAGTCGTAGAGACGGGTTTGTAGAACGTTTGGCTCGGCCTGCTTTTCGAATTCACTTACCGCCGTCGCCAGTGTCGATTCGTGGCCGGCCACATAGTCCAACAGGGCACTGGTCCGCTCATTGCTATGTTGCTCAGCGGCCTGCCGCAGGCACTTTGCCATATGGGAGTGCATTTGGCGGGTCCAGTCAATCAGATCCTCAAACGTTTTTATTTCCATAGCCAAACTCCGTTAATTCGATGTGTATTCAGTTCAATGATCACAGGTTAGCCTATTCAATAGCTTTTGCTGTTGCTCCCAATGGCGGTGAGGTTTCAGTGCGGCTACGCCAGCTCCGAAACCATCGCAACGCCGGCGTTTCAACGCTGTAGTGAATCAGAGAGGCGAGAAACAGCGCAATACCAAGCGCAAGGCAGACACCGAGCCAGCCGGGCAGGCCTGCGTTGTAGCTCCAGGTAATCACACCATAGCCAATATTCTGATGCACCAGGTACAGGCTGTAGGAAAGACCGCCCAGCCAGAGCATAGGCCGATTGGCCAGCCAGTTCAGGCGTCCTGCTACGGCCAGGGAGAACGCCACGAAGCAGCACAGAACGAAGAGGCTGTATGGAAATTTGTAAGCAAAAAGACCGTGACAGACAGCCAATGCGAGCAATATGGCATCACCGACCGCCGGGCGGCCATACCGGTAAATGCGGTAGATCAGCATGCCACCCATAAACAGCGGGGCGTATTTCACAAACATCAGGTCCTTGACCAGAAACTCCAGGCCTTCGGGTATCTGCTTCCACCATATTACACCGGCGTAGCTCACGAGCATCCACACCCAGAAGGCGAGGCGCAGCCGCGACCAGCCCCGCAAGGTGTAGAACAGCAACGCCATCCAGCTGTAAAAGGTAACTTCTACCACCAGGCTCCAGTAAGCGCCGTCTACATGCTCGGCGCCGAGGTATTCATGCAGCAGGGTTGCGTTCAGCAAGGCGGTTTCAAGACTGACCGCACGGCTCTCGGGGCCGAGAAGGTGCACAGAAATGAAGGTAAGAACAATGCCGGCCCAGAGTGCTGGAAGCAGTCGCACGCCTCGTGCCAGGCCAAACCAGGCGGCATTTCGGGTGCGTTCAAGGGTCATGAAAATGACAAAGCCGCTGAGAATGAAAAACAAGTGCACCCCGTAGCGACCAAACAGCAGAGTGTCTGTCAGCAGCTGAGGTAGTTCGAATGAGTGGCCGAAAAGTTTGTCGTAGTATGGCAGGTAATGAAAAAGCACGACCCCAAGAGCTGCAAGGCCGCGCAATGCATCAAGACTGCCCAGCCGGGCCTGGGAAGGGTTCATGGCAGTTTCCGTTGAAATGTTACCTATAGTAGCCTGCTTTGGCAGTCGGCAATATGGAGCAGATATACCATTCGCTTGCCGCAGGTATACCATGTGGTAATACACCGGCCGGAACGCCGGGTTCCGCCTTGCTGCACAGGAAGACAACCATGAGCACAACGCTGGGGATTATCGAGGGCTTTTACGGGCCGGTATGGAACTGGCAGGAGCGACGGCAATTGGTGCGCGCACTGGCGCCGCACGGTTATGGCTTTTATCTCTATGCGCCGAAGGCCGATGCCTTCCTGCGCCGCCGCTGGCAGGAGCCTCACCCCCCCGCGATGGCAGCGGAGCTGGCGGAGTTCGGTCGGTTTTGCCGTCAGCAGGGTTTGCGGTTCGGTATTGGGCTGAGCCCTTTTGAGATCTTTAACCGTTTCGATGATGCTGCCCGTTCCGCGCTTGCCGCGAAGCTTGAGCTGCTTGATCTCATCGGGATTGATGAACTCGCCATACTGTTTGACGACATGCGTGCCGATACTCCTGCGCTTGCGGAAACTCAGGTGGATATCATGCATTGGATCCGGGAGCGCACCCAGGCCCGCTACCTTTCACTATGCCCCAGTTACTATTCTGACGACCCGGTGCTGGATCGGGTTTTCGGTGAGCGACCAGCGGCCTATCTGGAAACCCTGGGCCGCCTGCTGGATCATGATATTCAGGTATTCTGGACGGGCGAGGAAGTCTGCTCCCGAGAGATTTCTCCCGGACACCTCAAGCGCGTGAGCGACCGGCTCGGGCGCAAGCCTGTGCTCTGGGATAACTACCCGGTGAACGACGGTGACCGCATGTCACGACATCTTCATCTGCGGGCTTTTACCGGCCGCCCGGCGGCTAATGGGGCCTATCTGGCCGGCCATGGCATTAACCCGGCGTTACAACCGGTGCTGACCACAATTCCCGCAATAACGCTGGCCGAATCTTACCGCCAGGGCACGGAGTACCAGTATGGGCAGGCGTTCCGCCATGCTGCGAAGGAGGTGCTCGGGAGGGAGCTGGCAGACCAGCTTCATGCTGATCTGCTGGTGTTGCAGGATGCAGGCCTCGCGCGTATCAGCGAGGACAAGCGGCAAAGCCTGATGCGCACTTACGACGCTTATGATCACCCGGCAGCCAGCGAAATCCTGCGCTGGCTGGTGGGTGAGTATCAGGTGACCGACGAGATGGTTCGGACCCAGTGAAGCCGCGTTACCTTCCTGCGTGGAAGGTGCTTCTTTAATTTGCGAAGCGGTATTACCTTAGATAGTACTCAACCGTTGAAACCACCCGTACGGTTTTTACCGGATGCTGTTGTTCGGAAATCCCCGGGGCCTGGTCCCGGGCTAGTATCTGGAACACGCCCTGATTGGCCCGGCGCAGTTCGCCCAGCTCAGTTTTGGCATCTTCCGCAAACTGGCTGGCGGATTCACGAGCGGACGCCGTGGCTTCGGCAATCATGGCGGGTTTGATGTCATTCAGCCCGTTAAACAGATAGGTCGGGCCGCTCGGGCCATAGTCGGATGACAGCACCACTCCGGAATCAACCAGCTCGCTTACACCCTGCGCAGCCTGGCGGATTTTTTCTATATCCTCGCTGCGCACCAGCAGGGTTTGGCTGATAATGAATTTTTGTTCGTTGTTGTTGTCCTGATAGGGGTTGGCGCGGGTGTCCGTAACATCCAGCCGTTGAAGTTCCACCGCGCTGTCGCTGATAGCCTGCAGCTTCAGGAAGGCCATGATGGCATTGCGGCTGCTGCGTGCTTTTTCCTGGGCATCGCTGAGGCGGGCTCCGGTGGCTACAAAACGAATCGGCCACAGGGCCAGGTCGGCATTCACTTCCCGCTCAGCCACACCTTTCACAGTTACGTAACGATCACCGGTGCGCAGATCGGTGAGGCCGTCGCTGATCAGTGAGGCTGAAATAATGGCGCTGAAACCCAGAATGAGGGCAACAATCACTTTCATGGAGAATCTCCCTGGCAGGTATTATCTTTGGTTGGCCGGTGGAACCTCACAGACATCGCATTCTGTTCGCGATCTTTATCACGGAATTCCTCCGGCAGAGGCTGAATGAAGTAGAGAAAATCGCCTTTGTTACGGTTTTCATGCAGCGGAGGCTTTTCCGCACCCTCTGGCCATACTACCGGTGAAATAACCGCAACTGAAACCTCGGGCGCCCGTTGCCAGATCATTGCAACGGTTCCGAGATGCTCTTCGCTGTGAAACGTGCCGGTGGTGTGGACGATCTGGTGGTTGGGGTGTGCCTCCCGGGCAGCCAGTATGCGGCTTGCCATGGTGTTGTCCCGCAGCAGCTGGGCTTTGTAGGTGTTGTTCATGCGCTCGCGCATGGTCTCATCCGCTGAGCTGTGGCTGCCAGTCATAGCCGCATTGAATTTTTCGCGGTAAGCGGGAGTGTCCATAAACGGGTTGTCAGGCAACTGCGCCCGGTCACTGCCGGGCAGCCTGTTCAGATAATCCGGCCCGGTGCGGCCGACACAACGCACGACCGCTGCGGGCGCATTGGCCGCAATCACCGGCAGGTTGTGCTCGCGAGCAAACTCCATAAGCGGGCGGTAGGACGCACGATAATTGTCCCAGGCGTTGCTGTCTTCAATCATTTCGGTCTCGCCGGTTTCACCGCTCAGGTAGGCATCAACTGCGAGTTGACTGTCGAGGTTGAACTGTTCCATAGACAGCACCTGCAGTGGTTGCTGGCGGTAGAGGGCGGTTTGGATCTGCGATTGCAGAAGATGCGCAGCCTGATGGCCGTGATATTCGCCAATCACCACCACGTTGGTCGAGGCGAGCCTTTGAGTGAGCGCTTCAATATCCAGCTCTGTACCGCTCCTGGCGTCAATCAGGCGCGCCTCATACAGGGTTTGCGGTCTGGTCACGGAGCTGCTGTCGCTGGCATGAATCATGGCTGCACACCCAGTAAGGTTGCTAATCAGTACAACTAGCACGGCAATGATTAATTTTTTCATAGCAAAATTATATATGATGTAAGGCCTCGCTACTCCTATGTATTCCTAGACTTGAGGCCACTATGTCCCACCGCGCCCACCTTTTTTCGCTGAGACTTGCTCACGCTTTCCGGGAAGCCTGCATTGATCAGCCATACAACGGCCGTCGCTTTCTGCGTGATCTCATGGCCGGTGTTACGGTGGGTATTATCGCAATACCTTTGGCCATGGCGCTGGCTATCGCAAGCGGCGTAGCGCCCCAGTACGGTCTGTATACAGCGTTTATTGGTGGCTTTATTATCGCTCTGACCGGCGGAAGTCGTTTCAGTGTCTCCGGCCCCACGGCTGCCTTCGTTGTCATTCTTTATCCCATTGCCCAGACCTATGGCCTGGGTGGCTTATTACTGGCCACGCTGATGTCCGGCGTTCTGCTGATCGTCATGGCGCTCATGCGCCTGGGACGCTTTATCGAATACATCCCGGAATCCGTTACGCTCGGGTTTACCGGCGGTATTGCAGTCGTTATCGCGACACTGCAGGTGAAAGACTTTTTTGGTCTGTCTGTTGAGACTATGCCTGAGCATTACTGGGACAAGCTGGCAGTGCTGGCGCAGAGTTTTCCGGCGCTGGATACTATGAGTGCGCTGGTTGCTACGGTTACGCTTGCGGTCATGCTGCTCTGGCCACGCCTGAAGACTCCGGTTCCGCCCCATCTTCCGGCGGTCGTGATCGGAAGCCTGCTGGCGCTTTGGCTTAACGCAAACGGTGCCGCGGTGGATACCATAGGGTCAAGGTTCAGCTATCTGCTCCCGGGCGGCGGCACGGGAGCTGGTATCCCGCCCTTTTTGCCGGAATTTGCCTGGCCCTGGCAGCAAGCTAATGCCAGCGGCGAGGCTATCGGGTTGTCCTGGAGCATGGTGCGCGAACTCTTGCCCGCTGCTTTCGCCATCGCCATGCTCGGTGCTATCGAATCGCTGCTCTGTGCCGTGGTGCTTGATGGCATGACCGGAAAGCGCCACAGCGCCAACAGCGAACTGATGGGGCAGGGGATTGGCAACATTGTGGTGCCCTTTTTCGGAGGCATTACCGCTACAGCAGCCATAGCGCGGTCCGCCGCAAATTACCGTGCCGGTGCTGAATCGCCTGTCGCAGCCATGATTCATGCCGCAGTGGTTCTGCTGGCTTTGGTATCACTGGCCGGCGTGCTGGCCTACTTGCCTATGCCAGCCATGGCGTCCCTGTTGATCATGGTAGCCTGGAACATGAGCGAAGCGCCTAAGGCTGTGCATCTGCTGAAGACCGCTCCGCGCAGTGATGTTCTGGTCTTCCTGACCTGCTTTTCCCTTACCGTTGCCCTGGATATGGTCATCGCCATCACCACCGGCGTTTTGCTGGCCGCTGTGCTGTTCATGCGTGAAATGGCGGAGATGACCAAGGTAACCGATATAACCACCGGCAAACGGGTCAGCGAAGAAAATCTGCCGGCGGGCTGGCGAGTATTCAAAATCAATGGCCCGCTGTTTTTTGCAGCGGCAGATCGTATTTTTGGAGAACTGGCGGCACTGTCCCGAAACGTTGACGGGTTCATTCTGTATTTGGATGGCGTTACCGTGCTCGACGCGGGCGGCCTGTCTGCCCTCAACAAACTGATTGCCACCTGCCAGGGCGACGGTACCCGTATTGTTATTGCAGACCTGCAGTCCCAGCCTCAGCGGACGCTGGCGCGCGGTGGCCTAGGGCCGGTTGAAGGGGTTTTGCAGTTTACGCCGTCGTTGCGCGAAGCTCTCGAATTACCCTTGTCATCCATGGCTAAGCAGAGCTCAACGCTGTCCAGGCCCACCGGATCAAACTGATGAAAAGGACCGCCATGCTGCCTTTCCGCGTAGTCGATCGAGTGAAGTTTATTGTTGAACGTCAGCTGGTAAAGGGCGCCGGTTTCCAGCTGCTGGTGGTTGGTATTTTTATCGGGCTGATTTCCCTGATCGGTGGCCTGCTGGTTGTGCCCCAGGGCGGTGATTTCGATGACCCGGGGTCAGCCGTGTGGTGGGCGTTTCTGCGCCTGACGGATCCCGGCTACCTGGGGGATGATGTGGGCACCTGGCAGCGCTTTGTTTCAACGCTGCTGACCATCAGCGGGTATGTGGTATTTATGGGCACCTTGGTGGCCATTCTTACCCGCTGGTTGATTGCCAAAATGGCGGATCTCGAGCGCGGGTTAACTCCGGTTACGCTGAAAAAACATGTGGTCGTGCTGGGGTGGACCAGCCAGACGCTGCCACTGCTTTCCGAACTGCTGAGTTCATCCGGCCGCATGCGCCGGTTTCTGGAAAAACACGATACCCAGAAACTGAACCTGGTGGTGCTATCTGAGGAGGCGTCTGCAGAACAGGTTCATGAGCTGCGTAACGAACCCGGCATCGGCCGGCGCGCCCGCCAGATTATCCTGCGCTCGGGGTCGGCCATTCAGCCAGATGCTTTGCACCGGGTTGCCTGCCTTGATGCTGCTGCGGTGATTGTGCCTAGCGCGGTCTACGAAGCGGGCAGCCTGATCACCTCGGATGTGGAAACTGTAAAAGCCCTGCTGTCGATTGCGGCCCAGGCAAGACAGTACCAGGCGCCTTTGCCCTTTGTGGTCGCAGAGATTCAGGATATCCGCAAGCTGCCAGTCGTTGAGCGGGCCTACCCTGGACCTATTGAAGTGGTAGCTGGTAACGCCACCATCAGCCGGTTGATGGTGCAGAATGTGCTGCACCCGGGATTGTCTGAAGTCTACAATGAGTTGCTCACGGCGGGTGAGGGCAATGAGATCTATGTTCGGGGTGGCGAGTCCATAGCGGGTCTGTCTCTGGGAGAATTGGCATCCGAGCGCCCGGGCGTGATCATACTTGGGCTGCTTCGCCATCGTGAGCAAGGCTGGGATATCCGGTTAGCTGCACCATCGGCAACTCGAATAGAAGCTGAGGACCGGGTTGTGATGATGGCCAGGGATTATTCCGAAACGAATGTGAGCCCGAAAGCGCCTGTGTTGCCAACGATCAGCCGTGGCGAGGCAAAGCGTTCTGTTCGCGCGGTCGAGCTGGAAGGCCGGCGTATTTTGTTGCTTGGCTGGAACCGTCGAGTGCCCAGCCTGATGGCCGAATTTTCCAGTTACGGCCCCGGTCAGCCTGTGCTGGATATTGTTTCTGTTGTGCCAGTATCCGAGCGTGAGCATGCGCTCAATCGTTACGCCGCCGGGAAGCTTCTCGAAGGCTACAGCCATATCGAAGCGGACTACATGGTTGAGGATGAGTTGCGCCGGATCAATCCGGCCAGCTATGACACCATTATTCTGCTTAGTAGTGATCGGCTGGCCTCTGGTGAAGAAGCAGATGCGCGGACCATGGTTGGCTACCTTCAGCTTGAAGATATACTGGCAAAAGCTCCGCGGCGGCCGCAGCTGATTATGGAGTTAAGTGATCCGGACAATCGTCACCTCCTTTACGGCCACCAGAGTGAAATGCTGATTAGCCCGATGATTCTCAGTCATATTCTGGCTCAGGTAGCGTTGCGCCGTGAGCTCAGGATGGTTCTGGACGAGTTGTTCACCGTTGGCGGAGCTGAGATTCGGTTTCAGGAACCTGGCGACTATCCGCTGCCAGCAAGCGCCGACTTCCATGTGCTGGAAAAAATTCTGGCTGCGGAAGGTGAAGTTGCCCTTGGCGTGTTCCGTGCGGCTGCAGACGCTCGCGGGCGGCATCTGATGATGAACCCGCCGCGCAGGCAGTATCTGGAATTGCAGCCCGGCGATCGACTGGTTGTGCTTTGTCAGTCCTGAGCGAATCGCTGCTAACAGCCGTCGGCCTAGAGCATTCACCGCTCGCCAGGTAATCCCCCCTTCTCCCCATTATTCATCAGAAAAATGATGAATATAGATCATATAAATTTCAATTATAAATCGGAAGCTATTAGAGTACTCGGCAACGCAAGCAAATCACGTGGCGCTTTGCCTAGCATTCAGTCATTAGAACACGTCGTTAACATATAAAGGATCGAGATCATGCCTTACGCAAAAGACGTCGATGCCATTGCTTCCATCCTGAAGCAAAACCCGACCTGGCACGCTATCAACCCTAAGCATGCAGCTCGTATGCGCGCTCAGAACAAGTTCAAAACTGGCCTGGACATCGCCAAGTATACCGCCAAGATCATGCGCGAAGACATGGCGAACTACGACAAAGACACCTCCCAGTACACCCAGTCTCTGGGCTGCTGGCACGGTTTCATTGGCCAGCAAAAGATGCTGTCGATCAAGAAGCACTTTGGCACCACCAAGCGTCGTTACCTGTACCTGTCTGGCTGGATGGTTGCGGCCCTGCGTTCTGAGTTCGGTCCGCTGCCTGATCAGTCCATGCACGAGAAAACAGCCGTTTCTGGCCTGATTGAAGAGCTGTACACCTTCCTGCGTCAGGCAGATTCCTGGGAGCTGAACCACCTGTTCCGTGATCTGGAAGAAGCTGAGAATGCTGACGACAACGCCAAGGCAGAAGCGCTGATCAAGCAGATCGACGGCCACGAAACTCACATTGTACCGATCATTGCGGACATCGATGCTGGTTTTGGTAACGCCGAAGCAACTTACCTGCTTGCCAAACAGATGATCGAAGCCGGTGCCTGCTGTATCCAGATCGAAAACCAGGTATCTGATGAGAAGCAGTGTGGTCACCAGGACGGCAAGGTAACGGTGCCGCACGCTGACTTCCTGTCCAAGATCAACGCTGTGCGTCTGGCGTTCCTGGAGCTGGGCGTAGACGACGGTGTTATCGTTGCCCGTACCGACTCCCTGGGTGCAGGCCTGACCCAGAAGATCGCCGTAACCGACGAGCCGGGTGATCTGGGTGATCAATACAACAGCTTTATTGATGGCGACGTTATTGCCAAAGCTGAAGACATCAACAACGGCGACGTTGTGATCAAGCAGAACGGCCAACTGGTCAAGCCTAAGCGTCTGGCTTCTGGCCTGTTCCAGTTCAAAGCTGGCAGTGGCGAAGACCGGGTTATTCTGGACTGTATCACCAGTCTGCAGAACGGCGCTGATATGTTGTGGATCGAAACCGAGAAGCCCCACGTTGGTCAGATCGCTGCGATGGTTAACCGCATCAAGGCAGTCGTTCCCGATGCCAAGCTGGTATACAACAACAGCCCGTCCTTCAACTGGACTCTGAACTTCCGTCAGCAGGTATTCGATGCATGGAAGGAAGAAGGCAAAGACGTATCTGCTTACGACCGCCCCAAGTTGATGAGCGAAGAGTACGACAGCACTGAGCTGGGTCAGCTGGCTGATGAGTGGACCGCCAACTTCCAGCGCGACGCTGCCCGTGAAGCCGGTGTATTCCACCACTTGATCACTCTGCCGACTTACCACACTGCGGCTCTGTCTACCGACAACCTGGCCAAAGGCTACTTCGGCGGCGAAGGCATGCTGGCTTACGTTAAAGGCGTACAGCGTAAGGAAATTCGTCAGGGTATCGCCACTGTTAAGCACCAGGACATGGCTGGTTCCAATATCGGTGACGACCACAAGGAGTTCTTCGCAGGTGATGCTGCGCTGAAAGCCGGTGGTGGAGACAACACCATGAACCAGTTCTAATCGAACGGTTTATTATGTTTCCGCTTCCGGACTTGTTCCGGGAGCATGAAAACCCCGCAACTGGAAACAGTTAGCGGGGTTTTTGTTTTGGGCTTTGCTATATTCTGGTACCCGTCCAGCAACAGGAGATCGCCCTTGAGTATTGATCAAGGCATTGTATTTGCGGTGCTCGGAATCACCCTTGCGATGTTTGTGTGGAACCGCTTGCGTTTTGATGTAGTGGCCATGCTCGCTTTGCTGGCGGTCGCCATTACCGGGTTGGTGCCAACAGACGAGTTGTTTGCAGGCTTTGGTCATCCCGCCGTGATTACTGTTGCAGCTGTGCTGGTTATCAGCCAGGGGCTGGTAAACGGCGGCGTGGTAGACAACATTGCGCTTCTGCTGGGGAAGATTGGACACCGACCTACACTTCAGGTCCTCACGCTGACCAGCGTGGTGGCCCTTTGTTCCGGGTTCATCAATAATGTAGGCGCGCTGGCGTTGCTGATGCCGGTGGCAATCTGGATGTCCCGGGAAGCGGGGCGCTCGCCTTCGTTGCTGTTGATGCCCCTGGCTTTTGGCTCTCTGCTGGGCGGTACCATGACACTGATCGGCACGCCACCCAATATCATCATTGCATCCTACCGTGAGAGCGGCACATTTGGGCTGTTCGATTTCGCCCCTGTCGGCGTGGCAATCACGCTTGCCGGCATTGCCTTCATCACACTGATCGGCTGGCGTTTGACTCCTCGCCGGGAGGAGAGTTCCGCTAATGCGAAGCTGTTCAGTGTTGGCGAATATGTAACCGAGCTGCGTGTGCCAAAAGACTCGGCCCATGCAGGCTCCACGTTGCACAGCCTGCTGGTTGCGGCCGGAGACGAGCCGGATATTGTCGTCCTCGCCTTGATTCGTGAAGAGCAGTTACAGGCCGTTCCTTCCACCTATAAAATCCTGCGAGAGGGGGATGTGCTGCTGGTTGAGGCAGATACCGGCAGTCTACAGGTGTTTCTTGATAAAACGGGGCTTGAGCTTGCCAATAAGGCTGTCGAAGATAAAGAGGCGGACGAAAGCAGCGAAGAAAAGGGCGTTAGTAGCGCCAGTGAAGGCAGTAGCAGGGACAATGAAGAAGATAATAAAGATGCCTCAGATCCGATAACAAAAGGCGAGCTTCATCTGGTGGAAGCCATTATTGCTCCAGAGTCTTCTCTGGTAGGCCAGACTGCTAACCGGTTGAAGTTACGGGAGCTCAATCAGCTCAATATTGTTGCCGTGGCACGACTAGGTTACCGGCTTAATCGGCGTCTTGGCGATATACGCTTCAATGCCGGCGATATATTGCTGGTGCAGGGCTTTGAGGATTCTCTGGGAGGCACTCTTGCAGAGTTGGGTTGCCTGCCGCTGGCGGAGCGAGGGTTGAGGTTGGGCTCTCCTCGCAACACTGCGATGGCTTCCGGGATTTTTTTGGCCAGCATTGCTGTCATTGTTACAGGCCTGCTCTCAGCTCCGGTTGCCCTGGTGGCAGCAGCAGTGGCGATGGTGCTGGTAAAGCTAATGTCTGCCGCAGAGGCCTACAAGGCGATTGACTGGTCGGTAGTCGTTTTACTGGCTGCAATGATACCGGTTGGCCAAGCAATGGAGACCACAGGGGGGGCCAGCTTGATCGCCGCCCAGATGCTGGTGTTGGGCGAGAATCTGTCAGTTGTCTCGGTCCTTGTGATGGTACTGGTGAGCACAACGCTGTTATCCAACGTAGTAAATAACGCAGCGGCGGCGATTGTGGTTGCACCTATTGCCCTGAGCCTGGCCAGCGAATTACAGATACCCTCGGATGCGGTGTTGATGGCTGTGGCTGTTGGCGCGTCCTGTGCCTTCATGACGCCTATAGGCCATCAGTCCAACGCGCTGGTTATGGAACCCGGAGGCTATGAATTCGGGGATTACTGGCGCCTGGGTTTACCCCTGACGGTGATTGTCACAGTCGTCGCGGTGCCGGTCATCATGCTTGTCTGGACCTGATAGTATAAAAACGAACCAAACTTAAGGAGTCGTGATGGAATTGGAGCAGATGCAGAAAGCTGAATTACTGGCAGAGCTTGCTCTGACGCGGCAACGAACGCGTGAACTCATCACATCTCTGGCTGAGCTGCAGCTCGATGTCCCTTACCACCCGGGAGTCAATCCGCCGCTCTGGGAAATGGGGCATGCGGCTTTTTTCTATGAAGTGTTCGTCTTCAGCCATCTTGATGGTGATGCCAGTTTTGACCCCTCAATGGATGATCTCTGGGACTCGTTTCACATCGATCACCAGGATCGCTGGTGTCACGACCTGTTTCCCGGCCTTGAAAAGACTCTGGCCTACTTCGATCACGTCTACGCCAAAATGGCGGAACGTATTGAGTGTAAGCCACTGACAGATCGTGACCTGTATCTCTGTCGTTACGCTATATTTCACCAGAACATGCACATAGAGTCGTTGGTCTGGTGCCGCCAGACCGTTGGTTACCCATCGCCTCCGGGGGCGAACTTCGAACGCCCCGCACCCACTGAGTTGTCAGACGAGTCTTTGAAATACGATGCGGCTATTCCTGCCGGTAATTGGCTGATCGGTATGCCTGGGGATTCGGCGCAGTACGCGACTGAGGACTTTGCGTTCGACAGTGAAAAGCCGCGTCACGCGGTGAGTCTGGATGAGTTTGCGATTTCCCGGTGCCTGGTCAGCAACGAACAGTTTATGGTTTTTGTCGAAGACGATGGTTATCAAAAGCCGGAGCTGTGGTCTTTTGGAGGCCAGAAATGGCTGAGAACAGAAACCGATATGGCCCTGGTGCATGGGGCCGCGGAACCCTTGCTGAAGACGCCACGGCATCCGTTGTACTGGCGCTGGCATGATGGCCAGTGGCAGGAAAGGCTGTTCGACCAGTGGCAGCTATTGAACCCGGATGCGCCTGTGACCCACGTCAGCTACTGGGAGGCAGAAGCCTATTGTCGCTGGGCGGGGCGACGTTTGCCTACAGAGCAAGAGTGGGAAGTGGCGGCCCTTGGTAATCGGGAGGGTGAGCCGTTCCAGAGGCATCCATGGGGTAACGAGCCGCCAGAGGCTATTCACGCTGACATGAACGCCAGCGGCATGGCGCAGAACCCGGTGTACGATTACCCCGTGGGCGATAGCCCTTTTGGCTGTCGGCAAATGATCGGTACGGTGTGGGAGTGGACCAGCAGCCAGTATTTTCCTTATGACGGCTTTTGCATAGACATGTATCCGTTCATGTCCACGCTCCAGTTCGGTGATCACAAGGTCAGCCGTGGTGGCAGTTGCGCCACGTCATCCAGCCTGATTCGTGGCACCTATCGCCAGGCCTACCTGCCCCAGAGAAACGACGTCTACACCGGGTTCCGGACATGTGCCCTGCCGGGAGGCTGAGTTCAGCTCGTCTTATCTGAAACCATCGCCGCCGCCGGGGCCCTTTCCAGAAGGTGACTGGCCAGGGCTACACCGGTTTCACTCATGGTGAGATAGGCATTATCAGCGCCGGCTTCGCAAATGCGTTCGGCTTCGTCGGCGTACATGGTGTGGGCCACAATGTAACCGGTAAAGCCCAGTTTTCGCAGCATTCGGGCCGCGATCAGTTTGGCCTCTATATCGCTCATGGCAAGAATGACGGCTTCCAGAGATGGCATATGGAGCGCTTCCCAGAAGGTGTTGTCTTCGGCATCGGCATAGACAACGTTCCGTCCTTTTGCTTGGTGGCGTGCCACTTTTGGGGGGTCAGAATCCAGTGCCATAAGCCTTGCTTCTGAGGTTTTTAGCCAATCATAGGCAGCCGTACCGGTCCGCCCCATACCCATAACCAGAACGCGGGTGTCACCAAGAGAAATGGGCAGTTCATCGGGGTGCCTCTGGTGGCTCTCGAAGCGCACAAAGCGATGGCTCACACGCTCATACAGTGGGTGTGCGAGTCGGTTTAGCGGCGCGGAAATCAGAAAGGACAACGCCACCGTTATTGCAAGAGGCACCAGCCACTCCGGCAGTGCAATGCTGGCGACAATCAGCCCGAATTCACTGTAGTTGGTGAGAGCCAGCGAGGTCAGAAAACCGCTGCGGGCGCGCAGACGGAACAGCAGCATCAGGAAGAAAAACAAAATACCCTTGATCGGCAAAATCAGCGCTGCTATCACGGCAAAAATAATGGCGCCGGTATCCGGCAGGCCGCCTATGCCAATCTGCAGAAAGAAGCCAACCAGAAAAATTTCCTTTACGCTCCACAGAGATTTTGCCAGCTCCTGGCTGCGGGGGTGGTTAGCCAGAATGGCGCCGAAAATCAGGGCCCCCAGTTCTGAACTGAGCCCTACTGCTTGAAAACCCATGCCGCCAAGCACCAGTGCCAGCAGCAAGCCCAGAAGAACCAACAGCTCGTCATGCCCGCTGGCATCCAGCAGCTTGAACAACAGCGGCCGCAACAGTGGCAGGCCAAAGACAATCAATGCCCACTCTGAAGGCGTCTGACCCGCAGCCAAGCTCATCACAAGCAGTGCTATCAAGTCCTGCATGATCAGGATGCCGATGGCGACCCGGCCGTGGAACGCTCTGAGTTCGCGTTTGTTTTCCAGTACCTTTGCAGCCAATACGGTAGAGGAGAACGATAGGGCAACGGCCAGCATAAAGGCCACGTACCAGGTTATGTCCAGCAGCAAGTAAAGTCCGGGGGTAAACACAAAGCAGGTGATGGCAAAGTGCAACAGGCTGCCGCCAATGACTTCCGGGCTTATAACCGATTTCAGCTTGAGCTTCAGACCCACGGTAAACAGCATCAGCAACACGCCCAGATGGGCGATATGAGCCAGTACCGCTGTGGGCTCCGCAGAGATGCCGATAGAGGGGGTGGCGGCAAGGCCGCTGAGCACGAAGCCAGCCGCCAGATAGCCCACCAGCGGCGGTAATCCGACGGACTTGATCAGGAGGCCAAGGCCGAATGCAAAAGAAATCCAGATAGCTTCAGGCATGAGCGGTTCTTTCAGAGGAAACGGATCATCGTCCGTCTAAGGCTACCTTGTTTCCCCCGACCGTTGAAGTGCGGGGTTTGGCAAACTCCAGGAACAGGCGAGCCGATTCTTCCGGCGCCTCGATCATGGGCGCGTGGCCAATCCCTTCCAATACCTCCAGTCGCGCACCGGGGATGGCGTCCACAAAGACTTCGCCGTTACGATAGTCAATCACACGGTCTTCCTTGCCCCAGACTACCAGTACCGGGTCCTTGATGCGGGCAATCGTATTGCGGAAATCCGGTTCGAAGCCGGCGTCCCGGATTGCGGCAAAAATCACTTCATTCACCTTCCGATTAGCAATGGCCTGCTCTTCCATAACGCCAAGAATTGGCCAGGGAAGAAAGGGCTTTTTCTCAAGAGCGAAATCCATCAAACGCTCGAAATCGCCGGGTTTCGAGGGGATAAGCGGATTGTCTCCAGCGACTACCAGATCGACCAGTTCGCTCTCATACTGGAGAATGCCAGCCGGGTCGAACAGTACGGCGGTTTTGATCTGTTCCGGATAAGCGGAGGCATAGAGAGCAGTAATTGCGCCGCCCATGGAGTTGCCCATCATGTGCATCTCGTTAATGTTCAGAGCCCGGAGAATGCGCGCAAGGTGACCAACCTGCTGTTCCAGCCGGTAACCCAAATCCAGCGGTTTGCTGCTCTCGCCGTGGCCCGGGAGGTCTATGGCATAAACGTTGAAGTCATCTGTGAGCTCCCGGGCGATGCGGGTCCAGTTGTCCTTGTTGGCACCAAATCCATGAACCAGCACGATGGTATCGCCATTATTCATCTCTGAATTGCGCAGATAAGCAATTTCCAGTTCGCCCACAGTAACAGTGTCAGCCTCTAGCCCGGCGGCGGAGCGTTCCAGGCCGATAACGGTTTCGTAAATGCCATGACGGGAGCAGCCGCTTACAAGCAGAATGGATAAAAATAGCAAAAAGGCGGTAAAGGGAGATTTCTGCAGCATCTGAGTGGTTCCTGGCTATGTGTGGAATGCGCCCCTGGGCGAGCGACTTTACATTACTCAATAAAAAAGCCCGGTCAATGGCCGGGCTTTAGCTCAGGACGTCAGATTACGCCTGCTCGCGGGCAATGGCCCGATAAGCAATGTCGTTGCGGTAAAACGCGCCATCCCAGTGTATTTTCGCAGCAAGCTTGTAAGCTCGCTGCTGGGCTTCCGTCACGGTGTTTCCTAATGCGGTTGCGCAGAGCACCCGGCCGCCACTGGTGACCACCCGGTTGCCCTCGAGGTTGGTTCCTGCGTGGAACGCCTTCTCGCCCTCGGTCTCCGTTTCCGGCAGACCAGAAATGGCATCGCCTTTGTTGTAGTTACCGGGATAACCGGCTGCGGCCAGAACAATACCTACGGCTGCGCGTTCGTCCCAGACAGAGCTGCATTGGTCCAGCTTGTTGTTGATGGCAGCTTGGCAGAGTTCAACGATGTCCGATTTCATGCGCAGCAAAATAGGCTGGGTTTCCGGATCACCAAAGCGACAGTTGAACTCGATAACTTTCGGCGATCCGGTGGTGTCGATCATCAGGCCGGCATACAGGAAGCCCCGATACGGATGGCCTTCTGCTGCCATACCTCGCACCGTCGGGTAAATCACCTCATCCATGATGCGCTGGTGCACCTCGGCAGTCACGACTGGGGCAGGGGAGTAGGCTCCCATACCGCCGGTGTTGGGGCCGGTGTCACCATCGCCCACGCGTTTGTGATCCTGAGAGGTAGCCATGGGCAGAACATGCTCCCCATCCACCATTACGATAAAGCTGGCTTCTTCGCCTTCCAGAAATTCTTCGACGACAACACGGCTTCCCGCGTCGCCAAAAGCGTTGCCTGCAAGCATGTCGTGGATGGCGTTTTCGGCTTCCTCAAGGGTCATGGCAACAATGACCCCCTTGCCAGCCGCAAGGCCGTCTGCTTTAACGACAATGGGCGCGCCTTGTTGACGCACGTAAGCCAGGGCTTGGTCCACGTCTGTGAAGTTGCCGTAGCCAGCAGAGGGGATCTTCTGGCGTGCAAGAAAGTCCTTGGTGAACGCTTTGGAACCTTCCAGTTGCGCTGCCCCGGCGCTGGGGCCGAACACGCGCAGGCCACGCTCTTCAAAGAGATCTACAATGCCGGCCACCAGAGGCGCTTCCGGGCCAACGATGGTAAGGCCTACGTTATTGCCGACAGCAAATGTGGCCAGGCCCTCAAGATCCAGAACGTCAATGTTGACGTTTTCTACACCCGGCTCGCGGGCAGTACCGGCGTTGCCGGGGGCTACGAAAACCGTATCCGCATCCGGAGACTGCGCCGCCTTCCAGGCCAGTGCGTGTTCGCGCCCGCCATTGCCGATTACCAGAATGTTCATATCTCGCTGCCCTATCCGTTTACAAGGTGTTGTATCAGTGCCGGAAATGGCGCATACCGGTGAACACCATGGCAATGCCGTGTTCGTTGGCGGCGTCGATCACTTCCTGATCGCGCATGGAGCCACCAGGTTGTATGACGGCGGTAATGCCGGCTTCGGCGGCTGCATCAATGCCATCGCGGAACGGGAAGAAAGCATCAGATGCCATGACGGAACCCTTCACCTCCAGGTTCTCATCGGCGGCTTTGATGCCGGCAATCCGGGCGCTGTAAACGCGACTCATCTGGCCTGCGCCAACACCGATAGTGCGGCCTGAGCGAGCATAGACAATGGCGTTGGATTTCACGTACTTCGCCACTTCCCAGGCAAACAGCAGATCGTTCAGCTCGTGTTCGGTTGGCTGGCGGTTGGTCACGACTTTTACGTCGGCCATGGCCACCATGCCCAGATCACGATCCTGAACCAGAAGGCCGCCGGTTACACGCTTGTAGTCCATGGTCTGAACGCGTTCACCGCCGAGTTCGCCGCAAGCCAGCAAGCGCACATTCTTCTTTGCAGCGACCAGTTTCACTGCATCAGGTGCAATGCTGGGGGCAATAATAACTTCAACAAACTGGCGTTCGATAATTGCCTTGGCGGTTTCTGCGTCCAACTCCCGGTTGAAAGCAATAATGCCGCCGAAAGCGGAGGTGGGGTCGGTTGCAAAGGCCAGCTCATAAGCCTGGAGAATATCGGCACCGATCGCCACGCCACAGGGGTTGGCGTGTTTGACGATAACGCAGGCAGGGTCCGCGAAGGGCTTCACGCACTCAAGGGCAGCGTCAGTGTCTGCAACGTTGTTGTAAGACAGCTCTTTACCCTGAAGCTGCGTTGCTGTGGCAACACAGGCTTCTTTTGGGTTGCGCTCCGCGTAAAAGGCTGCGCGCTGGTGCGGGTTTTCGCCGTAACGCATGTCCTGTACTTTCACGTATTGGCTGTTAAACGTGCGTGGGAAATCGGCGTTGTCGTTGTCCGCTGTGCGGCCACCCAGGTAGTTGGCAATGGCGCCGTCATAGCCTGCGGTATGCTCGAATGCTTTTACCGCCAGATCGAAGCGGGTGCGGTGAGTCAACTGGCCATCGTTGTTATCCAGCTCCTTCAGAACCCGGCTGTAATCCGAGGTATTGACCACAATGGCAACGTCGTTGTGGTTCTTGGCAGCGGCACGAACCATGGTTGGGCCACCAATGTCGATATTTTCGATGGCGGTGGCAAGATCGCAGTCCGGATTGGCAACCGTGGACTCAAAGGGGTAAAGGTTCACCACAACCATGTCAATCGGGTTGATCCCGTGCTCGCCCATAATGGCATCGTCTGTGCCCCGACGGCCCAGAATACCGCCGTGGATTTTTGGGTGCAGGGTTTTTACCCGGCCGTCCATCATCTCCGGAAACCCGGTGTAGTCAGAAACTTCGGTAACGGAAACGCCGTTCTCTTTCAGGAGGCGAAAGGTGCCCCCGGTGGAGAGCAGCTCGACACCGTGGCCGGTAAGGGCGCGCCCGAACTCGACGATGCCGGATTTATCACTGACGCTGATCAGTGCGCGACGAACGGGGGTATTAGCCTGGTTTGCCATGGGGTCACATTCTTCACTTGGGGTGGACGAACGAGGGCCTCGCGAAGGGTGTCCGGGAGGCCCTCATCAAGTCAGGGTGTTTCGATTATAGCAGGTCGTACTGCTTAAGCTTCTTGCGCAGGGTCCCGCGGTTCAGGCCGAGCATGGTGGATGCCTTGGTCTGGTTGTTGCGGGTGTACTTCATTACCTGTTCCAGCAGCGGAGCTTCCACTTCAGAGAGTACCAGCTGGTAAACTTCAGTAACGGGCGCACCATCAAGTTGGGTGAAGTAGTTTTTCAGAGCCACCTCAACGTTATCGCGCAGGGTAACGGTGTTGCCGCTGCTGTTCACCGTTTGCAATTGATGTGTGTCATCGTTGGCCGGCGTGCTTAGTGTGCTATTTGCCAATGTCTCAGCGGTCATGCTGCGAATTCCTCTCCATTTCGTAAGCCTGAAAAATACTGTCGGATACTGTCTTTCTGCTCCAGCGCTTCGTCGAGCGCATTGAAGCGATTACGGAACTGCTTGCCGGGGTCGTGGGACTGCAAGTACCAGCCCACGTGTTTTCGGGCAATGCGCACGCCCATGAGCTCTCCGTAAAAACTGTGCAGGGCGTCCAGGTGTTCGCTCAGAATCTGTTCCACTTCACTCAGTGGGGGCGCTGGAAAGTACTGGCCGGTTTCAAGGAAATGCAGTATCTCCCGGAAAATCCACGGGCTGCCCTGTGCGGCGCGGCCGATAAGCAGACCGTCAGCGCCGGTATACTCCAGAACCCAGCGGGCTTTCTCTGGTGATGTGATATCACCGTTAGCGAATACCGGAATGCTGACTCTGGATTTCACTTCGGCAACGGTGTCGTACTCTGCATCACCGTTGTACTTGTCGGCGCGGGTGCGGCCATGAATCGCCAGCGCCTGAATGCCGCTATCTTCGGCCATACGCGCAATGGTCAGTGCGTTGCGATTGTCCTGATCCCAGCCAGTGCGCATTTTCAGCGTGACGGGGATATCAACGGCACTCACCACGGCTTTCAATATGTCCCGAACCAGGCTTTCATCTTTCATCAGCGCTGAACCAGCCGCTTTGTTGCACACTTTTTTAGCTGGACAGCCCATATTGATGTCAATGATCTGGGCGCCAGATTCCGCGTTTAGCCGGGCCGCATTCGCTAGCATCTCCGGGTCGCCGCCGGCAATCTGTACGGCTCTGGGTTCTGGCTCCCCGCTATGATTCATACGGGTTCTGGATTTACGCGTGTGCCAGAGCTGGCTGTCTGCTATCACCATTTCAGACACCGCCAGACCCGCGCCCATTCTGCGGCACAGCAGCCGGAAGGGGCGGTCTGTCACACCCGCCATGGGTGCAACAATCAGCGGATTAGGCAGGGTATAAGGCCCGATTTTTGCGATTGGCAACATGGTCTGAATCCGAATCACGGCAGATTAAGCAAATAAGTCGGAGTGGAGCGGTTGTTTAATAAATGACCGATGCCAGTTCCGAAGGGCGCTAATGATACCGCCGGGGGCACTGTGATTGAAGGGGCAAGGTGACGAAAAAACTGATTATTTTTCGCTCTTTCTGGTTGACTTTTGTTCTACGAAGTGGCGACTGGCGTGCCTGCCGGGTCATCGCCGGCAAGCAGTCTCAGGGCATGTAGGGGCGAAAGCTTATGTTGTAGTTAACGGCATCACGGCCAGGATCGCGAATACTGAGCGCAATGCGAACTGGTGTCTCCACAGGCATGGTCTGGAGCTCCTCGGCGTCGCCGGCAAGGTATTCCGACGGTGTGAACACGCTCTGGGCAACAATGTCTCCATTCAGGTTGGAGAATGTCAGAGCAATGGCCGGGAAGGGTTGTTGAAAGTCCGCTCGATTGATGATTACCGCATCGACGATCAGTTGGCTGCGGTTTTCCGGGTCCGTGCGAACCACCAGCTTGCGGCTTTGGATTGCACTAACATCAATCAGGGGCATCAGTTCGCAACCGGCCAGTTCGCAGCCCGTTTCATAAAGTGGCCGAAGCTCCGGTATCGCTGATAGCCGGTCAAACTGGTACCAGGTCGCCTGTGCAATCAGAACACCCATAAGGCCAAGTACAATCAGTGACCAGACCAAGGCGCGCAGCCAGCTCCTGTTGTTACTGCCTACTGATACGGGATCGCGCCTGAGATCGCCAAACGGTGCACTCGCTGTGAAGGGCTCATCCCGTTGCTCGTCAACGTAAAAGTCTGATGCTTCTTCCTGCGGCTGTTCCTGGAGGTTTTCCGCAGCGGTGGCAGCGCTTGATTTCTCCGGTTCAGGGGAAGGCTCTTGTTGCAGTTCTGATTCTGGCTCGGCTTCGGCCTTCTCTGTCTCAGGGGTGGTTTTGACAGGTGCGCTGTCCTCCTGAAGAATCGCTTCGGCCCAGCTCTCATCGACATTTTCGACGGGGTCATCGCCACCCAACTCATCCCGTGCAGACGAATCCCGGTCGTCGAAGCCGCGAAAACTATCACTAAGTTCATCATCTGAGAAGGTCAGCCTGGTGCCGGTATAGCGGCCTTCTTCGGCGTCTTCCTCAGGGTTGTCAGCGAAGACGAAGTCGTCTTCTATTATGTCGCTGGTAAAACCAGTGGCAGAGTGCCCTGGTGGTGAGTGCTCTGGAGGTGAGGGCTCTGGTCGGGAGGTATCTGCTGGCGCTCTGCTACCCGTATCAGGAGGCGTCGCTGGCGCATTGCTTGTGCCACCGCCCGCCAATTGGTGCTCGACCGCATTGAAGACATCCATGCAATGGCCACAGCGCACCTTGCCCTTGGCAATGCCAAGCTGCTCATCGGTAACCCTGAAACGGGTACGACATTTTGGGCACTGGGTCTGCAGACTACTCTGGGCCATGCTTCGTTCCTGAAAGCGACTGAACTACGAGTCTGGGAGTTTAGTTGTTAAAACAGCCTTCGTCATCTGTCGTTACGCCGTCCTGTGAGGCGTATCCATTCTTCACGCTGTTCCGGCTCATCCATAATAAACCAGGGTTCATAGGCGGCCATCACCTCACGGGCCTGGTTAGACAGAATGCCTGAAAGCACCAAGTCGCCCCCGAGCTTTGTCAGTGCTGCCAGGTGCGATGCCAGGCCAATCAGGGGCTGCGCGAGAATGTTCGCAAGCATGACATCGGTTTTGGTGTCTGGCTCGTTTTCCGGAAGATAAAGATCGAGCCTGGCTTCGTCCACGTCGTTACGACGGGCATTTTCCCTGCTGGCCTCCAGCGCCTGAGGATCGGTGTCTACACCGACAACATGGCTTGCGCCCAGTAGCAGCGCCGCCAGGCCCAGTATGCCGGAGCCACAGCCATAGTCGGTAATCTGCTTGCCATTAACATCCTGTCCGTCCAGCCACTCGAGGCAGAGGGCGGTGGTCGGATGAGTGCCCGTGCCGAAGGCGAGGCCTGGATCCAGCATCAGGTTAGCTGCGTCAGGGTCGGGCGCTTCGTGCCAGCTTGGCACAATCCACAGGCGCTTGCCGAACTGCAGTGGATGAAAGTCGTCCATACAGGCTCGCTCCCAGTCCTTGTCTTCAACCAGGGTAACGTCAATGTCTGTAAGAGATTGCTGGGTTTGTTGGTGCCAGGCATTGCGTACATCCGTGCACAACTGGTCGATATCCTGGTCTGACTGAAAGAGCCCGGTAACGACGGTCTGGCTCCACAGGGGCGTGGTGCCAGGGTCCGGTTCGTAAAGTGGCTGGTCTGCTGCGTCTTCCATGGAGACGGCTTCAGCGCCCATCTCCATAAGCAGATCCTCAAGCTGATCCGCAGTGTCGGGATCGGCCGGAATCTGAAGTTGTATCCAGGGCATAGGTCTTCCTGCATTGCGATGCAGAATATTAGTCCCGCATCAGTTTCTCAAGGTAGTGGATCGTGAAGTCTACCGTTTTAAAGCCGCCATCGCGCACCAGTTTCCGATGCAGGGGCTGATTGGTTTTAATGCCATCGACCAATAGCTCGTCCAGAGCGTTTTTCATACGCCTCCGGGCTATCTGTCGATCGTCGCCCCAGGTGATCAGCTTGGCAATCAGTGAGTCATAAAACGGAGGTACCGTATAGCCACTGTAAAGGTGTGAGTCCACCCGCACACCGTTACCGCCGGGGGCATGAAAGTGTGTCACTTTACCTGGGCTGGGAACAAATGTGTCAGGGTCTTCCGCGTTGATGCGGCACTCGATAGCGTGACCCTTGATATGGATATCTTCCTGCTTGTATTGAAGCGGCAGGCCGCTCGCGATGCGCAGCTGCTCACGAACGATATCAACACCGGTAACCATTTCAGAGACCGGGTGCTCCACTTGCACGCGAGTGTTCATTTCAATGAAAAAGAACTCACCATCCTGATACAGGAACTCGAAGGTACCAGCGCCAACATAGCCGATTTCCTTACACGCATCCACGCAGGCTTTGAGCGTGCGCTCGCGGGCTTCCGCGTTGATGTTCGGCGCCGGAGCTTCCTCTATCACTTTCTGATTGCGCCGCTGCATGGAGCAGTCGCGATCGCCCAAGTGGATGCAGTTGCCGTGCATGTCGGCCAGAACCTGAACCTCTACGTGGCGAGGAGTCTCAAGGAACTTTTCCAGATAGACTGTGGGATCGCCGAAAGCATTTCGTGCCTCGGACTGGGTAATCTGAACTCCCTTGAGCAATGTCGCCTCGGAATGAACCACCTGCATGCCACGACCGCCGCCGCCTGAAGCCGCCTTGATCATAACCGGGTAGCCAATTTTGCGGGCGACCTTCAGGGTGCGGTCGTCATCATCAGTCAGCGGGCCGTTCGAACCCGGAACAGTGGGTACTCCGGCGCGAATCATCGCGCTAATGGCAGATACCTTGTTGCCCATCAGGCGGATGGTTTCTGCCCTGGGGCCGATGAAGCGGAAGCCGCTTTTTTCGACCTGTTCGGCAAAGTCAGCATTTTCGGCAAGAAAGCCGTAGCCGGGGTGAATGCCTACGGAATCGGTTACTTCAGCAGCGCTGATAATCGCCGGAATATTAAGGTAGCTTTCCAAGGGGCTGTTGGGGCCGATACAGACGGATTCGTCGGCCAGACGCACGTGCATCAAATCGCGGTCAACCTTTGAGTGAATCGCTACGGTTTTGATGCCGAGCTCTTTGCAGGCACGCAGGATCCGGAGGGCTATTTCACCCCGGTTTGCGATCAGAACTTTTTCTAACATGGCCATGAGTAGTTATCACCGGGTTCAGGAAATGATTAACAGCGGCTGGTCAAATTCCACGGGCTGGCCGTTATCAACCAGGATTTCAGTGACCTTACCGCTCTTGTCGGCCTCAATCTGGTTCATCATTTTCATGGCCTCTACAATGCAGACAACCTCGCCGGCTTTAACCTGCTGGCCGATTTCTACGAAAGAATCAGCAGTGGGAGACGGCGATCGGTAAAAAGTTCCGACCATCGGGGAGCGCAGCGCATGCCCGCTGAAGACGGCTGGCTGAGCGCCGTCTTCAACGGGCCCCGGGGTTTCAGGCGCTGGAGCGTATTGGGCCGGTGGTGGTGCGTAGTGGCTGAGGTACTGGGCGCCGGGAAGCTGTTCACGGCGACGTGAGATACGAACAGAATCATCGCCCTCGTGAATCTCAAGCTCTTCGACGTCAGACTCCTCGAGCAGTTCGATCAGTTTCTTGATTTTGCGAATGTCCATAGTCAATCCCGTCCCGTGTTGTCAGGTCTATCGGTGAGTTCGTTGCATGGCTGCCTGAAGCGCGAGTTCGTACCCCAAGCTGCCTAATCCGCATATAACGCCTTCGGCGATATCGGAAAAATACGAGTGATGGCGGAATGCTTCCCGCGCATGCACATTGGAAAGATGCACTTCTATAAATGGGATCCCTGAGGCCAGTATGGCATCCCGCAAAGCAATGCTGGTGTGAGTAAAAGCGGCAGGATTGATAATGATAAAATCCACGCCTTCTGCCCGGGCCTCGTGAATCCGCTCGATAAGTTCATATTCGGCGTTCGATTGCAGATGAAGCAAGTGGTGGCCGCTACCTGCTGCTTTCTCCCGCAGCCGGTCGTCAATGTCGGCCAGAGTCTCGTGGCCATAAACCCCGGGCTCGCGGGTTCCGAGCATGTTCAGGTTGGGGCCATGGAGCACGAGAATTGTCGACATGGATGCTTCTGCCTTTGTGTCTTTTAAACAGGATCGCCGAAATTAACGGCATGTTCCACCAATGGTGTGTGCTTTTTTCCTGCAAATCAACAATTTTTGACAACGACCCACATTGCTCACTGGTTGTAACAAAAGCCCGTGAAAGCCGAAATGGGTTTTTACTAATGATAGCAATCATTGTCGTGAACGGTGGGGATGACTTCTATACGACGATGGTTTCATACGGGCAGCCCGTCAGAGCCGCCCGATCCGTTCCTTTGTCTTTCAGTTGTCGGCAAGCGTGACGCAGTTACGGCCATGCTCCTTGGAGGTATAAAGCGAACGGTCGGCGCGCTCACACAGGGTCTGGGACGACTCGTTATTCCAGGAGGCTATGCCGCAACTGAAGGTAACGTTGAACTCCCTGTCACCTGCAGGCTGCTGGAGTTCTGAGAAGCGCTCGCGGATTTCGTTGAGAACATTGCGGGCATCACTGGGGCGGGTGTCGGGCAGGATAATGGCGAATTCTTCACCGCCGTAGCGGCCGACATGGTCGGTTTTACGCAGGCGCTGCTTGAGAAACATCGAGAGGCTGCGAAGTACACGATCGCCAATGGGGTGTCCGAAGGCATCGTTCACCTTTTTAAAGTAATCAATGTCGATCATCGCAAAGCACAGGGACTGGTCTTTTTGCCGGGCTCGGACGATTTCCTGGTCGAGCAGGTACAACGTATGAGTGTGATTATAGAGCCCGGTAAGGCTGTCACGGATCATAAGAGCCAGCAAGGATCGCGCACGCCGGCCCCGATTATGGAGCGTCGAAATCAGGTGTTTGGGATCGATAGGCTTGGTCAGAAAATCATCGCCGCCGAGGCTCATGGCATGCAGTTGCTTGGTGACATCGTCCTCGGCAGAGAGGTAAATGATGGGCACACTGTGGAACCGGTCCTGCTGGCGGATCACCCGGGCGATCTCCATGCCGGTGCACCCCGGCATATACATATCAAGAATGATGATTTCCGGGGAAAACATGTCCAGTGCATCAATGATTTCCATGGGGTCGGTAATGATGTGTGCGGTCATGCCCGCTTTTTTCAGAACCGTTTCCATGAATTTTGCCTGTGCTCTGGAGTCATCCAGAACCAGCACCCGGTATGGCTCAACGGTGTTGCCGTGGGTATAGGTTTCGATTTTTTCGATAAGTTGGCCAGGATCAACCGCCGGATAAAAAAACTCTTCGCCACCGCAGCGAGAGGCACGCAGACGGGTCTGAATGGTTCCGTCTTCGTCGCTCATGAAAATAATTGGTATGGGTGTGTCGTGCCGCTCCTGCAAATGTTCAATAGTGGCGATGCCCGCGTTCAGGGTGCTGCCAAAATTCACATCCATCAGAATGGTTTCCGGCTTATGAAGAGCGCAGGCCTCGGTGAGTTCCTCGGCAGAATCAAAGGCAGAAGCACGGAAGCCGAAGAACTCGAGTTGGCGAATCAGCCTGTTCGCCATCTCGACGTTCGCAAGCGCGATGTAAACCGGTGTACGCCGGAACTGGTGGGGGGCTTCGGTATTGCTTTGGTCGGTTCGTCGCAAGGTGCTGCGCGCAAGCGCGTCGATGGCGTCCTGAAGTTGCCGCTCAGTGGCGTCATCCAGAGATGTGTTGGCTGGCCAGTCCCGGATGATCCCAAGAATAGTGCGGCCTGCTTCGGCATGGCCCTCCATCTCGAACCGCTGTGCGTAGCGCACCAGTTTATCTGAGGCAAACAGAAGCTCGTCACGATGAGCTGTAAATGAATCGTTACTGGTGTGAATTTTTTGCCAAGTGTCCAGAACAACCCGTGCCTGGGTTGTTACACGGCGTGCGAAATGCTGCCTGAGTTTTTCTTTCTGGCTTCCGTCGCTCATTGTATTCCGGCCTGTCTCTTTTCATTTTGGGCCGCCCTTTACGGTGTGGACGATTTTCCCAACCTTAGTCTGTTTCCGGAGTCTATAGTGTTTAGAGTTGTCGGCGTAGGTTGCACTGTGTAACTGTTTGTGAAGCCTGCGGTGTGTATATAGAAGGCGCCATAGGTTAGGATCCGTACAGACCGTTTGCACAGCCAATTATCAGACAAGGGGCTTAACATAATATGCCAGGCAAAATCAGACAGTATTTCAGAGACAAGAAGGACGATGCTCAGGATTATGCCGGCCACAAAAGTGTGATCGGCAAATTTGTAGCGGTTGTTCTGCTGGTATATCTGTTGGTGGCAGTGGTGATGGGGATGTACTGGAGCAGTGAGCCGGAGTCCTTCTCGGTGCGCGAGCATACCCGGGCGGTCGCCAATGATATGCAAAGAGAGCCTATAACCGGCTTTGCGACAACCGTAACGATGATCCGCATAGCCGAAACCCTTCTGGATAAGCCGGGCGGTTACATTACCAACGATATTTTCCCGCCGGGCCTGTGGCTGGATAACATACCTAACTGGGAATACGGAGTGCTGGTGCAGTTACGCGACCTGTCCCGCGCTATGCGCAGGGATATCAGCCGCTCCCAGAGCCAGTCTGCAGAAGATCCGGATCTGATCGTTGCCGAGCCGCAATTCCATTTCGACAGCGCAAGCTGGGCCATTCCATCGACAGAGGCGGAGTACCGCCGGGGCATTACTGCACTGAAGCGTTACCTCGACCGTCTTTCCAGCCCAGAGCAGGCCAACGCCCAGTTCTTTGCCAGAGCCGACAACCTGAATAACTGGCTGGGTGATCTGGAGACTCGCCTGGGTAGCCTTTCGCGCACCCTTGGTGAGAGTGTCGGTAAAGCATCGGTATCAGAAGCAGTGGCTAATGTTGATTCAGACAACCCGCTGACCGAAGAGACCGGTGGCGGCGATATAAAAACCGACTGGACCAAGGTTGACGATGTGTTTTATGAAGCTCGGGGCAGCTCCTGGGCATTGCTGCACATTTTCCGTGCGATCGAAGTGGATTTTCGCAAGGTGCTTCAGGACAAGAATGCCATTTCCAGCGTCAAGCAGGTCATTATTGAACTTGAAGGTGCCCAGGGCGACATGTGGAGCCCGGTTATCCTGAACGGCAGCGGATTTGGTGTTCTGGCGAACCATTCACTGACTATGGCGGCTTACCTGTCTCGCGCCAATGCGGCGATTAGCGATATGCGGGATCTGTTGTCCCGGGGCTGAGGGCGTTGCTGCAGGCATAAAAAACCGGGCTGAAAGGCCCGGTTTTTGTGTTCGATCAGGCAAATTAGTTGGTATAGGCCTTGATCGAATCAACAATGGCTTGCTTCGCTTCGGCAGCGCTGCCCCAGCCTTGTACCTTGACCCATTTGCCTGGCTCAAGAGTTTTGTAGTTCTCAAAGAAGTGTTTGATCTGTGCGCGCAACAATTCCGGCAGGTCTTCGAGTTCTTTTACATCATCGTAGATGCTGGTCAGCTTGCTGTGCGGCACGGCAAGCAGCTTGACGTCACCACCAGCTTCATCTTCCATGTTCAGAACACCCACCGGCCGGCAGCGGATAATCGAGCCAGGCTCAACCGGGTGCGGGGTAATCACAAGCACGTCAATCGCGTCGCCGTCGTCCGCCAGAGTGTGGGGGATAAACCCGTAGTTTGCCGGGTAGAACATGGGGGTAGCCATAAACCGGTCTACCAGTAGCGCGCCCATATCTTTGTCCAGTTCATACTTGACCGGGGAGCTGTAGGCCGGAATTTCGATGGCAACGTAAATATCTTCAGGCGGGTTTTTGCCGGCCGGGATGTTGTCGAATTGCATGTGCGATCCTTCCTGGGTAGGTCTCAAGTGGGCGGTTAACTGCGGTTAACTGCGGTTAAAATTTGTGCGCGCAATTATACGGAACTCTCTCGCAGTTCGAAACTAAACGTTGGTAGTGCCAGTCGGAAAACCCGATTGCGTGCGCTCCGCAACCCGGTATCAAACCGCCTTAAAGCTTGATCTGCTTGGCAATTAGCTCTTTCATGATTTCCGTGGTACCGCCACCAATCGAGAGAATCTTCGCATCCCGGTACAAACGATCAACCACAGATTCGCGCATATAACCCATGCCGCCGAAAAGTTGCACGGCCTCGCGAGTGACGCTCTCACAGACTTCCACGGAGAAGTTTTTTGCCATGGCTACCTGTTTGATCGGGTTCTTACCCTTTTGCATAAGATCCGCACAACGGTAGGTGTACTCCCGGGCGATATCGATCTGAGTTGCCATGTCTACCAGCTTGTGACGAGTTACCTGGAAGCCGGCAATGCTGCGGCCGAAGGCCTTGCGCTGTTTGGTGTATTCCAGGGCGGCTTCATAGGCCATCTGAGCAGTCATGTAGGCCATGATGGAAAGCATCAGGCGCTCTGACAGGAAGTTGCTCATGATGGCAATAAAGCCTGCGTTCTCTGCGCCGATCAGGCGGTTAGCAGGCACTCGGCAGTCCTCGAAGAAGAGCTCGGCCGTGTCGCTGGCCCACCAGCCCATTTTCCGCAGCTTTGTGCCGTTAGAGAAGCCTGGCATGTCGCGGTCGACCAGCAGCAGGCTGATACCGCCGTGGCCTTCACCACCGGTGCGCACAGCAACCGTATAGTGATCCGCACGGGTGCCACTGGTAATGAAGGTTTTGCTGCCGTTCACAACGTAGTGATCACAGTCCTTCACAGCACGGGTTTTCAGGCTCGCTACGTCGGAGCCGCCGCCGGGTTCGGTAATGGCCAGCGCGGAGATTTTCTCACCACTCAGTACCGACGGCACAATCTGTTCGCGAATCTCTTTGTTTGCCCATTTGGCAACGGGCGGCAGGCCAATGTCCAGGGAGCCCAGGCTGGCAACAAAGCCGCCGGAGGTAGAGCGCATAAATTCTTCTGAAATAGCGACTTTCAGAAAAACGTCGCCTTCACCCATGCCACCCAGTGCTTCTGGGAAGCCGGCGGCGAGCAGGCCGGCATCGCCCGCCTTTTTGAAGATTTCACGAGGAAACTCACCGGCTTCTTCCCATTCATTAATATGGGGAAGAACGTGAGTTGTGATGAATCTGCGCGCAGTCATACGCACTTGATTGTGCGTATCGTTGAAGTAATCGGACACGATAAAAAAACCTCTGTTCGAAAAGTTATGAGGTAGTGTCGCGCAAATTCAAATACCAAGCAAGCGCTTGGTTTCCGTGTTGTGAGGTAGCCCGAATCAGATACCTTTGCGGGGAATACTCTCAACGCCAGCGCTTGTGCTCAGTAGCAGAAGATCAGCTGGGCGGCGGGCGAACAGTCCGTTCGTGACAACGCCCACAATGTTGTTCAGCCTCTCCTCAACCTGGATCGGGCGGGAAATGTCCATGTTGTATATGTCCAGAATGATGTTGCCATTGTCGGTTGTGAAGCCGTCGCGGTACACAGGGTCGCCGCCCAGCTTCACGATTTCACGGCCAACATGGCTCCGTGCCATGGGTAAAACCTCGACCGGCAGGGGGAAATCGCCCAGTACGCCTACTCTCTTTGATTCATCAACGATGCAGATAAAGGTCCTGGCGACCTCCGCAACAATCTTCTCGCGGGTCAGTGCACCACCACCGCCTTTAATCAGTTCAAGGCGATCGTTGGTTTCGTCTGCGCCATCCACGTAGAACTCAAGTTCGTTAACACTGTTCAGGTCATAAACGGGAATGCCGTGGCTTTTCAGCCGCTCCGCTGTTGCTTCTGAGCTGGCCACGGCGCCATCGAACTCGGTTTTCAAATCCGCGAGCATATCGATGAAGAAGTTGGCGGTGCTCCCTGTGCCAACGCCGATAACAGTGTCGCGCTCCAGACGCGGTGCAATGTAATCCACTGCGGCTTTGGCAACGGCTTTCTTGAGTTGGTCCTGGGTCATTGGGCGCTCCGGGTGCAAATCTTGTGAATTCAGGGGCCATTATAGCGCTTAAGAGCGGCCTGCTTATAGACGGCTGCCGTGCAAACTTTCTACACTGTGGGTTTTCCTCGACAACCCATCAGCAACCGGAACCAACATGCCGCAACGCTACATCAAGAAGATTCTCGATGCGCGCGTCTATGACGTGGCCATCGAAACACCCCTGACTGAAGCCCACAGCCTGTCCAAACGTTTTGGCAACAATATTATGCTCAAGCGAGAAGACCTTCAGCCGGTGTTTTCCTTCAAGATTCGCGGTGCGTACAACCGGATTGTTCAGCTGTCGGAAGAGCAGAGATCCAAGGGCGTTATTTGTGCCTCTGCGGGCAACCATGCGCAGGGTGTGGCGCTGGCGGCCAAGGTGCTGGGCATCAAAGCCGTTATTGTGATGCCGCAGACTACGCCCGAGATCAAAGTGCGCTCGGTGCGAGACCATGGCGCGCGGGTTGTGCTCAAGGGCGATGCCTTTGATGAAGCCGCTGCTCACGCCCAAGGGCTGGTCGAGAAGCATGGCTACACCTACATACCGCCTTATGACGACCCGGATGTCATCGCCGGGCAGGGCACGGTTGCCATGGAGATGCTGTGGCAGTTCAGCAAGCCTATTCACGCGGTGTTTATCTGTGTGGGCGGTGGCGGTCTGATTGCCGGTATGGCGGCTTACATCAAGTATCTGCGCCCCGAAATCAAGGTGATCGGTGTGGAGCCTGAAGACTCCAACTGCCTGCAAGCTGCCCTGAAAGCGGGTAAACGCGTGATTCTGGACGAAGTGGGCATCTTTGCGGACGGTGTGGCTGTAAAGCAGATCGGAAAATACCCATGGGAGATCTGCAAAGACCACGTGGATGAGGTGATCACGGTCTCCACCGACGAAATCTGCGCGGCCATCAAGGATATCTTTGAAGATACGCGCTCAATCTCCGAACCCGCGGGCGCGCTGGGCGTTGCCGGTATTAAGAAATACATCGAGCGGGAAAAGATCGAGAATGAAAATCTGATCGCCACCCTGAGCGGCGCAAATATGAACTTTGATCGCCTGCGGTATATTTCCGAGCGTACGGAAATCGGCGAGAAGCGAGAGGCTATCCTCGCGGTCACCATTCCGGAAAAGCCTGGGGCTTTCAAGAGCTTTATCAACGCCCTGCACAAACGCAGTATTACCGAATTCAACTACCGTTATGCAGATGCTGGCAAGGCCACGATTTTTGTGGGCATTCAGATTCAGGCCGGTGGTCTGGGTCGGGATGAGCTGGTGCAGGAGCTCCGTGAGAACGGCTACCCCGTTCTCGATCTGACGGACAGTGATATGGCGAAACAGCACATTCGCCACATGGTCGGTGGCCATGCGCCCACCATTACCAATGAAAAGGTGTTCCAGTTTGAGTTTCCTGAACGCCCGGGAGCCTTGCTGAAACTCCTCATGTCGCTGGGAACGCGATGGAATATTTCCATGTTTCATTACCGCAATCATGGTGCGGCCTACAGCCGGGTGCTGCTGGGTGCGCAGGTGGAGGATGACGAAGTAAAAGACTTTGAGGCGATGCTTGAAAAAGTGGGCTTCCGTTATGAAAACATGACGGATGATGAGGCTTATCAGCTGTTCCTGGGAGCCGGTAACGGTAAGGCGTGCTAGCCTGTTTTCTTACTGAACTTTAATCTGTCAAAAATTGTAAAAATCAGGATGCGTGTTAGTCTTTTGTCCAATTCTTGGAAACAAGAATAGCTAACTGATTTCCCGAAGATTTAACTTTATTTGGAACAGGAATACGCGTCATGGGTGGCAAGCCTGACATTATCCGGGCAATTGTGCTGATTTTTGCGGTCGGCCTTGTTGTAACCGGATTTACTTCGCTTCAGGCGTCGGAAGACAAGCCCGCCGCGGCCGTGATGAAAAGTTCTGTTGTGGCAGGCTCCGTGCAGATGATGAAAACCCCGCTGACCCGATAAAACCTGTCCCGTATTATTTGACCCGGTAAAGCCGCCTGTCTGTCACAACGCTGTGCAGCGGCACATCCCAGGGTTCAATCGGCAGTTTTTCTACTTTTTGGAAATCGTGAGCCAAGCCGATCAGTTTCGGCGCCAGCCTCGGCCGTTGGCGGCTGAACGCGAAAGTTCGATCGTAAAAGCCGCCCCCCATTCCCAGCCGCCCGCCGTTTTCGTCAAACCCCACCAGAGGGAACAGTACTGCGTCCAGCGCCCAGGCTGGTCGCTTGAGCCCATTGCTGAATGCGGGTTCGGGAATGCCAAACCGATTGGCGGTCAGTTCAACGCCATCGTAATAGGGGCTGAAAACCAGCTTTCCAGGGTAAATCGGATGCAGCACCGGCAGGTAAAAGTGAACCCCCTTGCGACGGGCCATGGCCATATATGGGTGTGGGTCAATCTCGCCATCGTTGGGCAGGTAGATAGCTATGTGCCGGGCTCTGTGTAAATCCGGATTCTTCAGCAGGTTCAGAGCAAGAGAAGCAGAGGCTTGTTCCTGTTCCCGGGGCGGTAACATACGTCTGCGCAGGCGCAGTTGTTTGCGTAGTTCATGACGGGTCATCAAAGCAGGTAAGCCGGATTCAGAAGGGCGTGAGTCGGTAAACTGGCTCAAAATAAAACTTCCCGGGCTGCCGTTATCGGATGTAGCCCTTGAACCCAAAGTTCAAGGTCGGTGGCCGCTGTGACATATTAGGCTTTCCCCTGACGGGGACATGCTCACAATGCCCTAGAGTAGCCACCTGGGTAAAGCGCATCGGCTCGAGGACGAACCCGACCAGCGAACAGCCCAGGAAGTAGATTCATTATAGGATCAGATCCGGGGCCGATTGCAACACCTATCGGGAAATCCCTGCGGATTCAGTGGCTGGAAGGTTCTCCGAGAGCGTTTTCCAGCTTGCTGTCCATGGCTTTAAGAAGGGTGCTGGTAGCATCAGACATAGTGTCCCGCTCGAGCAGTTCATGGGTCATGTTCAGTGCGGCCATCACGGCGATACGCTCGGTTCCGAATACTTTGCCGCTGGTGCGTATTTGCCGCATTTTGCTGTCGAGGTGCCGGGCAGCACGAATGAGGGCTTCCTGTTCTTCTGCGGGGCAGGCGACCAGGTATTCCTTATCGAGAATTTTCACCTCAAGGGTGGTGGATTGCTTAGACATCAATGGTGCTCCAGCGCCCGAAGACGGCCGATCATGGCTTCGATCTTGTTTTTGGCAAGATCATTTTTCTGCATAAGCTGGGACCGTTCCCGGTTCCAGTCGTCCTGCAATCGTCTCAGGGTGGCGTTGTTCTGCTCCAGTTTCTGGCAATGTTCGATCAGCTTGTCCAGCTTGTCCGCTAATGCTTGTACTTCGGACTGTTCCATGACGTGCCCAGCTTAGGTTGAAGTTATTGCGACTAACTATAAGTGTGCGCGCTATAACGGTCAATTTACAGGCGTGTCATAAGAGATGTCTTAAGTTGCTGTTCATTGTCATTCGGTTTTGTGGCGAGACTCGCATCACGGCTCACCAGGGCTTCCAAAACCCTGTGAACGGCCTTGGCGCCAGGCGCTGAATGCCGGGATCAGCGCTACCAAAACGGCGGCCAGAGGCACAGAAACCAGAAGAGCCCACTCTTCAAGGTTCAGTGGACGCAATTGAATTTGAACTCCGTAATGTGTGAGTAGCCATGGGCCTAGTATTGAAATTGCAAGCACACTCAACAAAAGTGAGATAAGGCACGCCACCAATGCAAGTGCCAGGCACTCAATGATGTAGAGGCTTGCGATCAGGCTGGGAGATGCACCTGCAGCGCGCAGAATCGCTATTTCGTGGGCTCGTTGGGTTTGCAGTGTGAGTAGCACCGCAATTAACCCGATCAGGCTGGTAATGACCACGAAACCGGTTATGCCGAGTAGTGCCCGTTCAAATTGGCTCATTAGCCGCCAAAGCTCGCTCAGGGCGACACCCGGCAAAATGGCAGAAAGCGGCTCTCCTGTGTATTGATTAAGATCACGCTGCACACGGAATGTCAGGATTTTACGATCCAGCCCGGCGAAGACGGCGGTAATGGCGCTGGGTGTGAAGTCCCGGCCCTCCGCCTGCTCTGGCGTGAGTGTGCGGCCTGGAATGGCAACGCCGGACTCCCAGCCTACGTGCATGGCTTCCATCCCTTGCAGGCTGATGTAGACCGCCTGATCCACTGGTGTGCCCGTGGACTCAAGAATGCCGGTGACCGTGAACGGAGTGTTCTTGTGGTTGGAAAAACTGGTACGGCCACCGCCATGGGAAAGTATGATTTTATCGTCAATGGCATGGTTCAGTGTTCTGGCAACGCCCGCCCCCAGTACCACATCGAAAACCCCGTCAAACCACTGGCCACCAGCCAGCTTCAGGGGCTGCCCCCGACCAAACCGGAAGTGCTCCCCAAATCCGTCGTCTGTACCGACAACCCGGAACCCTTTGTAGCCATCGCCCAGGGAAATGGGGATCAGCCAGTCAATGCGCTTGTCTTGTTTGAGTTCCTGAAACGTAGACCATCGGATGTTGTTGGTGGCATCGCCAATATGAAACACCGTGTACAGCAACAAATTGAGCTGGCCGCTGCGGGCGCCGATGATCAGATCGGTATCGCTGATGGTGCTGGTAAAGGACTGCTTCACCTCCGTACGAAGATATTGGATACCGAGCAGCAGGGTAACGCTCAGGGTGAGTGTGAGGCACACAAGAGCCAGCACTTTGCGACGGTGCCAGAGGCTTGCGGTTGCCAGTGATAATGCCAGGCGAGCCTTCATGCCGGTACCTGCCCGAGTTGGATCTGATGGTGAAAGTGGTGTGCCAGAGCGCGGTCATGGCTGACAAACAGAACGGATGTATTGTGCTCTTCAGCCATAGCTAGCAGAAGGTTGATGAAGCGGTCGCGGTTCTCGCTGTCCAGTGCGGAGGTGGGCTCGTCTGCCAGAATAATCTCAGGGGCTCCGATCAGCGCCCGCGCAGCGGCAATGCGCTGCTGCTGGCCAATGCTGAGCTGTGTGACCTTGCGCTGCCAGTGGCTTTCAGGAATGGCGAGAGCCGTCAGCAGTCTCTGAGTCGCCACCGCTGGAGCCTCGCCTGTGGCGGCCCTGCGGAGTTGCGAGAGCCTGCAGGGTAGCGTCACGTTAGCCTCGGCAGTGAGGTAGGGCACCAGATTGAACTGCTGGAATATCACGCCGATATGATCAGCCCGGAAACGGTCACGTTTACCTGCGCTCAACTGGTGGATGTTGGTGCCTAACAATTTGATTGCGCCACTGGCGGGTGGAAGCATGCCGGCCAGCAGGCTCAGGAATGTGCTTTTGCCGGTGCCGCTTGCGCCTTGTATAAAAAGATGCTCACCCCGTGGCAAGCTCACATCTGGGAAGGTGAGCGTCGGTTGATGACTGTCCCAGTGGAAGGTGAGATTTGTGACTTCAAGAGCGAAACGCCCACTTTGAGAGCTGTGCGCGCCGGATTCTGACTGGCTGTTCATGTTGGCCTTCTTGTGCTCCGTGTATGATGGCTGGCTTACATTCGCCAGGCGCTTGCCTGCCTGTTGGTTTTCTGGAGAGCTTTGCCAATGTTCCACTCTTTACGCTGCCCTGCCGGGGCGCTGTTGCCGGCTTTGCTGTTTTCTCTGCTGAGCATTTCGGCGCCGGCGCACTCTGAATTGCGGGCAGAGCTGAAGCCAGAGCTGCGCGAAATTGACTGGCTGGAGCTGATGCCTGCCGCGGACCTGGCCCTGCTGGAAAATATGGCAGAACTTGAGCATGAGGGCGATGGCCCGACCCTTTTGCCGGACGAAATTATGACCGGCCGGGTTGTTCCGGAGATGGGCAATGTTGAAGGCCGAATCCCCGGTTTTGTGGTGCCCCTCAAAACAACCCAAGACATGCGCATTCTGGAATTTTTCCTGGTGCCGTATTACGGCGCCTGCATTCATGTGCCACCGCCGCCGCCTAACCAGATCATCCACATCAAGTATAAACCGGGGTTCACGCTCGAGGCTCTTTACGATCCTGTCTGGGTTGAAGGTACTCTGGTGATTGATCGCACGGAAACCGATCTTGGCACGTCGTCCTACTCCATGGTGGCGGGCTCGGTTGAGCCCTATGAGGAATAATCTCAGCGCCCTAGCCTGAACGAGCTCTCTTCATGGCTGAGGCGGATTGCCCCCTGCCCATCCGGGCCAACCCAGGCTACGTCGAGGTGTTCCAGGCCGGGGAAGCGTGTGGAAAGTGGCGTTGTCAGAGACATTGACTGATCCAGCCCGGGGCAAAGCAGAACCTGGGTGACCGTAATATCGGCGTGCTGCCCCTGATCACCATGAGCGTGTTCATCATGCTCGTGATCGCCTGCAAGCTCATGCTGAACCGAACCTTCCTGCACTGTGCAGGTTGATTCTGGTGTATTCACCAGCGGAGTCTCTCCCAGCCAATCAGTGGCACTGCTTACAATTTGATGCTGCTCCGGCGTGCGCGGGTGATGCTCGAACCCGAATATATTTCCTGCGGGTGACACCAGTAGCAATTCAACCTGGTTGCCGCTGATTGCAAGTTGCATTTCGGCATGCCCGTGGTGGTGAGACGCCGGATTATCTGCGGCCGTTGCCGGCGCGCTGGTAAGTGCCGAGATGATGGTTAATGCGAGGGCTTTTTTCGAGATCACGTCTCTGTCCTTTGGTGATTAATGATATGTTATAACATATTGATGTCTCGCTTCCTGGAAATCAACCAGTCAGTGCCTTGAAGGCGCCTGAATGCTAGGATATAGCCTTAACTCCATAACACAGGATTGACTTGGTTCATGTCAGAAACCGACACTGCCGGCGCGGGCTATGCCGCCGAATTCGAGCGCTGGGCGAATGTTTTCACTGCCCACAAAGCGTTCAGCCATCCTTCTGAGCTTCATGGTGTCCTTTGTGGCCGTCTGGCTGCCGGCTCCCGCCTTGAGGAAGACGAGTGGCTGGCCATGGTTTGCGAACACATGGGGTTGCCAGAAAGTGCGGCCGGCGAGGCCGATGATCTCTCAGTATTCATGAATGAGGCGTACGAGCAGGCGCTGACGTTTCTGAAATCGGCTGATATGAGCTTTCATCCTATACTGCCGGATGATGACTATGCGCTTGATCAGCGCCTGGAAGCCCTGGTGGCCTGGGTGCGCGGTTTTCTTGAAGGTATGGCCTTGTCTGCCGGAGAGTCCCTGGGCGAGGCGCCGGACGAAATTCGCGAGCTCATCCAGGACATGGTTGCGATCAGTCAGGTCTCGGAAGATCAGGAGTCTGATCAGGAAAGCGAGCAGCAGTTGGTAGAGATAACCGAATACATCCGGCTCGGGGCCCTGTCCGTATTCACCGAGTTCAACCCCCCGGAAAAGCCGGCATCACAAACGCCAACGCTACACTGAGAACGCCACACACTGCGGGAGAATTTATGTCGTCCATTATAGCCGTCAAGGAATTCGCGGAGCGCCGTCGCAAGTTGATGGAGCGCATGGCGCCAGACAGCATCGCCATTATTCCGGCTGCGCCGGAGCGTGTTCGTAACCGGGACGTACTGCATCCGTTTCGTCAGGACAGTGATTTTCAGTATCTGACCGGTTTCGGTGAACCCGAGGCGGTACTGGCGCTGATCCCCGGCCGTGAGCACGGTGAATCGGTACTGTTCTGCAAAGAGAAAAATCCGGGAAAAGAACTCTGGGATGGTTTTCTTGTGGGGCCCGAAGGCGCGATTGAGCGCTACGGCCTGGACGACGCTTTTCCAGTGGCGGATATCGACGATATTCTTCCCGGTATGATTGAAGGTCGCAGCCGGGTGTATTACCCGTTGGGTAAAGATCAGGGTTTCGATACCCGGGTAATGGATTGGGTTAAGGTTATCCGCAGCAAGGTCAAAAGCGGCGCGCATCCGCCGGGTGAGTTCGTGTCGCTGGAGCACCTTCTGCACGATCTTCGGCTGTACAAAAGCGCCAGCGAGATCAAAGCCATGGCCCGGGCCGCGGAAATCAGTGCTGAAGCCCACTGCCGTGCCATGAAGCGGGCCCGAAAGGGCGGCAATGAATACAACCTCGAGGCGGAGTTGATCCATACATTTATGGATCACGGATCCCGCTCCACGGCGTATCCATCTATCGTTGGCGGCGGTGCCAACGGCTGTATTCTGCATTACATCGAGAACACAGCGCCCCTTAAAGAGGGCGACTTGGTGCTGATCGATGCGGGCTGTGAGATCGAATGCTACGCCTCCGACATTACCCGAACCTTCCCGGTCAGCGGCAAATTCAGCCCCGAGCAACGGGCAGTTTACGAAGTGGTACTGGCGGCTCAGTACGCAGCCATTGAAGCTGTTCACCCCGGCAATCACTGGAATCACGCCCACGAAGCAGCTTTGAGAGTGTTGACCGGCGGCCTGATTGATCTGGGCATTTTGTCGGGTACGGTTGACGACGCCATTGCCAGCGAAGCCTTCAAACCCTTCTTCATGCACCGCACCGGCCACTGGCTGGGCCTGGACGTGCACGATGTAGGCGATTACAAAGTTGGCGACGCATGGCGGCTGCTTGAGCCGGGCATGGCGCTTACGGTTGAGCCTGGATTGTACATCGCACCGGATAATACCGACGTAAATGAAAAGTGGCGGGGTATCGGCATCCGTATTGAAGACGACGTGGTGGTTACCAAAGAGGGTTGCCGCGTGTTGACGAACGGTGTGCCCAAAACCGTTGAAGAGATCGAAGCGCTGATGGCGGAATGAGCCTGTGAAACACTCCGATACCGATGTGATCATTGCCGGCGGTGGGCTGGCGGGTGCTACGCTGGCGCTGGCTCTTGCCAAGGCCGCGCCAGCGCTGAGGGTAACCGTAGTCGAGGCCTTTCCGCTGTCTTCGGATGCCTTGCCGGATGCCTATCAACCCAGTTACGACGCCCGCTCTACCGCGTTGGCCTGGGGTTCCCGGCTGATTTTTGAAGAGCTTGGGCTTTGGTCACGGTTATCGGAGCATGCGACGCCTATCCGGCATATTCACGTTTCCGACCGCGGCCGTTTCGGCGCAGCTCGGCTGAACGCCAGCGAATATAAGCAGCAAGCTCTTGGCTACGTGGTGGACAACCGCTGGATGGGTTTGTGCCTGATGCGAGAGTTGCTCGAAACGCATACACAATGGCAAGCGCCGGCAGAGGTTGTCGATATGACGCCATCCGAACAGGGCGTGAGCGTTACCCTGAAGACCGGCGACGAGATCAGCACTGCAACGGCGCAATGCCTGATTGTGGCAGACGGTGGCCGTTCCGGGTTGAGAGAAAAACTTGGCTTTCAGACCAGCCATCACGGCTACGATCAGAACGCGCTGATTGCCAACGTAACCACCAGCGACAGTCACCAATTCACGGCGTTTGAGCGTTTTACCGAAGCCGGGCCTATGGCGATGTTGCCCCACGGTTCACCTTCCCGCGCCGGCCATCAGTCAGCGTTGGTTTGGACGCTGAATGATAAAGAGCTCGAAGATGTTCTGGCACTGTCGGATAGCGATAAATGCCAGCGTCTTCAGGAGCGGTTCGGTTGGCGTTTGGGCCGGTTTACCCGGATTGGTGAATGCAACCATTATCCTCTGAAGCTGACTACGGTCGATGAACCGGTAAGGCCGGGCGTAGCGCTCGTGGGAAATGCCGCACATGCCTTGCACCCGGTTGCCGGACAAGGCTTCAACCTGGCTTTGCGCGGCCTGATGACCCTGGTGGAGCAGTTCCGATTGGCCGCCAGACAAGGCCGGTCGCCGGGTGATTTTCAGATTTTACGCCGTTACCACGAATTGCACCGCCCGGATTGGCAGCAAACGGTGCAGTTCTCGGATTCACTGATCCGTCTTTTTGGTCACTCCCTGGCGCCAGTGGCAGCGGCCCGTGACGCCGGGCTGGTTGGCCTGGATCTGTTGCCCGGTGCCAAGCGCCTGTTTGCGCGCAAAGCGATGGGTACCGGCGGGCGCCGTGCGGTCATCAATGGGTCTGGGCTGTCAGAACATGAGTGATACCACGATGTTCGATATTCTTGTGGTGGGTGGCGGCATGACCGGCACCGCTCTGGCGTTGGGCCTCTCCCGGCAGGGCTGGAAGGTTGGTCTGGTCGAGGGTGGTGATCGTGCCGCTCTGCTGCAGGCTCCGGTTCCTGTTGAGGGAGTGTCGGATTTTGAACCCCGGGTCAGTGCCATTTCCATGGCCAGCCAGCAGTTGCTGGAATCGCTGGGGGCTTGGCAAGGCGTTGTGGCCGGGCGTCATTGCCCCTATCAAGGCATGACCGTGTGGGACGGAGACGGTACCGGGCGTATCCATTTTGATGCGGCTGAATTGCAGGCCCGTGCTCTGGGGACGATAGTCGAAAACCGCAGCCTGGTCAGGGCTCTGTTTGAGGCTGTGGAAGCCAGCGCTGTTGAGCTGATTGACGGCGTGCAGGTTACCGGTTGTTCGCAGGATGGTAGCCAGCGCGTTATAGAGCTTGCAGATGGCCGCAAGCTCGGTGCCCGGCTTGTCGTCGCTGCCGATGGCGCCAACTCCCGGCTGCGCCAGTGGGTGGGGCTGCCTACCCGCGAATGGGATTACGACCAACAGGCCATTGTCTGTACCGTGCGCACCGCCCGGAATCACGGATACACGGCCTGGCAGCGGTTCTCTCAAACCGGGCCGCTGGCGTTTTTGCCGTTGTTAACGGAAAACGGTGATGAGAATTTCTGTTCCATCGTCTGGTCACAGGATACCGAAGAAGCCCGCCGCCTGATGGCGCTGGATGATGCAACCTTTACGGCGGAACTTGAGCGGGCGATTGAAAGAGAGCTCGGCGCCGTTGAAGCTGTTTCCCAGCGTTTTGCCTTTCCGCTCCGGCAGCGTCATGCCAAAGACTACATTGCGCCCGGTTTTGCTCTGGTGGGGGATGCCGCTCATACCATTCACCCGCTCGCGGGCCAGGGCGCTAACCTCGGGTATGGCGACGTCCGGATTTTGCTGGAGGAGTTGTCCAAGGCCAGAAGTACCGGTTTGAGCCCTGCTCACGAACTGGTGCTGGCACGCTATCAACGCCGTCGCAAGGGTGAGAACCTGGCCATGATGGCTGCCATGGAAGGCTTCAAACAGCTATTTGGCCGTGATGAGTTGCCACTGAGGTGGCTGAGAAACACCGGCATGCGCTGGCTTGACAGGCTTGGCCCGGTAAAAAACCGGATTGCTGCCGAGGCGATGGGGCTAAGGGATTAACAGGGGCTTAAGAAGTAATTAAGAAGCGCTAAAAGGCTCAGCGCTGCACCCAGAACTGAACATCCTGCTGTTCCAGAAAATGCTCCGCCTCCGCGCCCTCGAGCATGGCGAAGGTTGCCAGCATACCAGCCAGTGTGCAGGTTGGTGCCGCCACTGTAACGCTGTGAGGGGCGTCCGGTACCGGCCAGCCGGTGCGGGGGTCGAGAATGTGGCTGTAGCGAACGCCGTTCTTCAGCAGGTATCGACGACTGTCGCCGCTGGTTGCCAGGGCGCCGCAGTACAGCGACAGAGTTCCGCTCCTGCCTGACAGCTTCTGGTGGTCCTCCACGCCGACAATCCATGCCTTTCCACTGGTTCTGGGCCCGCTGCAGGCCAGATCTCCGCCAAAGTTCACCAGAACAGAGCTGCCTTCCGGCAGCGACTGTTTAAGATCCAGCAGTACCCGGTCTACCGCATACTCCTTTCCGATACCGCCGAAATCGATTTCCATTCCTTCAGGCAGAATCAGTTGTGGGCGCTGCCAGGAAAGCTTGTCCCAGCCCACCAGATCAAGCAGAGCATCCGTTTCTTCTTGTTCAGGAAGATGACTGCTGCCATCAAAGCGCCAGGCCCGGCGCAGCACCCCGGAGGTTATGTCGAAGCGGCCGTCACTGAGATCATGGCACTGGGCGGCATAGTCCAGCATCAGAGCCATCTCATCATCCACGGTAACCGGCTCGCCCTTGCCGCGGTTGATCCGGTCAACGGGGTTTCCGGAAACGTAGCGTGAGAACGTTCGCTCCAGACGCCAGGTTTCCCGGGCGGCGAAGGCAAGCGCCTGCTCGGCGTCTCTGCGATTTACACCATCCAACAGGATTTCGCAGGGGCTGGCCATAGCTTCAAAACGGCCTTGCCAAGAGAGTTGGCCACCGCGAAGCTGGGGCAGAGGATGTCCGGCTGGGTTGTCTTTAGCGCTGACGGTGATGGTGTTCATGGTGTCCTCAGGTACCCCGCCAAAAAATCGCTGGCGGAGTACACCGGGTAAATCAGGCGTTGTCAGAAACTATAGCTGAGCTGAAGCCACATGGCATTGGTATCCGGGTACAGATCCTGGCTGGCCAGACTGCCAAAGCCCTGGTCACCATCGTTGGTCTGAATCAGATACTCCGCCCGTATTGCCAGTTCGCGATCGTCGTCAAAGCGATAGCCCCATTTTGCACCGAACGTCAGGCCGGTCATCTCGCCAAGCCGGTAATCTGCGCTGGCATCGGTCATAACCGGTGCGCCGGAGTTGTACTCGCTGGCGGTGAGATAGCGCTTGTAGAAGTCTGCTTCCGATTGCAGGTAGTAACGGAAGTGGGGCTCGAGATAACTCTTGCCCAACTGCCACCGGTATTTCAGATCAAGGGTATGGGAGGTGATGCCCCAGTCATCAATCATGAACCGGTAGGAACCGTCCATGACATCCCCGTTGCCCAGCATGTATTTGGTTTGCCAGTACAATGAATGTTTCAGCCGGGTGTCGGGACGCTGCTCATAGAGGTACACCGGGTTGCCGTCGCCGCCGACCAGGTTGCCGCCGTAATTAGAGCCGCTGGCGTCATCAATCACGCTGAGAATTTTGTAAGGATCGGTGAGATAACCGCTGGAGTAGCTGATGCCGTAATTGAACTGCATGAGCGTTTGGCGGTTGATTACCTGCGTAACACCGAACAGGGCATCCACCATGGTCTTGGTATCATCGCTGTCACGGGTTGCGGCAAACTCCTGATCGAAATCCGCCTGGCTTTTGTTGTTGTTCAGCGGCATTCGGGACAGCCCGACCGGTGCGCCGCCCACAGGATCAACCAGATCCACACCCAGAGACAGCCCGCCGGTCAGTGTGGTGTTTTTGTTATTAAGATAGCGGGACAGGCTGGCGTTTACTGCGGTGGAGAGGTAGTCATACTCCTTGGAGCCATAGGCACCGACGCTGTAGGCGTAATCCCGGTTAATCGGCGCTTCCCAGTTGGCGGAAACGGCGACCCGGGTATCTTTGAAGGTGTCATCCAAAGGCGCTTCTCCAGGCGCGATCTCGTAACTGCCGTTGCCAGAGGGGCTGGTGTAGGTTTGCGGCAGCGCACTGGGCGTCGCGCCGGAAGGCGATGCGCCGGTGAGCGTGTCGGCAACCAGCTTCAGGTTCAGTTTGCGTTCACCGTCAAAGTTACGGGTGGCGCTGATAACCGGCTCCGCGGCCTGCACCCGGTCGTCAGTTTCGGAATACACCAGCAGCGCGGTTTCCACATCCCATTCACCGGGTTGTCCTTTTGCCAGGCTACCTGTTGCATGAACCCCAAGCAGGGCGCAGGTGGCTGCAGCCAGGGCACGACCCACCGTTTTGCTTTTGCTATTGTTGCTGTGATCTATCAGTTGCATCCGCAGCCACCTCCGCCGAATCCGCGCCCGCCACTGGACGCTTCCTTACTGAAATAAATGTGATCATCCAGGCCAGCGTCGACACCGGAAACGGTTAGCTGCATGTCAGGGTTTGCCAGCAAGTCGCGCTCCCAGGGTTTCACTCCCAGATTGCTGCAGCCGGCTGTAAGCAATGTGGCAGCGAGAAATGCGATCGGCATCAGAACCCTTTGGGCTTGCCTCAGCGGACGGTAAAATAAGCGGCTATCGGGCATCTTTTATTCCTCAGTTCCGGGCGCGCAAAAGGCTGCGAATCGTTGCTTCATAGGTTTCTTTGTTGTCGTTATGGAAGCCAATGTGCTGGCTGTGGATGTGGCCATTCCGGTCAATCAGATACGCACTTGGCATGCCCATAACCTCGTACGCCTCCGGTGTCTTGCCTTCGGGGTCGTAGGCGATGGTAAAGGTTGCCGGTATCTGGCTCAGAAACTCTGCAGCGGCTTCAGGCTTTTGGTCGACATTAACGGCCACTATCTCAAAGCCCTGGTTCTCATACTTGGCCTGCATCTCGTTCATCCAGGGGAAGGATTGGCGGCACGGGCCGCACCAGGAGGCCCAAAAATCCAGCAACACAACCTTACCGCGCAAGTCCGAAAGGCTGATCTTGCCGTCTCGTGTTGGCAGATTCACGCTCGGTGCGGGCCCTGTATCCAGTGCAAAGGCGGGCATACTGAGAAGGGCTGCGCAAAAAAGTGTCGCGAAAAGCACCATGGGCAAGACTCCAAGTGGTTACCAAAGCCAGTCTAAGGGGCAAATCTTAAGGAAGTCTTAAAACTACCGTTGTTGTGTAGGTTTCTGGGGAATCGGGTTTCGGATACACTCGTCCGATACGCCGCCAAAACTCCGGGGAATCCACTGCCATGGCAGGAGCAAGCTTACTCGCCCTCATCGATGACATAGCCACGATTCTTGATGATGTCTCGCTGATGACAAAAGCGGCCACTAAAAAAACCGCAGGTGTGCTCGGTGACGACCTTGCTCTGAACGCGCAACAGGTAGCCGGTGTAAAACCTGCGCGGGAGTTACCTGTGGTCTGGGCTGTTGCCAAAGGCTCGATGCTGAACAAGGCCATACTGGTACCGGCCGCTGTCGCGATCAGTTTTTTTGTGCCCTGGCTGGTCACGCCGCTTTTGATGGTTGGCGGCGCGTTTTTGTGTTTTGAAGGGGCTGAAAAACTGGCCCATAAATTCCTGCACGCAAAGGAAGACGAACAGCACAAAAAAGAGCTGCGTGAGGCCCTGAAACAGCCCGATGTGGATCTTAAAGTTCTGGAAAAGCAAAAGATAAAAGGCGCTATCCGAACGGATTTCATTCTTTCTGCAGAGATCATTGCCATCACTCTCGGCGTGGTAACGGGTGAAGGCATAGGTATGCAATTTGCGGTGCTGTCAGTGGTGGCCGTCATGATCACCATCTGTGTTTATGGACTGGTTGCCGGTATTGTGAAACTGGACGATGGCGGCCTGTACCTGACTCAGAAGAACAGTGAATTCGCACAAAAAGTAGGGCGGGGCATTCTTTGGTTGGCGCCTTACATGATGAAGACCTTGTCGATTCTCGGCACGATTGCCATGTTCCTGGTGGGTGGTGGCATTCTGGTGCACGGGATACCGCCGGTTTACAACGCTATCGAGCACTTCGCCATGGGTTTTGGCGGCCTGTCGACCACACTGGTCCCAATGTTGGCCAATGGGCTGATCGGCTTGCTGGCGGGTGCGTTGCTGGTGGCTGTGATCACACCTTTGCTTAAGATGTGGGAAGCCAGATCCGAAGCTTCTTAATTCAAAGACTTCTTAAATCAAAGGCAGACGTCAAACAGCCGGCTGATGAGAACGGGAACAGCCGTTTCCACCCGCAGAATACGCGGCCCCAGATGAACGCTTTGGCAGCCGGCCTCTTTCAGTTTACCCACTTCGTAGGGCGTGAAGCCGCCTTCCGGGCCGACACACAGCGCAGCGGGCCTGTTCAGATGCGTGGGGCAGGGCGTAGCAGTGCCCGGGTGAGCAACCAGGGCCTGTTTGCCTTTCAGAAGGGCGGGCAGCTCATCTTCCACGAAGGGTTTGAACAGCTTCCGGATGTGCACGCTCGGCATGGCCGTGTCTTTTGCCTGCTCAAGCCCGAGGGTCAGGTTTTCCCGCAGTTTTTCATCTGACAGCCAGGGTGTCTGCCAGAAGCTTTTCTCTACTTTGTAGCTGTTGATCAGCCAGATGTCCTTGATGCCCAGTGTCGCGCTGGTTTGCAGAATTCGGCGGAACATTTTGGGCCTGGGCATGGCCAGGATAAGCGTAAGGGGCAGTGGGGCAGGTGGCTGCTTATCCAGTACAACAACCAATTCGGCTTCTGATTCGGTGAGTTTTACCAACTCGCCCAGCCCCATCTGGCCGTTAACGCGACCAACGGGCAGCTGGTCTCCTGCGGATGCGCCAAGCACAGACCTGATGTGCTCAAGCCGGCGGCCCCGCAGCACCACGCGATCCTGCGCAACAAAGTCTTCATCGAACAGTAAGGCCAGGTTCATTCGGCAGGCGGCTCGTCAGCTTCCGGTTCTGCTACCTCACGTTTGGCCAGACGGCCGAACAGAATGCCCAGTTCGAACAGAATCCACATGGGCACAGCCAGAAGCGTCTGGGAGATAATGTCTGGCGGTGTCAGCATCATTCCGATCACAAAGCAGCCCACCACCACGTAAGGTCGTTTCGCCGCCAGATCCGCCGGCGTTGTTACACCACTAAGGATCAGCAGAATGGTGGCAATGGGAATCTCAAAGGCTACCCCGAAGGCGAAAAACATCTTCAGTACGAAATTCAGGTAGCTGGTGATATCCGGTAGTTCAACAATGCCTTCCGGGCCTATGGCCGTAAAAAATCCGAACACCAGAGGAAATACCACGTAATACGCAAAAGCGGCGCCCAGATAGAACAGGAGAACGGAGGTAAACAGCAGCGGGAACGCGAGGCGCTTCTCATGGGCATAGAGCCCCGGCGCTACAAAGCTCCAGAGCTGGTAAAGAATAACCGGGATAGCGATAAAGACCGATACGAACAGTGCCAGTTTCAGGGGCGCGAAAAACGGTGAGGTGATGTCCGTTGCGATCATGGTTTGCCCGATCGGCAGCAGTGATCGGATAGGCTCGGACAACCAGAGATACAGTTCGTTGGCAAAAGGGTAGATAGCCGCAAAACAGATAACCACGGCCAGAACCATTTTCAGCAAACGGTTACGAAGTTCCAGAAGATGTTCAACCAGTGGCATTTCCGGCTGGCCGAAAGAGGTGCGCTGATGGTCTGGCTTCTCACCATCGATCTTTGCATTCATGGAGTCTTATCCGACGGTTCTTGCGCGGCGTCCGGTTGGTCCGGTTTGTTCACACCGGAGTCTGCGGTTGCGTCGCTTTTCTGGCTCTGGTCAGTCACAGCCTGTTTGTCGTGCTTCGACTTGCCAGCCGGCTTGTCCGACATGATCATATGCTCGTACTTTTTGGCCTCATCCAGAGCACCACGCACGGTTTTCTGAACGTCTTCCAGCCCTACATCGCCGGCGTCGCGCAGCTCTTTCCTGAGCTCATCCGCTTTCAGCTGGCGGTCGAGTTCCGAGGTAAACTGGCTGACCATGCGGCGGGCACTGCCAACCCAGCGCCCAGCCGCGCGAGCGGCCGTCGGCAGCCGTTCGGGGCCAAGTACCAACAGAGCAATAACGCCGCAGATCAGCAGCTCAAGAAAGCCGATATCAAACATTCTGTCTGGTCTCAGCTTTTGGTTTTGTCTCCGGGCTTCTCTTCAGTCGTCTGCCGGGGCTGTCCTTCGGCTTGACCTTCCAGAGAGTCCGGGTCTTCGGATTTGGTGTCGTCATCGCCCATGGACTTCTTGAAGCCGCGAATGGCGCCACCAAGGTCGGTGCCGATGTTGCGCAATTTTTTGGTTCCGAACAGCAGAATGACGATGCCCAGTACAATAAGAAGTTGCCAGATACTGATACCCATTACGGGGTCCTCGTTTTAATGTGTCTGTTCGTTGGTATTGTACGTTATCGGAGGCCGTTGGCGGAAACCCCCAAAGGGGTATAGCTGCCTTACTGGCTCCGGGACGCTTTTTCATCAAGACCGGAAAGATCAAACCGGCCGGCCAGCTCGTCCAGAATATCCTTGGGAGACAGCCCCAGGCTGGAAAGCATAACCATACTATGAAACCAGAGATCCGCGGTTTCGCTGATCACCGCCCGGGTGTCTCCCGAGTGTTCGGCATCCTTGGCGGCCAACAGAGTCTCTGTGCACTCTTCGCCGACTTTTTCCAGAATCTTGTTCAAGCCTTTGGCATGGAGGCTGGCGACGTAGGATTTCTCCGGGTCGGCTGATTTACGGGCTTCCAGAACCCGGGCCAAGTTTTCCAGCACATCGCTCACTACACGCACCCCCTCAGGTTCTGCCATAAATGGCATCCGGATCTTTAACAACGGGTTCAACACTGGCCCACTGGCCGTCTTTCAGGGAGCGATAAAAACAGCTGCGCCGCCCTGTGTGGCAGGCAATGCCGCCTTTTTGCTCCACCTTCAGTAATATCACATCTTCATCACAATCGAGGCGAATATCTTTCACTACTTGCTGATGCCCCGAGGTCTCACCTTTGCGCCAGAGCTTTCTCCGTGAGCGTGACCAGTAAACCGCCTGGCCTTCCTTGGCCGTTAAGCGAAGAGACTCTTGGTTCATCCAGGCCATCATCAGAATGTCGCCGGTTGCAGCATCCTGGGCGATCGCCGGAACCAGGCCGTCGGCCGTCCAGCGAATGGTTTCAAGCCAGTCGAGGTTATGTAGATTACTAGATACGTCTTTCATTTTTATGAATCCTGAGTGTTTTACCGGCTACATACCATGATGATTCGCTCTGCCGGCACCGTAGCTTGTATTTTCTGCATTCATGACGGATTCTTAAATCACGTTCAAATCCGATAATACCTAATTTTGGGTATCTGGGAGGATTTCGACTATAAAGGCCACCCCCGGCGCGCATCGAAGAACGAACTGCAATACGAGATTGAAAGCGACAAGACTGATCATATTGCGGCGCATAAGGAAGGCGCGCTGACTAAGATAAAATAAGAGGAAATGACACCCGTATTCTACACCGTGGGCCACTCATGACTACTGCCACTTGGTTTATATTGCTTGGCTCGCTGTTGCTGATAGTCGGCTTTACCGCATCCTATATCAAAACGGTTCCTGCCACGTCGGCCATCGTATATCTGGTTATCGGGTTTGTTGTGGGGCCCATGGGCTTTGGCCTGTTTCATTTCAATCCGTTGGAAGAGTCGGCGTTACTGGAACTGCTGACTGAAATCGCGGTGCTTATCTCACTGTACTGCGCCGGCGTAAAAATGCCGGTACCGGTCAAGTTCTCGCGGTGGCGCACGCCCCTGCGCCTGGCTGTTGTCTCCATGACACTGACGGTGGGTCTTGTGGCGTTGTTCGGTTACTACTGGCTGAGCCTACCACTTGGTGCAGCCGTGTTGCTCGGCGCTGTGGTGGCGCCCACGGATCCCGTGCTGGCGACCGAGGTGCAGACTCGCCACGCCGGCGACCCCGACCGATTACGTTTTGCTTTAACGTGCGAGGCGGGTATGAACGACGGCAGCGCCTTCCCCTTCGTGATGCTGGGCCTGGGTTTGTTGGGGCTGCACGATCTTGGCGATAACGGTTGGCGGTGGCTGGCAGTGGATGTGGTCTGGGCCAGCGGCGCGGGTATCGGTATTGGTATTCTGGCAGGCTGTGGCGTCGGTTGGGTCGTCCACACGACTCGCAAGACGTTTACACACTCGGAGTTTCTGGAAAACTTTCTGGGCCTGGGGCTGATTGCCTTTGCGTATGGCTTCAGTTTGTTGGTTGGTGCCTGGGGTTTTCTGGCGGTATTCAGTGCCGCGGTGGCGTTGCGGCATACTGAGCTGAAGCAGGTGGGCCTTAGGCAGCGTTACTCGAGTGCTCCCTCGGGGGAAGCTGCTGAAAAGGATGAATCTTATGCCATCATCCACATTCACGAAAGCTCCCTGCTTTTTAACGAACACCTGGAGAAACTCGCTGAAATTGTGCTGGTATTGCTGATCGGCGGATCGCTTTTCTGGGACTCGTGGAGTTGGAGGGCTGTCGGTTTCGCGGCTTTCGTGTTTTTCATTGCTCGCCCCGTCAGCGTTCACCTGGGCTTGCTGGGAAGTAAGGCGCCGATGCGCCTGCGCAACATGGCAAGCTGGTTTGGGGTGCGCGGTATTGGCTCGCTGTACTATCTCATGTATGCGATCCAGCACGGGCTTCCAGAGAATATAGCACTGGAGTTGATACACCTGACATTCGCCGTGGTTGCCCTCTCTATACTGGTTCATGGCGTGAGTGCTAAACCAGCCATTGCTCGTTTTTGGCGGTCGCGAAACACCGGGTAGGCACCTTAGGTTGGCGCACCCGCCAATTAATGCGAGTGATATTGCTGCGGCTACTCGAGGGCGGCAGCAGTTTGATACTGAGCCAGAGCGCGTCGGGCGGAGTCTGGTAAGGGAGTAGACTTTTGCGTGCTGTCGTCAACGCAAACAATCACCGTTTCCGCCGTTGCACAGCAAACACCGTTCTGAAACAGACCCTGGTATAGTTGCATGGAACTGTTGCCAATACGCGCAACGGCTGTCCCAATATCTACAGTGCCTGGCCAATGAATTTCTGCGCGCAACTGAAGGTTGAGACTGGCAATCACAAAGGATGTACCGGGGGAGACGAGAGGGGCCTGCGGATCATAGATCAGTTCGACTCGGCCGGTTTCGATAAGTGTTGAAAATACAGCGTTGTTTACATGGCCCTGTCGGTCTGTATCTGCGAAGCGCAGCTTGTCATAAGCCCGGGCAGGAAACTGTTCCAGTGTCCACTCTTTAGTTACGTCAGTTGTCATTTACGGCTACCTCACGAATGTAAGTTGGTTACTCTAATTCCTGTGCTATTTCAGTGAATACACCTCTACCTGTTAAATTGTCTTTCGCAGGGTATGCCATCATTGTCACCATCCATTTTCGTGTTTGGACAATGTTGAATAAAGTATTTTGCTTCTTCATACGAGTTCATTTGAGAGCAATGCTGCCTGCCATCGCATTTGAAAGTCGCTTTAGGTTTGGCTATTTCTTTGGCTTTGGCCAACGTTTTCATAGCACCGCTATTTAAAAACTGCTTTACAGAGCTGTCTTCAGATAATCCTATTGTGGCGTTATCCTTAAAAAATAACTGCCAGGCTCCTAAAGAAATAACTATTAAAATCAATAACTTTTTCAATTTAACACCATCCTTGATAAAACCTTGGCTTTAGCGATTTTCTAGCGGAGCCCAAACAGAGCATCAGATCCACCGACGAACCCGCGCTTTGTAGGCTGCATATTCAGAGCCGAATAACACGTCTAGCGCCCTCTCTTCCGGTGCGATTTGAAATCTGTTGATGTAGAGAGCGAATGCAAGAGGCCCGAGCAACGCCCAAGGTGAAGAGAGAAATATTGCCCAAGCGACCAGAGCCAGCATGATGCCAAGGTACATGGGGTTTCGCGTTATTTTGAAAACGCCACAGATGACCAGTAAAGATGCTCTTTCCGGTTTAGTTGGATTGATTGTTGTTTTCATTCGGCGGAATGAGATTACACCGGCCAGGCTGACGCACCCGCCAATTAATGCGATTAATATTGCTGCGACTACTCGGGTGGCGGCAGAAGTTTGAAGCACCGGCGTAACCAAAAAAATACCCCACATGATGAACGCCGATACAACCGCAACCAATAGTGGGGGGATTTTGAGCTCAAGTGACGACATATTTATACTATGACTCCGAACGCCTGCAGGATGCGCGGCTTTGTAGTGAAGGAGACGCCGCAACGAAAAAGCCGTCGGAGCGCCAGAGGAGGGAGCCAAAAGCGGTACGCTTTTGGTGTCCGGTTATGTGGTGCGAGGCGCGAACATGATTATTGCCATGCCCAAAAGCGCCACCGCAGACCCCACTATGTCCCATGTGGTTGGTCGAATTCCGTTGACTGTCCATAGCCACAAAATTGCCATAAAAATATAAACACCGCCATAGGCTGCATAGACTCTGCCCGCCGCAGTTGGATGTAGCGACAACAGCCATACGAAAGCGACCAGGCTCAGAGCGCCGGGTACCAGAAGCCAGACTGTCTTGCCCTCCCGAAGCCAGAGATATGGCAAGTAGCAGCCGACGATTTCCGCTAGCGCAGTGATGATAAAAAGGCCAACAGTCTTAAGTTCAGGCAAAAAAATTACTCCTCGGCAGGTTGCCTTTGTATAATGACTAGCGCGATCCCACCAAGAATGGCGCTGGCGGCGAAGGCCAAGCGCAAAGTTATGGACTCGCCCAGAAAAATGATGCCGCCTACGGCTGCAATCACGGGAACACTGAGCTGTACGATCGCCGCGTTCGTGGCCTTGAGCTCTGGCATTGCCATATACCAGATGACATACCCCAACCCGGATGTCAGCGCACCTGAGACAACGGCGTACCAAATACCCGCTATATCCAGAGAAAGTCTGCTCAGTAGGAAAACGCTTAATATGACCGTGAAGGCAACCGCGCGCGCGAAGTTTCCGGCGCTTGTGCAGACGGGATCGCCTACACCTTTCCCCCGCAGCGAATAGATGCCCCAGCAAACCCCGGCTCCCAGCATCAATAGGGAACTGGCTAGTGGCGGTGTCGCCGACAAGCCAGGCAGGAACAGCAACAAGAGCCCGCCGAAAGCGAGCACAATGCCAGCGAGTTGCAGCTTGAGCAGGCGTTCTCCTACCCATAAACCGTAAACGATCATCGTGACCTGGACCGCGCCGAACAAAAGGAGTGCACCCGTTGCCGTGGGCAAGCTCACATAGGCAAATGAAAAGCCAGCCGCGTAGGCGAACAAGGCCGCAGCAGACCACCAGCTCCCTTTGTCGCCGCTGGGCCTGTTCCCGATGCGCACTGCCAGCAACAATACAATCGCACCCGAAATCAAGCGGATCGACGTAAAGCTTGCGGCATCGATGTCAGTGTATTCCAGAGCCATCCGGGCCAGCACCGAATTGCCCGCAAATGCAACCATGGAGAGGGTTGTCAGAACAATTATGCGCATAAAGAACACTCTATTTGACTGCTTGTTGCCACCACATCAGTCTGCCCTGTGCGAAGCACAGCGGCGGCCATCAGCCGTCCATGTGGAGCCAATTGTTAGGGCTGGGATGGCCAGTCGATATTCAACTTGCGATGTTGGGCCATACAATCTCTGAGATACAGATTGATAAGGCTCTGATAAGGAACTCCAGACTCATCTGCCATGCCCTTGAAATAAGCAATGACATCTTCGCTCAAGCGCATGGTGACAGGCTTCTTGAGCTTGGAGGCATAAGGATTCTTGCGGGAACTCATTTTGGAAAGATCATATTCAGTTTTCATGATGGCCCACCGTGATAATACTTACGTTCGCTGTTAGTGGCTTTACGAGCAGAGATGATGCGGATCAGATCGCCACCGTCACGCTCGTAGTGACAAACGAGGAGAAGCTTAGCCTCACCACTCATACCGAGCATGAGAAAACGATCTTCAGTTGCTGAACTCTCCTCATCAAAAAACTGAAGGGCGAACTCATCATAAAAGACAGACTGTGCCTCTCCGAAAGAGACTCCATGTTTCTTCAGGTTTGAAGCCGCCTTGGCTGAGCCCCACTCGAATTTAATCATATGTACATTGTATGTATGGAAGTGTGTGACGTCAAGAAGCCCTAACACTGAAATAAGTGGCGCGCGTTTTAGCGCGTCCGGTGGAGGACCGCCAAGGCCGGAACGTACTTAATTGAGGGGTTAGCTGGGCCCGGCTAAGCGAGTTTGGAAAACCGAATGAACTCAAACTCGCCTGCGAGCACGTTCGCAGTATGCCGGATGTGCGCAGGCGTGATATCGCAACAGCCACCGACAACCGTTGCGCCATTGGCCAGCCACTGCTGCACATGCGCAATATACGCCGCCGGAGTAAGATCCTCCCGAGCTTCCAGCGCATCCACTGAGCCACCCTTTGCCAAGGTTTCTACGGACTTAAAGGCATTGGCATAACCGCCAATGCATGAATACATACCGACAAGCGCGGGCATGGCAGCAGACATCAACTCGGGATCGCAGCAATTCAGCATCACCGCGGTGGGCGCGTAAGAAGAAACGGCAGCTACCGCTTCGGCCAGAGTTTCACCAGATTTAAGCTTGCCATCCGCCTCCAATCGAAACGCGACGCCGTAGGGTTTGCCCAAATCACTGGCGGCGGCGCAGGCGGACCGCGCTTCCAGGGTGTTTGTCATGGTTTCGATCAAGAGTACATCAGCAGAGCTCTGCAGCCTTACCAGTAGGGCGTACTCATCTCGTAAATCCTCGAAAGAGCGTGCCGGTTGGCCCTGATAGCTCGCAGCTAAAGGCGGCAAGCATCCTGCAATATCCACCTCCGCACCGGTGGTTTCAATTGCCCGCTTCAGTGCATCAAAAGCCTGCTGGTGAATTGTCGCCAACTGCTCCAGCATGTCCTGCTTGCGCAGGCGGCTCGGTGTAGCCGTGTAGGTGTTCAGCGTCAACGTTTTTGCCCCGGCGCGGATAAAATCCGCATGCACGGCCGTTACCACCTCGGGTTGCTCTTGCATCACTGCAACAGACCACAGCGGTGAGCTTACATTGCGTGCACGCCGGTAAATTTCCTGGCCCAGGCCACCATCGAGAAGCACCACAGATTGCATCTTACCGACACGCCTCCATTATCGTCCCGTAGATTTGATTGACGTTGGCCATCGGGTTAGCGGCAGCCCCACGGGAACCCTGTACACCGACGTTTGGTTTTGCAAGATAGCTTCCACCGAAGCTGATCGCTGCATGCGCGAGCTCGACATCCTTGAAAAATACAATTGCAGATTCTTTGGGCTGGAACAACCACTTGTGCGCAGACACTGCTACTGAATCGGCCTTCTCAATACCATCGAGCAAATGGGCATATTCGGAACTGAGACGCAGCGGCCCCGCCCGGCGCCAAGCCAAAAACAAGGTTATGTCGAGGGCGCTCAACAACTTCCCCAAACCGTTCGAATGGGGCTACTTCCTTCATCATTTCTGCAATTTCACCAGGATTTTCGAGCTTGATCACAGCTTCGTAGGATTGCTGCTCCGCAAATGAAAACCACCGGATGAGAAATAGCTCTGGGGTTGTCTGCCACTTAGCACGGGACAGCGGAGAGTTTTTCCAGCAACAAGAGACAATTCCAAAAGGGCGGCGCCAACCGATATCCTCCGACAAGGACTCAATAAAGAACTTGTCTACCCAAACATCGTAATGCCTGGGAGCCACAACACCGATGCTCCGATAGGTAGAATTCGGGCCTGGCTTTGACCCTTCGGAGGCCGTTTGCTCCGAGCATCCAAACAGCATCAGAATACATAAATTGAGCATAAGGCTTTGCATCTTCATGGCATTCTCCCTTTGCTCACTGGCTCTTGTTTGAATGGAAAGCGCGTCGGCCATATTTAGCTGGCTGGAACGGATAAATCGGCCAGGCATCTTTCACGTACATTTTCAAGTAATGATCGGAGTGATGGATGTACCGTTGTTTCAATAGTGCCTTGGACTCTGGGGACAACAGCAGTTCATTACCATGCCAGACATGAGCAGCAAGATTTCTGGCGATAGTCATTAATTCTTGCGGTAAAGAAAGACCCTCTACTTCGGGGTTGATAGACTGAAAAGGCACCCCTGCATCCACCGCCAGCTTGTGCATCAGGTAAAGCGGGATACGGGAATATTCGCCCCGGACTTCTCGATCCAGCCACAGGCGAAGCGTGACATCACCGCCCGGAACGCCGCGCGGGCGCTCCTGCTCAACCTCCAATGTGGCAAGTGGATTCAGTGACCCAATCCAGCCCTCGCTTTTAATCAGTGCGCGCTCCGGGCAGCACCCACTCACTGAAATGCTCGGGCAAGTTTCCGGATTCGTTCCGGAGGCTGTTCAGTGAAAAGTTATGTCGGCGCTCATCCCAGGCAACAAACTGGACGGCTTGCTGGACATGCTTCGGTTTTACGTTGACGTTGACCCGCCCCGTTTTCGCATCGTGAGCGGAAAAATCGAGATTATCCAAGTCGGCAACCGCAAGCGCCAATTCTCTGGAGCCTTCATCTATCTTTTTGAGTATGCCTTGCTCGCCAAGGCCAAGTCCCATACTCGGGCCGTCATCGGGCTCACCAGACTTCGTACCGACGCCAGGCACATAGGTCGACAGCCTGACTATGGTCTCGCCACTCTCACCTTGGCCACCCGTTCGCTGATACAAGTTCTCAAGCTTGGAGACATTGGTTTCAGCATTGAGGTAGCTACCCTCCATAATCTGCGACAGTTCGCTGCTGCATTCTTCTTCCGATATGGCTCCGGCAGCATTGGCCGTCAGGCACTCATCCATTTGCTGCTGGTAGGTTTGGGGGTTGTTGCGGTTATTGCCTGTGCCATCGAAAAAGATGCCGGCCTCGACCCGGACTTTAGGGTGGTTCTCTTCTTCGGACGAATCATCCGATGACTCGTTCGACAAGCCTTCGTCAATCAATGCGCCTTTCTGTGCAGCTTTGCGCACAAACTCCTGCGGATCTTTATCCAGCAATTCTTTGGCGGCAGGGGTAAGCTGGCCTTTGTCATCCAGCGCACCAGCCATGGCGAAGTCCACAACCGGCGCAGTATTCGTGGCAACCCCCAGAATGACCCGGGGATTACCGCTGACAATCGAACCACCATGACTGGTAGGACAGCCCAGGTAGGCGATGGGCATACCATCGGCCAGTGCCAGCGGGTAGCCTTGGGTAATGACAGCACCGCAACCGGTGACATCACCAACCCGGGCAATGGGTTTACCTTCAACAAGGATGCTGGAGCCGTTTGGCATGATGGGGGAGGAGCCGTGCCCTTTGATCGGGCAAACGTGCATATCGCCAACGCAGGCGACAATCAGATTGCTCATGGTCAGAGTTCCTTTCTTTAATGAGTAGCGTCCTGGCTACTCGTGATTAAATATTGCTCAAAACCCGTGAGCTTAGCATGGCCGGCACCACATAACGCTTGCAGCATGCGCGCCTATGGAATGGAGCCGAAGGCGCAATGTAAGAGGCGTCGCCGTGCCTGCACTGGTGTACGCCCAGCATGGGCATGAACTAATGGGGTGAAAGTCCCCTGTGGGAAGATCACCGTTCAGTCGGTTTTACCCGATTGAACGCTAACCACTAGCGAATGGCAAGGGCCGAACCGTGAGGCGCGGTCTCCGGAACGCCGGCCGGAAGCAAGCCGCTAGCAAAACTGCGAGCTGATGAACAAAAACATCATAGGAGGCGTAGGCCGGAGGCGAGTTGGCACCAGACAACGAAGCCATGTGATCTAACGGCCACCGTAAATGATGCAGTTGTGCAGTGACAGTGCATGTTCTTATCTGGGGCGGTCCGACGCATCGGGATCTGCTCAACGGGCGATCGGTCAATTACCAGTCAGGCCACTGGTCGATCAAGCCTGGGCGCAGCTGTTGCCATCGGCGGGTGCGAGCGAACAAGATGGACACCGATAGCGCCGATAGGGGTAACCCCGCCTGTGCAGCTCAACGATTCCATATCCGACCGGACAAAGGAGCGCTGGCGCAAAATCAGAAGCCATCATTGGGGTAAGCGGAGGTAATCGGCCGACTTACTTTGAACGTTTTCGGGAAACGCCCT